>Ga0316577_10000268_pt1 | contig 18487 bp, 16 predicted proteins | sample S5NA_FD_203073 | JGI IMG/M metagenome (GOLD analysis project Ga0316577, IMG submission 203073) | Rhizosphere microbial communities from salt marsh grasses in Alabama, United States - S5-7_050615r2r1 | ecosystem: Host-associated > Plants > Roots > Rhizosphere | place: USA: Alabama | collected... | reverse complement strand
TCCTCCAGGGCCTGGACGACCACCCTGTCCGCCAGAGGTTGAATCTTGTCCTTGGCGCCCTTTGCCATTCCGACTCCTCCGCGTTGTGAAAACCATTGAGATCAAATCGAGAACCGCTCTGTTAGCACTCATCAGTTGTGAGTGCTAACAACACACGAAGAATCTATCTACTGCCTCAGGACTGTCAATAGGGATGTCAGGGTAAGCGGGAGGGTCTACTTTCCGTCAGCGGCGATGGCCTCCATCCGGTGCACACCCTCCAGGCCGACGATGGCCTGAACCACCTGGGGTGCCAACGCTTCGGGGAACCAGAAACCCAGCTCCGTCAGCCGCCCGAAGGAGGCCTGAGCCTCCTCATAGGCCCGTTCGAGGACGGCTCGGGCAGAGGTCCGGAAGAGGCCCTCTACCATCCCCGGCGGAACCGGGTCCCCTTCCCAGAGCCCGAGGAGGGCTCCCTTCTCCTCCTCCGCACCGTGGTGATGGATCTGGGAGACGAGGAGGTTGTGGCTTTTCCTGCCCAGGTCGAACTCGAAGTCCGTCAGGTCGTCCACGATCTGGAAAGCCGTGCCCAGGCGGGCAATGGCCGGCTCCGCCTCCCTTATTCTCTCCCCCACCTCGCCCTCCTCCAGGATCGATGGAGCGACGAAGGCCAGCGCGAAGAGAGCGCCCCCCCTCACCTCGTGGACCCGCCGGATCATGGAATCGGGGGTGGGGATCTCGTCCACTCCCCCTTCCTCCGAGCCTTCCAGCTCCCCGATCTCCGCCATGCGGTTGAGGAGGCCCCGGAGGATGGCGTGGGTATCCTCCTCCTGAATGACCCCGTTCCTCGCAGCCCGGTCGCACGCCCGGCGAATGAGGCGTTCGAAGCTCATGAGTTGGAGAATGGAGAGGAACCGGTGACCGGAGCCCTCCACCAGGGGGAGAAGACTCTTTCCCTGATCGTCGAAGATGTTGTCCGCGGCGGTGATGGTCCCCTTGATGCAGAAGTTGAGCTCCGTGTAGAAGGCCAGTCTCTCGGGCCCCACGCCCAGGGACTCGAAGAGAGACCGGAAGAGGACCAGGAAGAAGTATTCCTGGAGAAACGCGAGACCTTCCGGGGACCGCATCTCTCCCTCTTCCGGGACCCGTCGCCCCTCATGCAGGAACCGTGGATCCACCAGCTCCCCCAGGTCCAGGTACAGGGCGTTCACGGCCCGGGCCTGGGCCTTCATGGCCGGGCCCAATCGGTCCCACACCCCATGCTCCTCCAACAAACGGACGGCCTCGGGTGAGCGAAACACGGGAGAAAGCGTCATGATCCTGCGGTTCCTCTTTCGGGATTTCGTCGTCCGAACAGGCGAATCTAGCCAGCACCGGCCCTATTTGGCCATATGTCTGCCGGCCAGAAAGAGCCCGTGGAGGGTGAGGAACGGCTCGACTCTCTCCACGGTTCTGCAGTGCGGGGCGAGAAGTTCGGCGTAGCCGCCCGTGGCCACCACGAGGGCGTCCGGCCGGTTCCATTCGGCCTTGATGCGGTCCACCATGCCGTCGATGGCATCCACCGTGGAGAAGAAGACTCCGCTCTCCATGCAGGCCTCCGTCCTCCGCCCGATGACCCTGTCCGGAGGACGGAATTCCACCCGGGGAAGTTTCGCCGCCCTGCGTCCGAGCCACTCCAGCCCCACCTGGACGCCGGGGGCGATGACCCCACCCTGAAAGGCTCCCTCCCTGGTGATGCAGTCGAACGTCGTGGCCGTCCCCAGATCCACCGCCACCGTGTCGCGCTGAAAGAGATCCCGGGCCGCAAGAGTGTTCACGATCCGGTCCGCGCCTACCGTCTGCGGCTCATCGACCTCCAGCCTGATGGGGAGGTCCGCACCCGGGCCGACGGTGAACACCGGGCCGGCGATGATCCCCGCCAACGCAGTCCTGACGCGCTCTGTGACGGATGGAACCACGGACCCCAGCACTCCCCGGACGAGGGTGCCTTCATCCACTCCCTTCCGGGCCAGGAGCGCATGAATCAGGTGGTCGTATTCGTCGGCGGTTCTGGGGAGGCCCGTACTCAGACGCCAGTGGGTCAAGACCTCCCCTTCCGGTGCCATGAGTCCCACCACGGTCTCGGTGTTTCCGATGTCCACCACGAGATGCATCGCTCTGTCTCCATCTGTCTCTAGAGGCCGAATCCGGTCATCGGGGAACCCGGGCGACCGAGCCTGCGAGGACTTCCACCAGCTTCCCCCCGTCCCTCTCCAGCATCAGCGACCCCCGGGGAGTGATGCCCAGGGCCACCCCCCGGCCACCCAATTCGGAGTCCACCCTCTCCCCCAGCAGCGCGTCACGGGCCAGGTACGCCTGGAGCTCCGCCTCTGTCAGGCGGCCACCTCCGGCCCCCGCCGCCACCCGGATCGCGGTGACGATCTCTCCCGCCAACTCGACACGGGAGACTCCTCCACCGAACCCGTCAGCCAGCGAGATGGCCGAGGTTCGGAGCTCCGGGGGAAACTCCAGGGCCCGCTGTCCGACGTTCAGTCCGATCCCCACCACCACACCGCCCCTCCCTGCGGTCTCGCAAAGGATTCCACCCAGCTTCCGCCCCCGAAGCAGGAGATCGTTCGGCCATTTGACGCGAATCCCCCTCTCCTCCCCGTCTTCCACATCGTAGATGGCCTCCAGCACGTCAGCGGTGGCCATGGCCACACGGATGGACAGGAGCGCGTCCGCCTCATGCCCTCCGGACGGGACCAGTACCGAGAGCCAGATCCCCTTCCCTGCAGGGGAGTCCCACCCCTTCCCCCCCCTTCCCCTGCCACCGGTCTGGGCCTCGGCCAGGACCACGGTCCAGGGGTCGGCTCCGTTTCCTGCCAGGGCCTTCACGCGGTCGTTGGTCGAGCCCAGGACCTGGAAGACCTCCAGGTGTGGGACACCCCAGAGAGAGCCCAGGGACTCCACCAGGTGCCCCTCCCACTCCTGAAGGAGAGGGAGCTCGGCCCCTCCGGCTCCTCTTCCCACCACACTCATCTCCCGGCCACTCGAAGAGAGAGATCTGCGGCGGTGGCGGAGTGGGTCAGGGCTCCGATGCTGACGAAGTCCACTCCGGTTTCCGCCACCGCCCTCACTCTCCCCAGGGTCATGTTCCCGGACGCCTCCAGGAGTGGGCGGTCTTTTCCCCGGGCCCCGGCTCTGTCGACGGCCTCCCGGATGGTCTCGAGTCTCATGTTGTCCAGGAGGATCCTCTGGACGCCCAGCGTCATGGCCTCCTCGAGCTCCTCCAGGGTCCCCACCTCCACCTCCACGGGCACACGGTCCCTGTTGGCCCTTCTCACCCTCTCCACAGCCGCCTGGATCCCCCCCGCCGCCACGATGTGGTTGTCCTTCACCAACACCATGTCGTGGAGTCCCACACGGTGGTTTCTCCCGCCTCCGGCCAGAACCGCTGCCTTCTCCAGAAAGCGCCAGCCGGGCGTGGTCTTCCTGGTGTCCAGGATCTGAGTACCGGTGCCGGTGACGGCCTCCACGAAGCGTCGCGTCAGGGTTGCGATCCCCGACAGGCGCCCCAGGAAGTTCAACGCCGTTCTCTCGGCCGTGAGGATGCTTCGCAGAGACCCCTGGACCGTCAGGATGGAGGCGTCCTGCTCGACCTCGGTTCCATCCGGGACCTCTACCGACACGACCAGGCTCGGGTCGACCCGGTGCAACACCCGCGTCGCCGGATCCGTCCCAGCTACCACCAGGGCCTCTTTGGCCACGACCGTCGCCGTCCCCTCCGTGCCCCGGGGGACGGTCCAGAGGGTGGTCCAGTCCCCCGGCCCCACATCCTCCTCCAGAGCCAGGTCCATGAGGCGTTCCAGAGCCTCGGTTTGGAGCATTCTCGGTCAACCTCTCATGGCCAGGTAGATCAAAAAGGCACCCCCCACCACCCAGCAGTACGGGCCGAAGCGATGAAAGGACTTCCGTCGGAGCATGGCCACGAAAGTCCAGATTGCCAGAATCCCGGTCAAGGCCGCCGCGACGACTCCCACACCCAGGGCCCCACCCGCGAGGCCGGAACCGGCCTCTGCCAGCTCCGGGAGCTCGAGGACCGCCGCGCCGAGGATGGCCGGAACCGCCATGAGGAAGGAAAACGCCGCAGCCTCTTCCGCCTCCACTCCGAGCCAGAGCCCCGTCACCACCGTGGCACCGGACCGGGAGACCCCTGGCACGATAGAAAAAGCCTGGGCCAGCCCCATGAGAAGCGCCGTCCGGATTCCCGGCCCCGTGCCAGGATTCCGCCCCAATGCCCACCGGGCGGTCCACAGGAAGGTGCCGGTCACCAGAAGACCGATGCCTGCCACCCGGGGGGCGTCGAAGAGCCCCTCGATGAAATCCCCTGCACCCAGGCCGACGCAGGCCGCCGGAAGGGTGGCCAGGCAGAGAAGGAGCACGTACCTCCAGGCATCCTTCCTTCCCTTCACGGCTCCCCGGATCAACCCCGAGACCCTCTTCCGGTAGAAGAGGAGGACCGAGACAAGGGTGGCCACGTGAACGGCCACCTCGAAGACCACACCCGGGACCCGGACGTTCATGAGAGCCTGTCCCATGACGAGATGCCCCGAGCTGGAGACGGGCAGGAACTCCGTGGCTCCCTGGATGAACCCCAGCACCAACGCTTCCCAGACACTCATGGACGTCCGTCCTCCATCCGCTTCTCCGTCGCCGACTCCGAGAATCTACCGTGCCCCGTCCCGCGCCCCGCACTCTCGCTCCAGACCCGAAGGACCCGGTCCACGAGATCGCTTTCGGAAAGCGTGCCATCCAGGAACACCGCCCCCGGGGGGAGCTGGTGCCGGTTCCAGGTCATCTGGCGACGGGCATACCGCCGGTGGGCCTGGCGGATCCGTTCCGCGGTCTCCTCCAGGGAGAGCTTACCCCCGAGATATTCGGCAACCTCCCGATACCCCGCTCCGGTCATTCCGGGATCCTCGGGTCCGAACCCGGAGGCAAGGAGTCCGGCGACCTCCTCCACCAATCCTTCCTGCAGCATTGCCTCCACACGCCGGTTGATACGCTGGTAGAGGAGCTCTCGGGGGAGATCCAGCACCACCACCACTCCACGGAGGGGCACTTCCGTGGCCACCGCCTGATCCTGCCACCAGGAGAGGGGGCGCCCCGTCATCAGGGCCATCTCCACGCTCCGTGTGGCCCTTTGCCGGCCCCCTTCCGCGGCCCCTTCCTCCCTGCGGCGGTCGAGTGTCGAGACGAAACGCTGGAGGGTCGGCCAGGAGAGGCCGTTCAGGAACCGCCTCAGGGCCTTCAATCGCGCCCGGTCCAGGGGCGGCTCCGGGAACATGGGGTGGGTAAGCGCTTTCAGGAAGAACCCGGTGCCACCCACAAGCAGGGGAACGCGGCCCCGACTTCGGATCTCGGATATCCATCGCCGTGCGTCCCTGGAGAACTGACCGGCGGAGTAGCTCTCGTCCGGCTCCCGGAGGTCCAGGCCGTGATGGGGGGTCCGAGCCCGTTCCTCCGGACGGACCTTCCCGGTTCCCACATCCATTCCCCGGTAGATCTGCCTGGAGTCCATGGAGATGATCTCCACCTCCAGGCGCTTCGCCAACGCCAGGGAGAGGGCCGTCTTCCCCGATGCCGTGGGACCCAGCAGGGCCAGGAAGGACGGTCCCTCGCGGTTCCGGCTTTCCGTCCCCGAAACTGCCCGGGAAGACCTCATCCCAAAGACCGCCTCCTGCCTCCGCATTTCATAGCCCGGGCCACCCTCTAATGCCGTCCGAACTTCCGCGCCAGCTCCTCCGTGCTCAGGCGAACGATGGTGGGGCGGCCGTGGACATCGTGGAAGGGTAGATCGGTCGCGAAGAGAGCGTCGAACAGCTCGGTCATCTCGTCATCCCTCATCCGCTGGCCCGCCTTGATCGCTCCCTTGCAGGCGAAGGTCATTGCGATCCTCTCGTGTTGGTTCCTGGCCGAGCGCACCAGCTCGGAGCCTTCCGCCAGCTCCGAGATCATCTCCCTGAAACACCGCTCCGCATCGAAATAGGGATGGGGGTCGGGGACGGAATGGACGATGACGGTGTCTCCGCCGAAGGCCTCCACCTCGAACCCCGCCCTGGAGAGGATCCCCTTCAGCTCCTCCACCTGTCTCAGTTCCGCCGGGCTCAACCGGAGAGTGAGGGGGAAGAGGAGGGTCTGGCTCTCCTGTCCTTCGGCCTGGAACGCCTCCATCAGACGCTGAAACAGGACCCGCTCGTGGGCCGAATGCTGATCGATGATCAGGAGACCCTCCCTCGTCTCTGCCAGGACATAGGTGTCGTGGACCTGCCAGAGGCGTGGCCTGGGCGTCACGGTTCCCAGGGGTGTTTCTTCCCGACCGGTGAGGGCTCCGGTCTCCTCCGCCGCGGCCGGGAGCGCAGGCCCCGAGAGGAAGAGCGCCATCTGCGACTCCGTGGCGTCTCGAGCCGTCCCCACCTCCGGTGCGGCACGGCGGCCCCCGCGGCCTCGATCATGCGAGCTCTCCCGCACCTCCAGTCGGGGCGGCGCGACCCGGGAATCGAGGGTGGCCCCACTTACGGCACCTCCCAGGGCCTTTCTCACGGCCTCTTCCACCAGGACGTGGACCAGCCCCGGGTTCCGGAACCGGACCTCCAGCTTGGCGGGATGGACGTTCACGTCCACAAGGGCATCCTGGACCCGAAAGAAGAGGAATACCCACGGGCGCTTTGCGGGGGAGACGGTAGTCCGGTACCCACGATCCGCGGCCCTGAGGAGCTCCGGGTCTTTGAAGGGACGGCCATTCACGAAGAGGTGCGCCCGACGGAATCCTTCGGAGGCGGCCTCCGGGCGTTGGATCAAGCCCTTGAGGGCATGCCCTTCGGACTCGCCGGAGACCTGGAGGAGGGAGCCGGCCGCCTCCGGGCCCCAGAGGCTCCCGATTCGGGCGGAGACATCCTTCACTGCGGGAAGGTCCAGCAGCTCGTTCCCCCCGGACCTGAAGGAAAACGAGACACCCGGGTTGACCAGGGCCAGGCTCGCCATCACCTCGCTCATCGCCCGGGTCTCCGCCGCCGCCGATTTCAGGAACTTTCGCCTGGCGGGCGCATTGAAGAAGAGGCTTCGGACTTCCACGGTGGTTCCCGGCCTGCGTGCGAAGTCCTGGACTCCCACGATGCGGCCGCCCTCTACTCTGACCGCTGTCCCAGCCTCGTCTGCGGCCTCCCGTGTCTCCAGGGTGAGGCGAGACACTGCGGCGATGGACGGAAGCGCTTCTCCCCTGAACCCGAGGGAATGAATACGGGCCAGGTCTCTGGCTTCTGAGATCTTGCTGGTGGCGTGCCGGTCCAGGGAAAGAAGCGCGTCCTCCCTCCCCATCCCTATCCCGTCGTCGGAAACCCGGATGCGTTGCTTTCCTCCCCCTTCCACTTCCACCTGAATGCGCTTGGCTGCGGCGTCCAGGGCGTTCTCGACCAACTCCTTCACCACCGACGCGGGACGCTCCACTACTTCTCCCGCAGCGATCTGGTTCGCCACGGCGTCCGGAAGGATGCGAATGCGTCTCGACATGTGCCTCTTCAGCGGCTCCGAATCCCCACCGGAACCCGGTGGGGTCGCTTCATGGGTGGACGTCGGGGTCGGACCGTGATCTTCACCCTCCGAGCTCGAAGAACCCGATGGCATTCTCGGTGGTATACACCTGGACTTCCTCCGGATCCTCCCTCCGGATGGCCGCCAGCTCCTCAGCCACCCGGACCACGTAGGCAGGTTCGTTCCGGTGCCCCCGGTGCGGAGTTGGAGCCAGGTAGGGGCCGTCCGTCTCAACCATGATCCGATCCTGGGGCACGGAGCGCACCAACTCCTGGCCCTGATACCTCTTGAAGGTGATGATCCCCGTGAAGGAGATCATCCATCCCAGCTCCAGGGCAGTGCGGAGAAGCTCTTCTCCTCCGGTGAAGCAGTGGAGGACCCCCCTCACCCTGCCGGACCATTCCTTGAGGATCCGAATCGTCAGCCCGTCGGCATCCCGGGAATGGACCACGACGGGAAGATTCAGGGCCTCCGCCGTTTCCAGGTGCCCCCGGAAGAGTCCCTCCTGGATCTCTCTCGGGGAGTGGTCGTAGAAGAAATCGAGACCCGTCTCGCCAATGGCAACGATCCTGCGGTTCCCCCCCGCCGCCCTCCGAATCCGGTCCAGGTCGGCGTCGCCTGCGTCCATCGCCTCGTGGGGGTGGACGCCTGCGGTTCCCCACAACTGGGGCAGCCCTTCGGGTTCGGTTCCGTCGTCCACCAGGGCCTCGACCCGCTGGAGATCCGCCGCGTCGGAACAGATGGAGACCACCTTCTCGACTCCCGCGCGCCGGGCTCGAGCCAGGACCTCCCCACGGTCCCCATCGTACTGTTCGTCCGTCAGGTGGCAGTGGCTGTCTATGAGCATGGGGTCGGTGGGAGACAAGGACGACGCCCGATGGGGTCAGGTGAATGAGACGGGGGCCGTTACCTGGGCAGGAACGGCCCCCTGGCCATCAGACCGGCACCGCAGCACCCCTGCGCCTCTTCTTATCCTTCGCGTCCCCGGTTCCCCAGCGCTTCTGGATCTCCAGGAGGGCCGGAGAGGCCACGAAGATGGAGGAGTAGGTTCCCACCAGGATCCCGAGCATCAGCACCATGGTGAAATCCCGGATCACCGTTCCACCCAGGAGAAGGAGTGCCAGAAGCACGGCCAGCGTGGTCCCGGAAGTCAGCACGGTCCGTGGCAGTGTCTCGTTGATGGACCGGTTCACCAGCTCCGCCGGGTCCTCCTTCCGGCCGCCCTTCCTGCCGAGGTTCTCCCTGATCCGGTCGAAGACCACGATGGTGTCGTTGAGGGAGTAGCCGACGATGGTGAGAATAGCCGCCACCGTGGGGAGGGCGATCTCGACCCGGAAGAGCGCCAGGAAGCCGAGGGTGATGAGGATGTCGTGGACGGTGGCAATGACGGCAGCGACACCGAACCGGAACTCGAACCGAATCGCCAGATAAACGAGCGTGAGGATGAAGGAGAAGAGGATGGCGAAGACCGCCTTCTGCTGAAGCTCGCCCCCGACCTTCGCGCTCACGAGCTCGGCCTCCATCACCTGGAAGGTACCCTCCCCGAAAGCGGCGGAGATCTGGCTCTCCAGCTCCTGGCGAACCTCGTCCACCGAAGCATTCTCCATGACCGGAGCCCGGATGTTGAAATCGTTCTCGGAACCGAACGCTGTGATCTCGGGAGCGCCGGTTCCTCCCAGCGCATCCCGGAGGTCACCGGCGGTCATGGGAATGTTGAACCGGATCTGGATCAGCGAACCTCCGGTGAAGTCGACGCCGTAATTCTGCCAGCTCCCGATGAGGAAGACGTTGGCCAGCATGGCGCCAAGAGCGATGAGGATGGCCGCGCCGGAGATGCCGTACGCCGTCTTCCTCCTGGAGATGAACTCATAATGTGCTTCGCTGAATATCCGCATGGAATGCTCTTAGATGCTGATGGGGTCGGCAGTCTTCTTCCCGGCGAGGTACACGAGGAAGAAGGTCCGGGTGACGAAAACTGCCGAGAAGAAGGAGGCCACGATCCCTATGGACAGGGTCACGGCAAACCCTTTAACAGGGCCGGTCCCGAACTGGAAGAGGATGAGGGCGGTGAGGAGCGTGGTGATGTTCGAATCCACGATGGCGGACAGGGCATGTCCGAACCCCTCGTCCACAGCGGTGCGGGTCGCTCTCCCCGCGATCAGTTCCTCCCTGATCCGCTCGAAGATGAGGACGTTGGCATCCACGGCCATTCCGATGGAGAGAATGAGCCCGGCGATCCCCGGAACGGTCAGGGTAGCATTCAACGCCGCCAACCCTCCGAGAACCAGAATCACGTAGACGGCCAGCGCTCCGATGGCCAGAAGGCCCGCCACTCGGTAGTAGGCCACCATGATGAGGACCACCAGGACCAGGCCCACGATTCCCGCGATCATGCCGGAGTCGATGGAGTCCTGACCCAGGGAGGGGCCGACGGTCCGTTCCTCCATGATGGCAAGGGGCGCCGTGAGAGCGCCGGCCCGGAGGACGAGTGCCAGGTCCCGGGCGTCCTCCATGGGGGAGTTCCCCAGCTCGATTTGTCCTGAGGCGCCGATGCGGTCCCGGATGACGGGCGCACTCATGACCTCGCCGTCCAGGACGATGGCCAGGAAGTCACCCACATGCTGTCCGGTAAACTCGGCGAAACGGCGTCCCCCCCGGCGATTCAGCTGGAAGTTCACGATGGCCTGGTTGTACTGGGGATCCCGATTCGCCACGGCGTTCTCCAGCATGTCCCCCGTCATGAAGGGATCCTCTTCCAGCACGTACAGGCGCTTGTAGTTCCTGGCCCCGTACGCCACCAGGTCCGCACCCCATGCCAAGGAAACGCCTCGGGGCAAGGCACGTTGGACCTCGGGGAGAGACAAGTAGAGCTGGGCGGCGTCCAGGTCCTCCTCGGCCACGAGATAGATCCCTTCCCCGTCCCCCTGGTTCAGGAGGCCGGTAAGGGGCCGAAGCTCTCCTGCAGACCCCTCCGCCCCTGCGGTATCCGCGGGGGTCTCCTGGACCTCCGGCTCGACACCCGCCAGAGAGTCGGCGGCCGCTGCCAGAGAGTCGGCGGCCGCTGCCAGAGAGTCCGCGGCAGCTGTCGTATCCCCTCCCTGGAAGAGGAGCTCCTCCAGGGAGCTGGAGGGTGCGGCCTCGGTAACATGACCCATGGCCCGAACGGAATCCTCGCCCAGGGTCGCCACGATGGCTCGGTCCAGGCGTGGAAAGTCCTGGTCCACCGACGTGGTGGGGAGCACCAATCGGAACTCGAGGTAGGCGTTGCGCTGAATGAGCGCCTTGGCCCTCTCCTCGTCTTTGATGCCCGGAAGCTCGACGATGAGGCGATCGGAGCCCACCTTCTGAATGAGAGGCTCCTCGACCCCGAATTCGTCGATGCGGGTCCGGAGGATCCGATCCGCCCGATCGATGTGGTCTGCCTTGGCCTCGGCGGTATAGGTACCTTCGGGGTCATCGACCTCCAGGGCCAGGTGCATTCCCCCCTGGAGATCCAGGCCGTACTTGATTCCGTTGGCATACAGGTAGCCGAGAGCCACCGCCACGACGATGACGATGGTGATCAGTCGGCCTCGCATGGTCTTGAACATGAGGCTTGAACCGGAGGTTCGAGGTCATGAAAGTGGGGGGCTGGAAACCTACCCCCGAAAGCCTATTAAACTGTCAAACGCGTTGGCCTGTGTCAATTTGCGGGCCTCGCTCCCTGCCCGGAAGCGGGGCTCTCTTCTTTGTCCTGGATATGGCGTCGCAGAAGGGTGTTCAGATGAGGGAGCGCCGGATGACCGCTTTGACTCGTGCCAAGAACCGTGCGGAGTCTGCCGACTTCATCACGAAATCGTCCGCCCCGGCGTCCAGCAGGACCGCTTCGTCTCTTTCCGTCCCCGCCCCGGTCCGGATCATGACCGGAAGCGCGGCGGTATCCACGGAGCCCCGGATGAGATCCAGGACCTGTCGGCCGTCCAGGCCAGGCATCCTGAGGTCGAGTATGACGAGGGAAAACCCCGGGTCCACCTTGAGGATATCCATGGCTGCATGCCCCCCGTCCGCTTCGAGGATCTCGAACCCCTCGGACTGAAGGAGCGTCCGCATCGTGATCCTCGCACCCTCGTCGTCATCCACCAGGAGGATCCGGGGGGGGCCCTGGCTCTCCTTCGTGGCTTCCTTCTCCTCGACCACGGTACCCAGCACTCGCTCGATCTCCACCAGCGTGGTCTTTCCCTGCCGGACCCAGTCGAGCCCGACCTCGTGCATGGACCGCATTCCACCCTGTTCCGCCAGGTGGCTGAGGGTGGCCGCACCCTTTCGGGCCTCGATGGCAGCCGCCAGCCTGGGCCCCACTACCATGACCTCCGGTACCGGGAGTCGGCCCCGGTACCCGGTGAACCCACATTCCGAGCAGCCCACGGCGCGAACCACGGGTTCCACCCCGTGTCTTTCCGTCAACTGTTGCTCATCCGGAGTGAGGATCCCCCGGACCGACTCGGCGCAGGCGGCGCAGACCTTCCGAAGGAGGCGCTGCGCCAGGGCCCCCCGCAGGGTCGCCGCGATAGCCGAGTATTGAAGCCCCAGGTCCGCGAGTCTCGGAACGGAGTTGACGGCGTCGTTGGCGTGAACCGTTGCCAGGACCAGGTGGCCCGTCATGGCCGCCTCCACGGCGGTCTGAGCCGTCTCTCTGTCCCGAATCTCACCCACCAGAATGACGTCCGGGTCCTGACGGAGGATGGAGCGCAGGGCAGCGGCAAAGGTCAGTCCCTGCCTGGTCTCCACCTGGGTCTGGGTGACGGACGGAAGCTCGTACTCGATGGGGTCCTCCACCGTCATGATGTTGACCTTGCCGTCCGCCAGCTCTTTGAGGGCCCCATAGAGGGTGGTGGTCTTCCCGGAGCCGGTGGGCCCGGTCACCATGACGATTCCGTGCCGGTGGCTCAGGAGCTGCCTGAAGCGGACCAGCTCCGGCCCCGGAACGCCCAGGTTCTCCAGCATGACAGAGACGTTCGAGTCCAGGACCCGAATTACGCACTTCTCCGCACCTGCAGCGGGCAAAGTCGATACCCGGAGGTCGTAGGCCTGGCCCTTGACCATCACTCTCGCCTTCCCGTCCTGGGGCCGCAGGCGGTCGGCGATATCCATTCTCGAGAGGATCTTGATCCGGGAGACGATCCGGTTCAACGCCGGCATGGGCAGGTCCATGTGCTTTCGGAGAACCCCGTCGACCCGGTACCGCACCACCCCCATCTTCCGTCCCGGCTCGATGTGGAGGTCGCTGGCCCCCTGCGCGATCCCGTCACGAATGATGAGGTTGGTGAGCCGAACCACCGGAGCCGCATCCACCTCCCCCGCGGATATGGCCTCGGGGCCCATCTCTTCGATGAGGCGAACTGCGTCCTCGGAATGGTCGTCCATCTCCAGGGTCCCCAGGAGGTTCTCCAGAGTCCTGTCCGGGGGAAACCGCTCGTCGATGGCCTCCTTGATGGCTCTGGGCGAGGCCACTTCAAAGACCGCCTGGCGCCCCGAGGTGAAGCCCAGCAAGCGCTCGGCCTCGACATCCGTGGGGTCGGCGGTGGCCACCACGAGATGCCGGTCCGTCTCCACCAATGGGAAGATCAGGTGTTTCCTCGCCATGGCCTCGGGGACCAGGAGGAAGGCGTTGGGGTCGATACCTTGGAGGTCCGCCACCTTCAACCGGAAATACTGGGCAACCACCTCGGCCAGCTGGCTCTCGGACAACCCCATGGCACGGGCTACGGTCCCCCAGGCGTTATCCACCGAGGTGTCGGGAGGCACGTCCAGGCGTTCGGTTCTCGAGAGCCCTGCCCGCTCGGCGATTCGAACAAGCCAGTGGCTGGGGGAGCCTCTCCCGGAAACCTCCCCTGGGACGTTTCCACCGTCGGGACCGGAGGAAGAATCGTTGAGACTCAAGATCCTTCCTGGTCCTCTGTCAAAAGGCTCAGGGCGCGTTCGGTCACTTCGCCGTCTCCTCGATGGGGTGGGCCCCTCGCTTCGCCCCTTTTTCCCGGTGCATATCGGTCTCCGCCTCCCTCAGCAGGTCTTCCAGCTGGACCGGACGCTCACCATCGAAACGGGCCGTCCCCACCGAGAGGGACAGGGCGAACGCTTCTCTTCGACGGAGGTTGAACTCGTTTACGCGTTCTCGGAGGCGCCGGAGGAGGTCCCCCTCCCCCTGTTCCGAGACCTCCAGGGCCATCACCGCGAACTCATCCCCCCCCACCCGGGCGATGATGTCGGACTGGCGGAACGTATCCCGCAGAGTCTCGGACACCCTCCCCAGGGCCCGGTCTCCGACGTGGTGGCCCAGAGTATCGTTGATGGTCTTGAGTCGATCGAGGTCCAGGTAGAATAGAAGGACCGCTCTCCCGGTCCTCGCCGCAAGCTGGAGGTGGTGATTCCCCAGGTTGTCGAACCCACGATGGTTGTAGAGGCCCGTGAGATCGTCGATGAGGGAGAGGCTTCGAAGCGCCGACGTGAGACGATGGCGTTCCACCGCATACCGGATGGATCGGTGGAGGAGCTCCGGCCCCGCCTTTGCCTTGACGAGATAATCCTGGGCTCCGCCCCTCACCGTGTTCAGGCCAATCTCCTCGTCGTCCACCTCTGTCAGAACGACGATGGGCACGTCCGGCTCGAAGGCGTGGGTCCTTTCGAAGGTCACGATTCCCTGGCTATCCGGCAGGGAGAGGTCCAGCAGAATCAGATCGATCCCGCCCTTCGACAACCGTTTCATGGCGGAGGTCAGGTCTCCGGCCCTCTCTATCTCCACCGCCCCGCCTGGGAGGCTCGCCTGCGTGGGTCCCGTCGCCGGGAGACCCTCGGGCTCCGCTTCTACCAGAAGAACCTTCACTGCCCTCCCTCCCAACCAGTGTCGAATCCCAGCCGGAACCTCGCACCCCGAAATTGCAGCCTAAGCTGCGCCTACACCTCCACTCCCCGAAGTTAAGGTCCCCCGGGAATGGACGCCATGGAGTCCATGCCCCCGGGAGTGCCCCTTTTACTCCGTCGATCCCAGGGCTGGGATGCCTGGCCGCGGTAGACCCGGGAGGACCCATCCCCTAGCTTTTAGCTCGGGTGTCCGTCCGCCCCCTGAACAGGATCACAGGGCTACTCCGTTGCCTCCAGCATCAAGGTCCCGGTTCCAAAGACTCCTTCTCGGAGGCGCCATCGGCCTCGTAACGGTCCTCGTCTGGATGCGGGGCTGGGAGCCGGAGACATCTCCGGGGAAAGAGGGGACGGAATACTTCCTCTCCTCACCTCTTCCAGCGCCGGAGTTTTCTCTTACTTCCCACGAGGGATCCCCGGTGTCGTCCCGGGATTTCTCTGATGAGGTGCTGGTCGTCTTTTTCGGGTACACCTCTTGTCCCGACGTCTGCCCGCTGACCCTCTCCAACCTCGGTCGAGCCATCCGGGAGATGGGAGAGGACGCTCATCGTGTTCAGGTCCTCTTCATAACCGTGGACCCGGCGAGAGACACCCCGGAGCGGCTGAAGGCGTATCTCTCCAACTTCCATCCCTCGTTCCTGGGCCTCACCGGTCCCATGGAGGACATCCGATCCACCGCGGATGGGTTTGGAGCGTACTTCTCCACCCCCCGGGGAGAGGGGGACTACACCGTGGATCACACCGCCAGAACCTTTGTCGTGGACCCATCCGGGCGGATTCCCCTCACATTCCCCGTCACCGCCACCCCGGAGGAGATGGCCCGGGACCTGGCCACCCTCCTTCGGCGTTTTCCGTCCTGATCCACCCTACAGGGGATGAGCCCATGAACCCAACGTGCCCTTCAACGGCGGGGTGCTCTCTTCTGGCACTCCTTGCTCTCCTCCCCCTCGGCGGGTGCCGGGAAGCGGCACCTACGGGAGATCCGGGCTTGATCCTGGAACTGGCGATCTCACCCACGCCCCCGGGGGTGGGCCCCGCACGCCTGATCATCTCCCTGCGGGACACCCTTGGAAACCCCGTGGAGGGAGCCGACGTGAATGTCGAAGGCAACATGAACCACGCCGGCATGGTCCCGGTGACGGGAACCGCTCTGCGTCAAGGTCCGGGTCTATACGTGCTCCCTGAGTTCCGTTTCACCATGGCCGGCAGCTGGGTCCTCACGGCTACCGCGACCCTGCCCGACGGGAGAGAGGCGAGGACCCGGAAGAACACGGACGTGGTGGGCCCTCCTCAGAGAGGACACCTTTGAGCCGAGCCCCCTCTGCCTCCTCCCGCCGCGATCTCTTGAAGGCTCCTCTTCTGGGGACCTTCCTCCGCTGGCGGCATGCCCGATCGGCGCTCCAGGTGGTCCTCCTGGGGATCGCGGTTGTGGTCATCACCGATGGCCTCTTCGGACCCCAGCTCGCGCCCAAGAACATGGCCGGGATCCTGCCCTGGGTGCACTGGAGGGGCTTCGTGGCCCTGGGCCTCCTGGTGGCCGGAAACCTGTTCTGCATGGCTTGCCCGTTCATGCTTCCCCGGCGTCTGGCCAAGAAGATCCTTCCGGGGAACCGACATTGGCCCAGGACCTTCCGGACAAAATGGTTGGCCTTGTTCCTGCTCTTCCTCTTTCTCTGGGCCTATGAGGCGTTCGATCTCTGGGCGAGTCCCTGGCTCACTGCCTGGGTGGCCCTGGCCTACTTCGTGGCCGCATTCGTCATCGACGGGTTTTTTCGCGGCGCCGCCTTCTGCAAATACCTGTGTCCCATCGGCCATTTCCACTTCGTGAACTCACTGGTTTCCCCCCTCGAGGTGGCCATCCGGGACCCGGAAGTGTGTGCGACCTGCCGAACTCGAGAGTGCATCACGGGAGTCTACGAGAAGCGGCGGGCCCTCGATGCCCCCGGCGCCCGCGCCCCGGGCTCCGCCCCCGTCAAGGCAGTGCGAATGAGCGAGCGGGGTCGGCTTCTGCAAAACGGGTGCGAGCTCTGGCTCTACCAGGGGACCAAGGCGGGGAACATGGATTGCACCTTCTGTATGGAGTGCATTCATGCCTGTCCCCATGACAACGTCGGTATCCTCTCACGCCCGCCGGCCCGGGAGCTCTGGGAGGACCCCCTCCGAGCCGGGATCGGGAGATTCAGCCAACGTCCTGACCTCGCAGCCCTTGCCCTCTTCCTCACCTTCGCGGCCTTCATGAATGCCTTCGGAATGGTCTCTCCCGTCTACGCGGTAGAGTCCTGGCTGGGGAAGCTCCTGGGGCTCTCCTCTGAACCCGTTTTGGTGGGACTCCTCTTCGTTGCGGGGATGATCCTGCTCCCTGCCGGCCTGCTCGCCCTCACCGCGGCGGCCTCCGCCACCGTCTCAGGGTCGGGCCGGTCGGTGATTGAGGAGGCGACCCGGTACGGCTGGGCCCTGGTCCCCGTAGGCTTCGGAATGTGGGTGGCCCACTACCTCTACCACTTCCTCATCGGCGGCCTCGCCATCATCCCCGCGACCCAGGAGTATCTCGCCGATCTGGGGTTGCCGCTCCTGGGTGCTCCCGAGTGGACGCTGGGGCCCCTGGTCCCGGAGTCATGGCTCATTCCCCTGGAGCTCCTCTTCCTCGAGCTGGGTCTCCTGGTCTCCCTGGTGGTGGCCTACAGAATCGCACAGCGGGAGCTGGGCCCGGGCCCCAGAGCCGTTCGGGCCACTGTCCCCTGGGGCCTCCTGGCGATAACCCTCTCCGTCGCGGGGATCTGGCTCCTCCTCCAGCCCATGGAGATGAGGGGGACGGTGATGGGAGGCTAACGGATGTCCACGAACCGGGAGACGGCCTCGACTGCGCGGATCGGGATGTGGACCAGGGCTACCCTGGCCGCCGTGGTCGTGGGCATGCTGACGGGGCTGGCCATGCTCCCGCTCCGGGCGGATGGAGGTACGCTCAGAGCGGCCAACGTTCCTGTGGGGGCCTACCGGGTGAGCGTGTTCACGGCCCCCACACCCATTCCGCCGGACTCCATCGACGTGTCGATGCTGGTCACCGAGCGGGGGCGTGGCCTGGTTCCCGACCTGGAGATCGTGGTGACAGCGCACCCGCTGGGCCAACCGGGACGGTCGACCTCCCATCCTGCGACCCGGGATCAGGCAACTGACTCCCGTTACTATGCGGCAAAATTCGCCCTGGGTTCCGAGGGGCCGTGGGAGATCGTCGTTCAGGTCAGGGGACCTCGAGGGGAGGGCGAGGTGAGGTTCGAAGTGATGGTCCAGAATCCCGGTCCCCTGGGTAGCCCCTTCATGATCCTGGGCCTGGCTCTCCTCCCGCTTCTCCTGGTGGGCTGGTGGCTCAAGAGAAGCGCCTAGCGAAGCCTCGGCGGGAGCGGGAGAGGCCGCACGTCTTCCTCAGCTCACCATCCACCCGTCCTGGAGGTTGATGATACGCTGGCCGTAGGCTGCCCACGCTTCGTTGTGCGTGACCTGGATGATGGTGGTCCCCTCGTCGTTCAACTTCTTGAGGAGATCCATGATCATCTTCCCCTGGGTGGTGTGGAGGCTTCCGGTTGGCTCATCCGCCAGGATCACCTTCGGCTCTGCAATCACCGCCCGAGCCACCGCCACCATCTGCTGCTGCCCACCGGAGAGCTGGTTCGGATAGAGGTCCTTCTTCCCCACGATCTGGAAACGGTCCAGCGAATCGGCGACAATGGCTTCCCTGTCCTTTCGCTTCACGTTCCTGTAGGACAAGGGGATCTCCAGGTTCTCGTAAACCGTGAGATCGTCCAGGAGATGATACTGCTGGAACACGAAGCCGATGTACTGGCGATTGAGGGAAATGCGATCCTTCGGCCTCATGGCGTGGACGGCCTCGTGGAGGAGGTAATACTCGCCGGACCAATCCCCGTCTAGCATGCCCAGGATGGCCAGGAGGGTGGACTTGCCCGCACCGGAGGGCCCCATGATGGTGATGAAGTCCCCCTTCTCGACGTCCAGGGTGATCCTGCGAAGCACGAAGGTCTCCCCGGCT
>Ga0316577_10000266_pt1 | contig 18554 bp, 12 predicted proteins | sample S5NA_FD_203073 | JGI IMG/M metagenome (GOLD analysis project Ga0316577, IMG submission 203073) | Rhizosphere microbial communities from salt marsh grasses in Alabama, United States - S5-7_050615r2r1 | ecosystem: Host-associated > Plants > Roots > Rhizosphere | place: USA: Alabama | collected... | reverse complement strand
TGGACGTGCCTCTGGAGCCCGGCTACACACCCTACGAGTCCCAGTCTGAGATGCTCAGAAACCTGGAGATCTTGGGATGGGGCGGGCATGTTGGTCGAATCGTCAGCTATGTCAACAAAGAAGTGGTTTGGCTGACGGGTCTCTTTGTGCGCGGGCTGTACAGCCGGGACAAGATTGACCGTGCGACGCAGACGGCCCTGGTCGGCAGTTGGCAGCAGCTGAGATCCAGATTGTGGCTCCTGAGGATCTGGCGACGCGCCGAGCGCATCATGAGACGTCAGGCACCGCGAACCCAAGGGGAGGACTAGACGGGGTGGATTTCGCGGTAGACCGCGACTGTCTGTGCAGCAATTTGGGCCTGGGTGAAGCGCTCCAGCACGCGTTCGCGACCTCGTACACCCAACTCGCGACGCAAATCCGGCCGCTGTTGTAGGCGCAGCAACTGCTGTCGCAGATCGGCCACGTCGTTCTCCTGGAAAATCAGCCCGGCGTCCCCTATCACGCTAGGGATCTCACCGCTGCTGGAACCAATTACGGCAATGCCACACGCCATACCCTCGACAAGCACCCGCCCGAATTGCTCCATCCAGTTAGGCTGTGTGCGCGAGGGTAGCACCAGGACATCCAGTTGTTGAAAGTAGGTGGGCATGTGTGTGGAGGGGATTTGGCCATCAAAGGACACACGCTCCTCGATTCCCAGCTCGCGGACCAGCCTTTTCAGTTCGTCTTGATCGGGGCCACTCCCGGCCAGGTTCAAGCGCCACGCGCCGGGCAGACTAGCCACAGTTTTTATCAGCAAGTCCACGCCTTTTTCGGGAACGAAACGCCCGACATAGCCGATCGTGAATCCACGTCCCGAATCTAGCGCTTGTTCTGCTGGTCGAAATATCTCAGGATCGACGCCGAACTGGGGGATGACGGACATCGGCCCAGTATAGCCCTTGTCTCGCCAGACCTCATAGGCCGCCTGATTGCCCACCAGACCATAGTCAGCGCGACCCAGCACGTAGCGCTCGAACCAGCGAAAGGGAACGGGATAACGCCGATTCAGGTTCTGCCAGGAGAAGAATAACGTTCGTGAGCCTGAGCGAAGTGACCACCAAGTGGCGTGGGCGGTCGCAAAATTGTAGGGTTCCTCGTCGATGTGGACCAGGTCAGGGCGGATGCGGGAGATGAGCCGTCCCAAACCCGGATAATAGTGCGCGTGAAAATGGCCGTTAAAACGAATTGGCTCCACCACAAGATCATAGCCCGTGGTATAGGCGCGCTCCAACAGCAGCTCGCCTCGTTCGTCACGCCAACTAGGCGGCACCGCCACAGTCAGCTCGACATCTTGATGACGGGCGATCTCCTCCAACTTGCGCTGATAGGCACCGACCAGGCAGGCCTTGGAAACCATCAAGACGCGCACAGCGACAACCTTGTGTTGTGGGACCGGGTTTTGAAGCCGGGAGAGTTTATCATGAAAGCACGGAGAACACAACGCGTTGTGTTCTCCGTGCTGGTCTTGCCAAGCTACTAAAGCACGATCACTTCAGTTACGTTCGTCAATTCAACCAGTTTTTCGCCACGATTGGCGCGGTTCGTCGTCGGCACTTCGTCCAGGCGTTGGCGTTTACCATCCGCGTCGATCAGGTCTACGGTTCCGTTCATGGGCCCTGCACCGACAGCTACCACTGGACCGGTCGCCTTGGTTTGGTTGAGCAGTTGTATACCTTGACCGCCGCGTCCCTGGACCGAGAACTCGTCGAGAGGCACGCGCTTGATAAAACCATTCTTGCTGGCGACGACGAGTCCCCAATCAGCTTTGGGGTCGCCGATTACTGTGCCGCCAAGCAACTGGTTGCTCTTGGTTAGCTTGATGCCAGACACACCCCTGGCCGAAGGAGTAGCTTGAGGGTTAATGGTGCCGCTATCGAAACGGTTGGCTTTGCTGCTGCCAAAGAACAACGCCTGAGCCTCATCACCACCCACACCGGCAAAGATCACACTGTCATCTTTGCCTGCCAAGCCGATCATGCTCGCCCACGATCCCTCGGCCGTGGACTTGACATCCTCGGCCTTGACCCGTTTGACCCGACCCTGCCGGGTACCTAGGATCAGATGACAATCGTCTGTCAAGAGCCCAACGCCGACGATTTGCTCATCTTTGCCCAAGCCCAGCGTCTCCAAATCTGCTGTACGTGGGACACGTCCCACAGCTCCCCACCAGACGCGTCCGCGACTGGAAACGAGGATCACATTGTCATCGGCCTCCGTCCGCAGGTGCATGCGGTGCGCTTCGACGGCTCGACTGGTCACTCCGGGTTTCACGCGATAGCCAAAGCCTTTGGAATCACTGCGTTGGACTCCCTGAGTGGTCACAGCCAGCACCTGAGGTCCATCAGGTATGGCGAGTTCGGCTTCAGTTACAATTACGTCGCTGGGTTTTTCCTCGGTAAGGATCACCGTCTTTCGCGGTTCGGCAAACTTTTCCTTGATTGCTAAGGTCTCCTCAACAATCACTTCCAGCCGGCGCGCCTCTGAACGCAGCAATCCTTTGAGATAACTGATGCGGGCCTTGAGCTCTTTGGCCTCGTCCGCTAACCTGCGGCGTTCCAGAGCAGCCAAGCGTCGCAATTGCATCGCCAGGATGGCTTGGGCCTGGAGCTCAGTGAATTTGAATTTCTTTATCAGGTTTGCCTCGGCGGTCTCTGCAGTTCGGCTCTTCCTGATGGTGTCGATCACTTCGTCGATGATATCCAGCGCCTTGAGTAATCCCTCGACAATGTGCAGTCGCGCCTCACGCTTTGCCAACTCGTAGCGACTGCGCCGGATAATAACCGTTAGCCGGTGATCGACAAAGTGAACCAACATATCGCGCAAGGAGAGCCGCTGCGGGCGCACGATGGAATCGCCGTTGACCCGTTCCTCGACCAGCGCCAGCGCATTGACGCCGAACGTCTCCCTCAGCTGACTGCGGCTCAGCACACCGTCTAGCACCTCGCGCGCGTCGGCCATCCGGCTGACCTCGATCACGGCCCGCATGCCCTCGTGATCCGACTCGTCGCGCAGATCGGTGATCCCACTGATCCGCCCCTCTCGGACCTCCTTGGCGATGCGCTCCATCACGGTGGATTTCTGCACGGCGTACGGAAGTTCGGTGATGACAATATTGGTTTTGCCTCCGCCGATATCTTCCATATCCACTCGCGCTTGCGTGATGATCCTTCCTCGTCCGTTGGCATACGCATTGCGAATGGTGTCGAGCCTACCCTCGCCATTCGGGTCATCTCGATAGCGATAGATCACGCCGCCGGTGGGAAAATCGGGGCCGGGTATGATTTTCATCAATTCGTCGACGGTGATCTTGGCTCGCTTGCGCCAGCGATCAGCCACTAGGATCACGGCGTCACACACCTCACCCAGATTGTGCGGTGGAATGTTGGTGGCCATGCCTACGGCTATGCCCGTCGTTCCATTGATCAGCAAATTGGGCAGCGCTGCGGGCAAGATCACGGGCTCCTGAAGGCTGCCGTCAAAGTTGTCCACAAAATCGACCGTGTCTTGTTCAATGTCTTGTAGCATGTAATTGGTGATCTCGGCCATGCGGGCCTCAGTGTAGCGCATCGCAGCGGGACTGTCGCCGTCGATGCTTCCATAGTTGCCCTGACCATCGATCAGCATATGGCGCATCGAAAAATCTTGCCCCATGCGCACCATAGACAGGTAGACTGATTGGTCGCCGTGGGGATGATATTTACCCAACACCTCGCCAACTACGCGAACCGACTTTTTGTGTGGCCGGTCATAACGCAGACCCATATCATGCATAGCATATAGAATGCGGCGCTGCACCGGTTTGAGCCCATCTTCAATGCGCGGCAGCGCTCGATCCGTGATAGTCTCAACGGCATATTGAAAGTAGGCCTGCTCCAAGTCAGTCGTTAACGAAACCGTCTCAGTTATCATCCTCGACTACCTCTTGATCGTCATCTTCTTTGCCGTTGTCGCTATGGTCTTCCTCTCGCCAACGCTCCAGCAGCCAATTGCGCCGGTTGCGGGCGGAATTGCCCATCAGCGTGCTCACGATCTGATTGGCGTGGTGCACGTCTTCGACGGTCACGCGACGCAAGCTGTCGTTAAAGGGACCCTGCTCTTCGACCAGGAAAACGGTGTCACGCAATTGGTCCGGGTTCATCTCACCAAGACCTTTGTAGCGCTGGATCGTGGTGCCGTTTTGTCCCCATTTCTCCAAGACCACATCGCGCTCCCGGTCAGAGTAGACGTACTGCGACTGTTTGCCCTTTCGCAAAAGATAGAGCGGCGCTACGGCCACGTAAAGACGACCCGCCTCGATGAGCGGGCGCATGTAACGCCAGAACAGCGTGTATAGCAACGTGCGGATATGGTCCCCATCCACGTCGGCGTCCACCAGGATCGCCACCCCTCCATACCGGATGTCGTCGACGTTAAAGTCAGCGCCAACTCCGCCACCTACGGCCGCGATGATGGCCTTGATCTCATTGTTATTCAGCAAACGTGTGAGCCGAACCCCTTCCACATTGAGCAATTTGCCACGCAGGGGCAGAATGGCATGATAGCGCCGGTCTCGCGCCATCTTGCAGGAGCCGCCGGCGCTGTCTCCCTCCACGATGTACAGCACAGTTTCATCTACCGACGTGCCTTTGGTCACGTCGGCCAGCTTGCCCGGCAGACCCGAGTCCGCTGCATCTAATACGCTGCGCCGGATGACGAGCGATCGTGCCTTGCTTGCCGCGACGCGAGCCTGAGCGGCCGCCTGGGCTTGTTGGACGATGGTTTTGCCCAGAGAGATTTTCTTGCGCAGCGCTTCCAGTAAACCTTCGTAAACAATGCTGTGGACAATGCCCTGCGCAGGGTCGCTGGCCAGGCAGGTTTTGGTTTGGCTGGTGAAGTGGGGGTCGGACATGGAGAGCTTGATGACGGCCGTCAGGCCTGACAGCGTGTCAGTGCCACGGATACTGGTCTCGCCCTTGCTCTTGGTCAGTTTCTTCTCCGAAGCGAACTGGTTGATGGCTTTTGTGACCGCGCTCTTGAACCCAGCGACGTGTTTGCCGCCATCGGGTGTGGGGATGGTATTCACAAAGCTAACGATCTCGCTGTCGTCCACACTGGTGTGCCATTGGAGCACAACTTCTACGGCGACGCCGTTTTGCTTTCCGTCAACCTTGACCGGATCGCGGTGGACCGCTCTGCGTCCTTCATTCAGCCACTTGACGTATTCCGTGAGCCCGCCATCATAGCGGAAGCTTTTCTTGCGCACTTTCTTTTTGCGGTTATCGGTGAGCTCTACGGTGACGCCCGGCAGAAGAAAGGCGATGACCTGCAGCCGCCGCGCCAGGGCATCAAAGTCGAAATCCGTGATATCCATGAAGCGCCCACTGGGCTTGAAGGTGATCGTCGAACCGGTGGTCTGCTTCTTATCAGCGTGGGCTTTGATGGCCTTGGCCTCTCCATTTTGTCCCACTTGGCCGATCACCGTGTCAGTAGATGGGTCGCGGATCTCGACGGGGGTGCTGGGCAAGCCGGACTCATGACGCTGCGCGTAAATGACGCCGTCCCGCTTTACTCGCACTTCCAGCCATTCGGACAGCGCGTTGGTGGCCTTGATCCCGACCCCGTGCAGGCCACCGCTGGTGGAATAGCTGCCCTCTTTGAACTTGCCGCCGGCATGTAGCTCCGTGAAGACCAACTCGAGCGTGGGGCGGTTCTTTTCGGGATGCATCCCAGTGGGGAAGCCGCGTCCGTTGTCCGTCACAGTCATGGAGCCATCGGGGTGGATTTCCACATTGATCTGGCTACAAGCACCGGCCAGGGCTTCGTCCACGGCGTTATCAATAAGCTCGTAGGCCAGGTGGTGTAAAGCGTCCAGCCCGGTACCGCCCACATACATCCCCGGCCGACGCTGAATATTCTCGGGATAATCCAGGACTTGAATGTCACTGGTGTCGTAGGTTGCAGACATCACTACCTCCTGGAATGAACATTCCGCACTTCCCCTACAGTATTATAGCACATATGTTCTATTTTGACAAGGGGCAAATCTGCGGTTTTCGGTCGACCAGGACAAAACCCCCCTGGTTCCGCCCATCGACCCAGTGTATAATACCATCATGAGTGACTTTCTGCAAAGCGCAACTGCCCCAAACAACATTAACATAACGCATGCCAGAATGCTCGTACCCGGCGCTCCACTTGGGCACTCTGTACCCGGCGCTCCACTTGGGCACTCTGTACCCGGCGCTCCGCACGTCTACATCGTCGCCACCGGTGGCACCATAGCGATGCAGCTCGACCCTGAGCAAGGCGGGGCATTGCCGGCCCTCAATGGCATGGGTCTGATCGCTGCCATACCAAAGATCGAGCACATCGCGCAACTGAGCGTCAGTGAGTTCAGCAACATTCCCAGCGAGCACATGACGCCGGAATTCTGGATCCGTCTGGCGGCGCATCTCTTAAGCATCATCAAGATGGAACCGGTTGACGGCATTGTGATCACCCACGGGACCGATACTATGGAGGAGACCGCATTCTTTCTTGACCTAACGATCACAGGCGCTGTTCCCATCGTTCTCACCGGTGCGCAACGTCCGGCATCGGCTCCCGACGCCGATGGCCCCGGGAACCTGCGCGATGCGATTCGAATCGCAGCCGACCCTCAGAGCCGGGGACGGGGTGTGATGATCGCGATGCACGGCGAAATCCACACTGCACGAGCGGCCACCAAAGCGTCCACCGAAGAACTGGACGCCTTTGATTCGCGGGGCGGAACAGATCTGGGCTATGTAGAGAATGGGGAGATACATTTCACCAATGAAGCGTTGCCCCGTCGCCATCTACCGTTGCCAGAGCACCTTCCGCGTGTGGACATCATCCCTATGTATGCCGGTGCGGACGACGCCGCGCTTCAAGCTGCCCTGGCGCGCGGGTCTGTCGGTCTGGTGATTGAAGGTGTGGGAGCAGGAAATGTAAATCAGGCGCTGTTTGGTGCGATCCGGGGGGCGCTCCGCCAAGGCATCGCCGTGGTCATCTCGACGCGCGTGCCCCACGGGTTGGTGCGCCCACTATACGTCTACTCTGGCGGCGGGGTAAGTCTGAGAAATGCCGGAGCGATCATGGCGGGCGACCTCACACCTCAAAAAGCCCGTGTTCTCTTGATGTTGGCTTTGGCTGCCAGGAAAACCGGCGCCGCATTACGAGAGCTATTCGAGGACAACAGCGCGTGACCGAGCTTTCCCTATTGACCCAGGAAAACGAGGCCGAACTGCGCGCGTTTCTGATGCGCGATCCCTTCTACAACCTCTTTATGATCGGCAATCTGGAGATGTTTGGTCTAGGCGCGGATGGTTTGGTTTACTGGGGAGCCTACTCGCCCAACGGCAAACTGGCAGCAGTAGCGATGCGCTACAGGGAGAATTGGTGCTTCTATGGCTGTGCTGACCTGGACCCACGCACATTCGCCCAGTTGATCGACGACCACCCGCACAATCGTGCCGTGAACGGCCATCCCGCACAAGTCGACCCTATTATCGTATGGCTTCGACGCTACGTCGTTGGAGAGCAACACGCCTCGTTCTACTGTCGCATGCCCTTGGATACTGTGCTGGCGGCTCCATCTTGGGCGACTCGCCGTGCTACTCTGGCCGATGTCGATGACCTAGCCGAGCTGTATGCCACGGCGGGCATCATGCGACGGGGGGCAGCCGACATCCGGCATCATCTTGGATCGGGACGGCGCTACGCGGTGACACAAGATGGTACACGCATCGTCTCGTCGGTGTGTACCTCCGTCGAGACGAGCAGCGCGGCGATGGTAGGTGGCGTATTCACACCTGAACATGCGCGCAATCGTGGCTATGCTTCTGCCGCAATGACCCATTTGTGCAGCGAGTTGATCGTTGAGGGCAAACAGCCCTGTCTCTTTTACGACAATCCTGGGGCGGGTTCTATTTACCGACGCTTGGGTTTCGAGGACATCGGCCCGTGGCACTTGGTCTTGCTGGAATCTAAACCGATGGAATGACATGAGCGATCTAGCACAGAGGTTACGCCAGCTAGGCGTCAACAAGGGCATAGGAGAGCTCGCCAGCTCGAGACAAGCCGCGCGCGCGCCGAAGCGCGTGGACCAGGCGCTGCCCCCTGGGCAGCAAATCGAGACCCCGTTTGGGGTTTGTTTCTTCATCGAAGAGCGTTACCCCCTGCAACACATTCACGGCCGTGCCCCATTATCTGGGCTGTTGGCCCACGACCGGTCCGCCGCTGCTCAGATGGCAACCGTTTCTGAGGAACCTGATGGAGGCGAATTGCCTGCCTTCGACCTGAGTCAGGCGCTGTTCATTGACACGGAAACGACGGGCCTGGGCCAAGGCGCCGGAGTGCTGGCGTTTCTCATCGGCGTTGGTTACTTTGAAGAAGCCGCCTTTGTCTTGCGCCAATATTTCTTACGCGACCCAGCAGAGGAAACCGCAGCCTTGAACCATCTGACCGAGTGGTCTGACGCCTATGCCGGACTCGTCAGCTTTAACGGACGCGGTTTCGATGTGCCGTTGCTGCGTTCCCGTTGCGTGCTTTCACGCTTGCGCCCATCCATCCTGGACAGGCCACACTTGGATCTATTGCCACCATCGCGCCGAGTCTGGCGGGGGCGGTTTGAATCCTGCGCGCTGGGAAGCCTGGAACGGCATGTGCTTGGGGTACAGCGCAGCCAGGACGACATCATGAGTTGGCTGATCCCCGATCTTTACCGCCAATACCTGCGCGGGGGCGACAACGGCGAGATGCGCCAGGTACTCTACCACAATGCGGTGGACATCTTGTCCCTAGTGACCTTGGCCGAGCAATTGTGCCGGCTGTTTGCGTATCCGTTAGCCGAGGACGTTGATCCTCGCGAGCGGGTTGCGCTGGCGCGCTGGTTCGAGGCTCTGGACCTCCCCGAGCAGGCTGAGACCACATACCGTGTCGCTCTTGAGGGTTGGCTGCCGATACAAGCACAGCATCTTGCATTGCAGCGCCTGGCTGCGCTCCTCAAGAAGCAGGAACGCCGCCCTGAAGCAGTTCCGCTGTGGGTCCAGTGGGCGATGGAAGATGAAGGCAGTGTCGAGGCGCACGTCGAGTTGGCCAAGTACTACGAGTGGCACACGCAAGAGTTGGACAAGGCGCTAGCCTGGACCCAGCAAGCGCTTACGGTCGTCGCCAAATGGCCGCGCGGCCCTCGGCGCGACGATGCGCGATCCGAGTTGGACCATCGACGGGCACGGCTGGAGACAAGGATAATGAATGCTCAGAGCGGCTGAGCGAAGGAAATAAAGCACAGGTAGCACATAGCTGCAAAACCGCGCGAACGGCGCGCCAGGGGGAATTCGCCCGATCTGGGAGCACGGGCGTAGGACGAAATGGGGTGACCTTATGCCGTCTTGCGCTGTGGTAGCATCATCACGAACCGGCTGCCTTGACCCGGCTCGCTCTCGACTCGGACGCTCCCGCCGTGAGCCTGCGCCACGCTTGCCACGATGGCCAATCCTAACCCACTTCCATCAGTTTCATTGCCCTGTCCCCGATAGAAGCGTTCAAAAATGTGGGGCTGGTCTGCAGGAGCTATCCCAGGACCAGTGTCCTGTACCCAAAACTGCACACCCTCGTACGTGGCTTGGGCACCAATGTCTACACGACCACCAGGCGGCGTGAACTTGAGCGCGTTGCTCAAAAGATTGGACAGTGCCGAATCGACGCGCGCAGCATCACAGTATAGTGGCACGGGTGCGTCTGGTACGATGGTGGACAACACAATTCCCTTATCTTTGGCCAACGCAGAAACGGGTCCGCTTGCAGCCCTGACGAGATTCCCTGCGTCGTGTTCCTCAAGCTCCAAGGCCGCCAATCCGGCGTCCAGACGCGAAAGATCTAGGAGCTTATTGGTCATCCACTCCAATCGCTCCAACTGTGCGGCGCTCTCGGTCAGAAACTCTTGCTGCGCTGCGGGATCATCGGCCGCCACTCCCTGCAGCAGCTCGTTGAAATTCTTGAGCGCCGTGATCGGGGTGCGCAATTCGTGGGAAGCGTCGGCGATAAAGCGGCGCAACGCATCGCGGTCGGCAGTCAACGCTGCAAAACTGGCCTCCAGCCGTTCTGCCATTTGGTTTAGCTGCTGGGCCAGCTGACTGATCTCATCCCGCCCGCGAACAGGGGCGCGAGCTGACAGGTCTTCTCCCATGCGATTGGCCGTCGCCGCAAGACCGCGCAACGGCGCGGTCAAGCCGTGGCTTACCAAAAGACCAACGATCACGGCTAGGACCATTGCGCCACCAGCCGCGAGTAGAAAGGCCCGGCGCGTCGTCGCCAGCGCCTCCGCGCCAAAGTCGGGGCCGCTACTCAACTCCACATAGCCCAAGGGATTGTTGGGCCCACCGATGGACGCCGTGATTACCTTTTCTGATCGTTGCGTCTCTGCGGGCCGCGTGGCTTCAACCTCGGCCTCCGCATCCGCGTTCGCGTCACGTCGGCGTAGCGAGAGTGGGTTTTCTTCCGACGAGCCCTCGAATGTGATCCGGGGTCCCCAGGCGCTCAACACCCTGCTGACTACGGTCCACTGTACCTGGCGAGAGAATTGATCGAGAAACGGGAGATCCTGAAGCAATGCCATCTCGATGCGCTGACCCCGGGGCACGACCATGATCCAGGAGCGATCTAGGTGATCCAACCCCAGACCCCGCAACGGCGTGAGCCACATAAATTGATCTACGTCGGAGGGCGACCCCGAGTCAGCCAGCACCCGGTGTTTGTCATCCAAGATCCGCACCTGCACGCCGCCCAGAAAAGCAGAGGTGCGCGCGAGCTCGCGCAAAGCAGCCAGCTGCCTTATTGGCTGCAGAAGAGGTTCCGCCTGCTGTGCTACCGCGTCGGCATTTGCCGACAGGTCTTCGACGACCCGCTGTTCCGCGTATCGTTGGACCAGCGACAAGGTGAGCACCCCTACTGCAGCAACTGTGAGTAGGGTCACCAGCACATAGCTAATCACCAAGCGCCAGCGGATTGAACCAAACATGAACGGCCTTTATCCGATCAGAGCGATTGTGTAGGCCCCCAAAGACCCATAGCGCTATCTTGGGGACCTACGATCGCACAATACCTACGGGTGAGTTCTGATTACAGCGTATTCTCCTCGGGCAATGCCGGAGACTTTTCAAACAGCTCTGGCGGTAGCTCGAAATTAAAGTGGAAGTGGAGATCCTGCATCGACTCTCCAGGGTCCCATTGAAACTCGAGGTCTTCCCCAGGGTTGAAGAAATTGTTACGGCCTTGACGGAACTGCTCCAGGAACTGCCTCAACGGCGCCTGCCATCCCGATTCGCCATCCTCTTCAGAGCGCCACTGGCGGATAAAGGCAAGATTCACGCCTAGATAAGCGCGCTCAGCATCCTCGGGATGCTCGGCCAACGCAACCTCTACGAGTCGTTCCTCCTGCTCGTCAGCGCCAATTACGGACAGCGTGACTACATCTCCCGGCTTGTGTCCGGTCACGGCATCTACAACGGATTGAGGGCTCGTTACGGGTTCGCCATCAATCGCAGTGATGACGTCTCCCCTGCTCAGACCGGCTGCTTCCGCAGGGCTGTCCGGGGTGACATTGCCAATAATGGCACCCTGCTCCGCACTTGCTCCGGGCAGAACGCGGAAGGGTTGGGAGAAGGGGCTCTCTCCATCCTCGGGCACCTGAAACGGAAGCTGATCCGGGTCAATTCGATCCCAGCCCAACACCGTGCCAGGGGCAGGCCGATATTCAACACCCAGATAGGCCACCCCTGCCTTTTCAGGGTGCTCGCCCAATACGGCCACGATCTCAAGCGATTCGCCGCCGGGGCGCTCAACCGTCAGAGTTACCCCATCGCCCGGCTGGTAGCTTGCGATGAGGTCCGCGAGGCTATTCTCCGCATCTAGTGCCTGCCCGTCAACGGCGGTGATCCGATCTCCCTCCTGCAGGCCAGCTTGAGCGGCGGGCCCGTCTTCCACAACGGTCACGATCAGCGCCCCATCAACCAGCCCCCGGAGTCGCGACAACGCGCCGGGATCATCCAGCGGCAATTCATCCAGATCAAATGGCAACTTGTCCCGGAGTGCTCCCAAGCCCGCAAAAGGGGCGCGGCAGTCGCCACAGGGCGCGATGCCCAGATAGGGCTTGCCGTCCCGATCGCCCAGCGTAGCCGTAAGCTCTCTCTGCTCGTCGCCGTGCAGAATCGTAAGCTTGACCTCGTCACCAACTTCGAGATCAGCCAGCTGGCTCTGTAGATCTGCAAATGTGTCAACCGTCTCTTCGTCAATTGCGAGCAGGATATCGCCTCGCACCACGCCAGCTTCGGCTGCTGGTCCATCGGCCTCCACGCTAGCGATCAAAACGCCGCGTTCGGTATCATCCTGCAATACGACGTTGGACGCTGACTCGGGCCGGTCTGACAACATTTTGGCGTATACAATACCGCCGGCTGCCACTGCAAAGATCCCCAGCACGATGAACCCGACAGCTAGCCACTTGGCAACTTGTTTTCCCTTCATCTCCTACCCTCCACTAAAGATATCTTCTCCAAACCCGCAGAATCTCGGATTTCTGCACCTTGTCTCGGCGATACCAAACTGAAATGACGCATTTTGCTAGGCGCTGAGGCCTTGACAAAAACAAAAGCCCTCCGACTCACACAAGACCAATGCTGAGTCGGGGCTTTAGAATTCTACCAGAAGAACGTTAAGCGCTTTTTAGGAATCTGTTAAGGTTTCATAACATGTGATCGCTTCTATCTCTCGAATTTGTACCCCATACCACGCACGGTGACCAGCCAGCGGGGGTTGCTTGGGTCAGCCTCTAGTTTCTCCCGCAGATGGCGCATATGGACGTCGACCGTGCGGCCGCTGCCGACATCGCTTTCGTAGCCCCACACAGCTTCTATGAGCGCGTCGCGACTGATTGGCCGATCCGGATGAATGACAAGGTAGCGCAACAGCCGAAATTCGGTGGGCGTTAATTCCACAGGATGTCCCTCCCGCGTCACGCGCAGCCGCTCCAGGTCAAGTTCCACATCACCGAACCGGATGCGATCTCCCTCGGATGCCGTAGCCAATTCTCCGTACGCGCGACGCAACAGCGCCCGAATCCGCGATATCAACTCGCGTAGGCTGTAGGGCTTGACTACATAGTCGTCAGCCCCTAACTCAAAACCTAGAACTTTGTCCAGCTCTTCATCGCGGGCAGTCAGCATCAGGATGGGTTGGCGCTTCCCCTCGGCGCGGAGCAGCCTGCACACGTCAAAGCCACTAATGTCTGGCAAGCGAATATCAAGGAGGATCAGATGGGGGTCTCGCGCTCGGGTCAGATCCAGGGCCCGCTGTCCACTTTCAGCCATCAGTACCTCAAACCCTGCCCGGGTGAGGCCGTACTCCAAGCCGCGTGCCACGGCGTGTTCGTCTTCTACGACAAGGATGCGTTCACCAGCCATGATGTCCAAACCACACTTGGGATCGTGCCCGGGGATGCACGATCCCAGGGAGCGGAGCGACAGCAGCTAATCAGAATGGTTGTTCTCTACCGTCCGTATCTGCTGCAGCATCTCTAGCGCAAGGTCTGCCCCGTCCCGGATCCCCCGGAGCTTTTCGCGAAGAACGGACGTTTCCAAGGTGCCTTGTTCGAGCCCTAGCTCGATCTGCTGGATCAGAGCGGGGATGGCCCCCACAGTGTAGTTAATGCGATGGACCAAGCTGCCGTCAGTCCCCACCTGGGCCGCGGCGGCCCCGGCTGCGCTTCGGCGGTCTTGAGTCAGGTTCGCGGCCTGCGCGTAACGAGCGTTTTGGTTGGCTACTGCTGCTTGGTTCGCTAACGCCTCCAGCAGGCGCAGATCATCAGGCCCGAATTTCGTTGGCTCGGGGCTTCCAATTGCCAGGATCCCGATGCGCTCGTTCTTGTTTCCGCTCATAACAGGAGCATAGAGGTATGAGCGGGCGTCAGGTACCACGTGCCTATATATCGACAACCAAGGGGTTCTTCTCATCAGTGTCTGGGCGGCATCTTGCGGAGCTGCGGGGGATGGACCTCTAGCCGGAACATCTAGCGCATACGCGTGTAGGTCTACCTTTTCGGTCACGATCTGTCCGTCGCGCCGCACGTGAGCGACAACTGCCCTGTGCTGTTCATCCATCATCAGCAGTGCCGCGTGGGGCGCGCCGGAGATTGCCATAGCGCCCTGTAGGATGTTGCTATAGATCTGGTCGATCTCTGGCGTGGAGCTGATCAAGCGGCTAATTCGTTTCAGCTCCTCAATCTCCTGTAGCTTACGCATCAGATCGGTGTTGGTTCTAAACACATGCCGGTTGAGCATTTCAAACAGCCGCGACTTGGCGATGGCTAGAGTTGCCTGATGTGCCATCAAACGCACCGACGTCAACTCCCGTTGGTTGAAAGCGCGTGGATCGTGAAACACTACATACAGTACGCCGAGTTCGACTTCATCATCCTCCAAAAGCAGGCCCACAACAGCACGCGCGGATTCCTGCCGAAAGTAGGAGAATCGCAAAAGATCGGGCTGTTCGTGGACGATGTCCTCACAGACCAAAGGGTTGCGGTAACGAAGAATGTTTACAGGGTCGCGTTCATCGATCGCTGGATTGAAGGTGACCCGACTGGACGTGCCATACGACGCCGCGTTGGATACATCATAGCTTTCCGAGTCGCCAGCCAGGATGGGAAGAATGAGGGCGGCGTCGCCCTGAAGAATCTCGCACGCGCCGCGGGCAATGCGCTCCAACAATGGCTGAGGACGATCGTCCACTGCCTCGCTGACGGCCTGTGCGACTTCAACCAACGTCTCCATTTCTGCAACGCGGTGTTTTTCAAAAGTGAACAGCCTCGCGTTTTCGATGGCAATCGCGCTTTGCGAAGCTACGATCTCTAGCAGGCGCAGGTCGTTTGTCGTAAAGTCGCTTCCATCTGTTTTGTCCGAGACTTGAAAAAAACCAACAGAACGCTCGCCCAACCGCAGCACGGCAAACATAGTAGATCGTACGCCGGTCAACACGGCACGGGCGCTGCGGCCCAGCGCCTGCAAAAGGGGACTGTGAGACAGATCGTTGGCGATCAGCGATTGACCATTTTGCCAAGCGCCCCATATTGGGCTATCCGGACCGAGGGGAATCCGATAGTTCTTGGCAATTGCGTCTGAAAGGCCAAAAGCCGGATGTTGGCACAAAAGCTCGTGGCGATCCGAGTCAAAGAGCAGAATACAGCTTTGCCTGACGTCTAGCAAGGAGACAGCATACTCGGTTAACTGCCGATAGACGTCCTTCATATCGGCGCCAACGGTCAAAGCACCCAGTCCCAGCGCGGCCCGTTGGAGTTTGACCAGCTTGTTCAGCACCGTCTTTAATTCCGTACCGCGCTCTGCCACTCGATCTCGCGACTCCTGTAAATCCTCCAGGAACTGAGCGTTCTCGTTGCGCAGGCGGTCTTCCTCCAAGGCGCGGTGAGTCACCTCCAACAGCTTGGGAGCATTAAAGGGTTTTTTGATATAGTCCTGAACGCCCAGCCGCAGGGCCTGGATTGCCAGCTCCTCGGAGCCCGCTGCTGTCATCACCACTACAGGAGCAACACAGTTCTGGTCTTTGAGCGCCTGCAAAAGGTCCACTCCGCTCATCTGGGGGAGACGGAGGTCCAACAAAATGAGGTCTGGTCGTTCCTTCAATGCGAGGTCGAGCCCGGTCTGACCGTTATACGCGATGGCGGTGTGATAGCCCTGCTCGCGCATCAGGTCATCTACCATTATGGCAATTTCGAGATTGTCCTCGATGATAAGGATTTTTTGTTTTGCCATCCAATCCCCCAAGACCAGGTGCGCGCTGTGCAATGATCTAGGCAGAAGATCTAATTGTTCAGCTTGGCACATTATACTCCTTTACAGAGGTCAGAGCAACGCCAGTGAGCTGTGTCGCCTGTTACATCGATTCCCTCCCCCTGCGTTTGGCTCCTTGGTGGTTGCCAAAAAAACCGGATCACCAAAAAAAGGCGGGTTGACGAGCCGCTCGCGGCGTGGTATGATGTGCGTGGTAGGAACGACATGTCTATTTTTGGCAAACTTCAGGCAGCACACAGGTATTTGCACTACGCCTATCCAGGGCCGGCATCGGCACGGCGCCTGCTTGGAGGTTAATTCCCGACAACCCCTTGCCATTTCACTTCTGAAAACCTCTTTAGCGCAGGGCCGTCCGGCTCGGCGCTTTTTTGCTTCTGTTCATTCGTGACAAATGCAACCCAGGACAGCGCAGGGCGAGCCGATGACCGGCACCAGTGGTGAGCAATATCTTGTGCTGTTTTGAGGAGGGCAACATGAATGCACAAACGTTTATGGACCGCGGCGTGGCCGAGGCCATAGTAAAAGATGACCTGATATCGCTGCCGGAGCAGAGCCCGCGCCCCCTGCGCGTCAAATTCGGCGTGGATCCCAGCAGCCCTGATCTGACATTGGGGCATTTTGCCTGCTTCCGCAAACTCCATCAGCTTCAAGAATTGGGGCACGTGGTTGTGGTGGTGATCGGGGATTGGACCGCGCGCATCGGCGATCCGACGGGGCGAAAGAACGGTCGGCGTATGCTGGATGCTGAAATCGTGAATCGAAATGCCGAGAGCTATCTCGACCAGTTCTTCCGATTTGTGAATCCCAAACAGACCGAGGTCCGTTTTCAGAGCGAGTGGTTTGGTGAATTCGGTCTGCAAGACGTGATCACGCTGACGGGCCGCTTCACTGTAGCCCAGATGTTGGCCCGAGATGATTTTCGCAACCGCTTTTCCGAAGGAAGACCCATCTCGATTGCCGAGTTCCTTTACGCTCTTCTGCAAGCCTTTGATTCAGTCGCCCTGGAGGTCGACATTGAGTTAGGTGGACATGACCAATTGTTCAATGTTTTGGTCGGGCGGACGATAATGAAAGAGTATGGCCTGACACCGCAGCACATCATAACCGTGCCAATTCTGGTCGGCACGGATGGCGTCGAAAAAATGGGCAAGAGCACCGGCAATTACATCCCTGTCACTGCGAAACCCGATGAGATGTTTGGCGCCATTATGTCATTGCCCGACACGGCTATGCACGATTACTTTCTCCTCCTGACCGATATACCCGAACAGGACCTCGTCCGGTATCAGCTCGAGATGGATGCCGGCCAACGCAACCCGCGCGATGTCAAATTGGGCCTGGCGCGCCAGGTTGTGTCCGCGCTGCATAGTGAGCAGGCCGCCCAACACGCGGAGCGGGAATTTGTGCGCGTATTTAGCCAGCGGGAGATGCCAGACGATATGCCCGCCGTCTCACTGGGCGGACCGGCGCTAATAGTCGATCTATTGGCTCAAACCGGAATGGTGCGATCAAAGAGCGAGGCACGCCGTCTAGTAGCCCAGGGAGGTGTGCGCCTGGACGGCCACCAGATCGACGATATCCACACGGTGGTGAACCTGGACGGTCGGGTGGCTGCCGGCGATGAGAGTAAATCTGAGATGATCTTGCACGTTGGGCGCCGACGCTTCTTGCGCCTGCTTCCCGAGGGCAGATCCAAGGAAAAGCATAGTGTCGATGAATCAAGATGCGATTGATGGACGTACACGGCTGATTGGTCTGATTGGTTGGCCCCTGGCCCCTTACTCTCCTCTAGACCTGTACAACGCTGCTTTTTGCGCTGCGGGCTTGAATTGGCGTTGTGTGTCGTTGCCGATAGCCAAGGGAGAATTGCGCGCGGCGTTGTTGGGGTTGCGGGCCTTGGGCTTTATGGGGGCTGAAGTGGCAGCGCCTTATCAACGGGAGGTCGTGCCTCACTTGGATGAACTAGGCCCTGCCGCTGAGGCGATGGGCATCGTCGACTTGGTCCAAGTGGATGGCTGCGGGCGATTGGTGGGCGAAAACGTACGATGGCTGGGATTCTTGGCGACGCTGCGCACGCTCGTCCCATCTTTGAATGGGCTACGTCCGTTGGTGATGGGTTCTGGGGTCGATGCAACTAGCGTCGTCTATGCCCTAACGCACGAGGGGTTGCCAGTGACCATCGTAGACGAGCGCATCGACCGGGCGGTAGACATGGTCCGCCGGCTGCGGCATGTGCTGCACGAGCACAGCTTCAGCGTTTATGGTTTGTCGCCGGACCTGGACCGCGTTGCGTCTGGTGCCAATCTCATCATCAACGCGAGCGGCCCGGATGCGTGGCTGGAGACGGATCGCTCCCCGTGGCCCGACCAGGTTGCGTTCCCCAAAGGCGCGTTGGTCTTTGACCTTGCATCGTGGCACAGGGATAGCCGCTTTCTCCGGCGGGCGCGATCGAGCGGGGCCGGGACCGCCAACGGCCTATCACTGGCGGTCAATTCAGCTGCGGCCGCATTCGAGCGCTGGACGGGCCAACCTGCGGAGATCGAAGCCATGTGGCGGGCGTTGGAAAAACGGAGAATCTGGGAGATGCCTCAGGGTCTGTCCTTGCCCGGCGACATGGTTTTGGTGAGGTCGCTTGACAATTAACCTGGT
>Ga0316577_10000265_pt1 | contig 18558 bp, 15 predicted proteins | sample S5NA_FD_203073 | JGI IMG/M metagenome (GOLD analysis project Ga0316577, IMG submission 203073) | Rhizosphere microbial communities from salt marsh grasses in Alabama, United States - S5-7_050615r2r1 | ecosystem: Host-associated > Plants > Roots > Rhizosphere | place: USA: Alabama | collected... | reverse complement strand
CCGGCTCCAGACGTCGCCGTATTCCGCCTGCAGGGCCGGGTCCTCCGCGAGCGCCGCCTTGAACTCGTTCTCCCAGCGGATCTTCTTCGCCATCAGAAGCGTGTCGCGCAGGCCCTGGAGCTCGCCGCGATAGAGCTTCTGGGTGTTCTCGAACCCGAAGATCTGGTTCTGCATCTGACGGCCGCGCTCCGGATCCTGCTGCGCGATCTGGTGCATGACCGAGAGACGCTGGTCGAAGAAGTCGAGGATCATCGGGTGCCAGATCTCACGCTCGTACATGAACTGCGAGACCGTGATCTGGCGCGCGGTCGAGCCGGGGTTGCCCGTCACGAACACGAGCTCGCCCTCCTCGGCGCCGCCCGGGTCCCACGCGAAGTGCTCCGGGGTCGGGGCCGGGGTCAGCCCGTCCTCGGTGTAGGCGCGGACGAAGCTGATGTCCAGGTTGTAACGGGGATACGTGAAGTTGTCCGGGTCGCCGCCGAAGAAGCCCGTCTGCAGCTCGGGCGCGAAGACGAGCTTGACCGGCGAGTACCGCTTGTACACGTAGATCTTGTACTGGCCGCCGTGGAACAGGCTGACGACCTGGCAGGTCATGCCCGTGCTGGACTCGCACTCCGCGGCGAGCTCCTCGCCCAGAGAGCTCTGCGCCTCGGCGATCTCGGAGTCCGTCATGCCCGGCTGGCCCACCGACTGCATCCGGCCCGTGATGTCGCGAATCTGGACCAGCTGGTCCAGGTAGAGGTTCGGGCAGATCCGCTCCTCGGCCCGGGTCGGCGCGTAGAAGCCGTTGACGAGAAAGTCCTCGCCTTCGTTGGCCACGGCGTCGACGCAGCCGCGCGCACAGTGGTGATTCGTCATCACGAGGCCGTCCGCGGAGACGAACGAGGCCGAGCAGCCCCCGCCGTAGCGGACGGAGGAGAGTCGGACGTGCTCGAGCCACTCGGGGGTGGGCCGGAAGCCATACGTCTCCGCCCAGTAGTCGAGCGGCGGGTTCTCGAACGTCCACATCGTGCCCATCTCGGTGCCGCTGAGCGTGACGTTCTCCGCCGCGCGGACCGCCGACTGGGGCGGTGCGAGCCGGCTCTCCGTCATCGCGGGGGTCGTCGTCTCGACCGGGGCCGGCGCCCGTGCTTCCGCCGCGGGCAGCGCGACTTCGGTCTCGGGCGGGGGCGAGGCGCTGCTCGCACAGCCGGCGAGCAAGACCACGGCCGCGACCGCCATCCAGCGCTTCATGAGCGAATCGTGCATCGGTGACTCCGTGGAAAGGTTCTGTCCATCCGCTTCGAATCGGAATACGGACCCGCGACTCCGGCCTCGGCCGGGATCGCGCGGTCAGGGCTCCAGCATCTGCCGGAGCACCGTCTGAAGGATGCCTCCGTTCCGGTAGTAGTCGAGCTCGACCGCCGTGTCGATCCGGACGCGAGCCTCGTGCACGACCTCGTGCCCGTCATCCCGGCGCGCCGCCACGCGTACCGTGCCTCCCGGCCGCAGTCCCTCCGCGATCCCCTCGATGTCGTAGGTCTCGCTCCCGTCGAGGCCCAGCGAGTCCGCGTCGGCGCCCTCGGCGAACTGCAGGGGCAGGATCCCCATGCCGATGAGATTGCTCCGGTGGATGCGCTCGTAGCCGACGGCCAGGACGGCGCGGATGCCCAGCAGCGCGGGACCCTTGGCGGCCCAGTCGCGCGAGCTCCCGGTGCCGTACTCGCGTCCGGCGATCAGGATCAGCGGCGTGCCGTCCTCGGCGTATCGCATCGCCGCGTCGTAGATCGACATCTGCGCCCCGCCCGGAAACAGGCGGGTGTAGCCTCCCTCGACTCCGGGGACGAGGCGGTTGCGGAGACGGACGTTCGCGAACGTGCCCCGCATCATCACCTCGTGGTTCCCCCGGCGCGACCCGTACGAGTTGAAGTCGCGGGGCTCGACACCGTTGTCCACGAGATAGCGCCCCGCCGGGGAGTCCTTCGCGATCGCGCCCGCCGGAGAGATGTGATCCGTGGTGACGGAGTCGCCCACGAGCACGAGCACCCGGGCGCCCCGCACGTCGACGGGGGGATCCGGCTCCCGGTCCATGCCGGCGAAGAAGGGGGGACGGCGGACGTAGGTGGAGTCGTCGGACCAGACGTAGCGGTCGCCGGAGGGGACCGGGAGCTCGCGCCAAGGCTCGTCCCCGGTGAACACGTCGGCGTACTGCTCGCGGAACTGCTCCGTCCGGACCGACGTGCGGACCGTCTCCCGGATCTCCTCCTGGCTCGGCCAGATGTCCCGCAGGAAGACCTCGTTGCCGTCCGGGTCGATCCCGAGGGGCTCCGTGACCGGGTCGACGTCCATGCGACCCGTGAGGGCGTAGGCCACGACGAGCGGCGGCGAGGCCAGGTAGTTCGCGCGGGTGTCGGGATTGATCCGTCCCTCGAAGTTCCGGTTCCCGGACAGGACCGAGCACACCGCGAGGCCCTCGCGACGGATGGCCTCCGAAATCCGCTCGGGGAGCGGACCGCTGTTGCCGATGCAGGTCGTGCAGCCGTAGCCCACCACCGCGAATCCGAGCTCTTCGAGGTACGGCAGCAGGCCGGACTGGCGGAGGTACTCGGTCACCACCTTCGAGCCGGGGGCGAGGCTCGTCTTCACCCAGGGCTTCCGGGCGAGACCGCGCTCGACCGCCTTCTTCGCGAGCAGGCCGGCCCCGACCATCACACTCGGGTTCGAGGTGTTCGTGCAGCTCGTGATCGCGGCGATCACCACCGACCCGTCGTGGAGCTCGAACGTGACCGGCTCTCCGTCGAGCGTTTCCCCCTCGACGGTCGCCCGGCGGACGGGGGTGGCCACCGCGGTGGCGGTTCCGCCTCCGCCCTCCGACGACCAGCGTCCCTTGGCGCCCCCGTTGCCCGAGCCGCCGCCGTCCCGCAGGTCGGACAGCCACCGCCCGAAGGAGCTCTTCGCGTCGGAGAGGGCGATCCGCTGCTGCGGGAGCTTGGGGCCGGCGAGGCTCGGCTCGACCGAGGAGAGGTCGAGCTCCAGAGTGTCGGTGTAGTCCGCCTCCCGCTCTCCCGGCTCGTGGAAGAGCCCCGCCTCCCGGGCGTAGGCTTCGACGAGCGCGACGTGCGCCTCGTCCCGTCCGGTGAACCGGAGGTAGGAGAGCGTCTCCGCGTCGACCGGGAAGATCGCGCAGGTCGAGCCGAACTCCGGCGACATGTTCCCGATCGTCGCCCGGTCGGCGAGCGAGAGCGCGGGGAGCCCCGGTCCGAAGAACTCGACGAACTTCCCGACCACGCCCTTCGCCCGGAGCATCTCCGTGACGCGGAGGACGAGGTCGGTGGCGGTGGCCCCCTCCGGCAGCCGGCCCGCGAGCCGGAAGCCGACGACCTCCGGGATCAGGAAGCTGACCGGCTGCCCGAGCATCGCCGCCTCGGCCTCGATCCCGCCGACGCCCCATCCGAGCACGCCGAGCCCGTTGATCATCGTCGTGTGGCTGTCGGTCCCGACCAGCGTGTCGGGGTAGGCGACCCTCTCGCCGTCCGCCCGGGCGTCGAACACGACCCGGCCGAGGTACTCCAGGTTCACCTGGTGAACGATCCCGGTGCTCGGCGGCACGACCCGGAAGTTCTCGAAGGCCTCCTGGCCCCAGCGCAGGAACTCGTAGCGCTCCCGATTCCGCTCGAACTCCTTCTCGGCGTTGATCAGGAGGGAGGCGAGGCGTCCGAAGGAGTCGACCTGTACCGAGTGGTCGATGACCAGCTCGGACGGCATGAGCGGGTTGATCCGTCCGGGATCCCCTCCCAGGTCCTCCATCGCGTCCCGCATCGCCGCGAGGTCCACCACGGCAGGCACGCCCGTGAAGTCCTGCAGGATCACCCGGGCGGGGCGGAAGGCGATCTCTCGCTCCTCCGAGGGGTCCCACGACGCGAGCGCCTCGATGTCCTCCCGCGTCACCGAGGTCCCGTCCTCGTGGCGGAGCAGGTTCTCGAGCAGGACGCGAATGGCGTAGGGGAGCCGGTCCACCCGACCGATCCCGGCCCGGGCGAGCGCGCCGGGGTCGAACATCGTGGCGGTGGAGCCGTCGGGGAGGGAAAAACGGCGACGGGCCTCGAAGGAGTCGAGGCTCGCGGGTCGGAGCTGGGTCATCTCGGGCCTTTCGTCGACCGGGACGCCCGGGCGGGCGGGCCGGCGCTTCCATGATCTCGCGGTTCGCGGACGCAGCGGCGTCCGAGCCCGCAATATGCAGGGCGACGGCCGGCGAGTCGAGTGGACGCTGGCACGCGACCGCCGGGTTCGGGATATTGCGCGCGGCTCGGCGTCGAGGCCGCGCGAGAACCAGGCACGGGAACGGGATGTCCGAACGCTATCGGGCGGATCATCGGGGACGGCTGTTCAACGCCGTGTGGCCATTCACGCGGTGGGTTCTGTCGAACGTCACGGCCACGGCCGGCGCGGTCCTGTTCTTCGGGCTCGAGCGCACCGAGATCATCGGCCGGCGCAACGTGCCTCGCGCCCGCAACACGCTGCTCCTCGCGAACCACCAGTCCCTGATCGACAGCTTCCTGATCGGGTTCGGGGCCTTCTACGGGCCGTCGTTCTTCCGGCCCTGGCTCGTCCCGTGGAACCCGGCCGCGGAGGAGAACTTCTACAAGAACGCCTACCAGGCGTGGTGGTCGGATCACTGGAAGTGCATCCCGATCGCGCCCGGTCGACGCGACATGCGGGCGCTCTACCGGATGATCCGGGCGCTCGGGTCGGGAACGATGATCCTGTTTCCGGAGGGGACGCGCAGCCGGTCCGGGCGCGTGGGACGAGGACGGCCGGGCGCGGGACTCGTCGCGCTGGCGGATCATCCCACGATCGTGCCCGTGACGATCGAGGGGATGCAGGAAGTGCTCCCGATCGGGGCGGCTTGGCCGAAGCCGTTCAAGCGGGTCACGATCGTGTACGGACCGCCGCTCGACTACGAGGAGTTCATCGGCGAGGAGCGCACCAAGGAGAACGCGCAGGCGATCGTCGACCGCGCGATCGCCGTGATCCGCTATCAGCACGACTGGATCCGTCGGTACCGGGCAGGAGATGTCGACCGGGACACGCCTCCCTGGAAGGAGGCGGGGTACGCGGTGGCGATGCGGACCGGCGCAGACGTCCTCGAGCAGAACGGCGAAGGAGGGGGACGGCTCGACGCACGGGAGGGGTCCCGGGCGCCGACACCCGAAACAGGTAACAGGGAGGACGAACGGTGAGGACAAGGGTGGCGTTGTGCGCCGTCGCGCTCGCGGCGGCCGTGGCATGCGGTGGCACGGACGGAAGGGAGGCGCCGGTGGTCGTGATGGAGACGTCGAAGGGCACGATCCGGATCGAGCTGTTCCCGGAGCAGGCCCCGATCGCCGTCGAGAACTTCCTCGCCTACGCGGACTCGGGGTTCTACGACGGGACGATCTTCCACCGGGTGATCCCGGGCTTCGTGATCCAGGGCGGTGGGTTCACGACGGAGATGGAGCAGAAGGAGACGCGCGATCCGATCACGAACGAGTCCGACAACGGTCTCCAGAACCTCCGCGGCACGCTGTCCATGGCCCGCACGCCGGCCGCGCATTCGGCGACGTCCCAGTTCTTCATCAACCTCCAGGACAACCCGGCGCTCGATTACGGCGGGAGGCCCGGCACCACGTACGGGTACGCCGTGTTCGGAAAGGTGATCGAGGGCATGGACGTGGTGGACGCGATCGCCGCCGTGCCGACGGGCACGGCGGGTGGGATGCAGGACGTGCCGGTGGATCCGGTGGTGATCGAGCGGGCGCGACGGGGGGGCGTGGCCGAGGGCGGCTGAGCGGCCGCGGGGCCCGGGGCCGCTTCCGCCCCCGGGCCCCGCGCCGCTCCTGCGAACGACGGGCCCCGCGATCAGGCGAGTGCCGCCGGGCTCCCGGCGGTGACCACCTCGGAGATCGTGGCGAGGGCATCGTCCAGCACCTCGCGAGTCACGACGAGCGGAGGGGCGATCCGGATCACCTGGTGATGCGTGTCGTTGCAGAGGATCCCCCGCCGCATCAGGGCCTCGCAGAACGGCCGCGCGGGTCCGGACTCCTCCCGGATCACGATCCCGATCATCAGGCCGCGTCCGCGGATCGCCTCGACGTGCGGGGACTCGATCTCTCGCAGTCGGTCCTGGAACCACGTCCCCAGCTCGTTCGAACGCTCCGGGAGCCGCTCCTCCAGAATCACCCGCAGCGCGGCCTGACCCACCGCCGCGCCGAGCGGGTTGCCGCCGAAGGTCGAGCCGTGGTCGCCGGGTCGGAACACGTCCATCACCTCGTCGTTCGCGAGGATGGCGGAGACGGGGAACACCCCTCCGCCCAGCGCCTTCCCGACGATCATGATGTCGCCCCGGGTGCCGTCCCAGTCTCCGCAGAACAGCTTCCCCGTCCGTCCGAGCCCGGTCTGGATCTCGTCGTTGAGCACCAGCACCCCGTGCTCGCGGCACATCTCGTGGACGCAACCGAGGTACCCCTCCGGCGGAACGACGATGCCGCCCTCCCCCTGGATCGGCTCGACGAGGAAGCCGACCGTGTCGGGCGTGATCGCGCGCTCGAGGGCCGCCGCGTCTCCGTAGGGGATCAGCCGGAAGCCGGGCGCGAACGGGCCGAACCCGGCGCGGTACTGGGCCTCCGACGAGAAGCCGACGATCGTGGTCGTCCGGCCGTGGAAGTTGTTCTCGCAGACGAGGATCTCGGCCCGGTCCGCCGGGACTCCCTTGACCTCGTAGCCCCACTTCCGGGCCGCCTTGATCGCCGTCTCCACGGCCTCGGCCCCGGTGTTCATCGGGAGCGCGCGGTCGAAGCCCGCGGCCTCGCACAGCTCGTGGAGAAACGGACCCATGCGGTCGTTGTGGAAGGCCCGTGACGTGAGGGTGAGCCGGCCCGCCTGCTCCTCGAGGGCCGCGAGGATCCGGGGGTGTCGGTGGCCCTGGTTCACGGCCGAGTAGGCGGCCAGCATGTCCAGGTACCGGCGTCCTTCCACGTCCCACACCCAGACGCCCTCGCCCCGCTCGAGCACGACCGGCAGAGGCCCGTAGTTCCGGGCGCTCCAGCGGTCGACCTCGTGGATGAACTGCTCGGTTCGCGACATGTCAGGCTCCTCGATCTTTCCCGTCGGAAGGGCCCCGCGGTCGGGGGCGCCGGATGTCGCCGGAAGCTGATCTGCGGCGCGCCGGGGCGCAACGGCCGACGGGTCGACCGGGGCACGAAGCGCCGCGGGGACTGGACAGGTCCGCCCGACAGACGCATTCTGGCCCGCGAAACGACCGTTCCGCGCCGACCCGAACTCGGAAGAGAACGCGATGTACATCTTCGTCACCGCGCTGCTCGCGCTGCTGATCTCCGGCTTCGGCGCCGGCTTCGCCTTCGCGTGCCGGATGGACCCCGAGGAGAACGCGGACTGATCCCGCGCGGCGGGGTCGGACCCGCGTAGCGCTCACGGGCTGCCGGCGCGCTCGATCGTCGCGATCAGGTCCGGCTCGGACGGAAGGAGCCCGGCGTCGTCGAGTCGGGGCACCAGCTCCCTCCACTCCGGCCGCATCTCGAAGGCCCGCGCGAACAGGGGCAGGGACTCCTCCACGCGGCCCGCGCTCGCCAGCGTGACCGCGTGCCAGAAGACCGGCTCCGACTCCCCGGGCAGGAGTTCCTCGGCCTTCCGGTACTCCTCGACCGCGCCGTCGATGTCCCCGTCGGTGACCCGCTCGTCTCCCTCGTTCATGTGGCGGTAGGCGCGCGCCACGCCGAGCAGCCGCCGCAACTCCGCGAGGGGCGCCGCGTGATCCTCCACCCGGAGGTCGAACAACCGGTCGGCCCAAGGCCGCCCGGAGGGCTCCGCCGCGACCACGAGCAGGGCGGCGGACTGCCGGCCCCGGATGTCGCCTCCCTCCGCCTCCGCCGCCTCGAGGGCGCGCATCAGGCGTTCGGCGAGGTCACCGTCGCTCTCCTGGTAGGCGCGGGCCATGGCGTCGCACACCGTCTCGTGGTGCATCAGGTTCGCCTGGACCGTCCAGGACGGGCCCTGCCGGTCGCAGGCGTGCATGATCGCCAGGCGCCCGGTGTGGGCCGCCGTCCGTCCGAGAGCGTCGACCATGCCGACCTGACGGACCTCCGGAGTCGGATCGGCGGCGAGCAGGCCGGCGAGCGTCTCCCCGGCCGACCGCCCCGCCCGCATCAGCTCCAGCCCGATCGCGCCGTAGGAGGGATCGATGAAGGACTGGGTGGCGACCGCCCCGACGCCGCTCTCCGCCCACGTCACGCTCGAGCCGACCGAGAACCAGTGGGACTGCACCGCGACGCCGAGCTCGCCGGTCACCGTGTCCCGGGCGACGATCGAGTAGGTGTGGGCCGGCCGCACGGCACGCGGCGCGACGATGGTCGGCGGCGGCTCCTGGGCGCCGGCGGCGGGAGCGTGGACGGGGAGGAGAAGCGAAACGAGAAGTGCCAGACGCCGGAACATCGATCCCTCCGGTCTCGGTTCAGGAGAAGGCGCCGCGCGGAGACGCGGGTGGCGGGGGGAGTCTAAGGTCCTCCGGCCGGCCTCGACAGGTGCCGTGCCGGCCGGTCCAGGGGTCCCGGGGCGCGCCCGGGCGCGGGTCCGGGAACCGGGAGACGGGTTCGTTCGTATAACCTCATGTCGGAGCTGAGCAAACATCCGGTCGGTTCACGTGGGTTCGAGAGGGGCCGGCCTGGTGGACACGAAGCCCGGCGCAGGCTATATTTAAGGCTTCCGCAGGTCGATGGCGGATCGACGTTCCCCGGTCCTTGAGGTATGCATGACAAGGCATTTCCGCGATGACAATGGACGACGGTGGAAGGCTTGGCTCGCCTCGCGCGACGTCTTCTGGCCGGACCCGAAGGTCAAGAAGGCGGTCGAGAACCGCGAGTCCGTGATCTTCGTCTGCTTTTCCGATCCCTCCGAGCCCCAGCGGCGGATCCGCCTCCCGGCCGGCTCGTTCGAGGCGCTCACGGCGGACGACCTCCTCAGCCAGTTCGCGCGGGCGAAGCCCGACCCGGCGATCCGCTAGGCGCGGCCGACACCCGGAATTCCCCGGAGAGGGGCGTGACGTCGAACGAGGACGTCACGCCCCTTCGCACAGGACCCGGCAGGATCCTCCTCCGACCTCGCTCCACGGAGACGCGCACATGCCCGAATCCAGCAGCCGCGGCGGCCTCGCGGGCGTCGTCGCCGCCGAGACGGCCCTATCGCACATCGACGGCGAGGCCGGCCGTCTCTGGTACCGCGGCTACGACATTCACGCTCTGGCCGGCCAGGGCTCGTTCGCGGAGTCGCTCTACCTGCTCTGGTACGGGGAGCTTCCCGGGCGGGTCGAGCTGGTGGCGTTCGAGGGCCTGCTGGCGGCGGAGAGGGACCTTCCTGCTCCCCTGAGCGGGATCCTGCGCGCCCTTCCGGCCGGCGCCCCGCCCATGTCCGGGCTCCGGACGGCCGTGAGCGTGCTCGGCCAGCTCGATCCGGAGGCCGAGGACCTGTCTCCGGAGGCGAGTATCCGCAAGGCGACGCGCCTCGTGGCACAGCTCCCCACGGTCGTGGCCACGATCGAGCGGCTCGCGGCCGGCCTCGAGCCCGTCGATCCGGACCCGGGACTTTCCCACGCCGCCAACTTCCTGTACATGCTGAGCGGAGAACGTCCCGGCGACACGGAGGCAGAGGCGCTCGACACGTCGCTCCTGCTCTACCTGGAGCACGGCCTGAACGCGTCCACCTTCGCGTGCCGGGTGGTCGCTTCGACGCTGTCCGACCTGCACTCGGCGATCACGGCCGGGGTGGGGGCCCTGAAGGGTCCGCTGCACGGGGGCGCGAACGAGCGGGCGATGGCGATGCTCCTCGAGATCGGCGAGCCGGAGAACGTCGAGGCCTGGATCGACCGGGCGCTCGCCGAGAAGCGGAAGGTGATGGGCTTCGGTCACCGGGTCTACCGGACCGAGGACCCGCGCGCGACGCACCTCCGGCGCATGTCGGCCGCGCTCGCTGGATCCGGCGATGACGCCCGGTGGCACGAGCTGGCCCGTCGCACGGAGGACGCGATGCGCGCCCGGACCGGTATCGCCTGCAACGTGGACTTCTACTGCGCGACCGTCTTTCACGCCCTCGGCCTTCCGCTTCGGCTGTTCACGCCGCTGTTCGCGATCGGCCGGGTCGGGGGGTGGGCGGCACACGTGATGGAGCAGTACCGTGACAACCGGCTGATCCGGCCGAGGGCGACCTTCACGGGGACGCTCGACCGGCCGTACGTTCCGATCGACCGACGCTGACCGACTCACACCGCAACGTTCGAGAGGCGAGCATGGCTTCCGAGTACCGATACGCGAAGGTTCCTGCCGACGGGTCCCCGATCCGCGCCGCCGGGGGCAGTCTCGAGGTCCCCGACAACCCGATCGTCCCCTTCATCGAGGGGGATGGGATGGGCCCCGACATCTGGGCGGCCGCCGTGCGGGTGTTCGATGCCGGGGTGGAGAGCGCCTACGAGGGGACGCGACGGATCCGCTGGATGGAGGTGTTCGCGGGGGAGAAGGGCGTCCAGGTGGCGGGCGAGTGGCTGCCCGCGGAGACGCTCGACGCGATCCGCGAGTTCTCGGTGGCGATCAAGGGGCCGCTCACGACGCCCGTGGGCGGCGGCATCCGGTCGCTCAACGTCACGCTGCGCCAGGAGCTCGATCTCTACGCCTGCGTGCGTCCCTGCCGCTGGATCAAGGGCACGCCCTCGCCGGTCAAGGAGCCCCAGAAGCTCGACGTGGTGATCTACCGCGAGAACACGGAGGACGTCTACGCGGGGATCGAGTGGGCCGCGGGAAGCCCCGAGGCGGAGAAGGTCCGCGGCTTCCTGAACGACGAGATGGACTGCTCGATCCGGGAGAACAGCGGGATCGGCGTGAAGCCGATCTCGGAGTTCGGGACGAAGCGGCTCGTCGCCATGTGCATCCGCGACGCGCTGAAGGCGGGCGCGCGCTCGGTGACGCTGGTGCACAAGGGCAACATCATGAAGTACACCGAGGGCGCGTTCCGCGAGTGGGGCTACGAGGTCGCGCGCGAAGAGTTCGGGGACGTCACGATCACCGAGACGGAGCTCTGGAGCGCGTATGACGGAAAGCAGCCCGAGGACAAGCTCGTGATCAAGGACCGGATCGCGGACGCGATGTTCCAGCAGATCCTGCTGCGGCCGGCCGAGTACGACTACCTCGCGCTCCCGAATCTGAACGGAGACTATCTCTCGGACGCCTGCGCGGCGCAGGTCGGCGGGCTCGGTATGGCGCCGGGCGCGAACGTCGGGGACTCCGTCGCGCTGTTCGAGGCGACGCACGGGACCGCGCCCAAGTACGCGGGTCTCAACAAGGTGAACCCTACCTCGCTCATTCTCTCGGGCGTCATGATGCTGGAGCACATGGGGTGGGGAGAGGCGGCCGACGCGGTCCTGGCGGGCATCGAGCGGACCGTGGCGGAGAAGTACGTCACGTACGATCTCGAGCGCCAGATGGACGGCGCGACCCTCGCGCGGACGTCCGAGTTCGGCGACAGGATCATCCACAACATCCGCTGAGCCGGGCCCGGCCGGTCGGCGGAAAGGAAGCGTGCCTTTGCCGGTTCTCCGAGGCAGGAGGGGCCGGCGGGATCGGCTCCCGCCGGCGCGTCGCGTCGTTCTCGCGGTCGCGGTCCTCCTCGCTGCCGGTCCGCCCCGGGCTTCCAGCCAGGAGACCGGGCGCGCCGCGCCCCGCGACTCCGTCGCGGCGGACTCGGCGAGAGTGGCGGAGGACTCCCTGGTCGGACCCCTCGAGGGCCCGCTGGAGGGCGTCCTCGCGGACAGCGTCGAGGACACGCGGTACGCCCGTCTCGTGCTCCCGCCGGACCTTCCGCCGACGTCCGGCTCCGCCGTCGTCACGGAGTGGGATCGGGACCGCATCGTCCGAAGCAACGCGCTGACGCTTCTCGAGCTGCTCCAGGAGATGTCCGGCGTCACGCCGGTCCGGGCGCTGTTCTTCGGAGGGCCGGCGCACGCGCTCACGGGAGCGCTGGGCCCCGGCTTCCTGACCGTCCGGGTTGACGGGCGGGAGGCCACGCCCATGGACGCCGGACAGCCCGACCTGACCCGCTTTCCCCTCGCCTACGTACAGGGGGTCCGACTCGTTCGCGGCGCGACGGGTCCTGTCGTCGAGATCACGACGCTGGCACGGGAGAGGAAACAGGCCTACTCCCGAATCGAGGGCGGAACGGGAGACCCGGGTCTCTCACGCCTTCGCCTGGTCTACGACAACGGCCTCGGCCGCTCGTTCCGGGCGGCTGCCGCGGCGGAGCTTCTCGACGTGGACGCGGACCCGTCGTCGAGCGACTTCGGGTTCTGGTTCAACCTGGAGTGGGCGCCGGGGGAGGGCGGCTCGGGACTCGAGCTCGTCTACCAGACGGAGTCGATGGAGCGGGAGGTCTACGAGGCGGAGAAGCTCGCGCGGAGCGAGCTCCTGCTGCGAGGGCGCCTCGCCCTGGGGAGCGCGCTCCTCCTGGAGGCGCACGGGGGGCGGACGACCTGGAAACCCGACGATCCGCTCGCCGAGGAACCTGCGGACAGATCGGTCGCGAGCGGCGGCGTCGCGCTCGCCGGCCGGTGGGACCGGGCCTGGGCGCGCGTCGAGGCCACCGCCTGGGATGGGGCCGCGTATCCCGCGGTGCAGGCGGGACTCGAGGGCGGTGTCCGGGTCCTGGGCCCGCTTCACGTCGATGCGGCGGGCCGCTTCGGGTCGTGGGACGACTTCGGGACATCCGAGGTCCGGGGAGGGCTCGGGCTCGACCTTCCCCTCGGCTTCGCGCTGCGCGCACAGGCCGCCACGGGCACGCGCGGGGTGTCCTATCCGGCGTTTGAACGAGCGGACTCGCTCGGGTTCGACGCGTTGACGGGACGGTTGGACTTCCGGGGCGGCCCCTTTCACCTCTACGGCGCGGCCGAGCTCCAGAGCCTCGACCGACAGCTCCCGTTCGGGGCTTCGTTCGACCGGTACCAGCAGCCCGGGGGACCGGCCGACGTCACCTCGCTGGAGGGCGGCGGGGATCTCCCGATCCTGCCGCTGTCGTGGATCGCGCGCGGGGTCTCGCCGATCCGGGTGCGGGGGTTCTTCCGCTACAACAGCTGGGAGTCGGACCAGAGCGTGCTCTACCTTCCGCAGTACCTCGGGCGGGGCGAGGTCGGGTTCGGCGACGAGTTCTTCGACGGCAACCTGGAGGTCCGGCTCGGCGTCGGGGTGAACTACCGGTCGTCAATGCGGACCGCGTCGGCCGACGCCCCGACGACGGAGACGGCAGAAACGGGGGCCGTCCCCGCGTACACCTTCCTCGACTGGAACATGGAGATCCGGGTCATGACGGTGCTCATCTATTTCCGGTTCGACAACATGTCGCGGGCGGCGGCCTCGGACCTTCCCGGGCTCGCGTTTCCGGTCACGCGGTCCGCGTTCGGGGTGAAGTGGGAGTTCCTGAACTGACGCGCTCGCGTGCCGCGCCCTCATTGGCCAAGCCGATAAATCAAACTTACGGAGCGTGTTGGAGCAGTGCACCTCATGTGAATTCGTGCGTGCGGGGCGTTGACTCGCGGCCGGGTGCGAACGTATGATCTGCAGTCTATGATCCGAAGCATGACGGGGTTCGGTTCGGCCGCGCTCGCGGCCGACGACGTCGGGGGCAGCCTCGAGCTACGCTCGGTGAACTCCCGGCACCTGAAGCTGAATTTCCGGTTGCCCGTGGGCGCCGAGGGCACGGAGGAGCTCCTCCGGGAGGCGATCTCCGCGGGCGTGCGGCGCGGCCACGTCGACGTGACACTCCGCCTCCATCCGGGTGCGGCCGGCGGGACCCGCCTCTCGGTGGACGAGAGCCGGCTCTCCCAGTACCTGGGGGCGTTTCGGGACATCCAGGCCGCACACGGGATTGCCGGTCCGATCGACCTGGCGCTTCTGAGCCGTCTCGACGGCGTCTTCGTCGAACAGGCGGAGGAGCGGTCGGACCGGGTCGCCGCGGAGCCGCTGCGCGCGGCCGCCGAGGAGGCGGTGCGCGAGCTCGTGGAGATGCGGAGCCGCGAGGGGCAGCGGCTCGCGTCGGAGCTCCGGGAGCGGCTCGCGGCGATCGACACGCGGCTCCGGGAGGTCGAGCAGCTCGCTCCGAAGCGTCTCGATGCGGAGCGGGAGCGTCTCCGTCGCTCCGTGGAGGAGCTCACGGCCGGCGTGGATGTCGACCCGGACCGGCTGGCGCGCGAGATCGCGATCCTCGCCGACCGATGGGACGTCCGGGAGGAGATCGTGCGGGCGCGCGCGCACCTGGAGGCGTTCGAGGATCTGCTCGAGCTTCCGGAGGACGAGCCGGTCGGAAAGCGTCTCGGGTTTTTGAGCCAGGAGCTCCTGCGCGAGATCAACACGATCGGCTCGAAGGCGAACGACGCGACGATCGCCCGGCACGTCGTCGAGGCGAAGAACGAGCTCGAGACGCTCCGGGAGCAGCTCGAGAACGTGGAATGAGCGGGCTGCGGTCCCCGGTCGCCCTCGTCCTCGCCGGGCCCTCCGGGGGAGGGAAGACGACGGTGTGCCGTCGACTCCTGGAGCGGCGCGACGACGTGGAGTTCTCGGTGTCGGCGACCACGCGGGCCTGTCGCCCGGGCGAGCGGGACGGCGTCGACTACCGGTTCCTGTCACGGCCGGCGTTCGAGGCCCTGGTGGACTCCGACGGGCTGCTCGAGTGGGCCGAGGTGCACGGCGAGCTGTACGGGACGCCGCGCGGGAATCTGGAGGCGGCGCGGCGAGCCGGACGGAGCCTCCTGCTCGACATCGACGTGCAGGGCGCACGCCAGGTGCGGGAGCGGGCGGAGGAGGCGGTGCTCGTCTTCCTCCTGCCGCCGAGCGGTCCCGAGCTCCTTCGACGACTGCGAGGGCGGGGCAGCGAGAGCGGCGAGGAGGTGCGACGCCGCATGCGGACGGCCCTGAGCGAGCTCGCGGCGGTGCAGGATTTCGACTACGTCGTCGAGAACGACGACCTGGAGACGACGGTGACCGCGGTCGAGGCGATCCTCGAGGCGGAGAGCCGAAGGACGACGCGATCCCGCCAGCGGGTCGCGGAGAGCGCCGGACGGCTGCGCGAGGCTCTCGCGGCCGGGACGGCCGGCGCCGGACCCTGACACAGGAGACGCACACGTGGCGAAGGTGTTCAGCCCCGAGGATCTGGTTCCGAACGCGCCCGACAAGTACATGGGCGTGCTCGTGTCGGCGAAGTACGCCCGCGAGCTCAACGCGCTCCCTCTGGAGCGCTCGCCCTACGGCGCGAGGAAAATGACGACGATGGCGCTCGAGGCCCTCGAGTCGGGGAACCTGGAGTTCCGTCTCTCGTCGCGCCGCCGCCCGGCGACGGACTGAGTCGACGGCCGTGCGACCCTTCGACGGGAGGCGCGTCCTCCTCGTCGTGTCCGGGGGGATCGCGGCGTACAAGAGCGCGTACCTCCTCCGTCTCCTCGGCGAGGCGGGAGCGACGGTTGACGTGGTGATGACCCGGGCCGCCGAGCGTTTCGTCGGCCCGGTGACGTTCGAGGCCCTGTCCGGCCGTCCCGTCCACACGGACCTGTGGGAACGGCCTCTCGCGCACATCGAGCTCGGCCGCGATGCGGACCTCGCGATCGTGGCGCCGGCCACGGCGGACCTGCTGGCGGACATGGCGGCGGGTCGGGCGGACGGTCTCGCGCCCGCCACGCTCCTCGCGGCTTCCTGCCCGGTCCTGGCCTGTCCGGCGATGAACGGTCGCATGTGGGAGCACCCGGCGACCCGGGAGAACGTGGCGCGGCTCCGGGAGCGGGGCGTCCGGCTGGTCGGACCGGCCCACGGCCCGCTCGCGGAGGGAGAGATCGCCATCGGTCGGATGGAGGAGCCGTCGACGATCCTGGCCGAGGCGGGGCGCCTGCTCGAGACGGGGTCCGCCCTCTCGCGCCTCCGTGTCGTGGTCACCGCGGGTCCCACCCGGGCTCCGATCGATCCCGTGCGATACGTCGGCAACCGGTCGTCGGGCCGGATGGGGTTCGCGCTCGCGGCTTCGGCCTGGCGTCGGGGGGCGGACGTGGTGTGCATCCACGGACCGGTGTCGGTCGCCGTTCCGCACGGTCCCCGCGCCGTGCCCGTGGAGACGAGCGCGGAGATGGGGGAGGCTCTGGCCCGGGAGCTGGAGACGGCGGACGTCCTCGTGATGGCGGCGGCCGTCTCGGACTATCTGTGCGCGGAGCCCCGCGCGGCGAAGATCCGGAAGGAAGATCTCGACGGCACGGACCTCGCGCTCCATCTCGTCCGCGGTCCCGACCTGCTGCGGGGGACGCGGGCGGCCCGGGCGGAGCGGGGAACGCTGACGCTCGGGTTCGCGCTCGAGACCGGAAACGGCCGGGAAAACGCGCGGCGAAAGCTGGAGGAGAAGGGAATGGACCTGGTCGCGCTCAACGAAGCCGGCCGGCCGGACACCGGATTCGAAGCGGAGACGAACCGGGTGACCCTGATCGACGCCTCCGGGGCGGTCGAGGAGCTTCCGCTTCTGCCGAAGCCCGAAGTCGCCGACCTCCTGCTGGACCGGGTCGAGGCGCGCCTCCGGGCGCGCGCCGACGGATCGGACTGAGGACGGGCGTGTCGGACGCCGGGCGGCTGCTCCGCGCGCACCTCCTCCACCAGCGAACGCTGGGCGGGACGGAGGTGTTCGTCGCGCCGGGAACGCGGGACGCGCTCCTCGCCCGGGTGGCCGCGCTGGGCTCGGAGCCCGCACGGGAGCCCGCCGCCGCATCGTCGGGCACGGGCGGCGCACGGCGACGGGCCGGGGAAGGGACGCCGCGCGGCCGGGCGTCCCGGCCGGCCCCGATGCCGGGTCCCGCTCCGCCGACGGGCGAGCTCCGCCGCCTCGCTCGCGAGGGAGAGGCCGAGGAGATCGCCGCGCTCCCGGATCTGGCGACCCTCCGAGCCGTGTCGGATGCCTGCACCCGTTGCGCCCTGCACGAGAGCCGAACGCGTCCCGTGTTCGCGGACGGCTCCCCGGACGCGCGCGTGATGTGCGTCGGGGAGGCGCCGGGCCAGCGGGAGGACGAGACGGGCGTTCCGTTCGTCGGGCGCGCCGGGAAGCTCCTCGATCGTCTCCTGCTCAGTGCGGGGCTGCGCCGCCGCGACGTGTTCATCTGCAACGTGCTGAAGTGCCGGCCGCCGGGAAATCGCAACCCGCAGCCGGAGGAGATCGAGCGCTGCTCCCCCTTCCTGCGCCGGCAGCTGGATCTCGTGGATCCGGACGTGGTGGTCGCCTTCGGGACCTTCGCGGCACGCACCCTCCTCGGGACCGCGGACTCGCTCGGCCGCATGCGGGGGCGCGTTCACGAGTTCCGGGGTCGTCCCACCGTCGTCACCTACCACCCGGCGGCCCTGCTCCGGAATCCGGGCTGGACCCGGCCGACCTGGGAGGACCTGCAGCGCGTTCGGACGCTACTCGACGACGGTCCGCCCGGTGAGGGACACGGCGGCGGAGCGGGCGGGGACGATCGGAACGGCGGTCCGGGAGGGGACGGTGGCTGAGTTCGGGGCTCGCGCGGCGTCGACGCGCGGCGACTACGGCCCGCGGCAGCCGCCGTGGTCGGAGGAAGCGGAGATCTCCGTCCTCTCGGCGATGCTGATCGACGGCGATGCGGTGGCGCGCGCCGTCGAGATGGTCGACGACGGGTCGTTCTACAAGGAGGCGAACCGCCGGGTGTTCCGGGCGATGCTCCGGCTCTACTCGCGCGGCGAGGTGATCGATGTCGTCACCCTCTCCGACGAGTTGAAGAGCTCGGGAGAGCTGGAGGGCGCGGGAGGCATGGCCTACCTCGCCCGGCTCGTCGACGCGGTTCCGACCGCGGCGAACATCGAGTACCACTGCCGGATTCTGAAGGACAAGGCGGTGCTGCGCCGCCTGATCGAGGCCGCCACCGACATCGTCCAGGAGGCGTACGAGGCCCCGGCCGGCGAGGTGGACGACACCCTGGACCGCGCCGAGCAGCGGATCTTCCAGATCGCCCAGGCCTCGGAGCGTCAGGGGTTCGTCTGGATCAAGGAGATTCTGTGGCCCGCGTTCGAGCGGATCGAGGAGCTCCAGCGGAGCCCGGGCTCGGTCACGGGCGTCGCGAGCGGCTTTCCCGACCTCGACAACATGACCGCGGGCTTCCAGCCCGGGGACCTCGTCGTCGTGGCCGGTCGGCCGTCGATGGGGAAGACCGCGCTCGCTTTGAACTTCGCCCAGCACGCAGCGATCGATCACGACGTGCCCGTGGCGGTCTTCTCCCTCGAGATGTCGAAGGAGTCGCTGGTCCAGCGCCTTCTCTGCGCCGAAGGGCGCGTGGACTCGGGCCGGCTTCGGCGCGGACGTCTCCAGGACGACGAGTACGCGCGGCTGGCCACGGCCGCGGGGCACCTGAACACGGCCCCGATCTGGATCGACGACACGCCGGCGATCAGCCCGCTCGAGGTCCGGGCGAAGGCGCGCCGACTGGCGGGCGCGGGCGGGCGCGGCCGCCAACTCGAGGGCGAC
>Ga0316577_10000264_pt1 | contig 18604 bp, 15 predicted proteins | sample S5NA_FD_203073 | JGI IMG/M metagenome (GOLD analysis project Ga0316577, IMG submission 203073) | Rhizosphere microbial communities from salt marsh grasses in Alabama, United States - S5-7_050615r2r1 | ecosystem: Host-associated > Plants > Roots > Rhizosphere | place: USA: Alabama | collected... | reverse complement strand
GACAGGGCGACGTACGACGGTCTGACGCGCTACTTGGGCGCCCGCCAACTGGGTGAAGCCCAGCAGCAATCGGTGGAAGACTTGTCGTCCGATCTGTACGAGCGATTGCGATTCATCCTCGCCTGGCGCGAATTGGAAAAGCGCGATCCACGCCTAAGCAACCTACCCTACGCGCAGGATCTGCTCCAGCACATGGCCGATGACCTGGAGGACGAGATCCTGGCGACTTCTATAAAGGATCTCGACGGCGAAGTGCGGGGCGCCGTGATGACCCAGCTGCGAGTGACCGGGTTCCTGGATAATCCGGCAGCCAAGAGCAGCTTGCTCGAAAAGCCCGTCGAGGACTGGGCGCGGGAGACCCGCACCGAAGTTTCGCGATTCCTGGGCCGCCAGTTCATCCAAGAACACCAGGCTGAGGCGATCCAGGATCTGCCAGAGGAGGCCCGGGCCACGGCCGTTGCCTACTTGGCGCGGCGCAGATACTTTGTGGACGAAGCGCAGATCCAGAATTTCCTCGTGCGCCAGCGATTGAGCGATCTGCCGGCAGATATCCAGGAGAAAGCCCTCCAGAGGCTCGCTCGAACCCGCCTGGAACGCATGCACCTCCGCAAAATCTCAAACCTGGACGTCGACACCCGCGAGGTCGTGGTCGACTCGGCGCAGCGTCTGGGTCTGTTCACAGACAGGGAGCGCCAGCAGGCCTTTGCCCAGCACTCGTTGGGCGAGCTGGACTCGGAAGTGAGACAGGGCTTTGCCACCTTCCTCGGACGGGAGCACCTGGATCATGGACGGCTCCGCGAGCTGGATGGCGATGCTAAGCGTTTCGTGATCGAGCACCTGAAGCACAGCGGGCTCCTCACGGATCCAGCACGCGAACAGGAACTGGAAAGCCAGCGGCTGGCAGAGCTGGATGGCGACGTGAGCGCCCGGGTGCGCGAGTCGTTGGTGCAGCAACTTCGTGATGACCTCGCCGTCAAGACTATGGAAGAGCTGCCCCAGGCCATGCGACGCCGGGTCCACGACGCGCTGAACGAAGAGGACTATTTCGTCGACCAGGAGAGGGTGAGCTGGTACGAGCGCCAGACCCTGGCACAACTCCCCAGCGACCTCCTGCGTGGTCTGGAGATGTATCTTGGCCATATACGCTTGGCTGAACTGGAGCCAACACCGTTCCGAGACCTGCCGGGAAGCCAGCAACAGGACCTGAACGAGTTGTTCGATGCCGAGGGATTGCTCAGAGACCGTGCCGAGCGTCTGCGGATTACGCAGACGGGTACGCTGGCGGATCTCCCCGACCAAGCACGGGAGCGTGTAACCCAACACCTGGGCCGGGATTGGCTCGTATCGGTCCGGGACCGCCGACCGCCGAACCTTCCGGAGAGGGAGAGGTCGCTGGTCTGGAGGTTTGTCCGAGACCAGGGTTACTTTGCCGACGAGTTCAAAGAAGAGCTATTCGCCTACCAGCGCTTGGAGGAGTTCAGCGCTGAGACGCAGCGTGCCGTGGAGGACCGTCTTGTCGGACGGCTGGCGGGGACGCTGGCCTCCACGCCGGTCGGCGAGCTGTCGCCGGAGTTGCAGAGTGGCATCCGTTCCCAGCTGTGGCAGACCGGCTACTTCATCGACCAGGAGCGGTTGGCACGGGTTCAACAGTCGCCGGTGGCCGACCTGCCCTCCGAATTGCAGGAGGCCGTTCTGGCAGCACTGGGCATATATCGGCTGCAGGGAAGCCCGATGCCGGGCTCGGACGGCCTGGATGTGGAGAGCGTCTCTGTGGCAGAACTGCCGGAGGAGATCCGGTCGCTGCTCTGGCGCTACCTGGACGAGATCGGGCATTTTGTCGACGAAAAGAAGCAGAACCAGTTTCTGGAGCGCCGGCTCATCGACCTGGAAGACGAGGTCTATCAGGCCATCGTGGAAGACCTGGTCTCCCACCTGCAAGCCGAGATCGGCGAACACCCGGTCTCCGACCTCGGTGAGGAGCTGCGCCAGGGACTCCGTGAGGCGCTTGAGGACCTGGGCTATTTTGAGAGCGAGATGGTGCGGGCGGATGTCTTGCGCCGTCCCCTCGGCGGCGTGCGGCGCGATGATCAGGATGCATTGGCCGTCGAGCTGGGCAGCAATCGCCTCGAGGTGGGTTCCCTGGGCCGGCTGGCCGATCTACCGGGGGCAGAACAGCAAGCGGTGATGTCGCACCTCCAGACCCAGGACTGGTTCCTGGATCAATCCCAACGCGACCGGGTTCTGACCATGCGCCTGGGGGATCTAGAGCAGGATCTCTTGCAGGATCTTGTTCAAATCCTCAGGAGCCAGTATCTGGCCCGGATCGAAGGACGGCGCCTCTCGAGGGTCGCCCAAGATCAGCGACAGACCATCCGTGGCTTCTTGCGGCAGAAGGGTCTGGCCGCTGAAGAGTCGGAGTTGCGACCGCTGCGCCATCGAGCCTTGCAGGACTTGGAACAAGAGGTCTACCATGACTTGCTGCGGGACTTGGGCAGCGAAGTCATCGCCAACTGGACTGAGGGAAGCTTCCAAGACCTGTCAGCTGAACAACAGCAGCAGCTCAGCGCCTATCTGGGTCGAAGAATCATGGGCCAGATCGAGCGCCGGGTCCTGTTGTACACTATTAGCCGGCTGTGGATCGACTACCTGACGGACATCGAGGATCTACGACGCGGCATTGGGCTGGAGGCTTACGGGCAACGGGACCCGCTTGTCGAGTACAAGCGGCGCGCCTTTGAGCTCTTTGCCGAGCTGGGTGACAACATCAGGCGCACCGTGGTGCGCTCGACGTTCCGACAGCCACCGGAGCCGCTGGCCTCATCCTAGCCAACTGAGGGACGCCGGTCGCCAGGTCGTGGCCTGGCCGAACCGATATGAGGCATAGCAAACGGACGGAATTCAGCACTTTCTGATCTGATCTGGCCGCTGTTTGATCTTTTCGTCCGATGATGATAGAATAGGGGCAATCGCACGCGTGCCAGGCTTGATAACCCCTGAGCCGGAGCGGCGTGCCAGCTGCATGTGCTCTGCCGCAGAGGACAGTGTCGCTGGCGAGGGGCCGGCCCCAGGTACAAAAGGGAGGTGCAACGTTGGTCTTCAGCGGAGAAGATTTCACGACTCGACTTATGAACGACATGGACCCACCGCTCCTGGACCTGGTCAAGACCAAGGTGAACTCGTTCATCAAATGGGACCTGGTTCGCTTTCTGCGGGAGAACCCCAACACGGCCGATACGGCAGACAACATCGCCAAGTACGTCGGTCGGAACGCCGCTACCGTTGAACCAGAGCTCCGAGAGCTGGTCGATAGTGGAATCATGGAAATGAAACCGATCGAGGGCATGCCGATCTATTCCCTCACTGCAGACGCCAGCACCAGAGAACTGCTAGATCGATTTATTACGGCCTGCGAAGACCGCCATTTTCGCGTTAAAGTCATCTATCACATTGTGCGTGGGATGCGATAGCCGCCAGCTTCAGATACCGGCGCCACGGCAGACAAGCCCGGCCCGCACCGGGCCTATCCAGACCGGTCTCATGAGCGGTGCCTCCGCCGATCCAAGAGCGCACCGGTGCGCCAGCGACAGAGTCACATCGCAGAACCAACTGAGGCGTCCATAGGAGGCTTGAAACATGGGCAACGATCGTGTGAAAACCGACATCAAGGGCCTTGACGAGATGTTGCAGGGCGGATTCCTCCCGCAGACGGCAAACCTCGTAGAGGGCCCCCCAGGGACTGGCAAGAGCACCCTGGGCATGCAGTTCATCTACAACGGCATCCACTACCACAACGAGCCAGGCATCATCGTCACCTTTGAAGAGTTCCCACGCCAGTACTATCACGATGCCCAAGGCTTTGGCTGGGATTTTCGCCAGCTGGAGCAGGAGGGCAAGCTGCGGGTCATCATGACCAGCCCTGAGGTCACCCGCTCGGATCTGGAAAGCGTCGGGGGCACCATCGAGACGTTGGCCCGAGAAATGGGGGCTCGCCGCATCTTGATCGACAGCGTCTCCCATTTTGACCAACTGGCCGAAGACCCCATCGAATTGAGAGGTGTTGTCTTTGGCTTTATCAATGCCCTCAAACGGGAGGGGTTGACCAGTGTCCTTACCAGGGAGAGCCCGTATCTCCTCGGGGGCGAGGAGACGGACAATCCCATCGCATTCGTAGTCGATAGCTATATCATGCTGCGCTACGTCGAGATCGAAAGCGCCATCCGCAAGGCCCTCCTTGTCCTGAAACTTCGGGGCAGCGACCACGCCAAGGACATCCGCCAATTCGAGATCACCGGCACCGGGCTCGAGATCCTCCACAAATTTGAGGGTCAGGAGGGCATCATGAGTGGCAGCCCGCGGCGCATGGCCGAGGCATTCGACGAAGCCTTCAGACCGCGCGGGAGTGAGCCCAAGGCGCGCTAGAGGCCAAAATCCATGGACGGTGCGTTCCGTCCTTAGAGCAGAAGAAGCAGGAGAACCAATCAAAGTCTCCGAGACGCTTGGTTTGTGGTCATGTACTGGGACCCCCGGGCGAGCGCCGATCGCCGGTCCTTGGGCCTAGGAGCGTACGATTGATCCAGTTCCTCAGCTCCATCCTAGTTTTGTATAGCTGGCTCGTGGCTGCTCTGTTGATCGTCTTCCTGTTCCTGATCGGCCGATTCTATGAGGTTCGTTTTGGCCAGTCATCCCGCTACCAGCTCTTTTTCGTACCCCTCGTCCTATTGCTGGCGGCTGGCGTGTGGGATGCGTTCTTTGCCAACCACTATACCGGCGAGCCACTCCTTGATTTTGTAGGGGCCTGGGGGCCAAATCTCCTGTGGCTTGTCGGGGGAACCGCCCTCGGTCTGCTCTGCTACTCCCTCTACAGGATGATGATGGGTGGCAGACGATGACCAGTGTCGTCGGCGCCATTCTCGGTTCGGTCGGGATCATCTCGCTTATCTATGGCCTTTTGGTCCTTGCCCAATTCGGTCGCAAGCTGGGCGCGGTGACCAAGATGCGCACCTTCTACCGCGGCTACTATGCGGCTGCGGGCTGTCTCGGCCTGGCGCTAGTGGTGCGGTTCATCAGGGCCAGCGTGTTTTGGGCGCCTCCGGAAACGATCTCCGCAGCACTCAATGCGCCCCTGTTCTACCTGCTGCTGTACCACCTGCCGTTGGCTGTGGGACTGAGTGTCGGCCTTGCAATCACGTGGCACTACTGGAGTTGGCTCTTGAAAGAACGGTAGTGGATGGTCGATCGCTTTCGGCATCTATTCGACAGCCTCGCAGAGGAGGTTGTCGTCATCGACCGGGAACTGCGCATCTCCTATGCCAATCCGGCTTGGATGCGCCGTTTCAGCCTTGAGCCATCAGAGGTTCTCGGTCGTCCATGTTACCAGCTTCTGCACCAGGCGGACGCGCCGTGCGCCCTTGAGATCTGCGCAGCGCAGCAGGTCTTTGAGACAGGACGCCCCGCCCGGCTGACTGGGCATGCCTATGCCCAACACATTCCCGAGCCCGCTTCCGAGCTGTCGGCCTCCCCCGTGTTGACAGATAGTGGTCACGTCCAGGCGGTGATCCAGATCCTGCATCCCCTCTCCCTTGAGAACCAGACCGACGTGCTTCGGGACAACGCCCGCCTCCTCGCGTCCGAACGGACACGCGCAGCCCAGCTCCGGCTGTTAGCCGACTTGAGCAAGCGCGTCCTGTCCATCCTGGACCCTGAGGATCTACTGGATTACGCGACCCAGGCAATTCAGTCCCAGTTTGGTTACTACCACGTCGATGTATTCCTGGTCGACGGCGACTATGCGCATTTTCAGGCCAGCAGTCACAGCGAGAATGCGGACCGCTGGCGCGCCGAAGGGATGCGTTTCCGCCTGGGCGAGGAAGGACTGGTCGGCCACGTCGCCGGGACAGGCCAACCGTACCTGGCCCCTGATGTGTCTCAGGACGAGAGATACATCCGCGACAGCCTCCTCCCCGAGACACGCTCTGAGCTGGCTGTCCCGATCAGGGTAGGCTTACGTGTCGCCGGTGTTCTAGATCTGAATAGCGATCAACTGGATGCCTTTGACGAGAGCGACCTCTTTGTTGCCCAGAGCCTGGCCGATCAACTGGCCATCGGCTTGGCGAACGCTCAGCTCTATGCCGCCGAGGCTCGCCGCCGCCAGGAGGCAGAGACCCTCCAGGCCGCCACCCAGGCCCTCAGTTCCTCGTTGGACCTGCGGCAGATCCTGGTCACTATCCTGGGCGAGCTACAGAAGGTAGTCCCTTACGATAGTGCCTCGGTCCAGCAGCTGGAGGGTCACGAGCTGGAGATCATCGGGGGGCACGGATTTCCCAACATAGATGAGCTATTGGGTGTCCGGTTCGACGTCAACGCTACGGACAACCCCAACCGCAAAGTCCTACGCACGCGCGCGCCGCTGACCCTCGACGATGCCCCGGCCCTCTATGAACGATTCAAGCACGAGCCCCACGCACAGGCTAGGATCCGTTCGTGGCTGGGCGTTCCGCTTTTGTTTGGAGACCGGCTGATCGGCATGCTCGCCCTGGACAAGCGAGAGCCTGGTTTCTATACCCCAGAGCATGCGCGGCTGGCGCTCGCGTTCGCGGCCCAGGCTGCCATCGCCATCGAAAACGCGCGCCTGTTCCAGGAGACAGAGACCCGAGCCCGAGAGATGGCCGCTTTTGCAGCCGTCGGCCGGGCGCTGACCACACTGGACCTCGACGACGTGTTAGATAGCATCGCCGAGAATGCCCTAGAGGCCGCCCGGGCTGAGATCAGCTCGGTGTACTTGTTGGACCGTGGCAGCCAAAGTTTGGTCCCTCGATCGGTGCGGGGCATTCGCCAGGAAGAACTAGAGCAAGCATCCTTCGCCATGGGAGAAGGGACCATCGGCATGGTGGCGGCATCCGGCGCCCCCCTCCTCGTCCCCGACACGGCCCAAGATCCCGCTTTTGTGCCAAAGAGCGAGGCAGCGGAGAGGATCCATAGCACCTTGACCGTGCCGCTCGCCGCCAAGGGCCGGGTCATTGGCACACTGGAGACCTGCAACAAAGTCGGCGGTGAGGGCTTTACCGATACCGATCAGCGCCTGCTAAGCGCCTTTGCCGACCAGGCAGCCATCGCCATTGAGAACGCGCGTCTCTATGAAGAGGTCAGTCACCATCTCGAGGAAGTGCAGATCCTCAACAAGGTTGCCACAGCCGCCACCTCGACGCTCGACTTTGACGAGGTGATCCGGCGCAGTGTCACAGCCCTCCTCGGCCTGCGCCAATTCGAGCGGGTCCACATCCTCCTCGTAGAGGAGGACAAGCAGGAGCTCTGGCTGCACCCGGCGCTGGCTGACCACGCCGCTTTTCCCCAGCGGGCTGACGTCCACATCCCCCTAGGCCAAGGCATCACCGGGCAGGTAGCTCAGAGCGGGGTGTCGCGGAGGGCCGGCAACGTCCACGAGCAGCCCAGCTACATTGCCGGCTATCCGGACACACTGAGCGAGTTGTGTGTGCCACTTCGCTTCGGTGAACGGACCATTGGTGTGCTCGACGTGCAGAGCACGCGCGCGGACGCCTTTTCCGAGGACGATGAACGACTGCTGACCACCCTGGCCAGCCATCTGAGCACGCTCTTGGAGAACACGCGACTGTTCGCTGAAACCCGGAACAGGGTCCGCGAACTCGGTTCTTTGATGCAGGTTAGCCAGGCCCTCAACGAAGCGCCAGATCTGGACGCAATCCTCAATATCGTCCTGGAAAAGGCCCTTATGTTGACCAACAGCGGCGAAGGCTCGATCATCCTGATCGATCCACCGGGTGGCAACCGGTTGCGCATCGTGGCCGAGCGTGGCCTTGGGCCGGAGGTCGTGGAAGCGTTCAACAGCCGTCCCGTCTACACCCACGAGGGAACCTATAAGCGTGCCCTGCGCAGCGGCCAAATGCTCGAAGTCCACGATACGTCGGCGGATCCGGATTTCCTCAACGATGTTGGATCGCGGGCCACGAGCGTGACCAATGTGCCCCTGAGTACAGAGCGCGGTCCCATTGGCTTGATTGCCGTCGACAGCATCTGCCGCGATGATACGACGCGGCAACTACTCTCGACGCTGGCCAGCATGGCCGCGGTAGCCATTGAAAAGGAGCGACTGCACGAAGAGACCGCCAGCCGCCTGGCCGAAGTCTCAACGCTGTACACGCTCTCCACCCAGATAACGACCAGCCTATCCATGCGTTCGGTCATAGAGAGCATCGTCGCCATCCTGCGGCTCACGCTCGACTGCCGCTCCTGCAGCATTTTCCTGTTGGACGCCACCGGCGAATACCTGCAGCTGGAGGCAGGCAGTGGACCGTCCGAGACCTGGAGGGGCATCGCCCGCCTCCGCCTAGGCGAAGGTGTAAGCGGCCGTGTGATCTCTGACCGGCGGGCGATCTATGTGCCCGACACCCACCAGGATCCCGATTTCATTTTCTTCAACCCCCAGATCCGTTCTCTGCTGGTGGTCCCCCTCATCATCCGCAACAAGGCCATCGGCACCCTGAGCATCGACGACACCCGGCCCAACGCCTTTGACGACGAGATGAGGCTGCTCAGCATCGCCGCTGCCCAAGCTGCTGTGGCCATCGAGAACGCCCAGCTCTACGAGAGCTTGGAGAGCAGCTACAAGGAGTTGGAGCAGGCCTACGAAGAGCTCCGCCAGCTGGACAAGATGAAGTCTGAGCTCATCCAGAACATTTCCCACGAACTGCGGACCCCCCTGACCTTCATAAAGGGCTACGTCGAGCTGCTGCAGGATGGCGAGATGGGCGAATTGCACGCGGATCAACGGATGGCGCTGGACATTGTCGCAAACAAAGCCGAGGTGCTCTCCCGACTTGTCGACGATATCATCTCCATGCAACAAGCTGGCAGGGAACAGCTGCAGTTCGAGACCGTTTCACTGGCCGATCTCGGCCATGCCGCGGTAAAAGCTGCCCAAGCCAGCGCCCGGAGTGCCGGCGTCATCCTGATAGATGACATTACGGTCGAAACCGCTACGGTGCTCGGCGACAAGCGGCGCCTGGGTCAGGTGTTTGACAACCTCCTGCAGAACGCCATCAAGTTCACGCCGCCGGAGGGCACCGCAACGGTGCGCATGCGCCAGGAGGAGGGCAAGATACGCGTCGAGGTTCAGGATTCTGGGATCGGTATCCCAGCTGACCAGCTCGATCGTATCTTTGAACGATTCTACCAGGTCGATGGCACCACGACCCGGCGCTTTGGCGGAGCGGGCCTGGGTCTGGCCATCGTCAAACAGATCGTTGAGGCCCATGGCGGATCTGTGGGCGTCGAGAGTGAACTGCACAAAGGCAGTCTTTTCTACTTTAGCATTCCTGTCGCGCCTAGCGCGCAGCCTTAAGGAGGTCACGGGGCAACATGCCGATTCGAACGTTCGCCGAGCTGCTGGAAGCAGCCAAGGACAAGGGTCCAAAAACCATCGCCGTTGCCGCAGGCCACCAGGCCGAGGTGATGCTCGCCAGCTTGGATGCCGAGGTGGCGGGCCTGGCAGAGGTCATACTGGTGGGCGACGTGCCCAAGATCAAGGCCATCGCCAGCGAACAGGGCTTTGACATCTCGCGCATGGACCTCGTCCAGGCAGAGCACCCCCGCGATGCAGCGTGGCGTGTGATGAAGCTTGTCAGCGAGGGGAAGGCCGACATTGCCATGAAGGGCAAGGTCGAGACCAGCGATTTCTTGCGTGGGGCGCTGAGCAAGGAGTTGGGCCTGCGCACCGGCCGCCTCTTTACCCATGTCGCCGCTTTCGAGATCCCAGAGTTCGACCGGCTGATCTTTATCAGCGACGCTGGCGTGGTAGTCGCACCGAATCTGGAGCAGAAGGTCGAGATTGTCCAGAACGCCATCTATGTGGCGCATGCCCTCGGGATCGACCGGCCGCGCGTGGCTGTCTTGGCCGCGACCGAGGTCGTCAACCCCAAGATTCCGACGACGCTTGATGCTGCCAATCTGTCCAAAATGGCGGATCGCGGCCAGATCCGGGGCGGCCTGGTCGACGGGCCCCTGGCCTTGGACAATGCCATCTCACCCGAGTCGGCGCGCATCAAGGGCATCAAGAGCGAGGTGGCCGGCTACGCCGACATACTGATTGCCCCCGACATCGAGGCGGGCAACGTCCTGGCCAAGGCCATCACCTACTTTGCCCAGGGCAAGATGGCCGGCGTGGTGGTGGGCGCGCGCTGCCCGCTGATCCTCCCCTCTAGGTCAGACACCAGGGAGGCCAAATTGGTATCGCTGGCTCTGGGTGTCATGCTGGCATGAGCACGCTGTCCGAGGCATCACCCGCCATCCTGTTTACGGGCCGCTTTGGCAGTGGCAAGACCGAGGTAGCCCTGAACTACGGGCGCAGCCTGGTCCAGGGTGGAGCACCTGCAGCCGGCGCGGTCACGGATAGCGATGACTCTGCACCCGTGATCCTCATCGATTTGGACATCGTCACACCCTACTTCCGCTCACGGGAGATGGCAGAGCGCTTTGCAGAGTACGGGCTTAAGATCGTCGCCCCGTCCGTCATCGGCCAGCACCTGGACACCCCGGCCATCACCCCCCAGATATTGGGAGCTATCGAACGCCCAGATCGTCGTGTCGTGTTGGATGTGGGTGGCGATAAGCAGGGGGCACGCGCCCTCGGACAGTACAGCGGGGCCATAGGGCGCCGCGGATACGTGATGCACTTTGTCGTGAATCCATACCGGCCGTTCACAAGTACTCTGGAGGGCTTGGCTGACTCAATCTCCGAGATCGAGGAGAGCTCGCGCCTGAAAGTCACGGACCTGGTGAGCAATCCCAATCTGATCGCGGAGACGAAAGCTAAACACATCCTTCACGGACACGAGCTAGTCGAATCGTTCGCACAAGCGCTACAGCTACCCATCGCCTTCGTCTGCCTCGAACGGAACTGGGCTGACCGCGTTGGCCACAGCCCATTCTCGCAGCCAATGCTGGTCTTGGATCGCAGCTTTGTCCAGCCCTGGGAGTGAGGACAGAGATGACAGGCTTCATGACCCTGAGAGAGGGATAAGATATGCCACCCATTCGTAATTTTGCACAGCTATTGGAGGCGGCGCTGCACCGTGGCCCAAAGCGCGTCGCCATTGTTGGAGGTGGTCAGAGGGAGACCCTCCACGCAGCACGGATGGCCCGTGGCATGGGGCTCGCCCACTGCATCCTGATAGACGACCCCCAGCGCCTGGACCTCGTAGCCGAGGAAGAGGGGATCGACCTGAGCGGTATGACGATCCTCGAGGAACGGGACATGGTGGAAGCCGCCTACAAGGCAGTGGCTCTGATCCATTCTGACGAGGCGGATCTGGTGATGAACGGCCGTGCCCTGCCCGTCGAGCTTATGCGGGCCGCTCTGGACAAGGAAGAGGGGCTGCGGATCGGCAAGATCATCAGCGATGTGAGCATTTTTGAGATCCCCGACTTTGACCGGCTCATCTTTGTGAGCGACGTCGCCATCGTCGTCACACCTACCCTACCCCAGAAGGTTGCCATCGTCCAAAACGCCATCGACACAGCCATCGAGCTGGGTGTCCAAGAGCCCAGGGTGGCCATTCTCGCAGCCACCGAGATGGTCAATCCAGAGATGCCGGCCAACATGGATGCCGCAAACCTGTCAAAAATGGCAGAGCGCGGCCAGATCCGGGGTGGCATCGTCGACGGTCCACTGGCCATCGACAATGCCATATCGGTCAAGGCAGCAGAGATGAAGGGCATCAAGAGCCAGGTCGCAGGTCGAGCGGACATACTGATCACGCCCGACGTAGAGTCGGGCAACATCCTGGCCAAGGCCCTGGCCTACTTTGCCCGAGGCCACATGGCCGGTGTGGTAGTCGGCGCGCATTGTCCCATTGTCATGCCATCCCGCTCGGACCCGCCAGAGCAGAAGCTGATGTCGCTGGCCTTGGGCGTCTATCTCAGCAAGTAAGTGACGAGCCTGGTATCCTGGCCATCATCGCTGCCCTCAGAGCTAGGTAGGGTTCAGGCTGCATTACCACCATAGATCCGTATCAACGGTTTGTCGTTTTCGATAGGAGGTCGCACAGGATGAGTCATATTGTCATCAACGAAGATCGATGCAAAGGCTGTGAACTCTGCACCACAGTCTGTCCCCAGGGAGATTTGGTTCAGATGGCCGATCGTTTTAATGTCAAAGGCTACAGGCCATCGGTGTTCGTGGATCCGGAGGGAAGGTGTACCGGCTGCACGCTATGTGCCATGATGTGTCCTGATATGGTGATCAGCGTCTATCGTACACCCAGGAAATGACACGGGCACGTTTGTTGGTTTAGGAAAGGATCTCACACGATGAAAGTACTCATGAAAGGCAATGAAGCCATCGGGGAAGCCGCAATACGTGCCGGCTGCGATGCTTACTTCGGGTATCCCATTACACCGCAGACGGAGGTGCTCGAGTACATGTCCCGCCGCATGCCGAAACTGGGCCGGGCTTTTGTCCAGGCCGAGAGCGAGCTGGGCGCCATTAACATGGTGTATGGGGCCGCCTGCACCGGCGTTCGGGTCATGACCACCACCTCCAGCCCCGGTTATAGCCTGATGCAGGAAGGGATCTCGTACATCACCCTCTCCTTTGTACCCTGTGTCATCGTCAACATCATGCGCGGCGGACCCGGTCTCGGCAACATCCAACCGGCCCAGGGCGACTACTTCCAGATGACCAAAGGCGGTGGTCACGGTGACTACCAGCTCATTGTCCTAGCTCCCTCCACTGTCCAAGAGACGGTGGACCTGATCATCGAAGCATTTGACCTGGCGGACAAGTATCGCCAGCCGGTCACGGTGATTGCCGATGGCATGATCGGCCAGATTATGGAGCCCGTTGACTTCCCAGACCTCAAGGAGCCCCAGCGCCCCGACCGCCCATGGGCCCTCACGGGGGCCAAAGGCCGGGACAAGAACATCATCACCTCGCTCTACCTGGGCGCCCAGAAGCTGGAGGAGGAAGATATCCGACTCCAGAACATCATACACGAGATCAAAGAGAACGAGGTGCGCTACGCCGAGTATATGATGGAAGAGGCGGAGCTGGTGGTGGTCGCCTACGGCACGGCGGGACGCATTGTCCAGACGGCTGTCAAGCAGGCACGGGAGGAAGGGCTTCGGGTGGGATTGTTCCGCCCTATCTCCATGTACCCCTTTCCCTACGAGCAGCTGCGAGAGAGCGCCGGTGCGGCCAAGCAGATTCTCGTAGTGGAACTGAGTGCGGGACAGATGATCGAAGACGTCCGGCTGGCAGCCTGCGACCTACCCATCTCGTTCTATGGCAAGATGGGTGGCGTGGTGCCCCTGCCGGATGACGTTCTGAACGAGATGAAGAAACTGCTGAAATAGCGTGAGCCGGAGGCTACTGAGCCAGCCAAGCATACACAAGCGGATTCCCAGCCTGGCCCATTCTTGCTCGCAACGCCTCCAGCCCTTGTTTATTGGAAGGAGTCAGTCATGACCCAAGAAGCTGAATTGGTTTTCTCCCGGCCCGAATCGTTATCAGACGTCGTGACGCACTACTGCCCTGGCTGTATCCACGGCATCGTCCACCGGCTTATTGCCGAGGTCATGGACGAACTGGGCATCCGTGAGCGCACCGTGGGCATCGCCCCTGTGGGCTGCTCGGTCCTGGCGTACAACTACTTCGAATGCGATTTCGCTGAGGCCGCCCACGGCCGCGCGCCGGCCATGGCCACAGGCATGAAGCGCGTGAATCCCGATCTGATCGTCTTTACGTATCAAGGTGATGGAGACCTGGCCTCCATCGGTACCAACGAGGTAATCCATGCGGCGGCCCGGGGGGAGAACATCACGACGATCTTTATCAACAATGCCGTCTATGGCATGACCGGCGGGCAGATGGCCCCGACCACCCTGCCAGGCATGGTGACCACCTCGTCGCCGTATGGGCGCGACGTGAAGAAGCAGGGATATCCCGTGCGCGTCTCCGAGCTCATCTCACAGCTGGATGGCTCAGCCTACATCGTCCGCCGTACCGCCTACAAACCAGCCGAGATCCGCAAGCTCCGACGGGCCATCAAGACCGGCTTCCAGGTACAGATGGCAGGCCTGGGCTTCTCCCTGGTGGAGGTGGTCTCGAATTGTCCCACCAACTGGGGCATGACACCCAAAGAGTCGCTCAAGTTCGTGGAGGAGCGCATGATCGACTACTATCCATTGGGTGACTTCCGAGTCCGAGACGAAGTCAAGGATCTCAAATAGGAGGTCGTCGACGGCTTGGCGCCGGTGGTCAGCGGCGCCTCAAAGGAGTACAGCATGCATGAAGAAGTGATCGTCTCCGGCTTTGGCGGCCAGGGGGCCCTTTTTGCCGGCCAACTGCTCACCTATACCGGCATGGATGAAGGCTGGCATGTCACCTGGATCCCATCCTACGGGCCCGAGATGCGCGGAGGCACAGCCCACTGCATCGTGATCCTCTCTGACGATGTGATTGGCTCGCCCATTATCCGCCAGCCCTCCATCTGCATCGTCATGAATCCACCATCGATGGAGAAATACGACCCGCTGGTCAAGCCCGGCGGACTCCTCGTGGCCAACTCGACACTGGTTCGCGCACGGTCCAGCCGCCAGGATATCGAGACGGTGTACATCCCGGCCAATGAACTGGCAGCTGAGCTCGGGAACGTGAAAATGGCCAACGTCGTCCTGCTGGGTGCGATGCTTGGCTCGCGAGAGATCTTGCCTATAGAGAGCATCAAGCGCAGCCTCGATGAACACATCCCAGAACATCGGAAGCAGATCATCGAGCCGAACAAGCGCGCCCTGGAGCGTGGGGTACAGTATGTCCGGGGCCAGTAGGACCCTGCGGGCCAGTCGCCGCAAGCTCGAGGTGTGGAGATGCACCTAGGCAACGTCAGGCTCCGCGTGGTATCCGATGGCACCTACTGGGAAGACGGCGGGGGGCTCTTTGGCCTCGTTCCCAAAGCATTGTGGGAGCGGGTCATGCAGCCGGACGAACGCAACCGGCTGCCGTTTCAGCAGCGGTCCCTGGTCATCGAGACGGGAACGCAACGCATCCTTGTCGATACCGGCTATGGTGACAAGCTATCGCCAAAGGAGCGGGGCTTTATCAGCCTGGAGGGCGAACGCCGGCTTCTAAGCGATCTGGAGAGGGCTGGCATTGCGGCGGACGACATCGATCTCGTGATCAACACCCATCTGCATGGCGACCACTGTGGGGGCAACACACGCTACGATCGGGACGGCAAGCTCGTGCCCACCTTCCCACGAGCCATTTACTGCGTCCAACGCTTGGAGCTGGCCGACGCGCACTTTCCAAACGAGCGGACACGGGGCACCTATCAGCGCGAGAACTTTGAGCCGTTGGACCATGCGGGGCAGTTGCGCGTGCTCTGGGGTGACACGCAGATCAGCGACGAGGTGCGCGTCATCGTCACTCCGGGTCACACCCGGGCTCACCAATGCGTGGTCGTCGAGAGTGAGGGCCTGACCGCGGCCTTCCTGGGCGATCTGGCTTCCTGGCCGATCCACATCGAGCGCCTGGCCTGGGTACCCGCCTATGACTTGGAGCCGATGGTCAGTATTGAGACGAAGCGGAGCATCGCCCGGTGGGCTGTCCAAAACCAGGTTCTGCTCTTCTTTGAGCATCATCCCCAGGTGATCGCCGGTTATCTCCACACCACGGAGCGAGCCGATCGCTTCCGTCTGGAAGCTGTGGAGGTCGAAGCCTAGGCGGGGGCACTGAATTCCGATCTCGGCAAGCCTACGTTGTCTCGTCCCACTCCTGGATCGAGTCCCTCACCACATCACGGGCAGTGAGATTCGGGATGTCGTCCAGGCGCTCATACGCCTGACCCTCAAAGATGAAGCGAACTTCGCCGCCCGGGCCGGGCTCGACGTGCAACTGCTTCTGAGCAAGGGCCGGTATCAGCTGGATGCGCCGCTGGACGATGCCTTCGATGTCCTCCACAAAGCTACGTGGCGGTCCCTGATCGGCGGCCTTGGCCGACCAACGAGCCTGGAGGGCGTTGACCAGGCTGGGCCTTTCTGCAGCGCTCGGGGCCTGTCCCATGGCGGCGAGCAGGCTGAGAAATTGCTCCTCGACATTCTCCCGAGCCTCTGTATGGCTCTCATCATCCGCATCACCGGGCGGCGACTCACGGATGCGAGATAGCTCAGCCTGGCTGCTCTCGCGGATGTCTTCGCGCCAGCTGTATGTCTTTTCCAAAGGGGCTGGTGCCACCTCTACTCCGCCTAGAACCCCCGTGAACTGGATCAACTCCAAAGCCGATTCGATGACCTGTCGCCTGATCTGCTGATCTTCGATGTCTGAAAGGCGCTCGTAGCGATTGCCCTGGATCTCGACCTGAAGCGGTTGCCCCGCTTCTTCGCGGATCAGCGCCAGGATCTGCCCAGCCACGCGCAGTGCCGGCCGCGGGGACAGGCTATCGAGTTCGTAGGCCTGGGCCAGTTTGGCCCGCTCCCGGGCGTTGGACACGACCACATAAATGATGAGGACGGCGAGGGTAAAGCCAATCACACCGAGCAGAACGTAAAAGATCGTCTCCAGCTGTTGTAGATCGAGCCCGGCCATTGCTCCTCCGTTCATCTGACCGGGAGCGCACCCGGTCAGGCGGACTGCCTTCCCCCTGGCAGTGCAACAATTCTAGCCATTGCCAACGAACTTCAATGCTTATTGTACCATAAACTGGTCCACAAGTCCAGCATCTGCCAGACACAGATCTGGCTGGCGTGGCAGGCAGGGATCCCCAGATCCTAGACGTTGTTGGCTAGCTCCGCTGGCTGGCAGCAAGGGCAGAAGTGCGAGGATCGGCCACCAATGACAATCCGTTCTATGACGCCCTGGCAGCGATAGCAGGTTTCGCCACCCCGCCCGTAGACAAAGATCCGGTCCTGGTAGGCACCAGGCTCGCCAGCAGCGTCGCGATAGCCGCCGTCGTCCAGTGTCGTGCCGCGTCCGGCGACGGCATCCCGCAGCACGCTCCGGATCGCCCCGTAGAGTCGCGCCTCCTCGTCGGGGCTCAGGGTATCCGCCCTTCGCAGCGGATGGAGGCCCGCTGCAAAGAGCGCCTCGTCGGCATAGATGTTGCCCAGCCCGGCAAGGAACTCTTGATTGAGGAGCAACGACTTGAGTCTGCCAGAACGGCGAGAGAGGCGGGTCCTGAAATCGGCCAAGGTAAAGGCATCCTCCAGGGGCTCAGGTCCCAGCGCACCGGTTACTTCCTCAGGCTGGTCCACAAGATACACCCGTCCGAACTTGCGCACGTCCCGAAACCACAGCTGCTCGCCGTTGTCCAGGTCAAAAACAGTGTGGACGTGCTTGTCCGGCACCTGATCCGCGGAAGCCACCCGCAAGCGGCCGCTCATCTTCAGATGGATGAGAAGGTAGCCTTCATCAAGGGTCATCCGGACATATTTGCCCCTGCGCCCAACTGCCAGCACTTGCCGACCGACAATGCGTCGCGCGAACTGATCCACGGCCGGCCTGGCAATCGTTCGGGGCCAACGGACGGTCACGCCAGTGAAGGTCCGTCCAACCATGACCTGGCTGAGGCCCCGGGCAACCGTCTCAACTTCGGGGAGCTCGGGCATGCACAACTCTCCTTGTATATAATACAGCTGTGTGACACTTGCTATAGTCGGGTGCCCCGGCGATAATTGGGCAGTTCGGCGCGGGCCGGACTGCGGACATACCGGGCAAGTCTATCTCTCCTTGCCGGGCTGGCAGAGACCAGCTGCCAACCACGTCTGGCTTAGTTTGACTCCCGGTCTCGCTGGGGAGCAACGTCTGACATCGCACGATGCCCCTACCTCCGCCGAGCTGCGGAGTAGCAGACCGCAGAACCTCTCGACGGAGCATGAGGGCTGATTTGCCGCAAGGATGCCGCTCCAGGGAGCACCGGGGCACCCGGGTGGACCGCTGGCTGTTCGTTCTATCTCGATGAAAGGAGATGGTTTATGACCACCCATCGTCTGCAGGCCGGCATTGACTTCAGTCAGAAGAAAGCAGACTTCTGCCTACTCTTCCCTGATGGCCGGCCTCTGGAACAGCATCGGTCCTTCAACAACTCTCTGCCTGGCTACTCACTGGCCAAGGCCCTCATGATCGATGCACTGGAAACCTACCAATTCGATGGCCTGGATGTATCAGGCGAAGCCACCGGCTTCCTATGGTTGCCCTTCTTCAACCAGCTCGCCGCGGATCCGGACCTGGAAGCCTATGATCTGAACCTCTTCCTACTCAACCCACGCTGGGTCAAGTGGTTCAAGAAGTGCTTCCCCCAAGACGACAAGACTGACCAGAAGGACTCCTTCTACATCGCCGACCGTACTCGTACCCGGCGGCCGGACGCGACTTGGTCCCCTCAACTGGACACGCTACCGCTACGCTTCTACACCCGCCTCCGCTTCCATTTGGTCCAGAACCTGGCCCGCGAGAAATGCTACTTCTCCGCCTTTCTCTTTCTGAAAGCCAGTTCCTATCGCCGACTCAAGCCCTTCTCCGACGTCTTTGGCGTCACCAGTCGCCGGGTGTTGTCCGAGTATGCCACGCTCGACGAGC
>Ga0316577_10000263_pt1 | contig 18611 bp, 18 predicted proteins | sample S5NA_FD_203073 | JGI IMG/M metagenome (GOLD analysis project Ga0316577, IMG submission 203073) | Rhizosphere microbial communities from salt marsh grasses in Alabama, United States - S5-7_050615r2r1 | ecosystem: Host-associated > Plants > Roots > Rhizosphere | place: USA: Alabama | collected... | reverse complement strand
CACGGGGATGCCGTTGCATCGCCGGGCCAGGCTCGGGATGGCCCTGGTGCCCGAGGGCCGCGGCGTCTTTCCCCGCCTGACCGTCGCGGAGAACCTGAGCATGGGGGCCTACGCCCGGACCGATGGGGCTGGTTTCGCCCAGGACCTGGAGCGGGTCTACGGCCTCTTCCCGCGACTCCAGGAGCGCGCGGGCCAGGGGGCCGGAACCCTCTCCGGCGGTGAGCAGCAGATGCTGGCCATCGGCCGGGCGCTCATGAGCCGGCCGCGGCTCCTGCTCCTGGACGAGCCGAGCATGGGGCTGGCCCCGCTCGCGGTGCAGACGATCTTCGAGACCATCAGACTCATCGCCGGGCAGGGCACGACCCTGCTCCTGGTGGAGCAGAATGCACGTCTGGCCCTGGAGGCCAGCCACCGCGGCTATGTCCTGGAGGGGGGGCGCATCGTCCACCAGGGCGATGCGGCGGACCTGCTGGCCAGCCCCAAGGTCCGTGCCGCCTATCTGGGGGTTTGAGCGTGGTCGGTTTCGGATCGCGGGGCCGCCCGCATGGTCCCTACTCCCAGCGGAGGGGTTCTGCGATCTCCTTGACCCGTTTTCTCTCACTCCGATAGGGTTGGCCCTCCTGCGGGCGCCGACCATTGCGCGAGCCTCATGTCGAACCTCTCCGCCATTCTGTTACTCCTGCTGCTGGGCTGGTTCTGGCTCGACAGCCTGCGGGCGCGGGAGATCGCGCTCGGGATCTGCAGGGCCGCCTGCGAGGCTCGGAATCTCCAGCTCCTGGATCAGACGGTCGCGCTACGTCGGCTCGGGTTGAGCTGGCGGGCGGAAGGGATCCGTCTCCGGCGGGTCTATCGCTTCGACTTCAGCGAGGAGGGGGTGGGTCGCCACAGCGGCTACGTGGTGCTGCGGGGGATCGGCCTGGATGAGCTGAGCTTCGGGCTTCCGGGCGAGGTGTCGGACGCCTGAGACGGGACGGTGAGGGCGGATGGCGGGTGGGGCGGGCCAGGGGGCCCGGGCTCACTTCACCACCTTGAGGTGAGGCCCGCCTTTGCCCTTCTGCCTGGCCGGTGATTTTCCGCCGTCCGTGGGCCCCCGGGGCTCGGTTTCCGGCCCTTGCCCGAGGGCGGCATCGTCCGCGGCAGGGGCCTCCCGGGGATACTCTGGCTGGGGGAAGAGCATCCCCTGATGATTCTCCCGGGCGAAGATCCCCAGGACGGCCTCGGTCGGCACCGACAGCTCCCGGGCCACGCCCCCGAAGCGCGCCCCGAAGTGGATGCGGTCGTTGCCCATCACCAGGTTGCGCACGGCGCTGGGGGCGATGTTGAGGACGATCTGGCCGTCCTGGACGAACTCGGCGGGGACCTGGGTCCCCGGATACTCGGCGTCCACCAGGAGATGGGGGGTCAGGTCGTTGTCGAGGATCCACTCGTAGAGGGCGCGGACCAGGTAGGGCCTGGTCGAGGTCAGATCCGCCTGAGTGGGTTCCGTGGGATCCATGGTTTGCGGGCGGCCGGCGGGGTCTCAGGCCTGCTCGTCCCCGAGTTCCTGCTCGGCTTCCGTGAGGCTGGAGCGGAAAGACTCCCAGGAGAAGATCCGGCTCATGTAGTTGCGCAATGGTTTGGTCTGGGAGGGAATCTCGATCCCCAGGGAGGGCAGGCGCCAGAGCAGGGGTGCCACGCAGCAGTCCACCAGAGAGAACTCATCGCTCATGAAGAAGGGGTGGGCGCCGAACACGGGTGCGGTGGCGATCAGGCTCTCGCGAAGCTCCTTGCGCGCCTGCTCCGCCTCGTTCTCGCTTCCCTTGAAGATCAGGTCCATCGCGGCGTACCAGTCCCGGTCGATGCGGTACATAAAGAGCCGGGCGCTGGCCCGGGAGACGGGGTCGACCGGCAACAGGGGGGGGTGGGGAAACCGCTCGTCCAGATACTCCATGATGATCCGGGACTCGTAGAGCCTGAGGTCCCGATCGACCAGGGTGGGCACACTCCCGTAGGGATTGAAGTCCATGACCTCGTCCGGGAGGTTCTTGGCGTCCACGTCCACCACGTCGACCGCGATCCCCTTCTCGGCAAGGACCATGCGTACCCGATGGCAATAAGGACACAGGGGATCGGAGAATAAGGTCATCACGGATAAGGTGCTCGCCACCACTGCCGGTCGTCCCTGCGCAAGGGCCAAAAGCCTGAGCCCGGCAGGGCTCGAAGGGTTCAAGTCACCGCTCATTCCCGAGCGGACTTCCTGGGGAGAGGGTGCCCCGGACTACCCGAGACGCTCGGGTCGTACCGGCAACCGGCGCCTGGACGGATGTAAAACCCCGTCCATCCCGCAGTATACCCGTTCGAACGAGGCCCCGGACGGGGATTTTCTCGTCGCGGGACTGGGATGGGGAAGGGAGCGGTCCCGGGCGCGAGGCCGCCGACGAAGGGGTCTGGGTTGAGGAAAGCGGCGATCGATTGCGCTTCCCCATGCGGGCCGAGGATGGCCCGCCACGTGCGAGGACCTCAATCCCTGAGCATTGCGCGTGCCGAGACGCGCCTTCCGGGACGAGAGCCGATGAGATGCCGGGAAGGCATCTGACCGGCACCTCCTCAGCGGATCAATGCACGTCCTTCCAGAACTCCTTTTTCATGGCATAGGCCAGGATGAACAGGAGGCCGAGGAAGAGCAGCACGTAGATGCCCAGCTGTTGGCGCTCGAGCTTGAAGGGCTCTCCTGCATAGGCCAGGAAGGCGGTGATGTCGCGCACCATGGCGTCGTACTGGTCGGGCGACATGGATCCCGGCTCGGTCAGCTTGACCCCCGTGACCACCGGCGGCCCTTCATGGTGCTCCCCGAAGACCGGCTCCTGCACACCCTGGAGTCCAGCCAGCACATGGGGCATGCCCACGGCGGGGAACACCAGGTTGTTGACGCCATAGGGGCGGGTGGGATCGGTGTAGAAGCTCTTCAGGTACGTATAGATCCAATCGGGGCTGCGCCACCGGGCAGCGAGGGTCAGGTCGGGGACCTGGGTTCCGAACCACTTCTCGCCGTCCTCCGGGCGCATGGCGTTGGTCATCAGGTCGCCCGGCTTGGCGTCGCCGAAGATCAGATTCTCGCGCAGGGTCGCTTCATCGATCCCCAGGTCCTGCGCCATCCGGTTGTAGCGCATGTACTTGAGCGAATGGCAGCCCATGCAGTAGTTGACGAAATACTTGGCGCCGCTCTGCAGGGAGGCCTGATCGGTGAGGTCGATATTGGCCTTCTCGAGCGCGACATGACCCCCGGAGGCCAGCCCTAGGGCGGGCGCTACCGTGAGCACCAGGGCAGCGATGAGCTTTTTCATGCGGTCACCCTCTCCGGAACCGGCTTGTAACTGTCCATCTTGCTGTAGAAGGGCATCAGCAGGAAGAACGCGAAATACAGGGCGGTGAAGATCTGCGCCATCAGGGTCGCGATCGGGCTTGCCGGTTGCAGCCCCAGGTAGGCGAGCACCACGAAGCTGACCGCGAAGATCGCCAGGGCGACCTTGAAGATCGGTCCCTTGTAGCGAACCGACTTGACGGGGCTGCGGTCCAGCCAGGGCAGGAAGAACATGATCAGGATCGCGGCGAACATCACCACCACGCCCGGGAACTGGGAGCCGAACATGGGCGGCACCGCGCGCAGCATGGCGTAGAAGGGGGTGAAGTACCAGACGGGGGCGATGTGCTCCGGGGTCTTCAGCGGGTCCGCCGGCTGGAAGTTCGGGGCCTCCAGGAAGAGCCCGCCGAAGGACGGCCAGAAGAACACGATCGCCAGGAAGATGGCGAGGAAGGCCACCACGCCCACGATGTCCTTGACCGTGTAGTAGGGGTGGAAGGGGATCCCGTCCGCCGGGGCCTTGGGGTCCCAGCGATTGCCCTTGGCGCCGTACTTGATCTCGATGCCGTCGGGATTGTTCGAGCCCACCTTGTGCAGGGCCACGATATGCACGAAGACCAGGGCCGCCAGGACGAAGGGCAGCAGGAAGTGGAAGGCGAAGAACCGGTTCAGGGTGACGTCGGAGATGACATAGTCACCCCGTACCCAGACCGACAGGTCCTCGCCGATCCCGGGCACCGCGGCGAACAGATTGACGATGACCTGGGCACCCCAGTACGACATCTGGCCCCAGGGCAGCAGATAGCCGAAGAAGGCGGTCGCCATCATCGCCAGATAGATCACCACGCCGATGATCCACAACAGCTCCCGCGGCTTGCGATAGGAGCCGTAGAGCAGGGCGCGGAACATGTGCAGATAGATGACGATGAAGAAGGCCGAGGCGCCGGTGGAGTGCAGATACCGGATCAGCCAGCCCCAGTTCACGTCGCGCATGATGTACTCGACCGACGCGAAGGCCTCCGCGGCCGAGGGCTTGTAGCTCATGGCGAGCCAGATTCCGGTGAGGATCTGGAGCACCAGGACCAGGATCGCCAAGGACCCGAAGAAGTACCAGAAGTTGAAGTTCTTGGGGGCGTAGTACTGGGCCAGATGCTCGTTCCAGACCTTGGTGGCCGGGAAGCGCTTGTCGATCCAGCCTAGGAACCCGGTGGTGGTCGTCTCTTCGGCGCTCATTTAGGCGGCTCCTTGATCCTGACCCACCAGGATGGTGGTGTCGTTGAGGTAGGTGTGGATCGGAATCACCAGGTTGGTGGGTGCCGGTACGCCCTTGAAGACCCGCCCCGCGAGATCGAATCGCGACCCATGGCAGGGGCAGAAGAATCCCCCCTTCCAGTTGGGCCCCAGGTCATCGGGTGCCACGTCTGGGCGGAAGGTGGGCGAGCAGCCCAGGTGGGTGCAGATACCGACCGCCACCAGGTATTCCGGCTTGATGGAGCGGTTCGGATTCTTGCAGTAGTCGGGCTGCTGGGGCACTTCCGAGTTGGGATCGGTGAGAGCCGGGTCCAGGGTCGGGAGGGCCGCCAGCATCTCGGGGGTGCGGTGCACGATCCAGATCGGCTTTCCACGCCACTTGACGCGCAGCATGGCGCCTGGCTCCAGCTTGCTGATGTCTGCCTCCACGGGTGCCCCGGCGGCCCGCGCCTTCGCGCTGGGGTTCATGGAGGAGATGAAGGGCACGGCGGCGAAGCCAGCACCCACGGCGCCGACCACGCTGGTTGCGATGACGAGTACCCGTCGTCTCTTTGGATCCGCGCCTGATGCGCCCGAGTTCGCGCTCATATCCGACTAACCCCCGAGTGGCGCAGGTTTTCCCGCTCCCGGCGAGCAGGCTTGCTCCCGCGATCTGGATGGAAGATAAGAATATGCCAATTCACTGCAAGACCGGCCGGGCATTCTGCGCGATGGACGCCTCTCAGGTCAAGGTCGAAACCATAGGGGCGGTATGGTCAATCGGGATGCCGCGACGCCATCCAGGAGGGAGATTGGCCGGCCGCCGCCTTGGTGTCAGGCCAGCTTCCGCTTCGCAACGCGTGCTTGAAGCGTCCGTTCCACACGGCACCGAAGGCCCCGGATGCTCACGGCCGATCCTGGGGGCATTGGGGATAGAGCGTGCCCTTCAGGCCGGGTTCTCGATCTCGATGAAGTGGTGCTCGAGCCCGAACCGCTCCGCGAGATGGGCCCCCAGGGCCTGGACGCCGTAGCGCTCGGTGGCGTGATGCCCCGCCGCCAGATAGGCAATCCCGATCTCCCGTGCCAGGTGGGTGGTCTGCTCCGAGATCTCGCCGCTCAGGAAGGCATCCACCCCCAGTTCCGCTGCCGACTCCAGATAGCCCTGGCCGCCGCCCGTGCACCAGGCGACCCGCTGTACGGCCGCCACGCCGGGATCGACGAGCGTGGTCTGCCGATTCAATTGGCTGCCAACCGAGCTCGCCCATGCGCCAGGCGCGAGCGGTCGTTCGAGCCGGCCCGACCAGACCAGCCCGTTACCGATGGCGCTCGCCTGGGCATCCAGGATGCCCAGACACCGTCCGAGGGTCGCGTTGTTGCCGTATAACGGATGCGCGTCCAGGGGGAGGTGATAGGCGATGAGGCTGGCTCCGCTTGCCATCAGGGCCCGCGCGCGCCGACCTTTGGGGCCCACCAGCCGAGGGTCTTCCCCCTTCCAGAACCAACCGTGGTGGACCAGGAGGGCGTCGGCCCCCAGCTTCGCCGCCTCGTCGATGAGGGCGGCGCAGGCCGTGACCCCGCTCACGAGGAGGCGAATGGGGCGCTCCCCCTCGACCTGCAGGCCGTTGGGGGAATAGTCGGCGAAGCTGCCGGCCTCCAGCAGGGAATCGCAGTAGGCGACAAGGGCGTTGGCGTCGATCACGACGTTGGGCTCGCCTGGTGGGCCGACGGCGCGGGCCTCGCGCTCGCCCGGTGGTCCATTGGTCATCGGATCATGGTAGCTTAGGTCCATGCAGTACCGCGGAACAGTCGTGCTCATCGGCGTGGCCCTGGTGGCGGGGGCCGGTGGGGCGCTCATCACGCGCTTCCTCGCCGGCCCCGAGCAGGACCCTGTCGCCGCGTCGTCCCCGCGGGCGTCGAGCGAGGGGCACGGCTCGGCAACCGGTCCCCGGGGCTCCTTCGCGGATGCCGTGGGCCGCGCTGCCCCCGCGGTGGTGAGCATCTTCACGACGCGGGTGGTTGCGGAGACGCGGCCGCCCCAGGAGCAGCGCCGCCCCTACCCCTATGGGCCGCAGCCGTCGGTCCCCCAGGAGACCCGGGAGACGGGGCTCGGATCGGGGGTCATCCTGAGTGAGGACGGGCTCATCCTGACCAATCGCCACGTGGTCGAGGGGGCCGAGAGCATCCGGGTGGTCCTGGCGGACGGGCGTCGCCTCCAGGTCTCGGTGCTGGGCGTCGATGGGGAGACCGACCTCGCGGTGCTCAGGGCGAATGCCACGGACCTTCCGACTGCCCCCATCGGTGACCCCCGTGGCTTGCGCGTGGGTGACGTCGCGCTCGCCATCGGAAACCCCTACGGCATGGGGCAGACCGTCACCCAGGGCATCGTGAGCGCCACTGGCCGGGCGGGATTGGGGATCGCCTCGATCGAGAACTTCATCCAGACGGATGCCGCCATCAACCCTGGCAACTCCGGTGGCGCCCTGATCAATACCCGCGGCGAGCTGATCGGCATCAACACCGCCATCTACTCCGAGTCCGGCGCCTCCGGGGGCATCGGATTCGCCATTCCCTCGGACCTGGCCCTGGGAGTCGCCCGCTCCATCGCCGCCCAGGGGCGGGTCCAGCGCGGATGGATCGGGATGAATGGCCGCAGCGTCACCCCCGAGCTCGCGGAGGCCTTCGCCCTGCGGGCCCCCCACGGGGTCCTGGTCTCCTCGACCCTGAGGGACAGTCCCGCGGAGCACGCGGGCCTGCGTCCGGGGGATGTCATCACCCGGGTGGGAGACCGCAAGGTCGCCTCGGTGCAGGAGCTTCTGGAGGCCGTTGCCGGGACCGGCCCCAACCGTCCCCTGTCTCTGGAGGTCTGGCGCGGCAGCCAGCGGCTCGAGACCAGTACCGTCACCGCCGAGCGGCCTTACCAGACCGATTAGCCTCCGGCGCTGGGCCCGGGCCGGCTCTGCTTCCTCGCGGCTAACCCCGCGGTGACGCCGACATTTCCCCCGATATTTCGGTGCCCGACGACGGTGCGGATGGGATAAACTGCGCGTTTCGACGCGATGTGCCAGTGCGCCCTTGGCCCGCGTCCATCCCCCGGCCGCCGCCCCGAGGCGCGCTCAATGCCGCTCGGCTCCGCGACGCCCGCGTCCCCGCCGGTTCGCTCGGCGGGGACGCGAGGGGCCCCGTCTTTCTGTTTCGTCGTACCCATGGAAATCAACAGCACCGAAGAGATCATCGAAGAGCTGCGCGCCGGCCGGATGGTCATCATCATGGACGACGAGGACCGCGAGAACGAGGGCGACCTCTTGCTCGCCGCCGACTGCGTGACGCCGGAATCGATCAACTTCATGGCCAAGTACGGCCGTGGCCTCATCTGTCTCACCCTGACCAAGGAGCGTTGCGAGCGGCTGCGTCTGCCGCCCATGGTCAACGACAATCGGGCCGCCCATTCCACGGCCTTCACGGTCTCCATCGAGGCGGCCGCGGGTGTGACCACCGGTATCTCGGCCGCGGACCGGGCCACCACGGTGCGCGCGGCTGTGGCATCCGATGCCCAGCCCCGGGATCTGGTCCAGCCGGGCCATGTCTTTCCGCTCATTGCCCAGCCCGGCGGGGTGCTGGTGCGTGCCGGACACACGGAGGCCGGGTGCGACCTGGCGCGACTCGCGGGGTTCGAGCCCGCGGCGGTCATCGTGGAGATCCTGAACGAGGACGGCAGCATGGCCCGCCGCTCGGACCTGGAGGTCTTCGCCGAGACCCATGGGCTCAAGATCGGAACCATCGCCGATCTCATCCACTACCGGGTGCGCCATGAGAAGGCGGTCATCCGGGAGTGCGAATGCGAGCTCCCGACCGAGCTCGGAACCTTTCGGCTCCTGGCCTACCGGGACACCATCGACAACGAGATGCATCTGGCGCTGGTTCAGGGAGACATCAGCCCGGAGCGACCGACCCTGGTCCGTGTGCACCTGCAGAACACGCTATGCGACCTGTTCGCGACCCGCCATCCCGCCTGCGGCTGGCCCCTGTCGGACGTGATGCGGCAGGTGGCGGAGGCCGGGGAGGGGGTGATCGTGGTGCTGCGAAACCGGGACTCCGCCCAGGATCTTCTGGTCCGGGTCAAGGACCTCCAGCTCCACGATACGGAGGACCGGGTGCCCCCCCGGCGTCGGCAGGATCGCAGCGAGCTTCGCACCTACGGCATCGGGGCCCAGATCCTGGCGGACCTCGGGGTGCGCAAGATGCGCGTCATGAGCGCCCCCAGGGCGATGCACGGCATCTCGGGCTTCGACCTCGAGATCGTGGAGTACGTGGGCGGGGAGAGATCGTCGTCCGCTGCGGACCAAAAATAACCAAGCGAAACCTTTGGGAGAAACCAGAGCCGTGAGTATCAAGACCGTCGAGGGGGCGCTTCACGCCGACAAGGCCCGTTTCTGTCTGGTGGTGTCGCGTTGGAACAGCTTCATCGTCGAGAGTCTCGAGAAGGGTGCGGTGGATGCCCTGCTGCGCCATGGGGCCGATGAGAAGGACCTGACCATCGTGCGGGTGCCCGGCGCCTTCGAGATGCCTTTGGCCATCGAGCGCGTCGCCAGGAAGGGCGGGCACGACGCCATCATCGCCCTGGGGGCCGTGATCCGCGGCGGGACCCCGCACTTCGAGTACGTGGCGGGGGAGTGCGTCAAGGGCATGGCCCATGTCAGCCTCAAGCACGGGATCCCCGTGGCCTTCGGGGTGCTCACGGTGGACAGCATCGAGCAGGCCGTGGAGCGCGCCGGAACCAAGGCGGGGAACAAGGGGGCCGAGGCCGCCCTGTCCGCCCTGGAGATGGTGGACCTGCTGCGCCGGCTGGATTGATCCGGGCACGATCGTGTCAGACACCCGGGGAAGGGACGAGCGGGGAGGCGTGAGCCCTCGCAGCCAGGCGCGTCGCTACGCGGTCCTCGCGCTGTATCAATGGGGTCTGACCGGGGAGGTGACCGCCTCCATCAAGCGCCACATGCTGGAGGACCCCGAGTGGCTGGACGCCCTCGCCGGCTCGCTCAATGGCGCGGAGGATGATGCGCCGCCCGATCCCAGACGTCGCTTCCGGTTCAATCAGGAGCTGTTCGACGAGCTGCTCAGGGGCGTTCCGGCCCGGGTCGCGGAGATCGATGCGGCCCTGGCGGCCGTCCTGGACCGCCCGATCAGTCAGGTCGACCCGGTGGAGCTCGCCATCCTTCGGCTCGGCGCCTATGAGATCCTCTTCTCCCCCGCTATCCCCAGCGGCGTGGCCATCAACGAGGCGGTGGAGCTGACCAAGCTCCTCGGCTCCCATGAGGGCCACCGCTATGTCAACGGCGTCCTGGACAAGGTCGCCCGGCGCGCCGCATCGGCACGGGCCCCGACTCCCTGACCCCGGGTGCGTGTCGCCGGCGCGGCGCGTGCTCGGCCCAGGCGCGGCATCCAGCCCTCCAGTCGTGACCGAGTTCGACCTGATCCGGACCTACCTCGCCGACCTGGGTCCTCCCAGGGGCGACGTGGCGCTCGGGGTCGGCGACGATTGCGCCCTGCTGCGGGTCCCAATCGGCCAGCAGCTTGCGGTCAGCATCGATACCCTCGTCGGCGGGACCCACTTCTTGCCGGACTGCGATCCGGAGGCGCTGGGGCACAAGGCCCTCGCCGTGGGATTGAGCGATCTCGCCGCCATGGGGGCCGAGCCCGCCTGGGCGACCCTGGCCCTGACCCTGCCCGCCGAGCTGGTTGCCCGCACTCCGGACTGGGTCGCCGCCTTCGCCCGGGGCTTTGGGGTGCTGGCGCGGACCCATGGGGTGCGACTGGTGGGGGGAGATACCACCCGCGGGCCCCTGTCGGTGACCGTCCAGGTGCACGGGTTGGTCCCCGAGGGTGTCGCCATCCGGCGCTCCGGTGCGCGTCCCGGGGATTCGGTGTACGTCAGCGGGACCCTGGGGGACGCGGGTCTCGCCCTTCGGCGGATCCTGGGGGGCGGCTCGGTCGATGAGTCCCTGTGCCGTCGCCTGGAGCGACCGGTGCCCCGGGTCGCGCTGGGGGTGGCCCTGAGGGGGGTGGCGAGCGCCATGATCGACCTGTCCGATGGCCTGGCGGCAGACCTGGGGCACATCCTGGAGTCGAGCCGCGCCGGCGCCGAGCTGTGGCTGGGCTCCCTGCCCCTGTCCCCGGCGGTGGCGCAGGCAGTGGGCTTGGACGCCGATTGGACCCTGCCAATGGCCTCGGGGGACGACTACGAGCTGTGCTTCTGTCTCCCGCCGGAGCGGTCCGCGGGGGTGCCGGCGCTGGCGGAGCGCGTTGGTTGCGCCCTGACCCGGATCGGGCGGATTCGCGAGGAGCCGGGGCTGACGTGCCTCGGTCCCGGTGGCGAGCCGATCCGACTCGCCCGTGCCGGGTTCGATCACTTCCCCGGGGTCGGAGACTGAATTGCCTTCCCGACCCCTATCCGGCTTCCAGCCCCGGCGCCTGCACCATTGGATCGCCTTCGGGTTGGGGTCCGGCCTCGCCCCGTGGGCGCCCGGCACCTTTGGCACCCTGGCGGCCGTTCCGCTCTACTGGCTGCTGAGCCCGCTCGCCCCGGTTGTTTACCTCGGGGTCGTGGCGCTCCTCTTCGGTCTCGGCGTCTGGGCCTGCGGGCGAACGGCGCGGGAGCTGGGGGGCCACGACCCGGGGGCGATCGTCTGGGACGAGGTGGTGGGCTACCTGGTAGCCATGACCTTCGCCCCGGTCGGTTGGCCCTGGGTCCTGGCGGGACTCCTGCTGTTTCGGCTCTTCGACATCTGGAAGCCGTGGCCCATCCGCTGGCTCGACCGGCGGGTGCGGGGTGGGCTCGGGATCATGCTGGACGATCTGGCCGCCGGGGTCCTCGCGGGGCTCGTACTTTGGGTGGCCGCGTCCGCGCTCGGCGGGGGCTGGAGCTGGAGCTGAGGGCCACCCCCCGGTCCTGGTTGGCGGCGGGGAGTGGGTTGATTGGCTCCACGATAGCGGCCATCATGCCGCGGCCTTTTCCCCTCTCTGTCCTCGGGTCGATAAAGAGGGCGCTCTGCGTCTCCTGAGGACCAACGCGGGTCACGGCCGTCGCCGCTGCGTGACCTCGGTCCGGAGGCGGATTAGAGGCCCACCTCACCTGAGCGGCTGCAAGCAGCGGCAGCTAGGCCGCTGACTTCGGCGTGCCGCCGCCGTGGGAACGAATTCTGGGGACACGGTTCCCTTTGAGAAGCCAACAAACGGGACCCAGACAGCATGCGCCACAGAAGCCGACGAGCCGCAATTCTCCTTTTCGTCGCCCTTCCCGGTATCGCTTCGGCGACGGATAGGGTCGCGGGAGACCGCCATACCTTTTCCACTCGCCGGGCGGGGTCACCGAGACCTGCGTGGCCCTCGCCAAGATGCCCGGGGGCGTCTATTCCGCCGAGGATCGGGCGCAAGAGCGCGCCCTCTGCGCCCTCGACATCTACGATGGGCGAGTCGCGGTTTGCCCGAAGCTCAAGAGCACGAGCCCCGGCACCTTCGTCTACGAGCTGACGCGGGGGCCGTTCGCGAAAGACCAGACCGGCTTCGAGGCCAAGGTCTGCCCGCGCGGCGATATCGTCGTCCCGGAGGCCGATGGCCCCCCCGCGGGCTTCAAGGTGACCATGAACGCCAAGGGCACCAGTGGGACCTTCGCGACCGCCTCCCTCCTCTACTACCACTTCGCCCGCTATCTCGATGCCTCCATCCAGGTCCCGGTCAGTGTCTACCGGAGCATCGACCGGAAGGCCCACGAGGAGCGCGTCACCCGCCGCGGTCTCGAGCTGTCCGCGGGAAAGAAGTCCCTGGCGATGAACCACGCGGCCTGGCAGGCCCTCGACGCCGCGGAGAAGGACCCCAAGACCTACCCAGAGGCCGATGAGCTCTTCACCGCCGACCGCACCCGCATCCATGGGGTGCTCCAGCACGTCCAGGGAAAGCGCTATGGTCCGGAGGTCAACGGGACGCGCAAGTCGGGCTGGGGCGAGGGCCAGAGCCGTGACTTCCAGGAGACGGCCCCCTTCCTCGCCCTGCGCAGCGAGAAGCCCCTCGAGGAGGCCATCGCGGAGGGGCTGTCCAAGGCCCAGCACGACCCGGCGCTGAAGAAGGAGATGGCCGATCGCGTCTCGAAGGAGCAGATGGCCTACTGGATGCGGGACCTCACCGAGATCACCCTGCTCGACTACATCTTCAGTCAGCAGGATCGCGTCGGCAACATCGACTACGTCCCCTACTGGCACTGGGCCGAGCACGGCAATTTGAAGCGCCAGCGGGCCGAGGGGACGAGCGCCCCCGCGTCGATCGCCGGCGGCAAGCCCCTGCTGATCAAGCGCACCTGGCTGAACGACAATGACGCGGGCGGCAAGCGCAAGTACGCCAATTTCACCAAGAAGACCGGCATGTTGGAGAAGGTCCGCCACTACAACCCCGAGACCTATCGCCGGCTCGTGGCCCTGGACAAGGACTTCAAGGGCAAAGGGAAGCTCTACGCCTATGTGAGGGACACCTTCGGGCTGACGGACGATCAGCTCGGGCAGGTCGTGACCAACACCCACCAGGCGGCGGACATCCTGCGTGGCAGCTGCCAGGCGGGCAAGCTGCACTTCGACCTGGACCCCGATGGGCTCCTGGCGACCGGCAAGCCGGTGGCCACGAAGATCGATTGCGCCAACCCGTGAAGATAACCGCGCCGTGAAGGCCCCGGTGAAACGGCGATTCGGGCGCCGAGCCCCCGTCTTCTGGCATGTCCTTGGCGTTTTCGCCTGCGCGACGCTGCTCCTCCTCGGCGGCCTCCGCCAGGCGGGCGCGGACGACCTGCTGGTGGCGGTGGTCTCCGACCTCAACGGGTCCTATGGCTCCGTCCGTTACGAGTCCAACGTGGACCGGGCCGTCGAGCGGATCCTGGCGCTTCGGCCCGACCTGGTCATCAGCACGGGCGACATGGTCGCCGGGCAGCGTCGGCCGCACCTCTCCCGGGGCGAGGTGGAGGCCATGTGGCGGTCCTTTCACGCCCACGTGAGCGATCCGCTCCGGGCCGCCGGCATCCCCCTCGCGGTCACGCCCGGCAACCACGACGCCTCGGCCTATGGCGGGTTCGAGTCGGAGCGGCGGATCTATGGGGAGCAGTGGGGGGCGCGAAAGCCCAGGCTGCGCTTCCTGGACGACGCCCACTATCCCTTCTATTACGCCTTCGCGGCGGGTGACGCGCTCTTCATCTCCCTGGACGCCACCCGGGTGGGGCATCTTCCCCCCGAGCAGCTCGGCTGGCTGAGGGACCTGCTGGCGCGGCGCGGGGGCGATTATGCCCAGCGCGTGGTCTTCAGCCACGTGCCCCTGTGGCCCTTCGCCGAGGGGCGGGAGCGGGACTTCATCGGCGATCCGGCCCTGGAGCGCGTACTGCGGCAAGGGGGCGTGGACCTCTATCTCAGCGGGCACCATCACGCCTTCTACCCCGGCCACCGGGAGGGGGTGCACTACGTGAGTCAGTCGTGCCTGGGCGCCGGCCCCCGCAGATTGATCGGGGCCGGGGATCGCTCCCCGCAAGGCTTCACCCTGCTCCAGCTCGATGGGCAGGGGCTGCGTATCGCCGCCCTGCAATCGCCCGACTTCAGACGCCCCATCGACTGGGACGGCCTGCCCGAGCGCATTGGTGCCGGGCCCGCGGAGCTGATTCGCGCCGACCTGGTCGACGGCGACCTGGACGGACTCGTGCTGGAATCGGGGCATCCCGGGTCCGTGCGGCGGGATGCCGGCCCCGAGTCAACCCTCCGCGATCGATAGGGCGTGCTCGATGACTGAACCCGCGGCCCGCAGCCCCCTCGAGCGGTTCCTCAATATCTTCACCGAGGTCCGGCACGGGGAGGCGATCTCGGCCCTCCTCCTCGCGCTCAACATCTTCCTGATCCTGACCGCCTACTACGTCCTCAAGCCGGTGCGCGAGGCTCTGATCCTGGCCGGGGGTGGTGCCGAGATCAAGAGCTATGCCGCGGCGGGCCAGGCGTTGCTGCTGCTCGCCGCCGTGCCCTTCTACGGCTGGTTGGCGAGCCGCGTGCCGCGGCGCGTGCTGATCAATGGGGTCACGCTCTTCTTCGCCGGCTGCCTTCTGGTGTTCTACGCCTTGGCGCAGATGCAGGTCCCCATCGGCGTGGTCTTCTTCCTCTGGGTCGGGATCTTCAACCTCATGGTGCCGGCGCAGTTCTGGGCCTTCGCCAACGACCTGTATACGCCCGAGGCCGGCAAGCGCCTGTTCGTCATCGTCGCCTTCGGGGCCTCCCTGGGCGCCGTGGCCGGCAGCTTCCTCGACGCGGAGCTCATCGCCCCCCTCGGCGTCTACCAACTCATGCTGGTGGCCGCCGGCATCCTGGCGCTGAGTCTGCTCATCACCAATGGGGTGGATCGCGTGGAGCGGCGCCGCTCGACCCCCGCGGTCGCGACGCGGGCCGAGGTCTCCGAGGACGAGCCCCTGCGGGAGGGCGACGCCTTCGCGTTGGTCTTCCGCAGCCGCTATCTGCTCCTGATCGCGCTGCTGATGCTGGTGCTCAACTGGGTCAACACGACAGGCGAGTACATCCTGGGGCGGACCGTGCTGTCGGCGGCGGAGCGGGCGATCGCGCAGGGCACCGCCCCTGGGCTTTCGACGGAGGAGTACGTCGGCGAGTTCTACGCCCAGTTCTTCACCGTGGTGAACCTGGCGGGGCTGCTGCTCCAGCTCTTCGTGGTGTCGCGCGTGCTGAAGTACCTCGGTGTCGGGGTCGCGATCATGATCCTCCCGATCATCGCCCTCGGGCGTTATCTGATCGCGGCCTTCTATCCGGTGCTGTCGATGGTCCGCTGGGCCAAGACGGCGGAGAACGCCACCGATTACTCCGTCCAGAACACGGTGCGCCAGGTGCTCTTCCTTCCGACCACACGCGAGCAGAAATACAAGGCCAAGCAGGCGATCGACACCTTTTTCGTACGGGCGGGCGACGTGCTCTCGGCGGTGCTCGTCTACGCGGGCACGACCTGGCTTGCCCTGTCGACCCAAGGCTTTGCACTGGTCAATGTCGTGCTGGTCGTCGTCTGGCTCGGCATCGCGCTCCTGATTGGCCGGCACTACAAGCGCCTGACAGATTCGCCCTCGTCGGGCGTCTGACGTTACGCTGATCCAGCATGAGGCCGATCCTCGCCTGGCTTGCGCGCACCAGCCTATCGGCCCGGATCCTCGCGGGTCTCGGCCTGGGCGTCTTCACCGGTCTCTTCTTCGGCGAGCCGGCGGCGGTCCTGCAGCCGCTGGCGGATATCTACATCCGGCTGATGCAGATGACGGTGCTGCCCTATCTGCTGATGGCCCTGATCATCGGCTTCGGCCAGATGGAGGCGGCGCAGGCGAAACAGCTGGCCTTGCGGGGTGGCGCGCTCTACCTGGTGACCGTGCTCCTGGCGTTTTCCGTCATCGCCGCGATGCCCGCCGCCTTCCCCAGCATGCAGACCGCCGCCTTCTTCAGCCACGCGCTCGCGGAGCCGCGGCAGCCGTTCTCGATAGCGGACCTCTATTTCACCGCGAACCCGTTCCACTCGCTCGCCAATGCCGTGGTGCCCGCGGTGGTCCTGTTCAGCTCGATGATCGGCATCGGACTCATCGGCCTGGAGGATAAGGAGTCGGTCCTCAAGGCCCTGCGGGTGTTCAATGCCTCCCTGGTGCGCATCACCAAGTTCGTCGTCGGACTCACGCCCATCGGCGTGTTCGCCATCGGGGCGGTGACCGCGGGCACAATGGCACCGGAGACCTTCGTCCGGCTCGAGGCCTATTTCGTCGTCCTGATCGCCGCGTCCCTGCTGCTCGCCTTCTGGATCCTGCCGCTCCTGGTCACCGCAATGACCCCCTTCACCTACGGGGAGGTGATACGCATCGCGCGCGAGGCACTGCTGACCGCCTTCGTGGCGAGCAACGCCTTCATCGTCCTGCCGATCCTGGTGGAGCGCACCAAGGCAATGCTGCGCGAGCGCGACCTGCTTACCCCGGAGAGCGACTCCGCTGCGGACATCCTGATGCCGATCCTGTTTAACTTCCCGAACGCGGGCCGGCTGCTGACCCTCTTGTTCATCCCCTTTGCCGCCTGGCTGGCGGGTAGCGCGCTGACGACGAGCGATTACTGGGTCCTGTTCGCCGCCGGTGTGCCGAGCTATTTCGCCAAGGCGCAGGTGGCACTGCCCTTTCTGATGGACTTGTTCGAGCTCCCCCACGACCTGTTTCAGCTCTACATCCCCACGACCATCCTCGGGGGCAAGTTCGACTCCCTGGTGACGGCGATGAGCCTGCTCACCTTCGCCCTGCTCGGCGCCGCGGCGATGGGGGGATTTCTGGTGTTGCGGCGCACGGCATTGCTCCGTGCCGGCATCGGGATCGTCGCCGGGATCGCCACCACCGTGCTGGGGGTCCAGCTGTTGCTGGCCTCGATGATCGACACGGGGTATCACAAGGACGAGGCCCTCAGGCGGATGCACCTGGCGCGGCATACGGCAGAGACCATCGTGCACAGGGACCGATCCCAGGTTCCATCCGACCAAGCGACGATCGAGCGCATCCGGGAGCGGGGCACGCTTCGGATTGGCTACGCGCCCTCCAACCTGCCCTTCAGCTTCTTCAATGCCGAGGGCCAGCTGGTCGGGTTCGACGTTGAGCTCGCGGTCGCACTCGCTGAGGCACTCGGGGTGAAGGCCGAGCTCGTCCCCGTTGAATGGGACGAGCTCGCCACGGTGATCGCGGAAGGGCTGATCGACCTGATGCCGGGCGTCTGGTACCGGCCCTACTGGTTCTCCTCCCTGCGGCTCAGCGAGCCCTACCACTACGAGACGATGGGGATCGCCGTCCGTGACGAGCGCCGGCATGAGTTCGTGAGCATCGAGGCCCTGCGCCGCAGCGAGGGGCTCAGGATCGGCATCCCGCTCGACCGGTCACAGGTCGCGTCCAGCATCGCCCGCTACTTCGGCAACGCGCCCGTGGAGCTCGTGCCGCTGCCCTCGGCCGTTCCATTCTTCGACGGGCGGCACCCGGATCTCGACGGTTACCTGATGCCCGCCGAGGGCGCCTCCGCCTGGACGCTGCTGCACCCGGAGCTCACCGTTGTCGTGCCGCAGCCAGATCCCGTGAAGATCCCCACGGCGTTCGGTCTGCCCCTGGGGGCGCGCGACCTGGCTGAGGCCGTCGACGAATGGGTCATTTTCGCGACCAGCGAAGGTGCGGTGAAGCGCGCCTACGACTATTGGGTGCTCGGACAGGGGGCCGAGGACACGGGACCGCGCTGGTCGATCCTGCGCAACGTGCTGGGCTGGGCGCCCTGACCCGGGCGCCCTGGGATCATCGCCGTGGCCCCGGGGGGCAGGTCACCTGGGGCAGATCTGGCGCTGCTGCTCGGCGCTGATCTTGAGGGCCGGATCCACCCGGAAGTGGGAGAGCTTTCCGTCGATCCACTTGTCGCAGCCGCCGCCGGAGCAGGGGGCATTGTTGCGCGCCTTGTCCCAATAGGCCTTGGCCTTGCTCTCAGGCCATCCGCAGAATTGCATGAGGGCCATTGCCGACACCGCCCCCCGATGAATGAACGCCCCACATGCAATGGACTAGGATCGGTCCCTTGCTCGGGCTCTCGATGACCGAGTGGATCTCGCGCATGATGTCTCGCGCGTTCCCGGACGAGCCCTTCGCGTAGTCCATGGTATGGGATCCGCAGCTCGTCTTGCCGAATTGCGTCTTGGAGCCGAAATCGACATAACGGGCGCCGGAGAATCCTGCCTCGCACAGCGCCTCCCGCTGGGCGCCGCTGAGGCCGGTGTTGCCCTTGTCGCCGCCCTTGAAGCCCGCTCGGTAGAGCACGCCGCTCAGCACGGGGCGCACGTAGGCCATCCCGGCCATCCCCCCATCTTCCTTCGCGAGCATCTGTGATTCGCTCGGTCCTCCATTGCGGTGGGTGAAATCCGTGCCGGCGGCACCGGTGGCGAAGAGCGATGCGAGCGTCACGGCGATGATGTGGTTTCTCAGTCTCATGGGTCT
>Ga0316577_10000262_pt1 | contig 18625 bp, 19 predicted proteins | sample S5NA_FD_203073 | JGI IMG/M metagenome (GOLD analysis project Ga0316577, IMG submission 203073) | Rhizosphere microbial communities from salt marsh grasses in Alabama, United States - S5-7_050615r2r1 | ecosystem: Host-associated > Plants > Roots > Rhizosphere | place: USA: Alabama | collected... | reverse complement strand
CGTCCGCGCTCCGGCCCCGGAATCTCGCGGGGGGGAATGTCCGTGCGGGGCTGGTCCCGGCCTCCAAGCCCACGTTCTACCGGAGCGCCGGGTGCAGGTTCCGCCGCCGGTCACCCCTCGCGCAGCGCGTCGCGGAGCCAGCGCTCGTTCTCCTCCGACAGTCCCGGCGCCTGCGGAGACGCGGCCGCCGCCGCGGGCGCCGCGCGCGTCCACCGCCGCAGAAGCCACACCGCGAAGCCCCCCCCGACGATCAGCGCGCCGAACGGGGCGAGCCAGACGATCCAGTTGATCCCGCGTCTCTCCGGCTCGAGAAGGATCCACTCTCCGTAGCGGCTGACGAAGTAGGCCTTCACCTGCTCGGGGGTCTCGCCCGCGGCCAGTCGCTCCCGGACGAGCGCCTGCATCTCGCGCGAGAGCTCGGCGTTCGACTCGCTGACGGACTGGTTGCGACACACCGGACAGCGAAGCTCCTCCGCCAGCCGTGCGGCCTCTGCGTCGAGCCGTTCCGCCTCCCGGTCCGTGAGCGCCTCCCCGGTCGAGGGCGCGGCCGTCGTCGGGACCGGCTCCTGCCCCGACGCGACGGCCGGCGCCGCGACGGCAAGGAGGCAGAGCGCCGCCGCGCGGCGCCACCGCGTCCCGCGGCTCACGGGGCGCCTCCCGCCGTCCGCGACGGCGCGGCCGCGATCAGCGAGTCGAGCGTCGGCTTCACGAGGTCCCACGTCACCGGCCCCACTTTCTTGCGCGCGATCTGGCCGTCCGGCGCGATGAAGAACGTCTCCGGCACCCCGTAGACGCCGAAGTCGATCGCCGTGCGCTGGGTCGGGTCCAGGAGCTGGGTCCAGTCGCCGCCCAGCTGCGCCAGGAAACGCCGGGCGTTCTCCTCGGTGTCCTGGTAGACGACTCCCAGGACCACGGCATCCTCGCGGTCGTACGTGGCTTCCGTGAGCTTCAGGACGTCGTGTTCCTGTCGGCACGGAATGCACCACGAGGCCCAGAAGTTCAGGAGGACGGCCTTCCCGCGCAGGTCCGCGAGGTCGACGCTGTCGCCGTCCATCGTCTCGAGGTGGAACGTGGGCGCCTCCGCCCCCTCGAGGGGCGACGGCAGCGTGTACTTGTCGGTTCCCATGCCCCAGAGCAGCAGCCAAAGGACGGGCAGCGCCAGCAGGGGGAGGATCCAGGCAAGATGCTTTCTCATCGCCGCCCCCCGTCAGACCGCCACGCGGGTCGGCTCGGGACGCGCCTCGGCTTCCTCCTCGAACACCGTCGCGAGCGCGGGCCGGCCTCCCTTCCGCTGCGGCGCCACCGCGAGGATGCCCCCGAGGGCCACGATCATGCCGCCGATCCAGAGCCACGGGACCGCGGGGTTCACGATCGCCCGAACCGTCGCGTGACGGCCCTGCTCCTGGTCGAACGCCATCAGGGTGAGGTACAGATCCTCCTTGAGGCTCGACCGGACCGCCGGCGTGGCGATCGGCTGCTGGGAGTTCGGATAGTAGTTCATCCGCGGCTCGAGCGTCCCGATCTCCTTGCCCTGACGAAACACCGTGAAGCGGCTCCCGACCACGAAGCGGTGATCCTCCTCCTGTCCCCACACGTCGTCGAACTGGACGACGTAGTCGCCGAGGACCATGTGCTCGCCCCGGTTCAGCGTGACCTCGCGCTCGGAGCGCCAGGTCCCGGAGATCGCGAGGGCGACGATGATCACCACGATTCCCGCGTGCACGACGTAGCCGCCGTAGCGCCGGTTGTTGCGCGTGAGGATCTGCCAGAACGCGACCGGTCCGGACACCCCGGCGATCCTCCGGCGGGCCCGGACGCCCTTCCGGAACTCCTCGAAGATCGTGGCCATCACGAAGCCCGCGAAGCCGATCGTGAGGAGCGGCCAGAACGCCCGCATCCCGAGGGCGAACACCACGGCGAACGACGCGATCCCGGCGAGGACCGGGACCAGGAAGGTCCGGCGGAGTTTCTCCGGCGACGTCCTCCGCCACGGGAGCGCGGGCCCCACTCCCATCAGGAAGAGGAGGAGCAGGCCGAGCGGCACCGAGACCTTGTTGAAGTAGGGCGGTCCGACGCTGACCCGGTTCTGGTTGAGCGCCTCGACGATGAGCGGGAACGTCGTCCCGAGCAGCACCGTGAACGTGAAGGCGACCAGGACCAGGTTGTTCAGGATGAAGGCGCTCTCCCTCGACACGATCCCGTCGATCTGGCCCGGCGCGTGCAGCCGGTCCGACCGCCACCCGATCAGAGCCAGGGAGACGATGGAGATGAACGCGATGAACGCCAGGAACAACATGCCGATCGAGCCCTCGGTGAAGGCGTGGACGGACTCCAGGACGCCCGAGCGCGTGAGGAACGTCCCGAACAGCACGAGCAGGAACGTCGCGATGATCAGCGTCAGGTTCCACGTCTTCAGCATTCCCCGGCGTTCCTGCACCATCACGGAGTGCAGGAAGGCGGTCGCCGTCAGCCACGGGAGGAAGGAGGCGTTCTCCACCGGGTCCCACGCCCAGTACCCGCCCCAGCCGAGCACCTCGTACGACCACCAGGCCCCGGCGATGATCCCGACGGAGAGAAACGCCCACGGCGCGACGGTCCAGCGGCGGGTGGTCCGCACCCACTCCTCGTCGAGCTTGCCGGAGAGCAGGGCCGCGATCGCGAACGCGAAGGGAACGGTGAGGCCCACGTAGCCGAAGTAGAGCATCGGCGGGTGGAGCCCCATCAGCGGGTGGTTCTGGAGGAGCGGGTTCGGTCCCGGACCGTTCGCCGGCACCGGATAGACGACGCCGAACGGGTTCGCCGGCCCGACGAGCAGACCGAAGAAGAAGATCCCGACCACTCCCATCACGCCCGTTGCGAAGGGCGTGAGCCGCGACACGGAGTCGCGCCGCACGAACGCCACGAGCGCGGCGTACGCGGAGAGGATCCAGCCCCAGAACAGGATCGAGCCGTCCAGGCTGCTCCAGAGCGAGATCGCCGAGTAGTAGAGCGGGGTCTCCCGGCTGCCGACCCGTGCGACGTACTCGACGCTGAAGTCGTGCGAGAGGAGAGCCCACTCCATCGTCACGAACGCGACGGTCATCGCGAAGAACGACAGGTAGGAGCTCCAGCGCGCGACGGCGCCGAGCTTCTCGTCCCGGCGGAATCCGCCGACGATCCCGGCCGCCGCGGTCACGATCGCGGCGAGGAGGGCGACGATGACGGAGGTCGAGCCGATCAGGCTTGCCATGTCTCTCCCCCGCTCAGCCGGCGTCGTCGGACTTGATCAGCGACTCGTACATCTTGCGGGGCGGCTGTCCCTCGTGCGGCGCCTCGTACTCGTTCGAGTGCTTGACCATGAGGTTCGTGGACTCGAAGGTCCCGTCCTCCCGATACCGCCCTTCCACGACCACGCCGATCCCCTCCTGGAACATCGCGGGCGGGGCCCCGGTGCTCTTCACCCGGACCTCCTGGAGACTGTCCTGGACGACGAACCGCAGGTCCCGGGACTCCGCGTTCCACTTCACCGATCCCGGCTTGATCTGGCCGCCCAGCCGCATCGGCTGGTCCACCACTTCGGCGCCCCGCGCCATCAACTCGGTCGGCGTCAGGAAGTACACCACGTTCTCCTTCAGCCCGCCGGCGATCAGGAAGGCGAGGGCGCCCACGATGGCCAGGAGACCGAGCCCGGCCCAGAGCTTCTTCGATCCGTTCATCTCGTCATCTCCGTCGTTCACGCGGACGGGGCCGCGGCCGCTGACTCGCGGGCCCGGTCGTCCGACTCGTTCCACTCCGCCAGGGCGCGGTCGGCGCTCTCCAGCCGCCGGTTCACGCGCCACGTGTACCCGCTCAGGACCAGCCAGGTCAGGCCGTACCCGACCACGATGAATCCGAGGTTATCCATGATACGCCACTCGCTCCTCGAGTTTCCCCTCCAGCCGCGCGAGCCGGATCCGCCGCATCATCAGGTAGATGTAGACCAGCGTGAACGCGGCCAGATTCAGCATCAGCGTCCACAGGATCTCGGGCGCCACCGAGCGGGGACTCGACGGTGGCTGGTGCAGCGTCCGCCACCAGATCACGGAAAGGTAGACGATGGGGACGTTCGCGAATCCGATGATCCCGACGATCGCGGCCCAGCGGGCCCTCTTCTCCGGGTCGTCCGCGAAGCTCCGGATCGCGAGGTACCCCACGTAGATCGCCAGCATGATCGCCGTCGTCGTCAGCCGCGGGTCCCAGGTCCACCACACGCCCCACGTCGGCTTCCCCCACATCGAGCCGAGCGCCAGGGTGAGCACCGTGAACACGACGCCGATTTCGGCCGAGCTCGCCGCCACCCGGTCCCAGCGGAGGTCCCGCTGGATCAGGTAGAGCACGCTCATGAGGAACACGACGAAGAACGACAGGAACGCGAGCCACGCGGCCGGCACGTGCACGTACATCAGGCGCTGCACGTCTCCCTGCGCGGCGTCGGCCGGCACGACGAACAGTCCGACCACGCTCCCGGCGAGCAGCACGGCGAGGGCGACGAGCCCGAGCAGGGCTGCCGGTTTCGACTTCGCGGACACGCTCATTCCTCCAGGGCGATCGGGAAGATCCAGATGCAGATGACGAAGAAGATGACGTCGAAGGCAGAGAGCAGGCGGAGCCAGATCCCCGTGTCCTGCATCACGTCTCCGACGACTACCAGGGTGGTGGCGTTCACCGCGCCGAGCAGCACCGGCACCAGGGCCGGGAACAGCAGCAGCGGGAGCATCACCTCTCTGGCCCTCAGGTTTACCGTGAGCGCCGCGTAGAAGGTCCCCACGATCGAGAAGCCGACCGTCCCGAGCAGCGCGATCCCGGCCAGCTCGAGGGCGTGCGGCCACATCTCGATCTGGAACAGGATCGCCGCGGCGGGGAAGAGGACCGCCTCCACGGAGAGCAGCAGCACCACGTTGCCGAGCAGCTTTCCGAGGAAGATGGCGCGGACGTCGCCCGGGTACATGCGCAGACCCTCGATGCCGCCGCTCGTCTCCTCGCTCTGGTAGGTCCGGCTGAGCGAGAGGATCCCGGTGAACGCGATCCCGACCCAGAGCAGGCCCCCGGAGACCCGGCGCAGCAGCTCGGTGTCGGGACCGAGCGCGAAACTGAAGATGAACAACACGAGAGCCGCGAAGAAGACCATCGCGTTGAAGCTCTGCTTCGTGCGGGCCTCGATGAGGAGGTCCTTCCAGACGATCGCCCAGGCGCGGCGGAGGACGTCCATCAGCGGTCCTGCGCCCCGAGACTGTGCGCCGAGAGGTGGGTGGCCGCCGCCCGGTCGTGGTCCGCGAACTCGAGTTTCCCGCCCCGGAGGACGGCCGTCCTCTCCGCCGTGCGGGTGGCCTCTCCCGCCTGGTGGGAGGCGAGGATCACCGTCGTGCCGGCCGCGCGGAACTCCCGGACGTACTCGTCCACGAGCGCCATCCCCTGCGTGTCGAGTCCGGCGTAGGGCTCGTCGAGGAGCGCCAGCTCGAGCGGCCGGATCCGAAGCTGGGCGAGGACGAGACGCTTCCGCATGCCCGTCGAGAAGGTGCGCACGCGCTGATCGGCGGCGCGGTCGAGTCCCACCCGCTCGAGCTCTGCGCGGAGGGACTCGCGGGAGAGACCGAGGCGGGCCATCCGGGCGGTGAACCAGAGGTTCTCCTCCGCCGTGAGCTCGTCGTAGACGTAGCCCCGGACCGTGAGAAGACCGGTCCGCTCCCGGATCGCGTCCGCGTCCTCCCGAAGCGAGAACCCGCAGACGCGTCCCTCGCCGCCGGACGGGCGAAGGAGCGTCGCCAGGCACTTGAGGAGCGTCGTCTTGCCGGCTCCGTTGGGACCGACGAGCGCGAGGGTCGTGCCGCGCTCCACACGAAGGTCGATCTCGCGCAGGACCCGGTTCCAGCCGAACCGCTTCGAGAACCCGGTCAGCTCGACGGCCGGGCCCGCATCCGTCCGAGGGGCGATCTCTGCCTCCGCTCCGGGGGCCCGTCAGCCTTCCAGCCGGCGTGCCAGCTGGTCGGCCACGTACTGGACGTACTGCCAGGCCGGGTGCGAGGCCGGGAGCGATCGGAGACGGGACCAGTTCACGGGCTCGGTCGGCTCGACGGCGGGCGAGTAGAGCGCGTCGATGTAGAGCACCGTGCCCCCGCGATACGGCTGTGCCCAGAACAGGAGCTTGATCCACTTCTCGTACTCGCTGAGGATCCCCATCGGGGCGGCCCGATAGACGTTCGGAACGTAGATCCACTCGGACTCCATGTACGCGACGTTGGCCGTGTCCCCGGCCATGCGCTGGTATGCGCGGGGCGTCACGTTGTCGGCACGCAGGGTCTCCCAGGCCTTCTCGATCACCGTGTCCGGGGGCAGCGCGACGCGGGCCTCGATCGCGTTCGCGGAGGGACCGCGGGCGATCCCCGCCGACGTGCCACCACCGCAGCCCGCGAGCGGGATCGCGGTCAGGGCCGCGAGCATCGTGGCCGAAACGAGAATGTTCCGCATGGGTCGTCTCCTCGCTCAGAATCGGTCGGACCGCCGACCGCCGGACGCCGGGGACCGCGGGACGGCACCGGAGGTCGCGCGGGTCGGTGCAAGCCGTGGACCGGATGCCTCGAAACCGGGCGGGAAGATACGGGGAGGCGAGATTCGGGGCCAACTCCGGTCCGGAAGCGTTCGGGTCCCCTCGTCCCGTCCGGGACGAAACAGCCCGGACGGGCCGAAACGACCCGATCTCGGATTCCGGCCGTCGCTCGCGATGCGCCGGCGGCGTCGGTATCTTCGGCCGCCGGACGCTCCGCCCGCCGCCGCGGAGCGGCGAGAGCGGCAGGATCGAACGTCCCGCGACGCGCCGGAGGTGAAGGTGGACCTGCAAGACATCCGACAGCTGGCGGTTCCGTCGGAGACGAAGGCCCTGCTGCTCGTGCTCGACGGCCTCGGTGGGCTGCCGCGCGAGCCGGGCGGGGCCACGGAGCTGGAGTCGGCCCGCACGCCCAACCTCGACGCCCTCGCCGCCGCCGGCGGGGTCGGGCTGCACGTGCCGGTGGCTCCCGGCGTCACTCCGGGAAGCGGGCCGGGCCACCTCGCGCTGTTCGGCTTCGATCCGCTCCGGTATCGGATCGGCCGCGGGGTTCTCGAGGCGCTGGGGGTGGAGTTCGATCTCCGGCCGGGCGACGTCGCCGTGCGGGGAAACCTCTGCACCGTCGACGCGTCGGGGCGCGTGACCGACCGGCGGGCGGGCCGGATCTCGACCGAGGATGCGGCCCCCGTGGTCCGTGCGCTCGACGCGATCGAAGTCGAGGGCGCCGAGCTGTTCGTGCGACCGGTCAAGGAGCATCGGTTCCTGCTCGTCGCGCGGACGACGGAGGCCACCACGGCGGAGATCGCGGACACCGATCCGGAGCGGACGGGCGTCGAGCCCCTGCCCGTGCGCGCGGCGGCGCCGTCCGCCGAGCCGGCCGCTCGCGCGGTGCGCGCGTTCCTCGAGCAGGTGCCGGAGGCGCTGCGGGGTCGCGACCGGGCCAACATGGTCCTGCTCCGGGGGTTCGCCCAGCTCCCGGACTGGCCGCGATTTCCGGAGGTGTTCGGCTGGCGGTCGGTGGCGATCGCCGCCTACCCGATGTACCGGGGCGTGGCGCGACTCGTGGGCATGGACGCGATCGAGGTCGCCGACGATCCCGCGGCGCTCGTTCCGGCGCTGCGGGGCGTTCGCGACGGCCACGACTTCTTCTTCCTCCACGTGAAGGGGACGGACAAGGCGGGCGAGGACGGCGACTTCGACCGGAAGGTGGAGGTCATCGAACGGGTCGACGCCCTGCTTCCCGAGCTCATGGAGGGGGGGGGCGAAGCCGTTCTCGTGACGGGCGACCACTCGACGCCCGCGACGATGCGGAGCCATTCCTGGCACCCCGTGCCGTTCCTGATGGCCGGGGGGCCGGCCCGTGGCGAGCGCGGGGCGATGGCGTTCGGCGAGAGCGCCTGCCGGGCGGGGTCGATGGGCACGGTGAGGGGATGCGACCTGATGCCGCTCCTGGCCGCCCGGGCGGGACGCCTCCAGAAGTTCGGGGCCTGACCCCGCCCGGCGCGGGCGCGAGAGCGAGACCGATCGAAAGGGAGCCGACATGCGGTGTCCGAAGTGCGGGAGCGAGGAGTCCGGGGCGTTCTGCTCCCGGTGCGGTGCGGATCTCCGCCGGAGGGCGGGGCCGGCATGCGCCGGATGCGGGGCGGGGCTCGAGCCGGGAGCTCTCTTCTGCTCCGAGTGCGGCGCTCCGACTGGCCGCCGGCCCCGGAAGCCGCTGGTCGCCTACCTGCCGTGGGCGCTGTCTGCCCTCGCCCTCGTGGCGTTCGCGATCGCGATCGCCTTCTTCGTGCTGGGGCAGTCGCAGCCGCGGGTCGGGGACATGCCGGTGACCGGCGGGCTGCCGGAGGCCCCGTCCGAGGGCGCCGCGGGCGGAGCCGCGGCGGGCGCGGGCCCGGGGATGGTCGACCTCTCTCAGCTCAGCTCGCGCCAGGCGGCCGACCGGCTGTTCGAGCGCGCCATGCGCACCGACGACGAGGGAGACGCGGAGCAGGCGAAGTTCTTCGCCAACATGGCGGTCCAGGCATACGGCGCGGTTCCACCCGAGGAGATCGACGCCGACGCGCGATTCCACCTGGGTCTCCTCCACCTGCTCCAGGAGGAGCCCGGGGCGGCGGAGCTGGAGGCGGAGGCGATCCTGTCGGCGCGTCCGACGCACCTGCTCGGGCTCTCGCTCGAGGCCCGGGTCGCCGCCGCACGCGGAGACACGGCCGCCGAGAAGGAGGCGTACGGGCGGTTCCTCGACGCGCTGCCGGAGGAGCGCGAGGCCGGGCTCTCCGAGTACCGCATGCACGACTCGATGGTCGCGTCGGAAGCCGCCCGGGCGCGGGAGGTGACGGGACGGAGCTGAGGATGACGTCGCCGCCAGCCGACGGCCCTGGCGAGCGCGCCCTCAGCCCTCGATGCGGGCCCGACGCAGGGAGTTCGCGTTCGCGACGACCGTGATCGAGCTCCCGGCCATCGCCGCCTCCGCCAGGATGGGGTGCAGGAGTCCCAGCACGGCCACGGGGATCGCGATCGTGTTGTAGAAATAGGCCCAGAACAGGTTCTGGCGGATCTTCCGGAACGTGGCGCGGGAGAGTCGCACGGCCCGCACGACCCCGGTCAGGCTTCCGTGCACGAGAGTCATGTCGGCGGACTCGATCGCGATGTCGGTTCCGGTACCGATCGCGATGCCGACGTCGGCCTGCGTCAGCGACGGAGCGTCGTTGATCCCGTCGCCCACCATCGCGACGGTGGCTCCTCCCGCCTGCAGCCTCCGGATCTCCTTCACCTTGTCGTCGGGGAGGAGCCCCGCACGCACCTCGTCGATCCCCACCTCCGCGGCCACCGCCGTCGCCGTCCGCTCGTTGTCCCCCGTGAGCATGACCGTGCGCAGGCCGAGCTCGTGGAGTCGCCGGATCGCCTCCCGGCTGTCCTCCTTCACACGGTCCGCGACCGCGACGAGACCGGCCGGCTCGCCGTCGACGGCGACCAGCATCACGGTCCGGCCCCGGGACTCGAGCGCCTCCGCGCGCCCCGCGAGAGCCTCCACCGGGACTCCCTCCCCGGCCAGCAGTCGCGCGCTGCCCACCAGGATCCTCCGCCCGTCCACCGTTCCGACCACGCCCAGGCCCGTGCGGGCCTCGAACGCCTCGACGGGAGAGGCCCGGAGTCCCCGCTCCCGGGCCGCCGCCGCCACCGCCGCGCCGAGCGGGTGCTCGGAGGCGGCCTCCACGGCCGCCGCCCGCCTCAGCAGCTCCCCGGAGTCGCCGTCCAGGGCCTCCACGTCCGTCAGCTCCGGGGCGCCGCGCGTCACGGTCCCCGTCTTGTCGAACACCACGACGTCCGCGCCCTCGAGGGTCTGGATCGCGGCCCCGTCCCGGATCAGGACCCCGTGCTCCGCGCCCATCCCGGTGCCGACCATCAGCGCCGTCGGCGTGGCGAGCCCCAGCGCGCAGGGGCACGCGATCACGAGGACGGCAAGCGCGGCGAAGGCGGCCAGCGACACGCGGTCGAGGTCGGCGTGGACCCAGGGCAGCAGCTCCGAGGCGCGCTCCGCGACCGCCACGAACGGACCGGGGATGAGCAGCCAGGCGACCAGAGTGAGCGCGGCGATCGTCAGCACGACCGGCACGAACACGGCCGTCACCCGGTCCGCGAACTCCTGGATCGGGACCTTGCTCCCCTGCGCCTGCTCCACCATCCGGACGACGCCCGCCAGGAAGGTGTCCTCGCCGACGCCCGTGGCCCGGATCCGGAGGACGCCCTGGCGATTCACCGTAGCCCCGATCACCGCGTCGCCCTCTTCCTTGTCGACGGGAATCGACTCCCCGGTGGCGAGAGACTCGTCGACCGCGCTGCTCCCCCCCACGACGATCCCGTCCGTCGGGATCTTCTCGCCCGGCCGGACGACCATCACGTCGCCCACCGCGAGACCGGAGACCGGCACTTCCACCTCGTCGCCGTCGCGGAGGACCCGGGCCGTGCGAGCCTCGAGCGACAGGAGCTTCTGGATCGCGGCGGAGGTCCGGCCGCGCGCGCGGGTCTCCACGTACCGGCCGGTCAGGTGGATGGCCACGATCATCGCCCCCACCCCGGCGTAGTTCATGATCATGGGCCCGACGCCGAGACGGTGCGCCACGGCGAACAGCCCCGTGATCACGGCCGCGACGCTTCCCAGGGCGATGAGCGTGTCCATGTTGGGGCTGCGGTGCCGGAGGCCCGCGATGCCGCTCCGAAGGGTCGGCCGGCCCGGCCCGAGCAGAACCGGCGCGGCGAGCAGGAGGAGCCCGAGGTCGAACACGAGGGGCGTCGGCCACAGGACCCCGAAGGCCATCTCCGGGACCATCCAGGCCATGATCGGGACCGTCAGGGCCCACGCCGTGATCATGCGACGACGGGCCAGCCGGACCTTCTCCTCGTCTCTGCGCAGGCGCTCGCGCTCGCGGGCGGCTCGGTCTCCGGACGTGTCGCGCCGCTCGAGCCGGTAGCCGGCGTCGGCCACGGCGCCGGTGAGCTCCTCGACGTCGATCGTCTCCGGATCGTACCGGACGGTGGCGGACTCGGCGGGAAGGCTGACGGTGGCCTCGACCCCCTCGATCCGGTTCAGGGTCCTCTCCACGGCCGCGCTGCAGGCGCCGCAGTGCATGCCCTCCACCCTGAAGATCTCCACCTGACGCGCCAAGGTCCCTCCCCTCGCGAAGCGATCCGCTCCCCTGCGATTCCATCCGGATCGTACTACCCCCACGGTTCCGGCCCCGGGCCGGGAGCCGCAAGTCGACCGAACGCCGGCGGGCTCCTCCCGCTGCCCGCGGGAGGTGGACGATGCCGCGGGCGCCCGGTTAGACTTCGGACATGTTCCGAAGGCTGAAGGAGAAGATCGAGTCGGCGCTCGAGGCGCTCGAGGGCCGGTCGCCGGGGGACCCCCGCCAGGAGGTGGACCGCCTCCTCGCGGGGATGCGGGAGGAGCTGATCGAGGCCCGGGCCGCATTGCCAGGGCTGGAGAAGCAGATCTCCGACCTCCGGGCGATCCGCGCGCGGGAGCTGCGGGAGGTCGAGAGCTGCATCCGGAGGGCCGAGCAGGCCCGGAAGATCGGCGACGACGAGACGGTCGAGGTGGCGGTCCGGTTCGCCGAGAAGCACCGGAGTCGCGCGGAGGTGGCGGCGCAGAAGCTCGAGGCGGCGGAGGCGGAGCTGGCGATGCAGGAGCGATCCGTCAGGGAGATGACGGACCAGCTGAAGTCGGCCCTCGCCCGCCGTGATGCGATCGCGGCGCAGGCGCGGCGCGCGGACGCCACGGACAGCCTGCGCGGCGGCCGGCCGTCGGCGGTCGACGACTTCGACCGGATCGTCGAGGGAATCGAGGACGCCGAACAGCGGGCGGCCGCGGCGCGCGACGTCGAGGAGGCGTTCGAGGACCTTGAGGGGGGCGCCGGCGGGGAGCTGGACCCGGAGGAGCTGGCCGAGCTCCGCCTCGAGGAGCTCAAACGACGGATGCGCGACTCCGATCCCGAACCCTGAGCGTCCGTCGCGGTTCCGGGGCGACGGAGAAGGGCGTCAGGCTTCGAGCTCGCTCCGCAGGCGATGGATCTGATCCGAGCTTCCCATCACGATGAGCACGTCGCCCGGGCGGAGTTCCTCCCGGGGGCCCGGGTTGTAGGACCAGGGCCCCTCGACGCCCCGCTCGTCCCGGTGCCGCATCGCGATCACGATCAGCCCCGTCTTCTGCGGGATCTGCGCCTCCGCCAGGGTGCTCCCGGCCAGCGCGGACCGCGGTGGGATCCGGAGCTCTTCCAGCCGCAGCGAGAGTCCCTCGCCGCGGGTCACGACGTCGAGAAAGCTGACCACCTCCGGCCGGAGCAGCATCGCGGCCATGCGGATGCCGCCGGTCAGGTTCGGGCTCACCACGTGATCCGCGCCCGCGATGTAGAGCTTCTGCATCGTCTGCTCGTCGAACGCCCGCGCCACGATCGTAAGGTTCGGCTGCAGGTCGCGGGCGCTCAGGCACACGAAGAGGTTGTCCGTGTCCTGGCTGAGGCAGGCGACGAGTCCCCGGGCCGTGCCGATCCGGGCTTCGACCAGAGTCTCGTCCCGCGTGGCGTCCTCCTCGAGGACGACGCCGTCCGGGAACTCGTCGCGGAGCGTCTCGGCCCGCTCGGGAGACTTCTCGACGACGAGGTACGGCGTTCCCGCGTCGATCAGCTCGCGCACGACCTGTCGCCCCGTCCGGCCCGCGCCGCACACCACGACGTGATCCCTGAGATCCTCGAGTCTTTTCATCGTCCGCCGTATCCGGAAGACCTGCGCCAGGTCCATCTCGACGATCGCCGCCGTGAGCAGCGCGAACCAGAGGCCCATCAGGGTGATCCCGCCGGCGAGGAGCGCCGTGGCGATGAAGTGGCTGACGGCGTCGAGCTCCCGCACCTCCTCGTACCCGACGGCCGTGATCGTGATCACGGTCATCCACGCGGCCTCCCCGACGGACCAGCCCGGCCGGGAGGCGAACGCCACCGTGCCCACCACGACGAGAGACGCGGCCAGGCCGAGAACCCAGAGGAACCGGCGGCCGAAATGCCGGACCGTTCCGACCGCGTCCGCCCGCACGCGCCGGCTCGCCACGGGAGCGGGCCCTCCCGGCTCAGCCCCCGCGGTCCCGCCGGACCGTGACGGGCTGCCCGCGGATCGTGACCCCCTGCATGCGACGGATCACCTGGTCGACGACCTGAGAGTCGATCTCCGCGACCGAGAAGCTGCCGCGGATCTCGATCTTCCCGATCTGTCCGCCGGCGATCTCGGCCTCCCCGGTGAGGGCCCCGACGAGATCCGAGGGACGGATGTCGTCCTTGCGCCCGATTCCCATGTAGACCCGGGACCAGGCCGGCCTCGTCCCTCTCGGGCCGGGACGCGACTCCTCGCCGCCGCCCGACGTCTCCCGCCGTCGCGGCGTCATCGGCCGCGATCCGGGCAGGGAGGCCGCCTCCGCGTCGGGCCACGAGAGGACGACGCCCGCCGCCTCGCGCTGGAGTCGGAGCCGCTCGGAGAGCGCCGCGGCCACGCGCATCGCCCCGAACTCCTCCAGCAGAGGCTCGAGGACGAGGAGCTCGGGCACGACGTCGGCCGACCGGATCGCGGCGCGCAGCCTCTGCCGGTAGAGCGCCACGGCATCGAGATCGTCCAGCGGAGCCGTCTCCGGGAGCGGCACGAGCGGGTGACCCGCGCGCGCCGCGAACAGCCGCAGCTGCGCGAGCTCGCGGGGCTCGACGATGACGCAGAGTCGGGCCGCCGTCCCGCACGCCTCGCGAAGCTCCGGAAGTCCCGACGGAAGCCCGAACAGGATCGCGGTCTCGTCCTCCGTTTCGTCCTCCGTCCCGTCCCCGACCCGGACCCACCCCGCCTCCACGGTGGCCGCGAGTCCGCGCACGCCGAGCTCGGCGGCGACCCGCGACAGGTCCCGTGACGCCGCGCAGACGACGCGAACGCCCCCGTCCGACTCCCGACGGGCAGCTCCGGCGCACGCGGCCACCAGCTCGAGGGCGCGCTCGCCGGTTCCGAGTCCCACCCGCAGCGGCGCACCGGTCGCCTCGCGGGGCGGCGTCCCCGGTGACGGGAACAGCTCCTCGGGCCAGCGCCGGGCGCGCGGCATGCGGCGCTCGACGAGATCCGCGAAGGCATCGTCCAAGCCGTCCGAGCAGGCGATCCGCTGCGTGTCGGGGTCGAGGCCGTCCAGGATCGGCTCGACCGACGACCATTCCTCGAGGGCGGCCATCGAGCTGGTGCCGTCGACGACCAGGAGCCGAAGGGCCCCGAGTCCGAGCCGGCCGGAGCGGACCGCGGGGAGAAGTCGCGAGGGACGGCCGACGAGGATCCTGCTGCGCGCGGGCACGCCCTCCGCGTCGCTCCAGCCCCGGCCGGGAACGAACACCGGCAATCCCTCGGGCGCGCAGACACGGTGGAGGGCGCGACCCAGCCGGTCGGCGCACTCGTCGGTCGGCGCCAGCGCCAGGACCTGGACCCCCTCCTCCGCCGGAACCGCCCGCGCGAGCGCGGCGAGGGCGTAGACCGCCTCCCGGCCCGATCCCTCGGCGGCGACCAGGGCGAGGTGATGTCCGCGTCCGACGGCGGAGGCCGTCGCGTCCAGGATCTCCGGCGGCTGCGCGAGACCGAGCCGCTCGGCGATCTCCGTCGACTCGATCCGATGATGCTCGCTCACCTGGGGCACCTCAGCTGGTTGCGGACCGTGACCCCGCGAACGTGGACGCGGGGACGTCGACGAGAGGGGCCGGGCTCGTGCGCGCCCGTCCCGGGCCCGGTGGAGCGGTGGCCGTCAGCCTTCGAAGCGACGGTAGTGGCCGAGGTCGTACTTCCGGATCGCCAGCATCTCGCGCGGGCGGAAGCCGAGCTCGCCGAGCGTCATTTCCTCGTTCCGGACCTGGCGCTCGGCGTACTCCACGTAGTAGTCGTCCGGGTCGTCCGTGGCGCGCAGCAGCATCGTCCGCACGCCGAGCGCCTTCGCGTCGGCGATCGGAGTCGCGAGGGGAAGCTCCGCGACGTGCTCGAGCCAGCGATCCGGCATCGTGAGCCGTACGGTGACGGTGTCGGCGGCGGACGGCTTCGGGTCGCTCATACGTGTCCCAGGGTGTAGAGGAACCGCTTCGTGAGGTCCGTGATGTCGAGACCGACGACGCGATCCGTCTCGGCGTGCACGTTCGTGTACCCGTGGTGACGGTCGACCCGGATCCTGGCCGTGCCGATCTCTCCCGAGAACCGGATCCGGTTCCCGTCCTCCTCGGCCACCTCGACCGAAGAGTGCTCGGCGAAGAAGGCCCGAGCACGCTCGAGCACGTCCTCGGGCGCCACGTCCGTCATGACGAGATATCGCATCCGTATCGCCTGCTCGCTGGAATCGGGACGGCCGGTCCGATCGGGAGCCGACCGGCGCCGGCCCGCGGGAAGGCGGGGCGCGGCGACGGTGCAAGTTTCCCTCCGACGGAGGCCCCGTCAACCTCCCTGCCCCCGCGCTTGCACGGACCGGCGGGGAGCCGGATCTTTGCGGCGGTTCGCGCCGGCAGTCACCCACGAAACGGGACCCCCTCACGTGACGACCCCGCACCCGCCGTTCGGACGCTTCTTCCTGCCGGGACCGACCGAGGTTCGACCCGAGGTCCTCGACGCCATGCGCAAGCCCGTGATCGGTCACCGGGGCCCGGCGATGCGCGAGCTCCTCGCGGGGATCGACCCCGATCTGCGGGCCCTGTTCGGAACGGAACGTCCCGTGTACGTGTCCACGAGCTCGGCCACCGGGCTGATGGAGGCGGCGATCACCGGGCTGTGCGGCCGACGCGTCCTCGCCCTCGTCTGCGGCGCGTTCGGCGACCGCTTCCGGGCGATCGCCGAGCGTTGCGGCCGGCCCGTGGACGCGATCCGGGTCGAGCCGGGGCAGCCGAGCACACCGGAGGCGCTGCGGGAAGCGCTTCGCGCACGTCCGGGCCGCTGGGATCTCGTGACGGTCGTGCACTCGGAGACGTCGACGGGCGTGCTCAGTCCCGTCGCCGACCTGGCCGCCGTGGTGCGGGAACACGATGACCTTCTGCTCGCGGTGGATGGCGTCACGTCGGTCGGCGGCGTCGAGATTCGCTTCGACGACTGGGGCGCCGACTTTCTGCTCACCGGGTCCCAGAAGGCGCTCGCCCTGCCACCGGGACTCGCCCTCGGAGTCGCCTCCGAGCGGGCGCTCGAGCGTGCGGCCCGGGTTCCGGCCGCCTCCTTCTATTTCGATCTCCTCGCGTTCGAGCGGAGAGCCCGCGAGCACCAGACCACCAACACGCCGGCCGTGTCCCTGTTCTACGCTCTCGAGCGTCAGCTCGGGAGGATCCGCGCGGAGGGCCTGGCCGGTCGCTTCGACCGGCACCGGGCGATGGCGAAGCGCTGCGAGGCCTGGGTCGACGGGCTTCGCGCGACCCTCGATTCGGGGTTCGGGATCCTCGCCCGTGAGGGCTACCGCTCGCCGACGGTCACGGCCGTCACGCTCCCGCCGACGCTCCGGGCCGGCGACCTCGTCCGCGCGCTGGACGAGCGGGGATTCACGATCGCGACGGGCTACGGAGACCTGAAGCAGCGATGCATCCGGATCGGTCACATGGGGGACCACACCGTGGCGGAGCTCGAAGCGCTCCTGACGGAGACCGGGGAGGTGATGCGGACCGCGCTCCTGGCGTCGTCCGCCGCGCCCCGGATCGGAGGCTCCTGACATGGACGGGACCCGACGGGTCGTGCTCGCGGATGCGCTTCCCCCGGAGGGCACTCGCATCCTGGGAGAGACGGATGGGCTCGCGCTGGAGGACCGGGTCGGCGCGACGCGCGCGCAGCTCCGCGAGTCCCTGCGCGGCGCCGCGGGGCTCATCGTCCGCAGCGGGACGCGCGTGGACGCCGAGCTCCTCGACGCCGCCGACGCGCTGGAGGTGATCGGCCGGGCCGGCGTGGGCCTCGACAACATCGACCTCGCGCTCGCGACGCGACGCGGGGTGGCCGTCCTCAACGCGCCGGCCGGAAACACGATCTCCACGACCGAGCTGGCCTTCGGGCTCCTGCTCGCCGCGGCGCGACGGATTCCCGCGGCCGACAGCTCGGTCCGGGGAGGCGCGTGGGACCGCAGGGGGCTCGCGGGGATGCAGCTGTGCGGGCACACGCTCGGCGTGGTCGGGATGGGCCGGATCGGCTCGGAGATGGCGCGTCGCGCCCGGGCCTTCGGTCTGGGCGTGCTCGCCTACGATCCCTACGTCGAGTCCGATCGCGCCGAAGAGCTCGGGGTCCGACTGGTGGAGCTGGAGGAGCTGCTCGCCCGCTCGGACTTCGTGACCCTGCACCTGCCGCTGACGGACGAGACGCAAGGTCTGCTCGACGCCGCGCGGATCGATCGCATGCGTCCGGGAGCGATCCTGGTGAACGCCGCCCGCGGCGGACTCGTCGACGAGGCGGCGCTGGCCGCGGCGCTCCGCTCGGGGCACCTGGCGGCGGCCGCCCTCGACGTGTTCGAGACGGAGCCGCTTCCCGCGGAGCACCCGCTTCGGGACGCGCCGAATCTCGTGCTCACGCCGCACATCGGAGCCTCGACGCCGGAGGCCCAGGCCCGGGTGGCCGTCGAGATCGCGATCGCGGTCCGGGACGCGCTCCTCGAGGGCGATCTCCGGGCCGCCGTGAACGTGACGCCGCTCGGCGCCGCGGAGCGTCGCCGCCTGCAGCCCCTGCTCGACCTGGCCCGCCGCCTCGGAATCGTGGCCGCGGGAAGCTCCGGAGGATCCGCGGAGCGCCTCGAGGTGCGACTCGGGGCCCGGGAGGAACGCGGTCTCCGGCTCACCGCCGCCGCCGCCGTGACGGGCTTCCTCCGGGACGTCGAGCGAGGGACGCTGAATCTCGTCAACGCGCTGGCCGTCGCCGAGGAACGGGCCCTCGAGGTCGTGCGCTCGCGGCACAAGCCGCAATCCGGCCAGGCCGCCTGGGTGGAGGTCACGGTCCGGGCCGGAGCCGGCTCGACGTCGGTCGCGGGAGCCCTCCGGAACGATCTGACTCCGGGGCTGGTGCGGGTCGACGGCTATCCGGTGAACGTGACGCCGCGAGGCATTCTCCTGTTCGTGCGGAATCGGGATGTGCCGGGCGTGATCGGGCGGGTGGGAACGCGCCTCGGGGAGGCGGGCGTCAACATCGGGGAGTTCCACCAGGCGCGGGACGCGAAGGGTGGCGAGGCGCTGGCCGTGATCAACCTCGACGAAGAGCTGTCGACCGGGACCTTGGAGGCCCTGCGCGCCCTGCCCGACGTACGCGGCGCCTGGCAGGTGCGCCTGGACGTCTGACGGGGGAGTTCGGCGTCAGTAGCGAGGAATCGAGGGGTCGACCCTGCGGGACCACTCGTGGATCCCCCCCGCGAGATTCCGGGCACGCTCGAACCCCCGGGCGCGGAGGAAGTCGACCGCCAGCGCGCTCCGGCTTCCGGTCCGGCAGTAGACGACCAGGTCCGCGTCCCGGTCCAACTCCTCGAACCGGTCCCCGAGCTCGCCGAGCGGGATGAGCCGCGCGCCGGCCGGCCCCAGGTTT
>Ga0316577_10000261_pt1:0-17500 | contig 18660 bp, 34 predicted proteins | sample S5NA_FD_203073 | JGI IMG/M metagenome (GOLD analysis project Ga0316577, IMG submission 203073) | Rhizosphere microbial communities from salt marsh grasses in Alabama, United States - S5-7_050615r2r1 | ecosystem: Host-associated > Plants > Roots > Rhizosphere | place: USA: Alabama... | reverse complement strand
TCCGATGCCCGGATTGATCGGCAGAAAGCTGGGCATGACCCAGATCTTCACCGAGCAGGGGGAGGCCGTCGGGTGCACGGTGCTCGAGGTCGGCCCCTGTCCGGTGGTTCAGGTGAAGAGCAAGGAGCGGGACGGCTACGAGGCGGTCCAGCTCGGGTTCGGCCGCCGCAAGGAGCGGCGCGTCCTCAAGCCCGAGGCGGGCCACGCGAGTCGCGCCGGCCTCGACTACGTGCCGGCGGTGCTGGCCGAGTTCGAACCCGAGGCGGACCGCGCGTACGAGCCGGGCCAGGAGCTGACGGTGGACCTGTTCGAGGTCGGCCAGCGCGTGAAGATCACGGGCGAGACGAAGGGCCGCGGCTTCCAGGGCACCGTCAAGCGATGGAACTTCGGCGGTTCGCGCGCTTCGCACGGCGCGAAGAAGATTCTCCGGAAGCCCGGATCGATCGGGCCGGGGACGGATCCGTCCCGCGTGATCAAGGGACGCAAGATGTCGGGGCAGATGGGTGCCACGACGCGCACGGCGATGAACCGACGGATCGAGAAGATCGACCCGGAGCGGAACCTGATCCTCGTGCGTGGCTCGGTGCCCGGCGCGCGCAACAACGTGGTGATCATCCGATCGGTCTGACGACCGGCCGGTGGAACCGTCCCCGGGCCGAGCGGTCGGGAGAGGCGGCAGGAGAAGCGGGATGAAGGCGAAAGCGTACACGGCCGCGGGGAAGGCGCGCTCGAGTGGATTCGAGCTGCCTGGCGACCCGTTCGACGGGACGGTGAACGAGGCCGTCCTCCACCAGGTGGTCACGGCCATCCGGGCGAACCAGCGGCAGGGGACCCACTCGACGAAGACGCGGCAGTCGGTGCGCGGCGGCAGCCGCAAGCCCTGGCGTCAGAAGGGAACCGGCCGGGCGCGGCAGGGCTCGATCCGGGCGCCGCAGTGGCGTGGCGGGGCGGTCGTGTTCGGTCCGCAGCCGCGCAGCTACCGGACGGAGGTGCCGAAGGCGATGAAGCGCCTGGCGATCCGGTCGGCGCTGAACGCGCGGGCGCTCGACGGGTCGGTGGCGGTGATCGAGCCGCTGGCGATCGACGCGCCGCGCACGAAGGCGATCATCGAGCTACTCGAGGCACTCGAGGCGAGCGGGAACGTTCTCCTGCTCACCGACGGGCTGAAGCGGGAGGTCTATCTGTCGGGGCGGAACGTGCCGTCGCTGCTCGTCAAGCCGTGGGGAGAGGTCTCGGCCTACGACATCCTCTGGTCCGACCTGGTCATCGTCGAGGAGTCGGCCCTGTCCGTCGAGGAGGAGCGATGAGCCGTCCGGCGCACGAGATCCTGATCCGGCCCGTGGTGACGGAGGAGACGTCCCGCCTCCAGTTCAATCCCGGTCGGATCCGGACGCGGCACCAGGACAAGGAGCTCGAGGTCCGGCCCCGCTACGTGTTCCAGGTGGCGCGTGACGCGACGAAGATCGAGATCCGGCGGGCCGTCGAGTCGATGTTCGAGGTGCACGTCACCTCCGTGAACACGATGAACGTGATGGGCAAGCAGCGTCGGATGGGTCGCCACGTCGGACGTCGCCCGGACTGGAAGAAGGCCGTCGTGACCCTCGCCGAAGGCGAGAGCATCGACGTGTTCCGAGGAGAGTAGGATGGCGCTCAAGAAGTTTCGGCCCGTCACCGCCGGAAGCCGCTTCCGCTCGGTCTCCGAGTTCGAGGAGATCACGCGGTCGACTCCGGAGAAGTCGCTGACCGAGGGCCTGAGTCGCAAGTCGGGCCGCAACCACCACGGTCGGCTCACGAGCCGGCGGCGGGGCGGCGGGCACAAGCGGCTGTACCGGAAGATCGATTTCCGCCGCGAGAAGCACGGCGTGCCTGGGACGGTCCGAGAGATCGAGTACGACCCGAATCGGTCGGCCCGGATCGCGTTGATCCAGTACGCCGACGGCGAGAAGAGGTACATCCTGCATCCGCGGGGGCTCGCGGTCGGGACGACGATCGTCTCCGGGCCGGGCTCGGAGCCGCGCCTCGGGAACACCCTGCCGCTGGCGGAGATCCCGCTCGGCACGACGGTGCACGCTGTCGAGCTGATCCCCGGCAAGGGCGCGCAGATCGGACGCTCCGCCGGCGCGGCGATCCAGGTCATCGCGAAGGAGGGGGACATGGTCACCCTCCGTCTGCCGAGCACCGAGGTGCGGATGGTCCGGGGCGGATGTCTCGCGACGCTGGGCCAGGTCGGCAACGTCGACCACGAGCTGATCCGCTCCGGGAAGGCGGGCCGCTCCCGCTGGCTCGGGCGCAGGCCGAAGGTCCGCGGGGTCGCGATGAACCCGATCGACCACCCGCTCGGGGGAGGGGAAGGACGCTCGTCGGGCGGCCGCCCCCCGGTGTCTCCGTGGGGCAAGCCGGAAGGGCGGAAGACCCGCAAGAAGAACAAGGCGAGCAACCGCCTGATCGTCCGCGGCCGTCGTCGCGGCAAGGCGACCAAGTAGCCGGCCAGGGAGTCGCGAGGATGGCGAGAAGCATCAAGAAGGGGCCGTACATCGACCCCAAGCTGCTGAAGAAGATCGAGGAGATGAACCGCTCGGGGCAGAAGCGCGTCATCCGGACCTGGGCGCGTGCCTCGACGATCAGCCCCGAGTTCGTCGGCCACACGGTCGCGGTGCACAACGGGAACAAGTTCATCCCCGTGTACGTGACGGAGAACATGGTCGGCCACAAGCTCGGCGAGTTCGCCCCGACCCGGTTGTTCCGCGGTCACGGCGGGAAGCTCGCCGACAAGCGGGGCCGTCTCTAGGCCGGCGCGGGCCGGTCCGGAGCCTCAGGAGGAGATGGAGATGGAAGGGCGCGCGATCGCCAGGAACATCGGGATGTCGGCGAGGAAGATGCGCCTCGTGGTGGACCAGATCCGCCACCAGGGCGTCAACGAGGCATACTCGGTCCTGCAGTTCTCGAAGAAGGGCGCGGCCGGTCCGATCGACAAGACGCTCCGCTCGGCGGTCGCCAACGCCGTCTACAAGGCCGATGAGGCCGGGGAGACGATCGACGTGGACGACCTCTGGGTGAAGGAGGCGTTCGTGGACGAGGGGCCGACGCTTCGCAGGTACCGGGCGGCCGCGATGGGCCGTGCGGCGCCGATCCGCAAACGGACGAGTCACGTTACCGTCGTAGTGGCGAAGAAGGAGTAACCGTGGGTCAGAAGACGCATCCGTACGGCTTTCGGCTCGGGCTGGTGAAGCCCTGGAAGTCGCGCTGGTACGCCCGGAGCAAGGACTTTCCGAAGCTCCTGGCCGAGGACGAGAAGCTTCGCAAGTACCTGCACGCGCGGCTCGACCACGCGGCGGTCTCGAGCGTCGAGATCGAGCGGAAGCCGACGAAGATCGTGGTCACGATTCACACCGGCCGTCCGGGCGTCGTGATCGGGAAGCGCGGGGCCGAGGTGGACAAGCTCCGCGACGAGCTCGCGCTGCTCACGGACTCCGAGGTCTCGGTGAACGTCGAGGAGATCAAGCGCCCCGAGGTCGATGCGCAGCTGGTGGCGGACAGCGTCGCCCACCAGCTCAAGCAGCGGATCAGCTTCCGCCGGGCGATGAAGCGCGCCCTGCAGTCGGCGATGCGGGCCGGGGCGGAGGGCGTGAAGATCCAGTGCGGCGGACGCCTCGGCGGGGCCGAGATCGCGCGGACCGAGGGGTATCACGAGGGTCGGGTGCCGCTGCACACGATGCGGGCGGACATCGACTACGCCTCGACAATGGCGAAGACGACATACGGAGCGATCGGAGTGAAGGTCTGGATCTTCCGCGGAGAGGTCGTGGAGGACCGGCGGGGCCAGACCTACACGGCCGGCGGGAGCGCCTGAGGACACCATGCTTTCTCCCAAGCGCGTCAAGTACAGGAAGCAGCAGAAGGGTCGGATCCGGGGCAAGGCCCAGCGCGGAAACACCATCGCGTTCGGCGACTTCGGACTCCAGACCCTCGAGCCGGGCTGGATCAGCAACCGGCAGATCGAGGCCGCCCGTGTCGCGATGACGCGGCACATCAAGCGCGGCGGCAAGGTCTGGATCCGGATCTTCCCGGACAAGCCGATCACCTCGAAGCCCGCCGAGACGCGGATGGGCAAGGGGAAGGGCAGTCCGGAGGGCTGGGTGGCCGTCGTCAAGCCGGGCCGCGTGATGTTCGAGCTGGAGGGCGTCAGCGAGCAGGTCGCCCGTCGGGCGATGGAGCTCGCCGCGGCCAAGCTCCCGGTCAAGACCCGGTTCCTGGTCCGGGAGGGCTGAGCGATGGACGCGAGAGAGATTCGGGAACTGACCCTCGACGAGATCGATGCCGAGATCGAGAGGGCGAGCGCGGAGCTGTTCAACCTGAAGTACCGCGCGAGCTACGAAGAGATCGAGAACACGGCGCTCCTCAAGGAGCTCCGGCGCACGATCGCGCGGCTGAAGACGATTCGTCACGAACGCGAGCTGCAGGCCGCGGGAGAGTCCGATGTCTGAGCAGATCCGGGAAACGACCTCGCGCCGGAAGCGGCGGCAGGGCACGGTCACCAGCGACGTCATGGACAAGACGGTCGTGGTGTCGGTGGAGCGACGGATGGCCCACCCGCTCTACGGAAAGCAGGTCAAGCGGCAGAAGAAGTATCACGCCCACGACGAGGGCAACGAGTACCGGACGGGCGACGTCGTCCTGATCGAGGAGACGCGGCCGCTCTCGAAGAGGAAGCGGTGGCGGGTCGTCGAGCTCCTCGAGCGCCCCGAGCAGGAGGGCTGAGGAGATGATCCAGCAGGAGACGGACGTCCGGATCGCGGACAACTCGGGCGCGCGACGCGCGCGGTGCATCCGGGTCCTCGGCGGGTCGAAGCGTCGCTACGCCGGCCTGGGCGACATCGTGGTGGTCGCGATCAAGGACGCGATCCCGGGCGGCACCGTGAAGAAGGGCGACGTGGCGAAGGCCGTGATCGTGCGGACCGCGAAGGAGAGCCGACGGGCGGACGGCACGTACATCCGCTTCGACGAGAACGCCGCGGTGATCATCAACGATGCGGGTGAGCCCCGCGCGACGCGGATCTTCGGCCCCGTCGCGAGAGAGCTGCGCGAGAAGAAGTTCATGAAGATCGTCTCGCTCGCGCCGGAAGTGATCTGAGGAGTCCGATGAGCGCGAAGAAGATGCACGTCCGCCGGGGTGATCGCGTCCAGGTGATCTCGGGGAACAACAAGGGAGCCACCGGGACGGTGCTCCGGGTGCTCCCCAAGAAGGAGCAGGTGGTCGTCGAGGGGGTGAACCTCCGGAAGCGTCACCAGGCGCCGTCGCAGCAGAACCCGGAGGGCGGGATCGTCACCTTCGAGGCGCCGATTCACGTCTCGAACGTGATGCTGATCGATCCGACCACGGACGAGCCGACCCGGTACCGGGTGCGCCTCGACGCGGACGGCACGAAGGAGCGGATCTCCGTACGCAGCGGGAACCCGATTCCCCGGGCCTGATCCCGCGGGTCGGCGAACGACGGAACGAAGGCAGCATGAGCGAGAAGCCGAGAATCAGAGAGCACTACGACGGGCACGTCGCCGCCAGGCTGCGCGACACCTTCGGGTTCGAGAACCCGATGGAGGTGCCGCGCCTGGAGAAGATCGTGTTGAACGTCGGGCTGGGAGACGCGAAGGACGACCCCAAGCTCCTCGACTCCGTGGTCAAGGAGCTCGCGCAGATCACGGGCCAGAGGCCCGTGGTCACCCGCGCCCGGAAGTCGATCTCGAACTTCAACCTCCGGGAGGGAATGCCGGTGGGCGTCCGCGTCACGCTGCGCGCCGACCGGATGTACCATTTCCTGGACCGTTTCATCAGCACGGCGGTTCCGCGGATTCGGGACTTCCGAGGCTTCAGCAGCCGCGCCTTCGATGGCCGCGGAAACTACACGGTCGGAATCCGGGAGCAGATGATCTTCCCGGAGATCGACTACGACGACATCGTCCGGGTCCACGGCATGGACATCACGTTCGTGACGACGACGGACCGCGACGACGAGGCGCTGGTCCTGCTGCGGGAGCTCGGGTTTCCGTTCCGCGGCGAGACCCCCGTCGTGGTCTGATCCGGCGCTCCGGACCGAAGGACCTCCGAGGAGAGGGAGATGGCGAAGAAGTCCCTGATCGAGAAGGCGAACCGGAAGCCGAAGTTCAGCACGCGCGGCGTGCACCGGTGTCAGCGCTGCGGGCGTGCCCGTGCCTACATCCGGAAGTTCGGCCTGTGCCGGATCTGCTTCCGGGAGCTCGCGCTCAAGGGCGAGATCCCGGGTGTCAAGAAGGCGAGCTGGTGAAACGATGAGCATGAACGATCCTATCGCCGACATGCTGACGCGTATCCGGAACGCGGGCGCCGCGGGCCATCGACGCGTCGACATGCCGGTCTCGAAACTGAAGATCGAGATCGCCCGGATCCTGGCCGAGAACCACTTCGTTCTCGGCTATAAGGTGATCGATGACGGGCATCACGGGAGCCTCCGCGTGTACCTGAAGTACACGGACGAGGAGCGCCCGGTGATCCGGTCGCTTCAGCGGGTGTCCCGGCCGGGACTTCGCCGCTACGTCGGCGCTGCCGACGTGCCGCGCGTCCGCTCGGGCCTCGGCATCGCGATCCTCTCGACGTCCGAGGGCGTGATGACGGACCGGGAAGCCCGAACGCGTCAGGTGGGCGGCGAGCTCATCGCGACGGTCTACTAGGAGCGGATTCGATGTCGAGAGTCGGAAGACTGCCGATCCCGGTGCCCTCGGGCGTGGATGTCCGGATCGACGGCAGCCGGGTGAGCGTGAAGGGCCCGAAGGGCGAGCTGTCGGGGGCGTTCGACCCCGAGCTCACCATCACGCTCGAGGACGGGGAGATCGTCGTCGCAAGGCCCACGGATCAGGCCCGTCACCGCTCGATGCACGGGCTGACCCGGTCATTGATCGGGAACATGGTCGAGGGCGTGACGAACGGGTACGAGCGCTCGCTCGAGATCCATGGCGTCGGGTACCGTGCCGTCCAGAAGGGTCGGGACATCGAGTTGAGCGTCGGGTTCAGCAAGCCGGTGACGTTCGCCGCGCCGGAGGGCATCGATCTCGTGGTCGAGTCGCCGACGCTGCTCCACGTGCGCGGGATCGACAAGCAGCTGGTGGGCGAGATCGGGGCGCAGATCCGCCGCGTCCGCCCGCCGGAGCCGTACAAGGGCAAGGGCATCCGCTACCGCGGCGAGCAGGTACGGCGCAAGGCCGGAAAGGCGACGGCCGCGGGCGCTTGATCGGCCCACGGGAACGTGACGCGCGTCGCCCGGGCAGGTGCCCGGGCGGTCCGCATCGAAGGAGCGGGAGATGGGAGTGACCAGCAAGGCGGCGCAGCGGCGGAAGAGCCGGGCGCGCAGGCACGGCCGGGTCCTGAAGAAGGTCCGCGGGACGGCCGAGCGGCCGCGGCTCGTGGTGTACCGGAGCCTGCGCCAGATGGAAGGCCAGCTCGTCGACGACGACCGTGGCGTCACGCTGATCGGAATCTCGACGCGTGTCGCGGGCGACGGCGAGCCGGTCGAGGGCAAGTCGGCGAAAGTCGCGGCCGCGTGGCGCGCGGGGCGCGCGCTCGCGGAGAGGGCCCGGGAGAAGGGGATCGAGAAGGTCGTCTTCGACCGCGGAGGGTATCGGTATCACGGTCGGGTGCAGGCGTTCGCGGACGGCGCGCGCGCCGGCGGACTCCAGTTCTGATCCGAAGGCGCGAGGTATGGTGAAGAAGCAGAGCAGGCGGCGGGACGAGGGCGACAACCTCAAGGAGAACGTGATCCACATCAATCGCGTCTCGAAGGTCGTGAAGGGAGGGCGCAGGTTCTCCTTCACGGCTCTCGTGGCCGTGGGGGATGGGCAGGGTCGCGTGGGCACCGCTCTCGGGAAGGCGAACGAGGTCGCCGAGGCCATCCGCAAGGGACTGGAGCGTGCCCGCAAGTCGATGATCGAGGTGCCGCTGGTGGGAGGCACGATCCCCCACGAGCAGCTCGGCCGGCACGGCGCCGGGCGTGTTCTGCTCAAGCCGGCCAGTCCCGGTACCGGGGTGATCGCGGGCGGGCCCGTCCGTGCCGTCCTCGATTGCGCGGGCGTCCAGGACATCCTCACCAAGAGTCTCGGGTCGAACAACCCGCTCAACATGGTCGCCGCGACGATGAGCGGACTCGAGTCCCTGGTGACGCCGGAGCAGGCGGCGCGGGAGCGCGGGGTCGAGCTGGAGACGATCCGGGAGGCGATGCGTGGCTAAGACGCTTCGGATCCGGCAGGTGCGCAGCGGCTCGAACGCACAGCGCAAGCAGCGCGACACGCTGCGCGCCCTCGGGCTGCGGCACCATCAGGACGAGGTGGAGCAGGTAGACAATGCGGCGATCCGCGGCATGATCCGCGCGGTCTCGCATCTCGTGGAAGTCGAGGAGGTCGAGTAGACCCATGGCGAAGGATAAGCGGCTCGGACTCGAGAACCTCAGCCCGGCGCCCGGCTCGAAGCACAAGCCGAAGCGGCTCGGACGGGGGCACGGCTCGGGTCACGGAAAGACCTCGGGGAAGGGACACAAGGGACAGAAGTCCCGGACGGGTGTCTCGATTCCCGCGTGGTTCGAGGGCGGGCAGATGCCCCTCTACCGCCGGACTCCGAAGCGGGGCTTCACGCCGCCGGAGCGGCGCCGATTCCAGATCGTGAACCTGTCGGCGATCGGTGGTCTCGAGGAGAGCGAGATCGGGCCGGAGGAGCTGAAGGCGCACGGCCTGATCGGCCACGTGCGGCGTCCGGTGAAGATCCTCGGCGACGGGGTTCCGGGGCGTGCCGTGACCGTCAGGGCGCACGCGTTCTCCGCCTCCGCGCGCGCGAAGATCGAGGCGGACGGCGGTCGCGCCGAGCAGATCGCCTGACATGGCCAGCGACCGCACGAAGGCGATCCAGGCCGCCCAGAATCTGTTCCGCGTCCCGGAGCTGAAGAGCAAGATCCTCTTCACGCTCCTCTGCCTCGCCGTGTATCGTCTCGGGGCTCACATCCCGACGGCCGGCGTGAACCTGCCGGCGCTCGAGGCGATGGCCGGTCAGTTCCAGGGCACGCTGTTCGGGATCTACGACATGTTCACCGGGGGCGCGCTGGCGCGTGCCACGGTGTTCGCGCTCGGGATCATGCCCTACATCTCGGCGAGCATCATCTTCCAGGTCCTGGGCGCGACCTTCCCGACGATCGAGAAGATGCAGAAGGAGGGCGAGGAAGGACGCCGCAAGATCACGCAGTGGACCCGGTACGCCACCGTTCTGCTCTGTATCATGCAGGCCTACGGCTACGGGATCTTCCTCGAGTCGCAGCCCGGTGTGGTCGTCTCGGCGGGCCTCGGCTTCCGTCTCACGACCGTGCTCCTGCTGACGGCCGGCGGCATTTTCGTGATGTGGCTCGGCGAGCAGATTACCGAGCGCGGCATCGGGAACGGGATGTCGCTCCTGATCTTCTTCTCGATTCTCCAGGGCTTCCCGGCGGCGGTGTTCAACACGATCGAGCTCTGGCAGGCCGGCGGGATCAGCCTGTTCAAGCTGGCGCTGCTCGTCGTCGTGCTGATCGCGATCACGGCGGCCGTGGTCGCGCTCACGATGGCCGCCCGCAAGATCCCGGTGCAGATTCCCCGGAAGGTGGTCGGGCGCGGCCGGGTCCGGGAGGCCGCGAAGTCGTACATTCCGATCCGCATTAACTCCGCCGGCGTGATGCCGATCATCTTCGCGCAGGCGCTGATCATCATCCCGGGGACGCTGTACTCGTTCACGGGCGGACAGGGCATCGCGACGTCTGGCGTGAAGGGGGTCCTCTACGATCTGAGCCAGCTGTTCCAGATCGGTTCCCCGGTCTACTACATCACGTACGCGATCCTGATCATCCTGTTCACGTACGTGTACACGGCGATCATCTTCAACCCGGTCGATCTCGCGGAGAACCTGAAGAAGCAGGGCGGGTTCATCCCCGGAGTCAAGCCGGGCGCGCAGACGGCGGAGTACATCGACCGGGTGCTGACCCGCGTCACGCTGCCCGGATCGGTCTACCTGGCCGTGATCGCCCTGCTCCCGTTCTTCATCTTCGACGCGTTCGACATCCAGACGTTCTTCTTCGGTGGCACGTCGCTCCTGATCGTCGTCGGCGTCGCCCTCGACACCGTGCAGCAGATGCAGCAGCACCTCCTGCTTCGGCAGTACGAGGGCTTCATGAAGAAGGGCCGCGTGAAGTACCGCGGTCGACAGCGCTACATGTGACGCTCCCGTGCGCATCGTCCTCATGGGCCCGCCCGGAGCGGGCAAGGGCACGCAGGGCGAGATTCTCGAGGAGGATCTCGGCGTCCCGCGCTACGCGACGGGTGACATCCTGCGGGAGGCGAGACGGGCGGGCACCGAGATGGGACGCGAGGCGCGGAGGTACATGGACGCCGGGGAGCTGGTTCCCGACGACGTGATCCTCGGCATCGTGAGGGAAGCGCTCGCGGGGGAGGTGGCGGAGCGCGGGTTCATCCTGGACGGATTCCCGCGCACCGTCGCGCAGGCCGAGGGGCTCGGCCGGATCCTCGATGAGCTCGACGTCCGGCTCGACGCCGTGGTCGACATCGACGTCCCGGACGCGGTGATCGTGCGGCGCCTGTCGGATCGGCGCGTCTGCCGCGACTGCGGATCGGTCGTAGGTCCGGACGACGGGGAGACGTGCCCGACGTGCGGTGGGGATCTCGTCCCGAGGCCCGACGACCGGCCGGAGACGGTGAGGCGCCGGCTCGAGGTCTACCGGGAGCAGACCGCTCCGGTGCTGGCCTGGTACGCGTCCTCGACGGTCCCGGTGGTCCGGGTCGACGGCGTCGGGACGGTGATGGAGGTCGCCGGGCGCGTGCGCACGGGGATCAGCCGTTGATCCGGCTGAAGTCCGCGGCCGAGATCGAGACGATCGGCCGGGCCGGAGAGATCGTCGCCGGAGTGCTGGCGCTGGTCGCGGAACGCGTGGAGCCGGGAACGACGACCGGTGAGCTGGACCGGCTCGCCGAGGCGTTCATCCGGGACCACGCGGGGGCCCTGCCTGCGTTCAAGGGGCTGTACGGGTTTCCGGCGACCCTGTGCACCAGCCTCAACGACGAGGTCGTGCACGGGATTCCGTCCGATACGCGACGGCTCGCGGCGGGCGATCTGCTCAGCGTGGACGTCGGGGTCGAGTTGCGTGGGCTGTTCGCCGATGCGGCCGTGACGGTGCCGGTCGGAGATCCGGGGGAGGAGGCGCTCCGGCTGCTCCGGGTCACCCGCGAATCGCTGGATGCCGGAGTGGAAGCCGCGCGGCCGGGTGCGCGGCTCGGAGATGTCGGGGCGGCGATCCAGGAGCGGGTCGAGGCGGCCGGCTTCAGCGTCGTCCGGGAGCTCGTCGGGCACGGAGTCGGACATGCGCCGCACGAGGAGCCGCACGTCCCGAACTTCGGTCGACGGGGCCGGGGAGCGGAACTCACGCCCGGTCTCGTGATCGCGATCGAGCCCATGGTGAACGTCGGAGCGCGGCAGATCCGGCAGCTTGACGACGGGTGGACCGTCGTCACGGCCGACGGGAGCCTCTCGGCGCACTTCGAGCACACGGTGGCGGTCACCGGGGACGGGCCCCAGGTGCTGACGGTCCGGCGCGAGCCGGCGGAAGCAGGGAAGGAGTAGTCTTGGCGAAGGAAGAACCGATCCAGATGGCCGGCGAGGTCATCGAGGCCCTTCCGAACGCGATGTTTCGGGTGCGTCTCGAGAACGAGCACGAGATCACCTGTCACGTCTCGGGGAAGATCCGGATGAACTACATCCGGATCCTGCCGGGGGACAAGGTGACGGTGGAGATGTCGCCGTACGACCTGACCAAGGGACGGATCACGTACCGGTTCAAGTAGCCTCGGATTGAATTCCGGGCGGGAGGCCGTTATGATTCACGGCTCTTTCGCGCACGGAACGAGGGAAACGGAAAAGACCATGAAGGTTCGATCGAGCGTGAAGCGGGTGTGCGAGCACTGCAAGATCATCCGGCGCCGCGGCACGGTGCGGGTGATCTGCAAGCGGACCCCGAAGCACAAGCAGAGGCAGGGCTAGGCCATGGCCAGAATCGCGGGCGTCGATCTCCCCCGGGAGAAGCGGATCGAGGTCGCCTTGACCTACATCTACGGTGTGGGCCGCTCGACGGCGCAGTCGATCCTCGCCGAGACGGCGGTGAACCCGGACACGCGGGTGCACGCCCTCTCCGACGAGGACGTCAATCGCCTCCGGCGGGTGATCGAGAACCGGTACAAGGTCGAGGGCGCGCTGCGCACCGAGACGTCGATGAACATCAAGCGGTTGATGGACATCGGTTGCTACCGCGGCCTTCGGCACCGGCGGGGTCTTCCGGTCCGTGGCCAGAGGACGCACACGAACGCGCGGACCCGGAAAGGCCCGCGGCGGACCGTGGCGGGCAAGAAGAAGGCGCCCAGGAAGTAAGCGAGGGGAGAAGACCGAGTCATGGCGAAGCCAAGGACGACCGGCCGCAAGAAGCGCCAGGTCGACGCGGAAGGGGTGGCGCATATCAAGGCCACCTTCAACAACACGATCATCACGATCACCGACGTCAACGGCGGCACCGTCGCCTGGGCGAGCGCGGGCAAGGCGGGGTTCAAGGGCTCCAAGAAGTCGACGCCCTTCGCCGCCACGATCGCCGCGGAGCAGGCGGGCCGGGAGGCGGCGTCGATGGGCATGAAGCGCGTTCACGTCCGGGTCCAGGGACCCGGATCGGGGCGCGAATCGGCGATCCAGGCGCTGCAGAGCGCCGGGCTGACGATCCGGTCGATCCGGGACGTGACGCCGATCCCGCACAACGGCTGTCGGCCGCCCAAGAAGCGGCGCGTCTGAGCGGTCGGCCGAAGCCGGGCCGCCGAAGGAACCGGAAGCGAAGTCGAAGGGACGTTCATGGCACGATACACGGGACCCGTCTGTCGCCTCTGCCGTCGCGAAGGCGAGAAGCTCTTCCTCAAGGGGAAGCGGTGCTTCACCGAGAAGTGCGCGATCGAGCGCAAGGGCTATCCGCCCGGCGAGCACGGCAACTCGCGGCGCCGACGTCGCAACTCGGAGTACGCCACCCAGCTCCGTGAGAAGCAGAAGGTCAAGCGGATCTACGGGATCGGCGAGAAGCAGTTCGAGACCCTGTTCGACCGGGCGGCGCGGGTGAAGGGGATCACCGGCGAGAATCTGCTCGTTCAGCTCGAGTGCCGTCTCGACAACGTGGTCTACCGGCTCGGGTTCGCGCCGTCGAGGAAGGCGGCGAGGCAGCTGGTGCGACACCGGCACGTTCTGGTCGATGGCGCCACCGTCGACATCCCGAGCTTTCAGGTCGCCCCCGGACAGGAAATCGCGATCGGTGCCACCGGCCACGAGATGCCGGTGGTCCGGGAGGCGGTGGCCGACCGGAAGGGCAAGGACACGCTGTCCTGGCTCGGCGTCGACTACGAGGCCCTGACCGGACGGATGCTGGAGCGGCCTTCCCGCGCGGACATTCCGCTCGCGGTCCAGGAGCAGTTGATCGTCGAGCTTTACAGCAAGTAATCGAGGCGGAACGCGAAGATGCTAGATCTTACCGGACTTGTGCTGCCGAGCACCGTCGAAGAGCGGAACCGCTCGAGCGATGGTCGTCGCGCCGAGTACGTCCTGCAGCCGCTCGAGCGCGGCTTCGGCCACACCGTCGGAAACTCGATCCGGCGCATGCTGCTCTCCTCCCTCCCTGGATCGGCCATCTGGGCCTTCCGGGCGGATGGGGTGCAGCACGAGCACCAGACGATTCCCGGCGTGGTCGAGGATGTCCACCAGGTCATCCAGAATCTGAAGCGACTCGTGATCGTGCTCGATCCCGGGGTCGACGAGGCGAAGCTGTCGCTCGCGGTCCGCAAGGCAGGGACGATCCGGGCCGCGTCGATCGGCAAGGTCTCGGGCGTCTCGATCGTGAACCCGGAGCAGGTGCTGTTCACGCTCCAGGACGACCTGCCCGAGAACCGGCCGCTCAACCTCGAGTTCTGGGTGAACCGGGGACGGGGCTTCGTGCCCGCGGATCAGCACGAGCGACCCGAGGATGCCCCGGTGGACCTGATCCGCGTCGACTCGATCTACAATCCCGTCGTCCGCGCGAACTTCCTGGTCGAGGAAACGCGGGTTGGCCAGCGCACCGACTTCGACCGGCTCACCGTCCAGGTCGAGACGGACGGCTCGATCGATCCGGGCGACGCGGTGGCTTCCGCCGCCGAGATCGCGCGTGCGCACCTGCAGTACCTGCTGCAGTTCGGGGTCGGAAACGGGGATTTCGCGGCGGTCATCGAGACGTCGCACGCGCGGCGGCCGGTCCCGTCCGAGCTTCAGGATCTGCTCGATGCGACCCTGGACGAGTTCGAGGAGATCTCGATTCGCTCCCGGAACAACCTCGACAAGGCCGACATCCGGACCCTGTTCGACATCGTGAGCCGCAGCCGGGACGAGATCCTGAACGTTCCCAGCTTCGGCGAGAAGTCGCTCGAGGAGATCGTGGATCTGCTGGCCCGGCACGGGCTCGACTTCGACATGGCGATCGAGCGGGACGAAGAGGGGCGCATGTGGCTGACGGAGGCCGGTTCAGAGGGCGAAGGCGAGGAGTCCGATGAGGCATAGGAAGAAAGGGCGGAGCCTCAGCCGCACGGCGAGCCACCGCACGGCGACCCTGCGGAACATGGCCACGAGCCTCCTCCTCCACGAGCGGATCCGCACGACCGAGGCAAAGGCCAAGGAACTGCGTCCGTTCGTCGAGAAGCTGATCACGCTCGGGGGCACGGACGACGTTCACAGCCGCCGGCAGGCCCGGCGTCAGATCGGCGACCGGGCGGCGCTCCACAAGCTGTTCGACGAGATCGGCCCCCGCTTCCGGGAGCGGCCCGGCGGGTACACGCGCATCCTCAAGCTCGGGGCGCGCAAGGGAGACGGGGCGGAGCTGGCCATCATCGAGCTGACCGATCGGGGCGAGTAGCCCCGGAATCCGGATCGGGAAAGGGAGGCACCGATGGGTCGGAGTCGCGTGACCCCGCTTCTGGCGATCATCGCGATCGTGGCCGTGGCGGGATTCTTCTGGTGGCTGGAGCGGGAGGCGGCGGATCTCGACACCGCGGCCGTGCCGGTCATGGAGGAGGAACCGCAGCAGGCGGCAGATCTCAACACGGCGCAACTCGCGGCCGAGCCCGCCGCGGCGATCGGCGAGACCGGGTGGATGCGGTTCGTGACGGTCGACCAGCGGCTGGGGCGTGGCGCGTTCACCGTCCGGCTCGACGCGGAGCACGCCTATCCGGTGCTGCTCGCGCCGGACCTGATCGCGCGCGGAGCGGAAGTGTACGGAAACGACCGGGTGAGCATGTTCGGACGGGTCTACGTCCTGAACGACTCGATCCGGTCGGTGTGGGTCGACCAGGAAGCGGTGGATGCCGGGAGCGCGGACGCGATCCCCGGGACCCCGAGCTTCTTCCGGGCCGATTCCCTGTCGATCAACTGAGTCCGTCGGGAAGCGTCATGGCCAACTTCTGTCACGTCTGCAACAAGGGCCCGGCCACCGGGAATCGCGTCAGCAACGCGAACAACCGGACGAAGCGGCGGTTCATGCCGAACCTCCAGCGGGTCCGGATCCAGGAAGGCGGTCGCGTCCTCCGGGTACGCGTCTGCACGCGTTGCCTGAAGGCGGGAAAGGTCCGCAAGGCGTCCTGACGCCCGGATCGTCGCCGCGACGCGGCAGCCCGGAGCGGAAGAGGTCGGACGTCGGGAAGGCTCTGCCGCAGGGCGGGGCCTTTCTTGCGCAAGGGGCAAGTCCTCGCGGCCTTCGCTCCGCCCGGCTCGGCCGCCGTTCCGTGCTCGCGAATCGGAGGGTCCTCGCATGAAGGTCCTCGTCACCGGGGCTGACGGGTTCGTAGGGGAGCACCTGCTCGAGGAGCTGCTCGAGCGCGGCTACGACGCCGCGGGCTCGACGCTCAGCCTCCCGCCGGTCCGGGACACCCTCACGCCCGCGCAGGTGGCGTCCGTCGACTGGAAAGCGACCGACGTGCGCGACCACGACGCTCTCTACCGGCTCATCGCCGCGGTCCGTCCTGCGCAGATCTACCATCTCGCCGGATTCGCCTCGGGAGCCCTCGCCCGGGAGAAGGCCGCCGAGGCCCTGACCGTCAACGCCGCGGGGACGGTGAACCTGTTCGAGGCGGTGCTCGCCGTGAGGGACGAGTTCCCGGAATTCAACCCGCGCATCCTGGTCATGGGGAGCGGAGACTCGTACGGCGACGCGGCACGGGACGGCGTGCCGCTGTCGGAGGACCTTCCGCTCCGGCCGGTCTCGCCGTATGGACTCTCGAAAGCGGCGCAGGAGCTCGCGGCGCACACCTACCGTCGGGCGAAGGATCTCCGGGTCCTCGTCATGCGGAGCTTCAACCTCGTCGGGCCGGGGCAGGGCCCGCACTTCGTCGTGCCCGACTTCTGTGGCCAGGTGGCCGAGATCTGCGCCGGCCAGAGCGAGGACGGGGCCGTGCACGTCGGCAATCTCGACGTGGAACGGGACTTCACGGACGTCCGGGACGGGGTCCGGGCCTTCCGGGCCGTGATGGAGCTCGAGCGACCTTCGGCGGCCTACAACCTCGCTTCCGGCGCCCCGGTGAGGATCGGGCAGATTCTCGACTGGATTCTCGACGAAGCGGGCATCCGGCCCGAGATTCGTGTCGATTCCGGACGCGTGCGGGAGGGTGAGGTGCCGAGGATCCAGGGCGACGCGAGCCGGTTGCGGTCGGAGACGGGCTGGGCGCCCGCGCGCCCGATCGAGGAATCGGTGCGCGAGGTCTACCGCTGGACGGCGCGGCGGCTTGGCGTGCCGGCGTCGGAGAATGGGGGGAGCGCGTGAACGTCACGGTGATCGGGACCGGGTACGTCGGACTGGTGGCGGGCGCCTGTCTGGCGGAGACGGGCAACCAGGTCGTCTGCGCGGACATCGACGACGCGAAGGTCGAGGCGCTTCGCGAGGGTCGCGTACCCATCTACGAGCCGGGTCTGGAGCGGCTCGTGGCCCGGAATCTGGCGGAAGGGCGTCTCGAGTTCACGACGGACGTGGCGCAGGCGGTACGTCACGGACGGGTCGTCTTCATCGCTGTGGGAACGCCGCCAGGGGAGGATGGCTCGGCCGACCTCCAGCACGTGCTCCGCGTGGCCGGGACGATCGGGCGCAACCTGAACGACGAGAAGGTGATCCTCACGAAGAGCACGGTACCCGTCGGCACCGCCGCCCTCGTCCGCGAGGAGATCCGACGTCACACGGACGCGCGTTTCCACGTCTGCTCGAACCCGGAATTCCTGAAAGAGGGCGCGGCGGTAGACGACTTCATGAAGCCGGACCGTGTCGTCTGCGGGGTCGAGTCGGAGGAAGCGCGGTCCGTGCTCGAGGAGCTCTACGAGCCGTTCGTCCGTAGCGGCAACCCCCTCATCTTCATGGACATC
>Ga0316577_10000260_pt1 | contig 18708 bp, 16 predicted proteins | sample S5NA_FD_203073 | JGI IMG/M metagenome (GOLD analysis project Ga0316577, IMG submission 203073) | Rhizosphere microbial communities from salt marsh grasses in Alabama, United States - S5-7_050615r2r1 | ecosystem: Host-associated > Plants > Roots > Rhizosphere | place: USA: Alabama | collected... | reverse complement strand
TCAGATCCTGGCTGGCGCGCGGGGACATAGACCTGTCGATATTGAATCCGTGGTTGAGACCCTGCTGCGCTTATCCCAGCTGCTGACGGATTTTCCGGAGATCCAGGAATTAGATATCAACCCCATGCGTGTCTTCCACGAAGGCGAAGGTTGCAGCGCCTTGGATGCGCGCATTCTTGTCGGTTAAAAGAGGTTGAGAAGATATTTCAATCTTCCTCATTCGTTCGGAATTAGGAAATCAGTTCTGGTGTTGATTGATCTGGTGATTTTGGATCACACCTGCCACGAATAACGGCTCTTTAGAAATCAGAACGGCCAAATGCTGGGCATCACCAGCATCACTACTAGCAGCACTACAAGTGTTAGCGGTAGACCAACCTTGACATAATCACTGAAGCGATATCCACCGGGTCCCATAACCAGTAGGTTGGCCGGATGGCTGACGGGGCTCATAAACGCGGCAGAAGCGGCAATAGCGACGGTCATTGCCAGGGGATAAGGCGAAACTCCTAGATCAGAAGCGGTATTCAACGCGACCGGTACCAGTAGAACCACCACAGCTGGATTGGGCATGACTTGAGAGGCGAGAGAGGTCAAAATAAACAAACCGGCCATAACGATTGCCGGTCCATAAGCACCGAGCAGTTCTACCATCCAGGTTGCAACGAAGCTGGCAGCACCGGTTGTCTCCATGGCAATTCCAAGAGGGATCATACCAGCGATCAAAAACACGGCTCTCCATTCTATCGCCCGGTAAGCCTCGTCCATTGTTAAGCACCCCGTCAGGACCATTAAAGCTACACCCACCACGACCATGATGACGATGGGTACCAGGCCAAAGATTACCGGCAGCAGTACAATTACCATGATGGCAATAGCTAGCCAGGCTTTGTTGCTGCGTGGTTTTTCTTGGGCTTCCTCGGTCAGCACAATGAAGTCCGGTTCAGTGCCCAGAAGTTTGATTCTCTCCCGCGAGCCGTACAGCAGGAAGGCATCACCAAAGCGCAGCGCCATTTCAGCCAGGTCTGTTCGAAAAGCGTGACCTTCACGCCAGATAGCCAGGACGTTAAGACCATATTTCGCCCGGAAGTGTATCTGGCGCAGGTTTTTTCCTGTCAGCGTGGTATGTGGTGAAAGCACTGCTTCTACCAGACCTATCTCTGCAGATTCCAGTTCACTGATTTCTGGAGGTGTCGTGGATTCTATTCTCAGGCTTTGGAGCCCATCCACGGTGAGCAGGTCTTCCCGTCTGCCTTTGACTAGTAAAGTATCTCCAGCTTCCAGGCGATCGTCTGGATCGGGCATTAGTAAGGTTTCACCCTGGCGGATGATGCTGAGCACGCCAATACCATATGCGACACCCAACCGGCTTTCTGCCAGAGTAATTCCTGCCAAAGGTGAATCTTCTGGCAGCTGCACGAGCATCAGCCTGTCCTCCAGTTGGTAAACTTGCTCAGGCAGGGTTGGTGTGACGATAAAATCATCATCTTGCTGGATCATTTTTAGTTGGGATTGCTGGCCTTGTACGAGTAGTTTATCTCCGGGATGGAGGGGAATCTTCTCGAGATTGGTGCGCCAGATGGTTTCCTCCCTACGGATGGCCAGTACTATCAATCCATAACGCTGTCGAAAATCCGATTGGCGTAAATTGCGGTTGATCAGGGAAGAATTTGGTGGGATCTCCAATTCGATAATTTCAATCCCGGGTGAAATTAATCTCTCGATGGATATTTTTTCGTCCTCGATAATCAAGTGCCGCCGGCCATGTAAATCCCTCAGATGATCGATGTTGCCCTCAATAACAAGCCTATCGCCGGGATGCAGTATTGTCGCTGGAGTGGGAGCGAGCTGGGTGTAGCCATCTTGGATGATAGCAACCACGTTCAATCCTAAAATTGATCCCAATTTGCTGATTCCCAGGGTTTTGCCAGATAACGGGGAGTCAACCGGTAGTCGCACCAAGGTCATGTGTTCCTGAAGTTCGTAAAAATCCTCATAATCTGCTTGGGTGTCCCGAATTGTCTCCCGCCCAATATCTCGGACCGGCAACAGGCGGTATCCTAAAACCACGATGAATACGATTCCCGATATCAGTACAACCACACCCGTCGGTGTATAGTCAAACATTTGAAATGGATCCAGCTGCACTGCACGCAAGGCTTCACTGACCAAGATATTGGACGGTGTACCGATCAGTGTGGTCATGCCTCCCATCAAGGTGGCAAAGGCCAAAGGCATGAGCAGCTTGGAGGGCGGAATTTGGGTGCGTCTGGCGATATCAATAACGACTGGTAGGAAAAGGGATGCAACACCGATAGAATTCATAAATCCCGAGAGCAAACCTGTCAACAGCATGATCACTAAGATCAAGCGAGTTTCCGCATTACCTGCCAGTCTTAATACGCGGTGCCCAAGTAATCCTGCAACCCCGGTCCGGGAAAGGCCAGCGCTGAGGATCAAGACTGCCCATACAGTCACCACGGCTGCGTTGCTGAAACCAGATAGTGCCTCAACAGGGGTTAAGAGTCCTGTCAAAGCTAAGCTGACCATCACCATAAGTGCAACTAGGTCCACCCTTACTCGTTCAGTGATAAATAACAAAACAGCTAGGGCGGTGATGGCAAAGACGATGGCGATATCTGGGGTCATCTTAAATATGATCGCATTAAATGATTGAGGTATTCCTATTCTACCTCGATTATTTCGGGAAGAAGATTCACGATGTGCGTTTTATTCGCTTTTTAAATGATCTGCAATAGTATCGTGCCGAGAATTATCAGTGTGATTTACCTTCGTATGCTGACCTGGGTCTTTATTGCCATACGAGCAGGCGTTTCAATTCAGATTCCTTGTCTTCCATCACTTCCCCGCTCAAATCGATGGTTTCGCTGTGAATCTTGCCAGCGAACTCAATTGGTAAGCCTTAAAATGGGCTAAAAATACCAGCAAAGAAATCTGGATTTGGATTATACCAGTCAGATCAACAGGGATTTGTACTATGAAATTGGTTTGAGAATTCTAGTGAGGTTAATCAGGATAATATTTGGATATGACACGATCCCTGACCTTGGAGAGAATAAAAGCAACTGCTGCAAGGGCTAAGATCACATTTAACCAGCGTTGATCCCAGGTTTTGCGGATCGATGTTTCTGTGGCGATCTCCGTCTGCCCAGAATTCGAAGCGAAAATTGAAGTTAGTTGAACGTTCTTCGGTGAAGCATCTTCAGTCGCCCAATTAAATAATTCCGCTTTTGAGGCTGTGAACTGGTCAAAATCACCTAAAGATAAATGGCGTCCATCATTGTGGTTAAACGTCGGAAAACCAATATTGGTGTAACCCCAGCTGGGATCGGCAAAGTGCCAGCTGTCCTGCAAATTGTACTCGACCCAGGCATGCCCACTTCCTGGTACACTCGAAGCTTCGTCATGGGGGAGCGAGAACAAAATATCCGGGAGGATGGTGCCGATGATCATCTTGGCGGGAATTCCAGATGCACGGCAGAGAGCCACCATTAAACGGGAGTAACCAATGCATGCCCCAACTCTGGTGCGAAATGCTTCCAGGGCGGATACATTGGTCTCTTCACATCCATTTTCTGAGTAATCCAGGTAGCTCGAAACAAATTGAAAGATGCGAGCTGCAGGATTGCCACTGGCACCGCTTAGAACACTGCTGGCAGCTGTTTTTATTTCCTCGTGATTTGATTCGATGCCTTCCTGAGGGAGCATGTCAAACTTGGCAACAGGTGCTTGCCAGGAAGGATTTCCCTGCGCCAAGGTGACCTCATAATCAACCAGAGCTGTTTTTTCACCATCTGCATTGACCTGGCCTGATAATTCAAGCAGATCAATATAGGCGCGGGATTTGATCTCTTGATCACCATCCCATTGAATGGATAAATTATGCACGGATTGGTATGGACCAGACTTGGGCAGCATCAGGCCCAAGTTTATTTCGGCATCACCCGTAGTTTGGTAAATGTGAAAAGTTTTTGTGATGCGGTAATGTATTTTTGCGGGCAGCAAGGTATATGCACCAAGTGCAGTTATTGAAAGCAGCGCCAATATGGCGACTAGGGAGGCAGCTGTAATCAGGTAACGTGTGTAATTAGGTTTGTAGATCCCTTGTATTGTGGTATTTTTCACTATGTCAGGAGTGGAAATTTTTGTGGTATTCACGGTGATCTTATTGAGATTTATTGATTTTGAGGTGGGTGATTAGATGTTCTGGAAGGCGTTTATTGTCAATTCACCTGGATGGGATAAATCTCGCTTGTAGAACTATTGATTTTCTTTCCAAGATCGAATCGTAAAGTTAAAATATAATAAATCAGAACCTGTTATATTATGGATTATATCTCCGATAACTATCATATTGAATTAAAATTCACAAATGCGGTTTTAGAGATGATGAAAATCACTAAAAAAGCTGTGATAACAGGTGGTGAATACCCCAATCCGGATGGGTTGTTGGATGCATATCTTGGAATCAAGATCATGCCGCCAATTGCTTAAAAAGCAGCTATTATTGAAAGTGACACATCACTGGTGCTTATCATGCGAGAGGCAAGCAAGGGCATACTGACAGGCGGTTTTGGAGTATATTTCCCTGGTAATTCAGGGGAATGCAATCTAATAAAAACTCAAAATTTCACCGGCACAGTAAGGAGTATTTAAATATGGAAATAAGCCTCCGCTCAATTGGCAGGATCGTCAGTCCTTTCAAGAATCCTGCAGGCATGCCCATCCAACCTGCTGCGGCTCAGGGTGTACAAGGGCAGGTTGTGCTTTCTCCAGAATATGTAATGGGGGTAGAGGACCTGGATGGTTTCTCGCATATTTTTTTAATTTATTACTTTCATAAGATCAGCACATCCAAATTGACGGTCATACCCTTCCTGGATGATCGACCTCACGGGGTATTTGCTACCCGGGCGCCTCAGCGGCCTAATCCAATTGGTATATCGGTTGTGAAATTAATCAAGGTTAATGGAAATACGCTGCATATAGAAAATGTTGATATCCTTGATGGAACACCCTTGATTGACATCAAACCCTATGTGCCCTCGATTGATGAGCACCCGGTCACATCGATCGGGTGGCTGGAACATGCACAGGATCGGATTGGGGGGATGAAATCCGATCATCGATTTGTGGAAGATTAACGAATCTGCAAAGCCAGTTGCCCTTCCAAGCGATGCAATCTCCCAATATACTATAGGGAACAAATACCATCCGGTGAGAGGATAAATGAGCTTAGAGATCATTACATTAGAATGTCCCTCTTGTGGTGGTCGGACAAGTTTTTCTGCCGATACTGATATCCTGGTATGTGATTATTGTGGGAACCAGCACACGTTTCGCCTGCCAGACCCCACCACTGGATATACACCTGATGCGGTGCTTGGTGAGAATATTAATCCCGCACCAGAAACAGCCATTTCCCAATCGGAAACAAGTAGCTTACGCCCGCGCCCGAGAGAAGTCACCTTGCAAAAGCAGGGGGAACGGTTGGAATTATCCTGGCGTTGGTTCTCCTGGAAATACCTGCCACTGGCATTTTTCTGTGTTGCCTGGGATGGATTTTTGTGCTTTTGGTACAGCATGGCTTTTACAATGGATGCGCCATGGATCATGATCGTTTTTCCCATTGCGCACCTGGCTGTCGGTGTGGGTTTGACTTATTCTACATTGGCTGGCTTTCTGAATCACAGTCAAATTGTCGTCGATCAAGAAATTTTCTCAGTCAGCCATGGACCAATACCCTGGTTTGGCAACCTGCGAGTACCGGTTACCCAGGTGAAGCAGCTCTACTGCAAGGAAAAACCCGGTAAGAGTAACAGTGGGCCTACATTCCAGCTGAGCGTCATATTGAAGGATGGGCGCAAAAAAGATCTGCTGTCGAATTTAGATTCGCCAGAAATTGGATTTTACATGGAGCACCAGATCGAAAACTGGTTAAACATCCCCGACCAGCCAGTCAGGGGTGAAATCCCCGATTAATTTATATTCCATAGGGGGAATTCGTTGCTAGGTCTACTGGTAATTATTGGCTGGCGGATTCTAGATCAGCATCCTCACCCGTGAGTTCGATATCCATGTTATAGAGCAGGGCAATAGCCTCGGGCATGGAGAATTTAGCTGCCTGCAGGTCATTTAACCCAGGATTGATCGAATAATTGCGGGCTCGGGCCAGGTTGGCTTCACGCAGCTTTGTGTGGAGAAAAAGACTATCTGTAAGATCGCTTCCGGAAAAATCGGAGCCGGTTAAATCAGCTTCACGAAAGTCAACATTTACCACATTGCAGTTTAAGATCTGCATGCCTTTTAGACTAAGCCCGATAAATGTGTTGTGGTTTAGAGTGGATTTAGAAAAGTGGAGTGGTTTTCCGAGCGCTGCCGAAGTCCAATCAGCCTGAGTCCAGTTGACTCCAATAATTTTTGAATCTTCAAAGCAGATAGAAGGCAACATGGTTTCTGGGATTTTAACTAGACTAAGGTCGCAGTCCCGGAAAACACAATTAACGAAGCGGCATTTGATCAATTCGGTTTCAACAAAGGAGCACTGGTTGAAGGTGCAGTCAACAAATTCGCTTGAGATAATTTGGTGGCCATCCAGGCGTGCATTTTTAAATTCTTGGCCAGTGTAACGTTCTCCCGAAATGATTGGATTTTCCAAGTGGCATTTTCCCGAGAAATATTAAGATCCGGTACCAAGCTGTTTGATTGGCTTTTATCAAAATTCCGGTTTAACCGGGGAGGGTGGGTTTCACAATCAGGATGATCAATCCATAAAGCCTTGAGATTTCAAGTAATTAAGTACATTCCTTGAAATTTCCTGGTATGAACGCCGCGAGTACTTCACTTCGGTATAGACCTGAGCCAGGTTCTCTACCCCCGATTCAATGATCAATTTGCGCAGGCGCGGGTAGCCCATATAGCGCTCCCAACCTCTGTGCTCCCTTTCCTGGTATATCTCCGAAATTTGTTCATCGCTGTAATCGTGATAAGTCTCATGATGGACCAGACCCTCCAACGGGAGGCGATCGCGAGGGGCTGGGTCTTCGTCTGGATAGCCAAGGGTGAAGCCGACCACGGGTACAACATTGACCGGCAGATCTAAAATCCGTCCAACCTGGTCGCAGTTTGATAACGTGCTGCCCAGATAGCAGATGCCCAGGCCTTCCGATTCAGCTGCCAGGGCAACGTTCTGTGATACCAGGATGGCATCAATGGCAGCGATCATGAAACTGAAGAAATTGTCGAAATTATCCGGGGCATCACTGATGCTCAACCACCCCCGCATGCGATGAAAGTCAGCGCAAAAGGTGAGCAAGAGGGGTGCTTCCAGCACCATGCTCTGTTCCATGTGAGCTTTATAGAGCTGCTCCCGCAGAGTTTGATCCCTGGTGACGATGATCGAGTAGGTTTGCATATTGCCTGATGAAGAAGCACGGATTCCAGCCTCTAAAAGCTTGTTAAGCAGGCTGTCGGGAACAGGATCTGGCGTATACTTGCGAATAGAGCAGTGTTGGTGAATTTGTTGGATGACTGCCATAAAGGGAGCCCCTTTCAGGAGATATTCAGCAGTAGATTGAGTTTTCTTTTTGTATCCAGATTTGGATCATTGCGGAATTCCCCCTTATTTTACTTGATCGGTTTACCCATCGAATAGGCTCTTCCCGAACAAAGGTACAGGGAAGAGACTAGAACTTCGGTTAACCGGAGAATTGGTTCTGGTTACCGGATGAAAGTGTTTAACTTTTTAACAACCAGAGAAGGCGATCGTATGATAGGGCGTAATGAATGATAACCAGGATCGCAAGCGCCCATCCCCAGTTCGGCTGTCCAGCTGCGATGAAAGCCCAGGTGGCGGCCGCGAACAAAGCCAATTCGATCACCAGGCGTACGATACTGGGAATGGGAACAGGCGCATTGCCCGAACTGCTGGAGTCACCCGGGACACGGAAAGTGCCCCAAATTACTGCCGCCAGGACAACCAGCCCGATGCACCAGACGAAGCGCCAGATGCCGGTATGTTGAGTCCAACCCCAGTATCCCAGGGCAAATAAGGCGGCAATCTCAAGGAGAAAACGAAAAGCAAGATTGATTGGATTTGATCCCATTAGGTGCACTTTCCTCCATTAATTTAATACGCTTGAAACCTGTTGGTTGATCCTATTGTTAGAGGTTTGCTTTCCTATCGTCTCGTCGATCGATAAATTTATCTGGATTTCGGATATCAGGCAGAGATTATCCTTGATCGGATCGCATCATACCGACCCAGCTGATGTCGATACCCGCGAGAGTTCCCAGTCGCTCACTCAGCTCACCGGTGTGATGCTGGAGGTGGCGGATGTTGTAAAATTGCAGCTCATGCTTATTGAAGGGGATCCAGCTAAATCCGGAATCCCCCTCCAGATCCAATCCGGCAACTTTTTCATCAATCTCGTGCTGGCAGAATTCTAAATAATCCAGCAGCTCTCTTTTTGTAAATATCCTTCCAATTTCCCCTTCCCCTGATGAAACAGGAGCGAACCGGTGTGCATTATCATAATGCATTTCCCAGGGAGTGAAATCCTGCTCCTTGGGTTGTAAGTACAGATGGGTATAAAAGAGAGCGTGGTAGGCTATTTGCCAGAATTGGTTTTCATATTGTGTGTCAGCCCATAACTCTTCAGGACATTGCGTGATAGCTTGTTTAATCATCTCCATTGCAGCTTGATATTGCGATCTGATAATCTCTTTAGTCTTCATATGTTTCACTCCTGATTCCTTATAAAAGATAGTTCTCAGCCCTTCAGCTATATTCAAAATAACTTTAATATGGATACCACCAGTCCTTTGTGTCTTGTGAAAAATCCCAGTGGACGTGCTTGGTCTCAAGGAAGCTATCCAGACCTTCGGCACCCAGTTCGCGGGCATTCCCGCTCATCTTCATGCCTCCGAAGGGTCCGGCGTAGTTGTCAGTCAGGGGATCATTGATCCAAATTGTACCCGCACGCACTTCTTCGAAGAAGGTCTTGATCAAGCGTGCATCGTTCGAGCGCAAAACTGCTCCCAAACCATATTTGCTGTCGTTGACGAGTTGGATTGCTTCCGTGAAGGTTTTATAGGTCATCAGGGGAATTGCAGGGCCAAAAGTTTCCTCAGACATGATCAACATGTTGTGATCCACACTGGTCAGCACCGTGGGTTCGTAGTAGAATCCACGGTCAAATTGCGGAGGCCGCCGACCACCGGTTAAGAGTTTTGCACCCCGGGATTGAGCATCCTGGATGTGGCTCTCAAATTTCACTCGATACTTATCCCCAATCATGGGACCGATGTCCGTGGTCGGTTCGATGCCCGGACCCAGGCGCAATTTATTAACCTCAGCAACCAGAGCCTCGGTGAATTCAGAGATCAGATTTTCTGCGACGTAAACACGTTCTGTGGAAGTGCACACCTGCCCACAATTGATCAGGGCAGAGTAAGCCAAAGCCCTGGCGGATTTCTCGATATCGATGTCCGGTCCGACTACAAAAGCATCTTTACCGCCTAATTCGAGATGTAAGTGCTTGATCAGTGGGGCAGCCTGCTGGCTGATGCGCTGCCCGGTCTGCAGCGAACCAGTAAAGGCGATCACGGGTACATGCGGGTGTTTAACCAGGGCTTCACCCACTGGAAGGCCGTATCCAGTGACGACATTCACTACCCCTGGTGGTAAATGATCAAAGCATTTTTCGACCAGCAACAAGGTCGAAAGCGGGGTCATTTCAGAGGGTTTGATGACGACAGAGTTTCCGGCGGCTAATGCAGGTGCAATCTTCCACGATAACAAGAGCAGCGGGTAATTCCATGGCGAAATACAACCGACAACACCATAGGGTTCTTTGAGCACCATGTTGAGCTGGTTCTCTGGTTCGGGTGAGGGGAGGACACGGCCGCGGTAGTGGCGGCCCAATTCTGCATAATAGTCGACCGTACCAGCGACCCATTCCATCTCTTCTTCATTCTCCGAGATGGGTTTGCCCTCCTCCAGTGTGAGCAATTCCACCAGCTGCTCCCAATTTGCACGTATCTTCGCACTGGCTTCATGCAGCAAGTTCGCTCGTTCGACCGCTGCTGTTTTCCGCCAGCTCTCGAAGGCAGATTTGGCGGCCTCCACAGCCCGGTAGGTATCTGCTTCTGTCCCGGCTGGAACCAGATCAAGGACCTCTTCAGTTGCCGGGTTGTGGACCTCGATCACCTGTCCGGTATCAGCCCCAAACCACTCGTTATTTATCCAATGACCCTTCATCTCAACTCTTTTCTCCTGTCGATCAATCAGGTGGCATCCACTTCCAACGGGTATGCGGATTGAATCGATAGGCTGACTTTGAGTGAAAGCCAGCCTATTTTGATCTTTTTAATGAGGTGAAGCTTACGTACTACTGTGTGCTGATTTCAGTCCATATTCGCGAGTAAATCTCTGTTGCATCGCCAACATTTTCCAACCACTGCAACCGGTTGAACACTTCTTCGGAGGGGTATACAGCCTCATAGTCAAGGATTTCTGGATCGATAAACTCTTCGGCAGCAGCATTGGGGGATGCATACCAGACGAAATCGGTATTCATGGCGGCGATCTCGGGGCGATTCAAGAAATCGATCCACTGGTAAGCCATTTCTAAACGCTGGGGATCCTTGGCTGCATCCGCTGTGATGCACAGGTTATCGGTCCACTTCACTGCACCTTCTTCAGGGATGACATAGTCGATGTTTTCATCTTCAACCTGGGCGGTGAATATATCCCCACTCCAGCCAAGCGCCAAAGCGATATCCCCGGTCAGCATGTTGTCCTCATAAGTATCTGAATCAAATGCAGCAATATAGGGTTTGATAGCCAGAACCACCTGTTTGGCTTCTTCTAATTCCGCTTCGTCAGTGGTGTTGGGGCTGTATCCGAGGTAGATCAAAGCTGATCCCAGGACCTCACGCATATCGTCTAGCATGGAGATGCGGCCTTCAAATTCAGCTGCGTTTTCCGGGTTGTAAAGGTACTCCCAGCTGGCAGGCGCCTCATCCCAATCATTCCAGTTAAAGCCGATGCCTGTTGTTCCCCAGAAGTAGGGGACGCAGTGTGCCAAGCCAGGATCGTATGGTGGATCAGTAAAAGAGGGGTCAAGGTTATCCAGGTTTTCAAGCTTGCTGTGATCTAGTTCCGCCAGCAGGCCCAACTCGATCATCGTTGTGACCATATAGTCGGAGGGGACAATGACATCATAACCGGTTGCGCCGCCCTGTAGCTTTCCGAGCAGATCCTCGTTGCTCCCGAAAGTGTCTTCGACCACCCTGATGCCGGTTTCTTCTTCGAAGAGTGTAAAGATCTCGGGTTCGATGTATTCACTCCAATTGTAGAAATTGAGAACTTTATCAGTCCCTTCTTCTGGTACTGTTTCTTCCTCTGGTGTCGTCCCTTCCTCTGGAGCTGTCTCTTCCTCTGGAGCTGTACCTCCACTTGCGCAGCCAGCTGCGATTATCGCGACTAAGAAGATCACCAGGATTGTAAAAATGATTTTCTTCATTTGTTCCTCCTCATATGGATGATATAGTATTCTCTTGTAATTATTCTTACTGTTTGAATCTGTCTTCTATGTGTCATCTCCTTTCCTCTGGAGCCAAAGAGATAGCGGTACCAAGAACATTGAAGCAAGCAACAGCAGGCTGGATACCGCATTTATTTCTGGCGTAATACCACGCTTTACCATGGAGTAGATACGTACCGGAAGGGTAGTGGAGCCAGGCCCAGAAGTAAAAAATGTGATCACGTAATCATCCAGGGATAATGTGAATGCAAATAATGCACCGGCAAGTATCCCGGGCAGCAGGAGCGGGAAAGTCACCCGCCAGAAGGCACGCCACTCGTTCGCATATAAATCACTGGCGGCCTCCTCCAGGCCAGGATCAATCGATGCCATGCGGGCGCGCACAATGACGGCTACAAAAGCGATATTAAAAGCCACGTGCGAGATGATGATGGTGGATAAACCCAATTCCATTTTTACCAGCACGAAGAAAGCCAGCAGCATGATTGCCATGGCGATGTCCGGAATAATGATTGGCAGGAAAAGCAGAGCATCCAGAGGAGCTTTTCCCCGAAACCGGTAGCGTTCAATACCCACAGAGATCATCGTACCAAAGATGGTTGAAATTATGGTTGAGGAGATGGAGACGATCAAGGTGTTTTTCAATGCAAACCCGATGGCGTAATCGCCAAATAATTTAACATACCAATCCAGTGTGAACCCGGCCCAGTTATTGGGAAAGCGGGACACATTGAATGAAAAGATGACTACCAGAACGATAGGTGCATAGAGGAAAAAATAAAATGACAGTGCATAAAGGGAGAAGAATACCTGTGCGATGCGTGCCCATAATCCGGGCTTCGGTTGATTTTGATAAACCTGTGCGCCTTTCTGGTAGATAGTGTGATCTGTCAGGGGAGTGGCCATCGTTATGATTCCTGCTCAGTTTCATTTCTCAGGCTGCGGAAGTAGATCAATGTGCCTGCCAGCATAGCAACCATTAGAATCGTTGAGATGGCTGCTCCGAAAGGCCAATCGGAAGCACTGCCAAACTGCTGTTGAATCAGATTTCCGATCATATCGGCCTTCCCTCCTCCCAATAAATCTGGAGTGACGAACGCTCCGAAAGAAGGTACGAAGACTAATATCGATCCCGAAACGATGCCTGGCAGAGTTAAAGGAAGTGTAACCCTCAGGAATGTACGGATGCGGTTGGCATATAAATCCTGGGCTGCTTCTAATAATGATTGATCGAGACCAACCAGGCTCGCATAACAGGGCAGGACCATCGCCACCACCCAACCGTATACCAATCCTAAAATCACGGCGTTGTCGGTGAATAATAATTTGAGAGGTTCACTGATTAAACCAATTCCAAGCAAAGTATTATTCAATATACCTTCCCGGGCGATGATGAATCGCCAGGCATACGTTCTGATCACAAAATTTGTCCAAAAAGGCAGCATCATCAACAGGAGCAGTGTATTGCGAATCTTTGGTGAGCGGGTCGCCATCCAGTATGCCATGGGATATCCCATCAACAGGCAGATTAAGGTGGCGATCAAGGCGATAACAATTGAACGCCAAAAGATCCCGATGTAGAGTGGGTCTGCAAACCGGATGTAATTATCGAGTTGGAAATTCCAGACGATGCCCCCATATGTGCCCCGATCCAGAAAACTATAGATCAGAATCACTAATAGAGGTATTGTGAAAAACACGATTAGCCAGAATAGGGAAGGACTTAAAAGAACGCCCAGAGTCAGGTGCTCGCGTCTCGTCTTTGGTTCAGTGGCCACGTGAAGCCTCCCTCACTCCGTCAGTACCAGGGCTTGGGCTGGATTCCAATTCAATCCGACCCGGTCGCCAACGTGGAAAACGCCCACATAATCCGGATTGATATTTTGTTCGCGCACAGTCACCAATGTGCTGTCCGTGATCTGCAGGATGTAGCGTGTATCCGTACCGATATAAATCGTCTCTTTGACGATACCATCGATTAGACCCTCGCTGCCCAATTGGAGCTTTTCTGGACGAATAACCACACTTACCGGTTGCCCGGGAGTCACAGGGGCAGTGCATTGTGCCTTGATTAACACCTGGTCGTCAATATTGACCAGAATTTGATTGCCTTCAATTTCGGCAACCAAACCATTCAGGAAATTGGTTTCACCGATGAAATCCGCGACAAAGCGTGTTTTAGGATGCTCATATATCTCACCGGGAGAACCAACCTGCAATACATCTCCATAGTTCATCACGGCGATGCGGTCTGACATGGTGAGTGCTTCTTCCTGATCGTGGGTAACATAAATGAAAGTGATTCCGACTTCTTCTTGAAGCTGTTTCAGTTCCAATTGCATCGCTTTGCGGAGTTTGAGATCTAGGGCACCTAAAGGTTCGTCAAGCAGCAGCACTTCCGGGCGATTTACCAAAGCTCTTGCCAATGCAATGCGCTGCTGCTGCCCTCCCGAAAGCTGCTTTGGTTTCCGTTTTCCCATCTCACCCAGCTGCACCATATCAAGCGCCTCGGCGACGCGAGTTTTGATCTCTTGCTTTTCCACCCCCTGCATTTCCATCCCAAAGGCCACATTTCGCTCGACTGTTAAGTGCGGGAAAAGGGCATAATTTTGGAATACTGTATTGACTGGGCGTTTGAATGGAGGAGTTTGGCCCAGTGGACGATTATGGAGGTAAACCTCGCCTGCTGTGGCAATTTCCAATCCTGCGATTAAGCGCAGGGTAGTAGTCTTACCACAACCTGAAGGACCGAGCAGAGAAAAGAATTCTCCATCCTCGATTGTTAGGTTGATGCTGTTGACAGCAACAACCTCACCAAAATGCTTGGTTAAATTAACCAGTTTGATTGCATCTGAATTATTTCCTGGCGACATCTCTTTTCTTGTATCTCCAATCAGCAAGGAAGGGACTGATCAACAGACCAAACTTGCTTGGATTTATAACGATAAGAACAGGTCTTCTATGGCTGGTTATCATAACCAAGCACTTTCATTGAGATCGTGGACAATATTCAGGTAACCAGACATTAAGTCTATTAAATTTTCGACCAGGCAGTTGGATGTACCGGTAAGAATGTCCCCCAGGTTATGTGCGATTTCAGCACTTGACATCCACCCAATTTCATTGAGCAGACGGATGATCTTCAGATCGACATTGTTCAATCTGGTTGAGGTATTCAGCCCTATCTCTCCTTAAATAAGGAAGATCAAAGGAGTACCGATCGCAGTAAATTGTCAGTAAAAAATTGATATTAAGGATACTGGAATCTTGCTGATATGTCAAATTAGCTGCGTGCAAATTTTCCGGATTACCAACACACTTGGATGGACATGTATCAATATCTAGACACGATCGATAGAATTTGCTGGGATCCAGGAATTCAAGCATGAAAAGTGGTATCTGCAGATTGCCCGTTAAAGAGATATTACATAAATTGAATTTAATCAGGCTTTTCTCCCCTTAATCCACTCATAGTCTGCATCCCGGATATCGCGGATGCTTTCTTCAGGATAGGAATTCTCCTCTGCGAGGTCGTGATCGGCATTCCATACCTGGGCAAAGAAGGGGTTGACTTTGGCCTGCTGGTCAAAATCCCAGGGTGGGGCGATGCATTGTGGGCACCAATGTCCGGCTTTGAGGATCGTGTTGGGTTTTGCCTGGAACTCATGACCGAAGGCACATTTCCAATCCAATGGTACATACAGATCGCCATCCCATTGATTTGCCAGGCACTCCCCGCCACGAAAGGCAGCTGCGGCGCATAAATCGCTCAACTCGAGTGAGATTTTCGACTCATCGTATCCATGATCGAGTCTCTGCCATTCTGGTTCCGGGTCAAGATTCGGCATGTCGGTACCCCACCCAGGGATCGAATCATAAGTGGAATAATTTTTATAGAAAGCTGAGATGCGTAGATTATTGCGGTTGTTATACCAATACACAGTCCCATTTTTATGGTTTTCAACCAGATCTTTCATCAGTTGGTAGGTTGACCGCTCAACCTGTTTGCGGAAAGCCGGGAAGAGGCGAGACAGAAAAGAGACCAGGCGGATTTTGAAAGGCAGGTCCTTCGCAATCATATGCCAATACTGTTCCATAGATGATCGCCAGTGATGGAGGTATTCGTTGAGCACGCTGCTGTCCTCATAGTACTGCATGTGGAAGTTGCGCAGTGCGAACCACTTGCGTTCCGTACAAGCTTCTACACCTGATAACCCGATCAATTGATAGCTGCGGTTAAAGTATTCGCGTGCAGTCGACCGCATACTCGGACCACCACCCATGTTATATACTCTACGCCAGAAATTTGAATTATCAGGGATATCCAGGCAGTTTATTAGCCCGTAACCTGCATCTCGATCGGTCAGGTTTTCCATGTAGGCATCGACTGGCATGTGGAAAAGGATCGGTTCCTGGAGGACGAAGAGTTCCTGATAATTCGTGGGCATGATGAAGGTCATACGCAAGGAAACCCAGTGTTTAATGTCTGATTCTATTACGGCTCGTTCACCCGCGATCTTGGTGTGGGCGTAGAAATCAAATACAGAGGGTTTGAGTGGATCCCCCACCCGCCCCACGTGGATACCTTTTGGACGGTTGCCGGTTTCAGCCACCGTACCGGTGTAGACGAATTTAATTCTTTCTGCGCCGTCTGGCTGTGCTTCTATGGCGTGAATGATATTTACGATGGCATCCGTATTAACAGCCTTTGCTATCGCTGGACGATAATCAGCCTGGGGGGAGATGTAAGCCATTGCGGACAGGACCCACTCAACCCCTTCAATGGTTTCTGCAACATCTTGGTAATTGGTGGCATCCCCCCAAACAATCTTGAAGCCATCTCCTTGAGCTACACCACGTCCTGCGAGATGAGGGACCCCGGCATGCTGTTCGTATTTACGAAATAAACCTAAATCTTTTTCTGATGGCAGCACCAGGATCGAGATATCGTAATGATCCCTGCGCTTCCACAATTCCTGAAAAGCCTGGAATCCCATGGTTCCAGATGCGCCGAACAACGCAACTCTCTTTTTTGTCATACTTTCTCCGAAATAATCCAGCCCCTTATTGCAGGTCAAATAGTTTAGCAGCTCTCGCGGCAGGATTGCTTAGAGCCAACTGGCACAAGAATTTCCTGGCAATCGTGATGAAATGTTCAGCGTTGTTTCCTTGGAAAGGATAGTTAATGATTGTGGAAGATGCTGCTGAATACCCCATGCAAAATTGCCAGAAATGATCCATCCAATATCCCTGATAAGCCTATTGTTGTTTATTTGATGATAACATCAAGGCTGGCAATCCTCAAATCACCCGGCATATAAAACCGCCCACAGCTGTGGGCGGTTTTATATCACTTATCAAAAGGATCGGGCTTGATTGCTTTTTAATAATTGTGCTCAGTGATAATTATCAAGCAAATCGATTTTTATTACCTGTCAGGCCTCGTCCGGTTTATTCCAAGGTAAGGCGAGCTCATTTTTCGCTCAGCTCACGAGATATTGTAGTCGCTTGGGCGATAAATTTTCATCCAACCAGTTTGTCAAACTCTTCCATACTCACAGCAGGGGCAGTGGTGAATGCGATTCCAAGCAATTTTGCTAGGCCAACCGAGGCTTTCATGGCATCTTTGTTGCTGGGAAATTCCACTACCAATACCAGATCAGTCTCGCCAAGCAGGGCATAACCTGATTTAACCGAACCACCGTTGTCTTTTATCAACTTGTTGGCTTTCTTAGTGCGGTCTGCACTGATTTCATTGATCGAACCCTGGGAATACTTACCAAACAGTACATAAGTGGACATGCTATTCTCTCCTTTTTGGTCTGTAGATCCATTCTCTATTTCAATATGGTTTTATTTTCTCCTTAAACCACTTTTTCCCGGAGAAACCTGACAGGAATAAACCCAAATACCGGGTTTTGTAGATGTCGATGATTACAGCAGTGGTTGCAGGAGTTTATCTTGGAGAAGGTTCTTAGCCTGCTTGCTATTATACCTCTCAAGAGTTCGTCAAAGACTCAATTAAGCAGAACGAATTTTCTTCTTGCCCCTCTGGTAGCGTGATTTACGCTTTGTTCTCCCAGATTTTGGATGCTGGGATTGGCTTTCTGCCGGGGGTATTTCCGGGGGCTTGTGCATCCATGCATGGTAAGAGTCATCCAGCAACATGGCGAGTAAATCCAAACCATCCTCATCATTTGCCAGTTCTTTTGCTAGTGGTACGAATCGCTGCATGCGATCGATTTGCAGTCGGTCACGAACTCTCAGCCGGGCTTCCAGTTGTCCAACCAGCCTTTGGGCAACCAGGGATTGGACATCCTCATCTTTTGGAAGAGGTCGTTGTTCGAATTCGATATCATAATGGGCTGCGATACGGTTGAGCTGGCTCTTCTCGTTGAAATTGATCAACATGATCGCTGTCCCGCTGGCGCCAGCTCTGCCCGTGCGACCAGCGCGGTGGATGTAGGCTTCCAGATCCTCAGGAGGTTCGTATTGGATCACATGGGATAAATTGGGAATATCGATGCCGCGCGCGGCGACATCGGTTGCGACTAAAAACCGCAATTTGCCATCTCGAACCCTCTTTAACACTTTATCGCGCGCATTTTGTGAAAGATCGGAGCTGATCTGGTCAGCGTTATAGCCATACCGCTGCAGTATAGCGGTCACATAATTCACCCGGGCTTTGGTGTTGCAGAAAACTATCGCCTGCTGGGGGGTTTCTGTCTCGATGATGCGTACCAATGAGCGTTCCTTGTCCATGCCGGGTGTCAAGTAATATACATGGCCTGTGTCCGTAACATGCACATGGTCGCTGCTCAGGCTGAGAAACCCTGGTGAATTCAGGAATTGTTGTGAAAGGCGGACCACATGAGGGGGGATGGTAGCTGAAAACATATACGCGTTGATGGCTCGCTGGGGGATGAAGTCTTGAATCTGCAGCATGTCGGGATAAAAACCCATGGACATCATGCGATCGGCCTCGTCGTATACCAGAATCCTCAAATTTTTGAGGTTCAGATTACGCTTGATTAAATGATCTAGCACTCGACCCGGAGTGCCAACGACACAATGTGCACCTTTTCTAAACCCATCAATCTGGGGTTTATAGCTTGTACCGCCGTATACTGGGACAGTT
>Ga0316577_10000259_pt1 | contig 18721 bp, 14 predicted proteins | sample S5NA_FD_203073 | JGI IMG/M metagenome (GOLD analysis project Ga0316577, IMG submission 203073) | Rhizosphere microbial communities from salt marsh grasses in Alabama, United States - S5-7_050615r2r1 | ecosystem: Host-associated > Plants > Roots > Rhizosphere | place: USA: Alabama | collected... | reverse complement strand
GACCGTGGCGGGAGCGCGTCCAGCCACCCGCTCCGCGTCACGGCTCCGCCCGTTGCGCGACGGGGCCCGAGGCCGCACGCATACGGGCATGAACAGACTCTCGATGTCCCGACCGGCGAGCTCGCTCGCCCTGCTCGTCACCCTCGCCGTCCTGGCCGGCTGCGCGGAGGGGGGTCCGACCTACGACCTGGTGATCCGCGGAGGGACCGTGTACGACGGGCGTGGCGGGCCGGCTCGCGTCGCCGACGTCGCGATCGCCGGCGACACCGTGGCCGCCCTCCTCGAGCCCGGCGTCGCGCGGGGTCGGGAGGAGATCGACGCGAGCGGCCTCGCCGTCGCCCCCGGCTTCGTGAACGTGCTGAGCTGGGCGAACGAGTCCCTGCTCGAGGACGGGCGTGGACAGAGCGACCTCCGGCAGGGAGTCACCCTGGAGGTGATGGGCGAGGGGTCATCCATGGGGCCACTCTCCGACGCCATGAAGCGCGAAATGCAGCGCCGGCAGGGCGACCTCCGCTACGACGTGACGTGGACGACGCTCGGAGAGTACCTGGACCATCTCGTGGAGCGCGGGGTGTCGCCGAACGTGGCCTCCTTCGTCGGCGCCACGACCGTGCGGGTCCACGAGGTCGGCTACGAGGACCGGCCGCCCGCCCCCGAGGAGCTCGATCGGATGCGCGAGCTCGTGCGTGCGGCGATGGCCGAGGGCGCGCTCGGCGTCGGCTCCTCCCTGATCTACGCCCCGGCGTTCTACGCCGGAACCGATGAGCTCGTGGCTCTCGCCGCGGCAGCCGGCGAGTCGGGCGGCATGTACATCTCGCACATCCGGAGCGAGGGAACGCGCCTCATGGCGGCGCTGGAGGAGCTGATCGAGATCGCCCGTCGGGCCGGGGTGCCGGCGCAGGTCTATCATCTGAAGGCGGCCGGACAGGCGAACTGGCCGAAGCTCGACTCCGCGATCGCGCGGATCGAGGCCGCCCGCGCCGAGGGGCTGCGGATCACGGCCGACATGTACACCTACACGGCGGGCGCGACGGGCCTCGACGCCTCGATGCCGCCGTGGGTCCAGGAAGGCGGCTACGACGCCTGGGCGGCACGGCTCCGGGATCCGGCGATCCGGGCCCGCGTGGCGGAGGAGATGCGCACGCCGACCGATGCGTGGGAGAACTTCTTCGTGGCGGCGGGGACGCCCGACAACATTCTCCTCGTCGGTTTCACGGCCGACTCCCTGAAGCCGCTGACGGGCATGACGCTCGCCGAGGTCGCGTCGGCGCGCGGGACCTCGCCCGCCGAGACGGCGATGGACCTCGTGATCCAGAACGGGAACGACGTCGGGACGGTCTACTTCCTGATGTCCGAGGAGAACGTGCGGAAGAAGGTCGCCCTCCCCTGGGTGAGCTTCGACTCCGACGAGGGAGCCTACGCGCCGGAAGGCGTGTTCCTGGAGTCGAACCCCCACCCGCGGGCGTACGGGAGCTTCGCCCGCCTGCTCGGTCGGTACGTGCGGGACGAGGGAATCCTCCCGCTGGAGGAGGCGATCCGGCGGCTCACCTCGTTCCCGGCGGAGACCTTCGGAATCCGGCGCCGCGGCGCGCTGGAGCCGGGGTACTTCGCGGACGTCGTCGTGTTCGACCCCGCGACCATCGGCGACCGCGCCACGTTCGCGAAGCCGCACCAGTACGCCGTGGGCGTGGTCCACGTACTCGTGAATGGCGTGCCGACGATCCGCGACGGCGCGCACACGGGGGCCCTCGCGGGACGCGTGGTGCGCGGTCCCGGCTGGACCGGGTGGGACACCGAGTGACGCGGACGACCGGGTCGCCCTCCGTCCTCCCCTTCCGGGACGACGAGAGCTTCGCGCGCGAGCTGGACGCCGCGGACCCGCTGGCCCGGTTCCGCGAGCGGTTCGACCTCCCGGTGGACGCCCGGGGGGAGCGCCCGGCCTACCTGGCCGGCAACTCGCTCGGCCCGCTCCCGCGGGAAGCCGGCGCCGCGGTGGAACGGGAGCTCGCCCGCTGGTCGACGCGCGGCGTCGACGGCTGGTTCGACGACGAGGGGTGGTACGGGCTCGACGAACGCTACCTCCCCGCTCTGGCCCGTCTCGTCGGGGCGCGGCCGGCGGAGGTCGGCGTGATGAACGGGCTCACGGTCAACCTCCATCTCCTGCTCGCGTCCTTCTTCCGGCCCGAGGGGCGGCGGAGCCGGATCCTGATCGACGCCCCCTGCTTCCCGAGCGACCGCTTCGCCGTCGAAACGCAGCTCCGATGGCACGGTCTCGACGCGGAGACACACCTGATCGAAGTCGGCCGGGATCGCGCGGGGGGGGCGGACGAGGACGCGATCGAGTCGGTTCTCGCCGCGCGAGGCGAAGAGATCGCCGTCGTCCTGGTCGCCGGCGTGAACTTCCTGACCGGACGTCGTCTCGATCTTCCCCGCCTCGCGACGGCAGCCCGCGAGGCGGGGACCTTCCTGGGCGTCGACCTCGCCCACGCGGTGGGCAACGTCCCCCTGCGGCTCCACGAGTGGGACGTCGACTTCGCCGTCTGGTGTCACTACAAGTACGTGAACGGCGGGCCCGGAGCGCCGGGCGGCCTGTTCGTCCACGAGCGCCACGCCCTGCGGCGCGAGACACCGCGGCTCGGCGGCTGGTGGGGCAACGACCCCGAGACACGGTTCCGGATGCAGCTCGACCCTCACTTTCTCCCGCGCGCCGACGCCGCGGGCTGGCAGCTCTCCACGCCCTCGGTCCTCGCGATGGCTCCGCTCGGACCCGCGTTCGCCCTGTTCGAGGAGGCGGGACCGGAGGCGCTCCGCGAGAAGTCGTTGCGGCTCACGGGCTGGCTCGAGTGGCTCGTCCGGCGCCGCGCCGGGGACGCCCTCGAGATCCTCACGCCGTCGGAGCCGGAGCGGCGCGGAGCCCAGCTCTCGCTGCGGGTCCGCGGCGACGCCCGGGGTCTCCAGGAGGCGCTCGCGGCGAAGGGCGTGATCGGAGACGTCCGCCCGCCCGACATCCTCCGGCTGGCCCCGGCGCCCCTGTTCAACGGGTACATCGACGCGTGGCGGGCGGCCGTGGCGCTGGAAGAGGCGGTGGCCGACGGGGAGCGCGCTCGTGGCTGAGCCGCGCCGGCTGTTCGACATCTCGCCGCCGCTCGGCCCGGGGCTCGCCGTCTTCCCCGGCGACACGCCGCTCTCGCGCGAAGTCATGCTCGACACGGCGCGCGGGGACGCCATCACGCTGTCCACCCTCCGCGCCACGGTCCACCTGGGGGCGCACGTGGACGCGCCGAGCCACTACGGCCCCGGAGCGCCGACCGTGGATCGGTTGCCCCTGGAGATCTTCCTCGGCGCCTGCCAGGTGCTGAGAGTGACCGCGGGCCGGAACGGGCGGGTGCGAGCGGACGATGTCGAGCGGGCGCTCGACGGGCATCCGCCCGCTCCGCGCGTGCTCCTGGCGACCGGGAGCTTCCCCGACCCGGGCGTGTTCACGCCCGACTTCGCGGCGCTGGATCCGGGGCTCATCCCGTGGCTGTCGGCGCGCGGGGTCCGGCTGGTGGGGGTCGACACGCCGAGCGTCGACCCGGCCGACTCGAGAGACCTCCCCGCTCACGCGGCCTGCCTCGCCGCCGGAGTCTCCATCCTCGAGGGGCTCGTGCTGGACGGCGTGCCCGCGGGCGGGTACGAGCTGATCGCCCTGCCGCTGCGTCTCGAGGGATTCGACGCGAGCCCCGTCCGCGCGGTCCTCCGCACTCCGTGAGCCCGAGAGGCGGCGCCCGCTCCCGGGAACCGGCTACTGCGCCGCCGTCCGTCCCCCGTCCACCGGCAGATTGGCGCCGGTGACGTACGAGGCGGCGGGCGAAGCGAGGAAACCGACCACGGCCGCGATCTCCGCCGCCGCCGCGAATCGCCGCAGCGGAATTCCCTCCTCCCAGCGTCCGGCCACGTCCACCGCCGTCACGCCCTCGCGCGCTGCGACCCCGTCGATCAGCTCCCGCAGGCGCTCCGTGTCGGTGTAGCCCGGCAGGACATTGTTCACCGTGATCCCCTCCGGCCCGAGCTCGTGCGCCAGGGTCCGGGCCCAGTTCGCCACGGCGCCGCGCGTGGTGTTGGAGACCCCGAGCCCCGGAATCGGCGCGATCACGGACGTGGAGATGATGTTCACGACCCGGCCGTAAGCCCCCTCCCGCATTCCCGGAAGGAGCGCCTGCACGAGCCGCTGGCCCGACCCGACGTGCATCGCGATCGCCCGCGCGAACGCGGACGGATCAGCCTCGACCAGGGGCCCCGCCGGAGGTCCGCCGGTGTTGTGCACGAGAATCTCGTGCGGCCCCGTCTCCGCGAGGAACGCACCCACCCGGATCGCGACCTCGTCGGGCCGCGACAGGTCGAGCGACAGAACCCGGTGCACGGCACCGTCCTCGACCGGCAGGAGCTCGCGCGCTTCGTGGAGCGCCGTCTCGTCACGCGCGACGAGGGTGACCGACGCTCCCCGCGCCGCCAGCTCGCATGCGCAGGCCCGCCCGATTCCGCGCGAGGCGCCGCCGACCAGCGCCTGTCGGCCGGCGAGCGAGGCCCGGTCGAGATGTCCTGTCACGGGGCGCCGGGGCCCGCGAACTCGAACGTGCCCTCCATCACGCCGCCGCCGCAGTCGTCGGCGACCTGGATCGTGCCCGAGGCGCCAGCTCCCCCGGGAAGGACCGTGCCCTCGCCGATCACCGTCCCCTGGCATCCCATGTCGCGCTCATACATCGACTCGAACAGGAGGGTGCTGTCGCGCACGCTGCCGTCGAAGCTCCCGAGCACCTCCACGGGGCGATCGAATCGGATCTCTCCCGTCACGGCGCCGCCCGGAGCGGTGCTCAGCGTCGTCAGCCCGGAATACGGCATGCCCTGCACGACGAACACGGCGTCGTACTCGCCGTTCAGGTTGTAGGGGTAGCCCTTCTCTCCGGGCGCGGGGTTGCCGGCGCACCCGGTCAGAACACCCGCGGCCACGAGGGCCACGGCTCCGGTGATTCCGCGTCGAGCGTTCATTCGGCTCCTCCTCGTTTTCCCATGATCCTGAGCATCTCCTCGACCCGGACGACCTTCACCCGTGGCCGGCCGAGCGCCTCGCCGGCCTCGCGTTCGGCCCGGTCGAGGCGCCGCCAGTCCTCGAACCGCACGCACTCCGGACAGCGCTCGGCCAGAAGCTCGGCGACCCGGTCCGGGTGGCGCTCCGGTCCTCCGGCCTCGAGCGCGGCCGCGTCCTCGACCATCGCGGCCGCCGTCTCGGCCCCGCAGGCCTTGTTCGTCCCGATGATGCCGCTGGGACCACGCTTGATCCAGCCGGCCGCGTACTCCCCCGGAGCGATGTCGCCCCCCGGCGCGTCGAGCACGCGCCCGGCCGCGTTCGGGATGATCCCTCGCTTCTCGTCGAACGGAACGTCGGGCAGCGCCACCCCGCGGTAGCCGACCGATCGGAGCACGAGACCCGCTTCGAGAGTCTGGAGCTCGCCGGTTCCGACCGCGGAGAGGTATCCGCTCGGCCGACGGGCGAGCCGGTTCCGCCCGATCACGATCGATGCGACGCGTCCCCCGCCCCCGACCAGCTCCACCGGGGAGGCGAGAAACCGGAAGATGATCCGGCGCCCGGCGCGCGACGGCGCGCGGCCGGCGAACTCGGACAGGATCTCCAGATTCCGGGTCACGCGCCGGTCCGTCGCCGCGGTCGCCGCGCTTTCGGCGTCGAGCTCCAGCTCGGCCGGATCCACCCGGACGTCGACCCCGTCGAGACGCCCGAGCTCCTTCAGCTCGGCGTTCGTGAACTTTGCCTGGGCGGGCCCGCGCCGGCCCAGCATCACCACTTCGCGGATCCGACTCCCGCGGAGCGCCTCGAGCGCGTGGTCGGCGATGTCCGTCTTCGCGAGCACGTCGGGGTCGGAGACGAGAATCCGGGTCACGTCGACCGCCACGTTCCCGTTCCCGACGACGACGGCCCGCTCGGCCGAGAGGTCGAACGCGAGGTCCGCGCACTCCGGATGGCCGTTGTACCAGCGCACGAAGTCCGTGGCCGGCCAGCTGCCCGCGAGGTCCTCGCCGGGGATCTCCATGCGGCGGTCCGTCTGCGCCCCGACGGCGTACACGACCTGGTCGTAGTGGCGCAGGAGGTCCGCACGGGCGACGTCCTCGCCGAACGTGACGTTTCCGAAGAACCGGACCCGCGGGTCTTCGAGGACCCGCTCGAGCACGCGAGAGACGGCCTTGATGGACTGGTGGTCGGGGGCGACCCCCTCCCGCACCAGACCGTACGGGGTCGGCCAGCGGTCGAACACGTCGACGGTCACGGAGAGATCGTCCCGCCGGCAGAGGGCATCGGTCGTGAACAGCCCGGCCGGCCCGGCTCCGACCACGGCCACTCGCAGGGGACGGCTCTCGCTTCCGGGTCTGGGACTCACGTCGGGCTCTCTCGGGAACGGGCGGGGTCCGCCCTGGGTCGCCGGTCCGCCGGCCCGGCGCGCACGGGACCGGCGAGGCACTCTACGGAGGGACCACGGCGAACGTCAAACCGGGGATCGCGCGGGACCGGGACGCCGGGCGCGGCCCGGGGGGCCGCCCTGACCGGCCGACGCCCGGCCCGCGCGCGTCAGGCGACCGCGGGCTCCGCGGCTGCGGCCGGCTCCGTGGACGGTGCCGTCGCGAACCGAAAGCCCACGTAGATCAGCAGGATTCCCAGCAGCTCGGTCACGTAGAGCACTTCTACGTGCCCCATGCGTGTGAACGTGCCCCCGATCCCGGGCAACAGGGCACCGATCGCGATGAACCAGTTCCCGATCGTCCGGTTCCGCATTCCCGTCACGTTCCGGAACTTGAGAGCCGAGTACACCGCGCCCCCGATCAGGAAGGTGACCGCGTAGAGATTGATGAACGGGCTGAACGCTCGGACCCAGGTCCACTCCATGACGCGGCCCGACAGCCGGTGGGGCTCGACCCGGGAGAGATCGATCGGCGTCAGGAGCACGAACACGGAGGCGACCGCGACGACCGTGAGCACGACGGCCGTCATGCGATGAGCCTTCTTCCGGTCGAACAGCAGGTACACGGTCCCCTGCGCGAGCGGAAACCCTCCCAGCAGCGCGCCGCTGATGTACCAGGCCCGGAACAGCGGTTCGTGCCAGCCGAGGAGCGTCGTGAGCGACTCGGTGATCGTGCCCGCCGCGTAGGCGAAGGCTCCGATCCCCCACCACAGGTGGTGGAGCCCGCCGCGCTCCCGGTACCGGCGCATGAGGACGAACCCGAACCACGTCGCGAAGATGCTCGTCGCGATCGGAATGTAGTGGACGAACGTGCGCATGGCGTCTCCTTCGCCTGCCTCGGAGGGTGTCCGCCGCGGCGGACACCGGGGTCCAGGGTCCCATGGGAGGGCCTCGGCGGCGACCCGGGACCGGGACGCGGCCGAGGCCCGACGAACCGGCGCTTGCCTAGAAGCTCGTCACCCAGCTCACGAGGAACGTCCTCTTCGGAGCCGGTCGGAAGAAGGACGCATTCGAGAACTCGGCGTAGAGCTCGTTCGTCAGGTTCTCGATTCCGAGGACGAGATTGTGGCTCGTCCGGCCGAGCTCAAGCACCCGGATCCCTCCGCGCACGTTCATCGTCGTGAAAGCAGGGATCTCGTCGCCGATCGGGCTTCCGATCACGAAGTCCGAGTCCTTCTGCGCCCCGTTGTGCCGGACCTCGTAGGAGGCCCACCAGCGCCCGCCCGGCTTCCGGTAGGCGATCGCCCCCGTGATGCGACTCGAGTACGTGTCGCCGATCGGGTTGTTCTCGTCGTTCGTATCGTTCTCGTTGTCACCGTCGAGCCAGGTGAACGTCGCGCCGAGCGTGAGCCCGTCGACGGGCATGTACTCGGCGAGCAGCTCCACGCCCTGGACCGTGAGGTCGTCCACGTTGACGTTCTGGAAAGACGGGAACGGTCCGACCGAGTCCCCCGTCGCCGCGATGCGGATTCCGTCGGAGATCGCGTTCCGGAAGTAGTACCCCTCGAACGCCACCTTCTCGCGCCGGTACTTGAGTCCGAGATCCACGTTCCAGCTCGTCTCCGGCGCGAGATCGGGGTTGGAGACCTGGTAGCCGTTCCCCTCGGGGGTCGCGCCGTCGAAGAAGAGCTCGATGAGGTTCGGCGAGCGGAACCCGCGCCCTACGGTCCCGACGAGATTCAGGCTCGGAAGCACCTCGACGAGCAGATTCGCCGCGCCGACGAACTGGTCGTTCGAGCTCGTTTCGGGAAGTGGGTCGGCGAGATTGGGCGTCTCCTGCGGGCTCGCCCGGTCGTTCTGGTAGCGACCCCCGACGATCACGGCGACGCGGTCGAGCAGCTGGAGATCCACCTGCGCGAAGGCGCCGAGACGATCGTACGTCGCGTACGGCACCGTCGGCCGATCGCTCTCCTCGACCTGCGGGGGCGCGCCCGGCGCGAACGCGACGGTCGTGCGGCTGAAGTCCGTGTTCTCGGAATCGTCGTGGTACCAGTCGACCCCGTACGTGAGACGGTGCCTGCGACCGAGCAGCTTCGACGCCTCCGCTCGGATCCCGAGGCTGGCCAGATCCGTGAAGTTGTCCTGCTCCACGGTGACGCCGGTCGCGCCCGACGGGTCGAACGGGACGAAGACGTCGAAGGTGAAGTCGCGCTGGTTGCTCGAGTAGAACGCGGATACGTCGACCCGGTCGGCGATCGGCGTCCCCAGCTGTTGCCCCCGGTACCCGGCGGAGACGCGCGCCACCTTCTGCTCCGGGTAGCGCAGGAAGATGTCCGGCGCGCCCGCCGCTCCGAGATCGGCGTTGGACACGTAGCCGAACCCGGCATCCTCGGCGCGATAGTAGTCGAACGAGCCCCAGACCTTGCTCGACTCGTTGAGCGCGTAGTCGAGCCAGGCCCCGTAGTTCTGGTCCCGGACGCCCGTGTCGTTCACCGTCACGTCGTCGTCGAGCGTGATATCTCCGAACGAACCGGACGGAGCCTCGTAGTTCTCGGTGTCGCGATACGAAGCCGTGACGCCGTATCCGATCCGGCCGGCACGGCCCCACACCTCGCCGCTCGGCCAGACCTGCTCGCCCTGGTCGCGATACGAGATCCCGACGTTGCCCACGAGCACGTCGCCCGTGCCGTAGGATGGGGCCTCGTTGGTGATCATGTTGATCACACCGCCGATCGCGTCGGATCCGTAGAGGACGGATGCCGGGCCGCGCACGACCTCGACACGTTCGACGGAGTTGATGTCGACGATCGAGGGCAGCTCGCCGAAGTCGGCCTGGCGTCGCGCGTTGTTGAGGCGGAGACCGTTTTCCAGCAGGAGGATCCGCTGTCCCCGCTGGCCGCGGATCGTGGGTCGCTGCTGGTTCGCCCCGACGCCGTTGATGTCGATCCCGGGCAGCGAGCGGACGAGGTCGGCGGCGTTGTTCGGCTTCTGCTCACGGACGACGGTGCTGTCCACGACCGAGACCGGCGCGGCCGTCTCGAAGATGCCCTTCACGTCCCGCGTGGCCGTCACGTTGATCGGGTCGAGCAGGATCGGCGTCAGCGTGTCCGCCCGCGCCGAGTCCGGCTGCTCCTGCGGCGTCTGCTGGAGGTTCGGAGTGGCGACGAGCGCGGACGGAAGCGAGAGAAGCAGCGCGGCGAGCGTGACCGGTCGCGGCGAGCGCCGCGCGCGGCGGGCACGTTCCCGCGGAGATCGTGCGTGCACAGGGTCCTCCATGGATTTCCGGCTCCTGAAAAAAGGCTGGCGGGACGCCCCCGGGGGAGCGCCCCGCCAGGTTCGAGGAGAGCGTGGGAGAATGCTACGGGCGGGCCCCGGAACCAGACATTCGCAAATCTACGGAGCGGCCTCTCCGTAAATCTACGGATACGCCGGAGGGATCTCCGGAGGCCGGATCAGACGGCGGGGTCGTTCCCGAGGAGTCCGTGCTCCAGGGCGAACCGCGTGAGCCCCGCCACGCTCCGGATCCCGAGTTTGCGCATCAGGCTCTCCCGGTGGCTCTCCACCGTGCGGCGGCTGATCCCGAGCTCGGTGGCGATCTGCTTGTTGCTCCGCCCGCCGGTGACCAGGCGGAGCACCTCGAGCTCTCGCCCGGTCAGGGCTTCCAGCGGGTCGTCGGAGGCGGTCGGATCCGCGCGCAGCGCGTCCGTAAGGCGGCTCGCCACGGCCGGGCTGAAGAAGGAGTCGCCTGCATGCACGGCACGCACCGCCTGACGCAGAAGCTGCGGCCCGGCGTCGTCCTTGAGGAGATAGCCGGCGGCGCCCGCGCGGACCGCCCGAAGGACGTACTCCGTGTCGTCGTGCATGCTCAGGATGAGCGCGCGGACCTCCGGGTGCTCCTCCCGCAGTCGGCGCGCCACGTCGAGACCGGACAGGCCGGGCATCGAAATGTCGAGCACGACGACGTCCGGGCCCAGCTCCTGCACGCGTGCCAGCGCCTCCCGGCCGTCCGCCGCCTCGGCCACGACCTCGAACCCCGGCTCCTCGTCGAGCACCCGGCGGATGCCCTCGCGGACGAGGGCGTGGTCGTCGGCCACCACGATCCGGACCCGCGCGTCGCTCACGTCCTCGCCTCCTCCCCTCCCGCGCCCGGCTCGGCGACGGCTGCCGGCGCAGGGTCGAGGGGGAGCACGACCTCGAGCTCGGCACCTCCGGACGGCGACCTTCCGACGCGTACGGTCCCTCCGAGGGCGAACGCCCTCTCCCGCATTCCCGCGATCCCCAGGTGCCCGCCGGCGAGGCGGTCGAGGTCGGACGTGGGCAGGCCCCGGCCGTCGTCGCGGACCCGAAGCCGGATCCCCTCCGGCGTCTCGGCCAGGTCCACCTCCACGACGCTCGCCTGCGCGTGCCGCGCGACGTTCGAGAGAGCCTCCTGCAGCGACCGGTAGAGGGCGAGCTCCGAGGCGGCCGACAGCGACGGAAATCGGTCCGGCACCCGGATCGAGACCGCGAGTCCCACCTTCTCCTCGAAGTCGCCCGCCAGCGCCCGCAGGGCCGGCAGCAGCCCGAGGTCGTCGAGCAGGACCGGCCGGAGGTCTCGCGCTACGGCCCGGATGCTCCGGATCCCCGAGCCGACGAGCTCCACGGCGCGGTCGAGGGCGGGGCGTTCCTCTGCGCCCGCCGCCTCGCGCGCGAGCCCCAGCTGCATCTTCACGGCGGCGAACACCTGGGCGCTCTCGTCGTGCAGCTCACGCGAGAGCCGTCGGCGCTGCTCCTCGTGCTGCTGGACCATGCGCCGCGAGAGGCGCTCGAGTTCGGCCTTCCGGTCCTCGAGCCGGCGGTAGAAGCTCGCGTTCGCGAGCGCGCCCCCGACCTGGCGGCCCAGCGCGACGAGGAACCGGGTGTCGAGCACGGCGAACGGGTCCCGCGCGTCACCGACGACGAGGAAGGCGCCGCGGATCTCATCGCCCCGGAAGATCGGGAGGGCGGCCGTGTAGGCGTGGCCATCGCCGCCCCCGTCGCGCGGCCAGTCGCGCAGCACTTCGGGCTGGCCCGTCTCCACGACGCGCGCGATCGCCACCTCGGCCGCGCCGCTCGGCGCGGCGCCGGTCCAGGCCCGGCAGCTCCCGGTGCCGTGCACGAAGGTGCCGGATCCGAACGCGTACATCGCGGCTCCCTGCACGGCCGGCAGCGTGAGCGGACGTGCGAGCAGGGCCGCGAGGACGGCCTCCTCCCCGGCGCCGCTCTGCAGGTCTCCGGACAGGTTCGACAGCACCGACAGGCCTCGCTCCTGGTCCTCGATCACGAGGAGCAGGATGCCGGTCCCGATGGCGAGCATGAACACGATGTCGAGGTAGTACCCCCATGGATTCCACGCACCGCGGGCGCGGAGGAAGGGATAGTCGAGGTGGTGGAGGCTCCACAGGAAGAACGCGACCGCCGTGATCGCCGCCGGGAGGGAGCCGAGGCGGCGATGGTGCCGCCACAGGATCACGCCCGTCCAGAACGTCGCCGCGCTCAGGAACAGGACCGCAGGGCCGGCCGCGAGCAGGAAGTTGTCCAGCCGGTAGATCGCGAGGTACGACCAGAGCGGCGGAAACAGGACGAGCACCCAGTAGCGGTCGCGCCAGGGAACCTGCTCCGAGAACACGAGGGCCGACCACAGGAGCGCGAGCGCCGTCCACCCGGTCGTGACCTGGTGCCAGTAGAGCCATCCCCACTGCTCCGTGAGGAGGAAGCTGATGATCGCGCCGAGCCGCAGCGCGTACAGCGCCCACGCGAGACCCCACAGCGCGAACCACGACTTCCGGTAGCGCAGGTAGAGGTACAGGCACACCGCGACCAGTCCGACCGTGATGGCCGCCTGGAGGAACGCGGCGGCGAGCTCGGTCGTATCGTGAGCCGGGATCGGAAAGTCCTGCATGGCGACCTAACAGACGGCCACGGCCGACGCCTCGCAAGCCGGGACGGGACCGGGACGGACGGGCGACGGCGCCGCGGATCTTTCCCCGGCGACGAGCTCCGGCCAAGCTGCTACGCGACCATCTTCGGAGAGGAAGAGAATGAACCGTCCGCGCAGGCTGCTGCTTCTCAGCACGTCCACGGTGCACGGCTCCGGGTATCTCGAGTACTGCCGGAACGAGCTGGCCCGCCACTTCGCGGGCTGCCCCGAGGTGCTGTTCGTCCCGTTCGCCCGGCCGGGCGGCGTCTCGAACGACGACTACACGGCCCGGACCCGCGAGGCCTTCGAGGGCGCGGGGCTCGTCCTGCGGGGCGTGCACGAGCACGAGGACCCCGCGGCCGCCATCCGCGACGCCGGTGGCCTCTTCATCGGAGGCGGAAACACGTTCCTGCTGCTGCGCGAGCTCTACCGGAACGGGCTGCTCGACCCCATCCGCGAGCTCGCGGCCCGCGGGTTGCCGTACATGGGCTCCAGCGCCGGTTCCAACATCGCGGGACTCACCATCGGGACCACCAACGACATGCCGATCGTATTCCCGCCATCCTTCGATGCGCTCGGCCTCGTCCGCCTGAACATCAACCCGCACTATCTCGATCCCGAGCCGGCTTCCACGCACATGGGCGAGACGCGGGAGACCCGGATCCGCGAGTTCCACGTCCACAACTCCCAGCCGGTTCTGGGCCTGCGGGAGGGCGCGTGGCTGTCCGTCGACGGCGACGCGGCACGGATCGGGGGCACGCGGGGCGCGCGGCTGTTCCGGAAGGACGCGGAGCCGACGGAGCTCGGTCCCGGCACGGCGCTGGAGGAGATGATCGACGCCTGAGCGGGCGGAAGGACGCCTCCGCGGAAAGGTCTTCCGCCCGGGGGCTCCGGACGATCAGGCGTGCGGACGCGGCCCCACCCTCACATGTGCCACTCGACGCCGAGCACCGGAAGGATCGGCACGGCCCCGACGGCCCGCGGCTTGCCGTCCTCCGCTCCGTCGAACCGATAGAACAGGGCGTCGTTGCGGTCGAGCGCGTTGACGATCCGGAAGTAGGGGAAGAGGAGCTGCTGCCGCCCGAAGATCCGCACTCGCAACCGACCCGTCGCCTGGACGTTGAGCCGCAGGTAGGAGCCGTCCGGTGCCTGCGCCAGGGACGGGCCGGAGCCCGACATCGAGAACGACGGCTCGATCCCCGACGGCGCGCGACCGGAGCCCATCCCGGTGGCGACGTCGAGGGGCACCGGCCGGTCCGTCCGGGGGATCGACCCGAACTCCAGGCCCGCGCCGTAGGAAACCTCCGCGTCCAGCCGGAGACCCTCGCTCGCGAAGTCCCGCGTGACGCCTCCCCGGAGGAAGTGGCGGCCGGCGAACAGCTCCACGTCCGGACCGACGTCGACGTCGGACCAGCCCCAGCCCAGCGAGTACGTGCCCCACACGTCGAAGGCGCCGAACCGCTGTCGGAGCCAGACGTCGAGGCCGGCGCTGCGGAGGTCGGCTCCCGGCAGGTCGGGGAGACCCGTCGCGCGCTTCCAGTACCCCTCGATTCGCACCTCGCGCCCGGGCGAGGGCATGTGCGCGAGCGAGAGGACGACGTGATCCGCGCTCCCGCGCACGATTTCCGTGAACGCCAGCGACACCGGGTCCCCGTCCGTCGACGTGATGAACGAGGCGCCCCCCGCCCCGTCCGGGTCCGCCGTGACGAGCAGCTGCTGGAACCGCCCTCCCGAGAGACTCAGCACCAGCTCGTCCGACAGCAGCAGGTCGGCCCGGAGGCGTGGCGAGAGTCCGTTCCCCAGCTCTCCCGAGAACGTCGTGGCCCGGAGACCCGCCGACAGCCTGAGGGTCCGGGAAACGGGCCACGTGAGGCCGAGCCAGGCGGAGAGGGCGGTGGCATCCGATCGCTGGCGGAACATGCGGACCGGGACCGAGTCGGAGGCCGCGAGGTCCGTCCGGAACCGGGTCCGCAGGTCCAGCCGGTCCATGTGAGCCCCGTAGCCGAGCCGTCCCGGGCCGAGGCGGGTGTCCACGTCCGCCGTGAGCCGGGCCCGCCGGTTCAGCCCGTCCGCGGTGAGCAGCATCGTGCGCCCGATCGGAAGCCGCGTTCGGAACTCGCCGTACCCGGCTCCCAGCTCCGTCTTGCCGAGGGGAGTCGTGCCCCGGAAGCGGATCGCGCCCGCGCGGTTCCCCCACTCGGGAGGGTCGGGCTCCGGATCTTCCGGGTCGAGGTAGACGGTCTCGCGGTTCCAGAAGCCCGAGATCACGACCGTGTCTCCCGTTCCCGCGACGATGTCGAGACGACCGAGCGCATCCGAGTACGACTCGGGAAAGGCCCCCTCGACGAACGGCTCGGCGGCCACCCCGTGCAGGTCGCGGACCGAGACGAGCCAGGATGTCCGTCCCGGCGCCCCGCCCTCGACGATCGCTCCCGCGGAGAGCATGTCCGCGTAGAGCGCCGCGCGGGCAGGTCGCCCCGCGCCGGGTCGGCTCTCGAGCAGGAGGACGTCCGAGAGCCCCCCGTCCCAGCGCGGGGAGACCCCACCCTGCAGGCGGTCGGCGCTCACCACGGAAGGCGCGACGCTCGGCTGCACAAGCCCCCCGAGGTGAAAGGGAGCCTGCACGGGCGCGCCGTCCAGAAGCACCATGTCCAGGGAGGCCCCGGCGCCCCGGACGAACAGCACGTTGTCGGGCGCGGGCGGATCCGGCCCCAGGAACTGGCGTGCCACTTCCGCGATGCCGGCCTCGGCGACGCCGGGGGTCGAATCGAGGAGACGAACGACGGCCGTGCTCACCGCCGTGGTCCCTGGGTCCGATGCCAGGCTGTCCGGATCCCACTCCGCGGCCGCGATCGCCTCCACGGTCGGCATCGCGACGGGGCGCAGCGAGAGGTGGAAGTCGACCTGCACGGTGCCGCCCTCGGGCACCAGGAGGCGCACCTCGAGCGCTGAGAAGTCGAGACGGGAGGCCCTCAGGCGGCGTTCGCCCGGAGCCACGGCGGAGAACTGGTAGGCTCCGGTCGAGTCGGTGAGGACCGAGAAGTCCTCCGGGACGAGCGTGACGATGGCACCGGCGACGGGCTGTCCTTCCGCCGCGTCGCGGACGACGCCGCGGATCGATCCGGGCCCCGCGCCCTGCGCGGCCTGGAGCGCGAGTCCCGCGAGAATCGCCGTCGCCGCCGTCATGATGCCGCCGCCGTCTCCTCCGCCGCTGCCCCGGGAACGGCGCGCGGAGGACCTTCAGGGGCTTCGGCCGATCAGCCCTCCACGCGCAGCACCACGTCCTCCCGAGCCGGTTCGGCCGGGACCCCGGGGCGCTCGAGTCCGTCGGGCGACAGGATGAGTGCCTCCCGACCGTTCACGTTAAGGGTGGCGCTCCCGAGTCCGCGCGGCAACTCGATCACGACCTCTCCCGGACCCTCCGACGGAGTTCCGACCACCTCGAGGCGTCCGGGTCCGACCGAGAACCGCGCCGCCACGCGCCCCGAAGCGAGACGGGCCATGACGTCCGGACGGCGCGTCAGGGAGACGTGCACGATGGAACCCGCCGCGAACCCGACGACGTCCACCGAGACCCGGCCCTCGACCGGCGTCACCGTGACGCTCGCGACGCCGGGGGGCCGGTCGGTCTCGGCCCGCGTCGTCCCCGGTATCGGAACGGGAGCGAGCGGAACGGGAGTCGCCTCGGGTTGCCGCTCGAACAGGGCCCGAATCGGAGACCCCGGGACGACGGCCGCCGCCGCGCCGACGACGGCGAGGAGCAGAACCGCGGCGCGGAGAAGGGCCCCACGGGCCAGCCGCGTCCGGCGCCGAAGCGCCGGTTCCGCGTCCAGGTCGCGGAGCGCCTGCCGCAGGCCCTCGTGCGCTCTCCGGAGCTCCCCGAGCCGCGCACGGCACGCGACACACGCGAGGAGATGCTCCGCGACTTCCGCGGCCTCCTCGCGTTCGAGCTCAGCGTCCAGGTACGCCTGGAGCTCTCCGTCAGTCCGGTGCGTCATGCGCCTCGCTCCGGGCCGCGTACGCGGCCGTGAATCGTCTCAGTGCCCGCGCGACGAGCGCGCCGACCGAGGTCGGTTTCACGCCCACCGCCTCGGCGATTTCCCGGTAGCGGAAGCCCTCTTCCCGCATCAGGAGGAGCGTCCGGTCCCTCTCCGACAGCTCCGCGAGGGCCCGTCGCACCGCGAGTACTCTCTCCGACCTCTCGGCCGTCCGATCCGGGTGCTCGGGTCGGGCCACGACCGGCGACTGCGTCTCGAGCAACCGCTCCCGACGGCGCCGGCGCCGGACCCCGTCCCGCGCCAGGTTCGCCGTCACCACGAACAGCCAGGGTCGGACCTCGTCGTCCGGGATCTCCTGTTCGAGAAGACGGACGTACGCCTCCTGTACGACGTCCTCCGCCGTGTCCGGGTCGCCGGTGAACCGGACGGCATACCGGATCAGCGCCGAGTAGTGCTCTCGAAAGGCGTCGGGTACGTCCACGGATCTCCCACGAACGGCGGGCCGACGGTTCGCGGGCCGGCCGCCCCGGTCGCGCCCGTCGGGCGCTCGGCGCCGGTCGGACGCCGTCGTGGGTGGCCTACCCTGCAACGTCCGGGGAGTGCCCGTCGTGACAGCGGCGGCAGCCGGGCGGCTCCCCGCCCGCTTCGGGGGTCGCCGTCACGTGGTCCCGTTCGCGGTCCCCCCGGGAAACGAGCGAGGGGCGGACGGCCCTCGCTCGGCCGTCCGCCCCCGCCTGCCCCGCCCGACCCGCTCGGGTACCGCCCGTCGACCGCGCTACTCCACGAGCCGGAGCGCCCGGAACAGAGGTCCGGCCGTGTGCGCGCCGGCCGGCGCCGGCCGCAGGCCCGTGTACCCCACCCAGCGGGCGTTCACGTTCTTCCCCTGGATCGACTCGATGAAGATCCCCGCGAAGTTCGTGAACGTGAACGGCTTCGCCCCGAGCTCGGGGGCCTGGGTCGGATCGAACATCGGGATGGGCCGCACCCGGCTGCTCGTCCGGCAGTGGGAGACGTCCGAGCTCCACTGGAGGCCGCTGTCCACGATGCAATTCAGCGATTCGTTCCACACCGCGGAGGGGTCGGAGTCGATCGCGTCCTGGAAGCCCTGCATCGTCGGACCCGCCATGTTGCCCGGCTCGGTGTCCACCTGAATCCCGACGTAGAACACCTTCGACGGATCGATGCAGGTGCTGACCCCGTCCCGGTACTCGTCGGCGCCGAACGTCTCGTCGGGCCGCCACGGGTAGTACCAGCTGAGGTTGAGGCCGCCGTTGGGCGAGTTGGTGGTCAGGACGAAGGGAGCGCCGATGTCCTGCGTCCCGTAGCCCGTGTACGCGTCGTTGTACACGGGGTCGTCGAGCGTCCCGGTGAACCACGGAACGTACTCGTCGCCCTCGTCCGGGTCGAAGGTCCTGGGGTCGTTCCCGGGGCCGCCGGCCTCGTACCACCGGTCCGGCACGGCCACGGGAAGCGGACAGTTGATCCCGCCCGCCTCGGAGGCCTCCGCCGTCGCGACGGCGGCGACGTCCACGACGTTCACGCCGAACACGCGGGCGAAGAACGTCTGCACCGGGTTCCCGCGTTCCGCGGTGCGGAGCACGGTCACCGTGACCTGGTCGAGGTTCGTGTCGACGTCGACGTCCTCCGCGAGCACGTTCGCGGGGCGGTTCCCGACGCTGTTCATCCCGCCGAACTTCATCGCTTCCTGCGTGGCCAGGAGGGTGTTGTCCGGCGACTGGATCAGAGCGCCCGCCCCGGCGAGCGAAGCGCCGTCGGCGACGCGTTGGGCCTCGGTCCGCACCGTGTAGAGCATGCCGACGTCGATCGCCAGCGCGACCACGGAGGTCAGCGCGAGCATGCTTCCGGCGGCGATCACGAGCGCGACCCCGCGCTCGTCGGCGCGGGCCTGCTTCCAGCGATCTCTGAGGTGAGCGGCGAGTCGCATCATCGGATCCTCTCTCCTGTCCCGGCGCCGGAATTCCGGATCGGTCGGCGCCCCGTGTCTCCGGGGGGAAGGGCGAGAATCGTGCGAGAGGAGCCGGACCGAGGCAGGATGGCGCGCCGCGGCAAGTCAAGAGTCGATTATATAGTAGTTTACGAGACCACCGAGGAGGATCGGAGGCGCGCCTCCGACACCCGGCCCCCGGTCCCCATCTGCACTTTTTGGGTATCGGGTGAAGGTTCTATCGGGGGATGTTCGCAAACTGCGAGAGGCCCGTCCGTCACTTCAGGAGCAGCACCGACATCGGGCAGAGCACCGCCGTCTGGTAGGCGATGCCGGACCAGGCGCCGCTGGCGCTCTCGGGGTCGACCTTGCGGGCCGCGAGGACGACGAG
>Ga0316577_10000258_pt1 | contig 18745 bp, 14 predicted proteins | sample S5NA_FD_203073 | JGI IMG/M metagenome (GOLD analysis project Ga0316577, IMG submission 203073) | Rhizosphere microbial communities from salt marsh grasses in Alabama, United States - S5-7_050615r2r1 | ecosystem: Host-associated > Plants > Roots > Rhizosphere | place: USA: Alabama | collected... | reverse complement strand
AATACTGGGAGTGGAAAGGGCAAGAACGGTGCCAGGATGGTAGAACCCTTAAGTCTTTAATCGAAAAAGACTTACGTGTTCTTTCAAACCGACGGAAACCATCAAATTCCTGAGCCACCCTCAGAAATCTGATGGTTCCGTGAAAACGGCCCGGAGACTCCCCCTTCCGGGGTTTGTCAAGAGGGGAGAGCCGGTGCCTTCCGGAGGAACTCCTCCGCCATGTCCACGAACTCGGAGGATCCCAGGTACAGCGGCGTCCTCTGGTGGAGCCCGGACGGAACGATTTCCAGGATATTCTGTTCGCCGTCCGATGCCCTGCCCCCAGCTTCCACGCACACCTTGGCCAGGGGCGAGGCCTCGTAGAGGAGCCGGAGCTTTCCTTCCGGGCTGGCGGTATCCCGGGGATACATGAAGATCCCTCCCTTCATGAGGGTCCGATGGAAGTCTGCCACCAGGGACCCGATGTAGCGGGAGCGGAACGGCGGGAGATCCGTCTCCCCCAGGCCCTTGAGGCACTTCACCATCTCCTGCTGGCCCCGGGACCAGCGCTGGTAATAGGCCTCGTTCACGGAGTAGTATCGCTGGGGGGGATCCGGGATGCGGATATTGGGATGGCTCAGGAGGAACTCCCCGATGGAGGGATCCAGGGTGAACCCGTAGACGCCGGCTCCGCTGGTGTAGACCATCATCGTGGAGGAGCCGTACAGCACGTATCCCGCCGCCACCTGCCGGATTCCCGGCTGGAGACAATCCGCGACGGAACCCCGCACACCGGCCGAGACCTTGTGCTGGATGGAGAAGATGGTCCCGATGGAGATGTTCACATCGATGTTGGAGGAGCCGTCCAGGGGATCCACCAGGAGGACGTAATCCCCCACCGGAAACTGCTCAGGGATGGGGATGACGTCCTCCTCCTCCTCCGAGACCATGCAGCAGAGGTTTCCCCCGTGATCCATGGCGTTGTAGATGACGTCCTGGGCGAACTGGTCCAGCTTCTGCACCGTCTCGCCCTGCACGTTCACCGTCCCGGCGCTACCCAGGATGTCGACCAGCCCCGCCATGGCCACCTCCCGGTGGATGAGCTTCGCCGCCAGCGCCAGGTCCACCAGGATGTTGCTCAGCCTCCCGGTGGCTTCAGGGTATTTTCGCTCCTGCTCGATGATGTGTCTGTCGATGGTGACGACGGCGGCGTCGGCCATGGCTAAACCTCAAGAGGCGGGTGACTCGGGACTCCGATCTCGCCAACTCCTGCTCCATATACGATTACCTCTTTCGGGGGTCAACCGGAATACTCTCGAATCCCGCTCCACCGTGCTCCTTCCGCACACGATAGCTTCCGTCCTTCCGGGCCTGGAGGGTGAGCGTCCCGTCCTGGTCAGTGCGATACACCTTCACGCCCCTGGCCTCCAGGCGCCTCAGGACGGCAGCGTGGGGGTGTCCGAAGCGGTTCCGGAGGCCCGCGGAGACCAGGGCGACTTCCGGGGTGATGCGCTCCAGGAGCTCGGGGGAGGTGGAGGTCCGACTCCCGTGGTGGCCCAGCTTCAGGACCTGAATCGAAGGCGACAGAAGCCGTGGGAGGAGCGTCTCCTCCACCTCCGCCGGGGCGTCTCCGGTGAGAAGGGCCGAGAAGGAGCCGAGACGGACCTCGAGGACCAGAGATGCGCCGTTGGCGCCCTCCGCCTCACCGATCTCGCCTTTCTCTTCCGGGGGCCAGAGGACCCGGATTGCCACACCGTCCAAATCCAGGGAGTCGCCGGCTACACCGACGGTCCAGGGCACCTCCCTGGCCTGGGCTCCCTCCAGAGCGTCCAGAAAGACCCCCGTGCCCACCGCCATCCCCGGGTCCATCACCCTACCCACCGGATACTCCCGAAGAATCGCCCCGGCTCCCCCCACGTGGTCCATGTCCGGGTGTGTGAGGACCATGAGCGCGAGACCACCGGCCCCTCTCCGGCGAAGGTAGGGGAGAACCGCCCGAGCCCCGGCATCGTAGCGGTCCGTTCGTGGTCCGGCGTCCACCAGGATCCACCGACCTCTCGGAGAGCGGAGAAGGATCGCGTCCCCCTGCCCGACGTCCAGGACCACCATCTCCAGGGTCCCCCACCCTGCCACCCGGTCCGCCACCGGCCAGAGGATCAGACCGGCGATAGCCGCCGTTCCCAGCAAGGTCCGTCTCCCCCACCGCCGTTCACGAGGGAGGACGGACCAGAGAAGGCGGGCCAGCGCCATCCCGGCCAGCCCCGCTACCACCCCGGGCCTCGAGACCCAGACCGATGCCAGGGGGAGGGTCCCGGCCCAATCCACCAGGCTGCGGAAGAGCCAGAGATCCGCCTCCACTCCATGGGCAAAGAAGAACCCCAGGGGCCGGCTCACGAAGGAGGCCACCAGGCAGAGGAAGATCCCCGGAATCGCCAGCGTTACCAGGGGGGCCGCCAGGAGGGTCACCGGGATCCCCACCAACGACACCCGGCCGAAGTGCCACGCCACCAGGGGAACGGTGGCCAGAGTGGCGGACACACCCGCCGCGACGGCAGTAGAGAGATAGGGAAAGTCGTTCCTGGATCGGCCGACACCGGAGATGGCTCGTGTGATGGGGCGGGCCCAGAGGACCAGCCCGGTGGCCCCGGCGAAGGAGAGCTGGAAACCCGGGCGGAGGACGGCGCCAGGGTCCAGGGAGAGGAAGACGAGGAACGACGAGGCGAGGGCACCCAGAGGAGCCACGTGTCGATGGCCGAAGCGGCCCAGCGAGAGGAGCGTGAGGATGAGCGCGGCCCGGAGTGCGGCGTCGGGAAGGCCGATGAAGAGGACGTATCCCCAGACCCCCCCACTCCCCAGGAGCAGGCGCCGGGGATGGGAAAGACCCATCCAGCTCCCGGCCAGAAAGAGAAGGCCTGCCACCACGCCCACGTGAAACCCGGAGATGGCCAGGAGATGGGCGGTCCCCGCCCGGGCAAAGGACTCCCGCAGGTCGGGGGAGAGCCCCTCCTTCCGAGCCAGGACCAACGCCTCCACCAGGCCCCCTTCGTTGGGAAAGAGCTCCCCCAGCCTGAGCTGGACCTTCCCCCCGAAAGCTCCCGGATCCCACCTCGGTGCGCCGTCCTTCACCGCGGGAGCCACTCCCTCCGCTCGGAGGTATCCCGCCCGGAGGGGGTCCTGCCCGGGCACCGCCGCGCTACGGCGCCAATGCCCGCGAAGGACAACCCGGGCCCCCGGTTCCACACCCCTGGAGAGGGCGCCTTCCGCCAGCACGAACCTCAGTGGCTCCCTGCAGCCATCTCCGTCGGGTTCCACGGGTCGAATCTCCCCCCGCTCCTCCAGCACCCGCCCCACCAACCGCCCTTCGACCTCCAGGAAGGCCCCCTCTTCCAGGAAATACCGGCAATCCGCGGCCCGACCTTCCGCCCAGGCGTGAGCCGTCAGGGCACCGGCCAGGAAGGCGAGAGCGAACGGAGCAGGAGAATCCTGGGGGCGACGGGATGAAGGGATGCGACGGAAGAGAAGTGTCAGGGAAGGGAGCGTCCAGGCGGGATGGACACCCAGGTGGGAGAGCATGACCCCGGCTCCGGCGGCCAGGGCGAGCCCCACCACCGGTGGGGCTCGGGTCAGGCGAAACACCTCATTCGGTCTCGGGTCCCTCTTCTTCGTCCTCCGGCACCTCGCTCTTCATGGGCGGGAGTGGGAGTGGGGAGAGAACAGGATTGGGCATCTCCTCCCTGGAGACCCCGTACTCGCCCTCCGGGACCACCCCGGCTTCGATCTCCAGGGGGGTCTCGGGTCCCCGAGCCGCTGCCCCGGGTGCCGCGGGGTCAGGGTCAGGATCCTGGGTGAAGAGGTCCTGCTGGTTCCGATCGATCCACTCCTTCGCCTCCCGCGTCTCCTCGGCCAGCCGTTCCCTCAAAATCCTGCGAACCTTCAGGTCCGAGTGGATCCCCGCCGCAAACATGATCAGCATGCCCATGAAGAGGCCCGAGAACGCCACCAGGGTGACGGGAGCCCGGTAGAGAGTGAACAGACCCAGCTCCAGGGTCACCCGATGGCCGGAATTGGCCGCGGCGAAGGCCGTGGCCAGGAGGACCACCACGATGACGGCCAGGATCCCCAACAGCCTGCTTCCCGTCAGCCTGCTCATGACAGCTCCCGGGTTGTCTTTTCGGCAAGTGATCCCACAAAGGTCGCTCCTGTCGTACGGTCCAGCCTCACGTACCGGTATTCTCCCTCCAGGCCCTCTCCCCCCGGGAACACGACGACCTTGTTCCGTCGGGTCCGTCCCAGCATGAAACCGGGGTCCTTCCCCACCTTCTCCACCAGCACCTCCTCCACCCGCCCCACTTCATCCTGGTTGATCTCTGCCTGGATGCGGCGAGTCGTGTCGATGAGGGCGCCCAATCGGGCCTTCCCCTCCTCCTCGGAGATGAACTCCTCGGGAGGCATCCGGGTCGCAGGGGTTCCATCCCTGGGCGAGTAACGATACGTGAAGGCATCGTCGAAGCGGAGCTCCCGGCAGAGCGCCAGGGTATCCTGGAACTCCGCGTCGGTCTCTCCGGGGAAACCCACGATCAGGTCGGTGGAGAGCGCGATGTCGGGGATGAGTCCCCTCACCAGCTCCACCGTCTTCGTGTACTCGGCCACCGTGTGTCGCCGGAGCATGCGTTTCAAGGTCCGATCGTTGCCTGCTTGAAGGGGGAGGTGGAGCTGTTCACACACCGCCGTCTCCCGGGCCATCACCTCCACCAGCTCCGGAGTGACGTCATTGGGGTGGGGCGAGGTGAAACGGACCCGCCGGATCCCGTCCACGCGGGCCACGGCCCCCAGCAATCGAGGAAAACCCCAATCCCCGCTCCTGTAGGAGTTCACGGTCTGGCCCAACAGCGTGACCTCGGAGATTCCCTCCTGGGCGACGGAGCGGACCTCCTGGAGAATCGAACCCGGGGAACGGTTCTTCTCGGGCCCGCGAACGAAGGGCACGATGCAGAAGGTGCAACGGTGATTGCACCCTCTCTGGATGGTGACCCAGGCCGAGACCCCTGAAGTCCGGCGGATCTCCAGCCCCTCGTAGTTCTCCCTGGGATCCAGCTCCAGGACAGCAAGGCTCTCCCGGGCAGCCGGCCCCGAGGGTTGAAGCTGCACGAGGCCGGAGGGGGGGATGGGTCGCTCCACGCCCACCGGCTCCCCCCCCTCCCCCTTCAGCTCCCTGAGGGCCGCGGGCAGGCTCCGGTAGCCGTCCGGCCCCATGACCAGATCCAAGAAGGGGGCCCGCCGCATCAGGTCCGTACCCATGCGCTGGGCCATGCATCCGGTGACGCCGATGACCAGATCCGGTCTCCTGTCCCGGAGGCCGTTGAGCTGGGCTACCCGCCCGAGGACCCTTCGCTCGGCGTGTTCCCGGATGGCGCAGGTGTTGACCAGGACCACGTCGGCCTCCTCGGGAGAGGAGACGACCTCGTACCCGTCGGCAGCCAGATGTCCCGCCATCAGCTCGCCATCGCTGATGTTCATCTGGCAGCCGTAGGTCTCGACGTATGCCCGCTTTCTAGACGGCATGGGTAGCCAGCTCAGGTAGTGGGCGAGGAAGGTTCGGGTTCAATCAGTCGGAAAGAAGGGGACAAGTCAATATACAGATGGTCCCCGTCTCCCCGGAGGAGCCCGCGATGGAGGAAGCCCGGCGGTGGAAGGGGCTCCAGAGGCTCCGTGCCCGTGGATCGGGTGCGAACCTCCACCCTCAGGTAGTCCTCGGTGAGGCCCCAGCCGCCGCGACCTTCCAGGACCACCAGGGCCGGGCCTCCCGACCGGGCCTCCCTGTACCGGCGGCCCTTCTCCAGCCCCAGCTCCCGCAGCTCCCTGCTCCGCTCCCCGGCGATTCTCTGGGGAACCGGATCCGGGAGCTCGGTGGCCACGGTGCCGTCGCGGGGAGAGAAGGGAAAGACGTGGAGATAGGTGAAGGGGAGCTCTTCCACCAGACCGCGGGTCAGGGCATGGTCCTCCCTGGTCTCGCCGGGGAATCCGGTAATGATGTCGGCCCCCAGCCCCAGGACGGGCAGAGCCCGGGCGATCTCCAGTGTCCGGGCACGGTATTGCTCCCGCGTGTGCCACCGGCGCATCCGCCGGAGAACCGCGTCGCTGCCGCTCTGAAGGGGCATATGGAGATGAGGGGCCAGTCGTCCGTGGGGGGTGGCCAGGATCTCCAGCAGGAGATCGTCGATCTCCGTCGCCTCCACGCTCCCGAGGCGGAGACGGACCTGGGGAAGCTCCCGCAGCAGGAAGGCCACCAGCTTCGAGAGCGTGGTCCTTTCACGGAGGTCCCGCCCGTAATGACCGATATGGATACCGGTGATCACCAGCTCCGGGTGGCTCCGGGAGAGGAGCCGGGCCTCCGCCAGGATCTCCTCGGGGGTCCGAGACCGACTTCCACCCCGGGCCAAGCGGGTGGCGCAGAACGAGCATCTCCGGTCACAGCCGTCCTGCACCTTGAGCCACCCCCGGGTCCCCCCCTCCCGGCGGTTCAGGAGCTCCCCTCCCACAGGCTCGTGGTCCATCCTGTCCAGGGCCCGCCTGACCCCCAGCTGAACGAAGGGCCCCTCTGCCTCCGTCCCCTCCAATCCCAGGATCGCGCTCCGCGCCACCTCCACGGGGTCGTGTCCTTCCACGACCCCCACCACTCCGTCCATCGTCTGGTAATCCTGGGGGCTCAGGGCGGAGGAGCACCCGGCGACAACCACACGGACTCCGGGGTTCTCTCTCCGAATCCTGCGGATGAATCGCCGGGCATCGGCATCGGCCTGGTTCGTCACCGTGCAGGTGTTCACGACACAGAGCTGAGCCGTTTCGGGAGCCCCCACGGTCTGGGCCCCTAGAGCCTCCAGCTCCTGCCGCATCCGCTCCGTATCGTATTGGTTTGCCTTACAGCCGAAGGTCCTGAAGAGGACACGGAAAGACTCTTCCCCCACCAGCTGCTGACCCTACCAGCCCGAGACCTTGAATGTCACCGACGCCCTCCAGAAGTCTTCCTTCAGGGCTCCGGCCTTCCGGGTTCCACGCTCAACCGCCAGATCCACTCCCGCGAGAATGAACTGATCCGCCTGGGTGAGGTTGAGCCCCAGGCCGCCGGAGAAGATGGATTCCCTGGGCTTGGCCCCATCGAAGAGGAAGGGGAGATCCGACCGGCGCATTCCCAACCGGAGGGGGAGCGTTCTGCCGCCGAGTCCCGTCGTCAGCAGCTCCAGGCCTCCTCCGAAGCTCCAGACGCCACCGGCGACGGTCTCGGAATCCAGCCCTCCCTCGTTGGCTTTCCAGTCGGCATAGGACATCCCCAGGGTGAGGGAGAGCGTCGGTGTCAGGATCCCGGAAGCCCCCACCCGGAAGACCGTAGGCAAGGAGTACTTCGCCGCCTCCCCCTGGGTCTCCTTGGAGGGCTCCGCGTCCATATCCCCTGACCAGGACAGGCTCCCCCCAAGGCGGAGGAACTGCACAGGGTCCCACACGGCCCCGATACTCCCCGTGGGCCCGCTGAAGGTCCATTTCCCGCCATCGGTGAAGGGGATGATCTCCGGGGAGGACACCGCGAGGGAGTCGAAGCTTCGGAGATAGGTTCGAGTAACGGAGCCGGTGTGGAGACCAGCGCTGACAGAGAGGGAGAGAGAGTTGCCCACCCGCTGAGCCCAACCCAACCTCAACTCCGCGATGCCCCCGTCCGACGTGAAGATGTTGGTCACCGGGGTTGTGACGCTCTCCAATTCCACGGTCCCCTTCTCCTCCATCTCCCACCGCTGGTCCATGTAGGAGCCGAAGGTGAGCGTCACCATCCCCCCGAGGTCCGCCACGGGATAGGCGATGCCCAGCAGGGGGAACCGGGTGCCCTGGGAGCGGATGGATTCCCCGTCCAGAGACCCCCGCCCCCAGTGGGGCTGGAGGGTGAAGTTCACGGTGGGGATGAGGAGGCCCGCGGCCGAAGCCAGGTCGGTGGGGTTCAGATTTCCGCCCAGGAGGCCCACACCCTCGCTCCCCAGGGCTCGGGATCGGGCATCCACGGCTTCCAGGGGGAGCCCGAGTCCCCTGGTTCCCAGCAGCGACTGGGCCTCGAGGGCGTTCGGCGCCGTCAGGAAGAGGGCGAGAAGAACGGAAGAGACACGGACCTCCATGGGGACGCTCATCGGATCTCCACCCCCTGCCCCACCGTCAGGATCAGCCGGATCTCCGGCCCCTCGCCCCCATCCAGGCCATAGAAGCTCCCGAAGGGGAGGGAGAGGGGCTCCAATGGAGACAGGAGGGCAACGGTTCCAGGGGCTTCCAGATCGGGGTCGTTGTTCGCGGCGATGAGGCGCGTGACATAGGAGCTGACGGGCATCTCGACACGAACCCCGGCCGAGTCCCCGAAGAGCTCCGGAGCGAACGGGACCCCGTAGCCGTAGTAGGTGATCAGTGATGACCCCAGGGGGGACTTGGGAAGTCGTGACGGCTCCAGCACGGACCGCAGGTCAAGACGGAGGGAGTCCGACGGTCGGAAGGCCGCAGGTGTCTCGGACGTCTTGAGGGAGAGGCGGGCCGCGTTCACCATCTCCGGCTCCAGGACCAGCGGACACTGGACCTTGGCGCACAGCTCCGGGGGTCCGTTCAGGGCTTCCGGAAAATCCACGTCGAAGACGGCCCGCCACGCCGGCACCCCCCCGACCCTGATCCCTGATTCCGGAACCTCCAGGACGGGCTCGTACACGAAGGTGTGGTTCCGTGAAGAAACCAGGAGGTCCACCAGCGTGTCGGGATTCGAGCTGGGCCGCGTTATCAGGAAGAGTCGCACCGCGAGCGTCTCGAGACGGACGCCTTCGGTGAGGGCGTCCAGCCGCATCCCTCGCCTGGCTCCCGCCGAATCGGCCCAGAACGCTACGCCGGCGGAGTCCACATCGAAGATCACCGAGTCCCCTTGCGCCGGATCCCAGGTTGCCACCGCCAGGGGCACCACAGGCCCGGCCCCCTCCTCCGGCCAGGGTCGGTAGTCCATCACCGTGTCCACCGCAACCGTCCAGCTGGCGGAGGGGTAGTGCCAGGAGTTCTCCAGCGCCCCCACCGCCAGATCCACGGGCCCGTTCTGAACACTGGATATCGTGTCGAACTTCGCCACCAACCGCCCACCCACGAAGGTGAGGGAGCTGTCCGGCCGGCTGGTTCCGGTGGTGTCCCTCACGGTGGCCGATACCGGATAAGACCAGAGGTTGATGAGCGTCCGGGCCTCCAGCTCCCCTCCGTATTCGTGCGCGATCATCCCGTAGGCGAGCTCGGCGGGGCTTCCGTAGCCGCCGTATACCCGGAGATCGGATCCGAACTCCTCGAAGGGGAGAGTGACCTCGACACTGACGGCTTCCACGGGGATCAGGTCGACCCTCCCGGCAGTGGGCAGATCTTCCTGGCAGGCCAGAAACGAACAGCTGATCAGGGCCAGAAGGCCTGTTTGGACGAGTCGGTTCAACCGCTTTGCCTATCCGTCTTCAGGAGATGTCTCCAGCCGGAAGGGGTGGGGCAGAAGCTCTGCCAGGGACCACTCCTTCCGATCTTCACCAGCCTCAGCCAGGACCCGCAGCGCCGGCGAGAACTCCGCCAGCACGGCCCGGCAGGCGCCACAGGGGGGTACCGCCGTGACCCCGTCCGTAACCAGATACAAACGCCGAAAGGCCCGGTGTCCTTCGGCGACCGCGGCGGAGAGTGCGCTCCTCTCCGCACAGATGGTTAGACCCAGTGAGGCGTTCTCAACGTTGCACCCGGCGAACAGGGCCCCGTCCTCAGACTCCAGCACCGCTCCCACCCTGAATCCGGAGTAAGGAGCATAGGCCCTCTGCCTGGCACCCTCGGCCATGGCGCGAACCTCTTCAATACCCGCCATCCGCCGTCCAGATCCTGGGAGCCCGTGGAGTCAGATCCGTGAGGATCTCGTAGTTGATGGTTTGGGCCAGGGTGGCCACCTCTTCGAGGCTGATCTCCCCTTCGCCGTCCCGCCCGAAGAAGGTGGCCACGTCCCCGACCTCCACACCATCGACCCCCGTGATGTTCAGCACCGTGGCGTCCATGGAGATCCGACCGATGACGGGAACACGCCGCCCCTTCAGCAGCGCGTTCCCCCTGTTGCCCAGGAGTCGCGGCAAGCCGTCTCCGTATCCGATCCCCACCGTCGCCCACCGTTCCGTCCCCTCGGCGGCATACGTGGCGCCATACCCCACTGTATCTCCCCGTCGGGCATCCCGTATGAAGGTCACCCTGGCCCTCAGAGCAGCCACGGGCACAGGGGGAGGAATCTCCGCCCCCGCTACACCCCCGTACAGGAAGATCCCCGGCCTCACGGCATCTGCAGCGAACTCCGGGTGCCGCATGGCGCCGGGGCTGTTGCAGGCGTGGAGGATGGCGTGGCCCGGCATGGGCGGGAGGAGGGCCAGGGTCTCCTGCAGTCGGCCCCACTGCGTGGCGGTGGCGTCCCCGGGGGAATCGGCGGAATGGAAATGGGTGTAGCACCCGTCCCACCGGAGGGGCTCTCCCATCAGGGCCGTCACGGCCGGGACCCAGGACTGCACCTGATTCCACGGCAGCCCCGCCCGCCCCATGCCCGTATCCACCTCCAGTTGGAAGCCCCCGGGGTGTCCGGCGGTCTCGGCGGCGTCCCTGAGACCCCGGAGAGCGACGGGGTCGGAGACGCACACGGAGAGATCACCCCGCACCGCCTCGCCGTAGGAGCCGGGGGGGAGCGGACTCAGAACCAGGACGGGTTTCGAGATCCCCAGCGCCCTGATCCGGATGCCCTCCTCCACGGCAGCCACGCCGTATCCCCAGGGGCCCAGAGGTTCCAGGGCGCCGATGGCCTCCGCCATTCCCAGGCCGTAGGCGTCGGCCTTCACCATGGGAATGATCCGGACCTCCTCCCCTACAGCCCCGCGGATGCTCAAGAAATTCTGTTGAAAGGCCCGGATGGACACATCCACCCAGGCTCGGGATCTCTGATCCGTTGACATGGTGGTGGAAAGATGCGAAAAAAGGGGCGCACAGCAAGGGGCCCCGAGCCTCCTCCACAGGCCGGAAGCCTCTGGTATTCAGGACTTTCAACCTAGAGTCGGGGATGACGCAGATGGAGAAGGACCCCCTGAAAGACTGGGCCCGGACCCAGGCGGAAAAAGAGGACGGGGTGCTTGACCGTTCCCTGGCGTTGGTCTCCTTTCTCAGACGGCACTGCCCCTGGGACGCAGCCCAGACCGCCGAGACCCTCATTCCCCACCTCCTGGAAGAGAGCCACGAGGTGGTGGATGCCATCCGGGCAAGGACGCCGGACCGCGTCGAGGGGGAGTTGGGGGACCTTCTTCTGAACCTGGCGTTCCAGATCGTCGTGGGTGAGGAGGAGGGGGCGTTTTCCCGGGCGTCGGTGATGGACCGCCTGGAAGAGAAGATGAAGCGGCGCCACCCCCACCTCTTTGGCCTGGGAGACAAGGAGGACTGGGAGTCCCTCAAAGCCAGGGAGCGGGGAGAGGATTCCCGGGTCCTGGACGGCCTGGCCACAGGGTTGGATCCCCTTTTCAAGGCCCACCGGATCCAGGACAGGGTGAGTGGCGTGGGGTTCGATTGGGAGGATGCCCAGGGTGCCTGGGACAAGGTGGCGGAAGAGCTGGAAGAGGTCCGTGTCGCGCTGGAAGATGGGAAACCGGACGCCGTGGAGGAGGAGCTGGGGGATCTTCTCTTCGCCGTCGTGAACCTGGTCCGGTTGGCAGGCATCCACTCCGCCACCGCGCTGGACCGGGCGAACCGGAAGTTTCAGGCCCGCTTCGAGGCCCTGGAGGACCTGGCCCTCGAGAGAGGGATCCAACTGACGACTGCCGGCCTGGAAGTGCTGGACCGGCTCTGGGAGGAGCTCAAGGCTAGAACCCCGCCTCCTTGTCCACCAGGTTCAGAAGCCCCTCTCCGTTCAGGTAGCGGCGAAGATTCTCCAGGATGAGGTCCGCCTCGCGCCGCCAGAAGTGCCGGGACACCGCCGACACGTGGGGGAGGATGAGGACGTTCGGGAGGGTCCAGAGGGGATGGCCCTCCGGGAGGGGTTCCTCCCAGAAGACATCCAATCCGGCGCCTCGGAGACGCCCGCCCGTGAGGGCCGACACCAGGGCCGCCTCGTCCACCAGTCGCCCCCGGGAGATGTTGAGGAGCGTCGCCCCGGGCTTCATCCGTGAAAGGGCCGCAGCGTCGAACACGCCCCGCGTCTCCGGCGTCTCCGGCGCGGTGATGACCAGGAAGTCGCTCTCGGTCAGGAGTCGCTGGAAACCGTGGGGGCCGTGAAGCGGCTCCATACCCTGGAAGGAGGGGCTCGAGGCCTCGAACGCCTCGGGGCCCCGATCGAAGGCCAGCACCCGAGCCCCCAGAGCCCCGACCCGCTTTCCCACTTCCCGACCGATTCCTCCGAACCCGAAGATACCCACGGTGGAGAAGGCCAACTCCACGAGAGGGTTGTCAGCCGCGTAGAATGGGTCCTTCTCCCACCTCCCCCTGGCCATCGCGGCGATTCCGAAATCAAATCCCCTGGAGAAGTGGAGGATCATCCCCAGAGCGGTATCGGCCATGGGGGGGCCGTGGATGCCCTTGGAATTGGTGAAGAGGACACGGCTGGACAGCATCTCGGGGGTCAGGGATCCCCGGACTCCGGCGGCCCCGGAGTGGACCCACCTCAGCCCCCTGCATTCCCTGAGAAGCGCCGCAGGGACGCCGTATCCCAGGTAGATCTCCGCCTCCCTGGCTGCCTCCAGCAGCGCCGGATCCAGGTTCGCCATCCCGTCCCCGGACCCATCCGCGTCCGTCGCCATGACGTGGAGCTCCCATCCGAGAGGGAGCGCTCTCCGGATCTCGTCCGGGACCCAGGAGGGCATCGACCACGCCGGCCGACGGTCGTTCAGGTCCAGGACGATCTTCGGCATGGGCGGGCCCTCTAGGGGTAGAGCCGGTTGATGAGCCTGGGAAAGGGGATCATCTCGCGGATGTGCCGGCGCCCGGTAATCCAGGCCACGGTCCGCTCCAGCCCGATGCCGAAGCCGGAGTGGGGGAAGGTCCCGAAGCGCCGTAGATCCAGGTACCAGCCGTAGGCCTCCTCCGGGAGGTTCTCCTCCTGGATCCGGGCCAGGAGCCTGTCCAGGTCGTCTTCCCGCTGGCTTCCCCCGATGATCTCACCGTACCCCTCCGGGGCCAACAGGTCATCGCAGAGGACCGTATCGGTGTTCTCCGGATTCTCCTTCATGTAGAAGGCTTTCACCTTCTTCGGGTAGTTGAAGATGAAGACGGGGAGGCTGAACTCCTCGCTGATGAGGGTCTCGTCGGGAGCCCCCAGGTCCTCTCCCCACTTCACCTCGCTCCCTTTCTTCCGGCACAGCTCCACGGCGTCCGTGTAGCTCAGCCGGGGGAAGGGGGGTTTCACCTGTTCCAGCTTCGAGAGATCCCGCTCCAGGTACTCCAACTCCGGCCGGCACCGCTCCAGGGCCCATCGGACCATGGCCGTCACCAGCTCTTCCTGGAAGGTCATGTTCCCGTCCGAGTCCACGAAGGCCATCTCCGGCTCCAGCATCCAGAACTCGGTGAGGTGCCGGCGGGTCTTGGATTTCTCCGCCCGAAAGGTGGGACCGAAGCAGAACACGTTCCGAAAGGCCGGGCAGGCGGCCTCGGCGTAGAGCTGTCCCGTCTGGGCCAGGAAGGCGCTCTGACCGAAGTAGTCCGTCTCGAAGAGCGTCCCTGCATGCTCCCCGATGGACCCCGTGAGGATGGGAGTATCGATGCGGACGAAGTCCCGCTCATAGAGGAAATCCAGGGCCGCCTGCTCCACCTCGGACCGGACCTTGAGCCCCGCACGCTGCTGGGAGGAGCGGAGCCAGAGGTGGCGGTGATCCAGAAGGAACTCCGGCCCATGCTCCTTGGGCTGGATGGGGTATTCGGGGCTGGGTCCAAGGAGCTCGAGGCCCGTGAGGCCCAGTTCGTACCCGCCGGGAGAGCGGGGCTCCACCCGGACGGTTCCGGTGACTTCCACCGAGGACTCCTGGGTGAGCCCGATCCCCGCCTCCCAGACCTCTTCGGGAAGCTCCCTCTTCACCAGCACGCACTGCAGGTATCCCGTCCCGTCCCGGACCACGACGAACGCCACCTTCCCGTGGACCCTGAGCTGGTCCACCCAACCGCTAACGACGACTTCTGTTCCCTCGTGCTGGCCCAGATCCTTCACTTCCACCATTTGACGGCCTCGTGGTGACTCCTCCGTGGACAACGATCCCCACCTCGAGGGACCGGAGCCTGGAAGCTTGTGGCTTCCCGCAAGAAGTGTCAATCGCGAGCTACCCGACTCTTTGGCTACCCGACTCCGAACAGGCGGAGCTTCTCCTCGTGGCGGGCGTGAAGAAGGCGTCTGACGTGCTGGTTCTCCGGGCCCGAGAGGCTCGGGTCCTCTCCCACCCGGCCCCTGGCTCTGACCTGAGCCTCCCGCAACAGGCCCTCATCCCTGGACAGATCCGCGAAGCGCAGGATGGGGTCCCGGCCGTGCTGTTGGGCCCCGAACAGGTCCCCCTGACCCCGAATGGCGAGATCGGCCCGGGCGATCTCGAAGCCGTCGTTCGTGGACTGGAAGATCTTCAGGCGCTCCCTGGCCATCTCCCCCGGCTCGGAAACCAGGATGCAGAAGCTCTGGTCCGCTCCTCGGCCGACCCGGCCTCGCAGCTGGTGGAGCTGGGAGAGGCCGAAACGCTCGGCGTGCTCGATGACCATGACCGTGGCGTTGGGGACATCGATCCCGACCTCGATCACGGTCGTGGCCACCAGGAGCTGGATTTCCCCGTCCAGAAAGGCCCGCATGACGGCGTCCTTCTCCTCTCCGGAAAGCTGGCCGTGGAGCAGCCCCAGGACTCGGTTGGGGAAGACCTCTCCCGACAGGCGCTTGAACTCCTCGGTGGCGGACCGCAGATCCACCTTCTCGGACTCCTCCACCAGAGGATAGACCAGGTAGGCCTGGCGGCCCTGGTCCATCTCCTTCTCCAGGAAGGCGTAGACGCTCTTCCGCTCCCGAGGCGTCTTCAAGGTGGTGTCCACGGGCTTCCTGCCCGGGGGAAGCTCGTCCAGAATGCTCAGGTCCAGATCGCCATACATGGCCATGGCCATGGACCGAGGTATAGGGGTGGCGGACATGACCAGGACGTCGGGCCGGGTGTGGTGCTCCCCCAGGGCCAGCCGCTGCCGGACCCCGAATCGGTGCTGCTCGTCCACCACCACGAGGCCCAGGTGCCGGAATACCACCCCCTCCTGGATGAGGGCGTGGGTCCCCACCGCCACTCGCCCGGACCCGTCGGCGAGGGCCGCCAGAGCCTCCCTTCGCTCCGGGGCGCCCATCCGACCCGTGACCAGATGAAGGGGAACCCCCAGCGGGTCCAGCATCTCCCTCATCTTCCTGGCGTGCTGTTCGGCCAGGATCTCCGTCGGCGCCATGAGGGCCGCCTGGTACCCGCTCTCCAGGGCCAGGAGCATGGAGAAGAGGGCCACAACGGTCTTCCCCGACCCCACGTCACCCTGGAGGAGGCGGTTCATGCGCCGCGGCGTGGCCATGTCCCCGTAGATCTCCCTCAAGACACGGGCCTGAGCGTCCGTGAGCTTGAACGGGAGCGACTCGTGCAGAGGTCGGATGAGCTCGTTGGTCCGCTCGAAGGCGATCCCCGGCTGGGCCTCGGTCTGCTGAAAGCGGACCTGGGCCTGGACGAGCTGGAGGAAGAAGAGCTCGTCAAAGGCCAGGCGCCTCCGTCCACCCTCGACGTCGGAGAGGGATCCGGGGGTGTGCATGGCCCGGAGAGCCTGGGGAATCCCCATCACCCCCAGCTCCTCCCGCTCCTCCCGGGAAAGGAACTCCTCATTCTCCGCCTCGGCCAGGAGCCAATCCAGATTTCTCGAGAAGACACGCCTCAGGACCCACTGGGGCACCTCCTCGCTGGCGGGATAGGAGACGAATATGGTCCCAGCGTTGGCCGCTTCTTCATCCCCCTCCTCTCCTTCCCGCCCCATGAGGGTGAATTCCCGCGGTTGTAGCTGCCTCCCGTGAAAGAACTTCACCGGCCCTGTGACCAGGAGGAGGTCGCCCTTTCGGATCCGACGATCCAACCAGGGCTGCCCGGGCCAGGCACAGGTGATCATCCCCGTCTCGTCCTGGAGGACCGCCTGGAAGATCCTGAGCCCGGAGCGGGTGGGAACGATCCCCTTGCTCCGCACTCTCCCCACCGCGGTGGCGTCCATCCCCACGTCCAGGCTGGAGATGGGGTTCACGGTTGACGCGTCGTCGTAGCGTCGGGGCACGTGATACAGGAGGTCCCGGGCCGTGGCGATTCCCATCCGCCCGAAGGACTCGGCCCGCTTCGGACCGACTCCCTTGAGAAACTGGATCGGTTTGTCCAGCTGGGAAAAGTCCACGCCTTGTCCTCCAGAGCGCTTCGGTTCAGGCACGGGTCCCGGGCGGCCGGGCCGCCTCATTCATCCCGAAAGACCCCTTCGATGAAGGACTCCGGATCGAAGACCTCCAGGTCATTGAGGCCCTCCCCGGTTCCCACGAGCTTCACCGGAAGGTGGAATTCTTCCTGGAGGCCCACCACGATGCCGCCTCGGGCGGAGCTGTCCAGCTTGGCCAGGATGATCCCGGAGAGAGGGAGCATCCCGGAGAACGCCTCCACCTGGGCGCGGGCGTTCTGCCCCACGGTGGCGTCCAGCACGAGGAGGCTCTCGTGGGGAGCGCCATCCAGCTTCTTCCGGATGACCCGGTCCACCTTCTGAAGCTCCTCCATGAGGTTCCGATGCGTATGGAGCCTCCCCGCCGTATCCACCAGGAGGACGTCGATCCCCCGTACCAGGGCCGCCTCGATGGCATCGTACGCCACGGCGGCAGGATCCCCACCCCTCTGTCCCCCGACGAATCCTGCCCCCACCCGCTCCGCCCAGATCTTGAGCTGCTCCACGGCCCCGGCCCGCCAGGTATCCGCCGCAGCCACCAGGACGCTCCGCCCCTCGGACCTCAGCCGATGGGCCAGCTTCGCGATGGACGTGGTCTTCCCAACCCCGTTCACGCCGCAGATGAGGTAGACGGTGGGCCCCTGGTCGGCAGCCTGGAGGAAAGCCTCGGCTGCCGGGCGGAGTACCTCCGCCAGGGCGTCCTTCAGGGCCCCCCTGAGCCCTTCCGGCCCCCTGACCTTCCCCTTCCGGGCCAGATCCTCGACCCGGTCCACCAGGCGAAGCGTGGCGGGGACCCCGAAATCCGCAGCCAGGAGTCGCTCCTCCAGGGACTCCAGGGTGTCGGAATCCACACCTCCCACGGCGACCCGCACATCGGTGAGGGCGAGCTTCACCACCCTGTTCCAGAGGGAGCTCTTCTTCTCGGTCCTGGTTCGAAAGAGTCGGGCCATGAGTCGGCGGGTTGAGCGGGTCCCCGGTCGGGAGCGAGGGGTTTACACCCCGGGAAAGATAGAGGGAAAGGGGGGCCCGCCCCAGGCGCGCCCCCACCACGGTGACCGAAAGGCTAGCTGGGGTCAATCCCCTCCTGCGTGGGCTTCGTCAGTCGTCGCCGCGACCTCCGGGGATTCCGCCAGCACGGCAATCGGGAGCCCCGGGAGGGTTTCGAGCATCGCCAGTCGTTGCCTGGACTCCAGAGCCCACTTTGCCCAGGAGTCGGAGGGGATGGGGTCGCCGGGAGGGAGATCGATGTCCAGGGGGTTGAGGACGCCCCCTCTGGAATCCCGCATCTCGTAGTGGAGATGGGGTCCACTGGCCAGGCCCGTCATTCCCACCCTGCCAACGATCTGGCCTTGCTTCACCCGGGTTCCCGGGCGGATCCCGGCCCCGAAGCTGCTCAGGTGGCCATACCGGGTGAGCCAGCCATTGGGGTGGCGAATCTCCACCAGGTTTCCCAGGTCGCCCTTCCATCCCGTGTATACGACCACCCCGTCTCCGGTGGCCATGACGGGGGTCCCCGCGTTCGCGGCGTAGTCCACTCCGTTGTGGGGGCGGCGATAATTGAGGATCGGGTGGAGGCGGTTCGGGTTCACCCGGCCGGAGATTCTGCGGAACTCCAGAGGCTTCATCAAGAAGGACTTCCGAACGGACTTCCCATACTCGTCGTAGTACGTCCCGTCCCCGTCATCGTTGGGGTCGAACCAGACCGCGAGATAGGGGGTCCCCTGGTTCGTATACTCGGCGGCCAGAATGTGACCGTCCCGGATGCTCCCATCCGGCCTGACCTCCCGTTCCAGGACCAGCCGGTAGGAGTCCCCGGTCCTGACCTGCCGGGAGAAGTCGATCTGCCACTGAAACACCTGGTCCATCCAGTGGACGACCTCGTGCCGGTCACTCACTCGGAACCCCGCCAGAGCCGAGTCTTCAAACAGGGCGTTGGAGAGGTTGTCCACGACCGGCCCCTGGGCCCAGACCGTATCCACCGTGATCGGCGTGTACTGAAGGGAAGAAGACCATCCCGCCTCGTCCCGGAGGAGGCGGACGGTCTCGTCCCTGCTCAGGTTCACGTCGATGCCCCGGAGTTGCTCCGGATCCCGAAGCCACCGCAGGGTGATGAGGGTTCCGTCCCTCATCCTCCTGGGATTCGCCTGCTCGCGAAAAGCCAGGAGGAGGGAATTCTGCTCCGACCATCCCACGGCGGCAGCCTGAAGAACCTCCCCGAAGGTCTGCCCCGGGCTGAGCCTCACCTCCTGGAGAAGCTCCGCCGGGGGTGCGATCACGGGAG
>Ga0316577_10000257_pt1 | contig 18797 bp, 17 predicted proteins | sample S5NA_FD_203073 | JGI IMG/M metagenome (GOLD analysis project Ga0316577, IMG submission 203073) | Rhizosphere microbial communities from salt marsh grasses in Alabama, United States - S5-7_050615r2r1 | ecosystem: Host-associated > Plants > Roots > Rhizosphere | place: USA: Alabama | collected... | reverse complement strand
GGGCGATCCCGGCGGGGGTGGAAATGGATGCCGTCGTTGCCGCGCCCACGAGAAGGAGGAGCTCCACCGTGCCGATCCTCCCGATCCCCCACAGCCCCAGCCAACCGACCCCGAGGAAGAGCCCGAAGGTCAGCACTGCCTGACCCACGGCGAGGATATGGAAGCCCAGGGGGAACTGGCTGAGGTTCCGTCGGTCGAGCTGAAGTCCGAAGAGAAAACCGATCCACCCCAACCCCAACCCCAGGAGAGGGAACAGCTGCCGAATGGCCTCCTGGGTGAGGAGCCCCAGCGCGTGAGGTCCGAGAACCAGCCCAAGGAAGAGGAAGTGTGTTCCAGTCCTGAACACCAGGCGCGGACCCGGGGGCACACTGATGCTCGAGAAAGAGAACCTGGCACCCAGGAGGGCCAGGAGAATCAGGAGGAGGGTGGAGAGGAAGGGATCCATGGAGGATCAGACGGGCTCCCGGTCCCCTCCGAGCTCCGGAGCCAGACCCACGACCCGGTCCAGGGGCAGGGTGAAAGCGATTCCCGTCGCCGGCGCGGTGAAGTCTCCACACACCTCCTGGAGAAGGTCCAGGGCAGGCGCCACCTTCTCGTCCTCCACGACACTGAAGATCGTCCGGTTCTGGGGCCGGGAGCGGGAGATCAGCGTCTGGAGGCCAGCGAAGATGGGAATGTCGTGGCTGAGCACCCTGCCCATCCCTTCGCTGTTGATGATGGTGGCTCCGGTGATCCCCAGCTCCAGAAACCCCGAGAGGATCTCGTCCACCTTTTCCGGGTCGTTGACCACAGCGATCATCAGGTGCATGGACGGTCCTCAGACATGCTGGGAATCCACCGCCAGAATGGCCTCATAGAGCTCCTCTTCCCCAGAGGCGGCCCTCAGCTCCTCCAGGAACCCGGGGTGCCGCACGAGCCGGCAGATCCTGGCCAGGAGCTTGATGTGCTCCGCCTCCCTCCCCGGGGGCGAGAGCAAGGTGAAGAGGAGGTCCACGGGGCCGGTGTCCGGAGGTCCGAAGGGAAGGGGCTCCCGGGTGGTCGCCACCACCAGGACGATATCCGAGAGGGTCGGGATGACCGCATGGGGAACTGCGATGCCCTCCCCGAGGGCCGTGGTGTGAACGTCCTCTCTGGCTCGCAACGCCTCGAACACCCCGTCGCCGGAGGGTACGAATCCGCCCTCCTCGAGGAATGCACTGATCTTTCTCAGGGCCTCGTTCCGTTCCGAGGCATCCAACCCGTGAACCACCAGGCCGGCGCGGAGGAAGTGGCTGAGCCGCATGCTTGGTCTCGGCTGAAGGGGAGACGGAATTCGCCATGGCGATTGTAGATGGAGAAAAAGAGGAGTGTCAAGCGGAGTCAGGACCAGACGCGCCTCGCTCACGCCCGCGAGGGTCCTCGGTTCGGGCTCCCCTTCCCACGGGATCCTTGGAGACTGGAACGCTCATTGAAGCAGTCCGGACGTTCCGGGAACCAGGGGGACGACGGTTGCTGAAGGTCGGGATGGCTGGGTATGTTCCGCCCCGGCCGGTCCCGGGTCATTCCGCCGGGGCCTGATCATCGAGCTTCTCACCCGACACGCCGGAAGAGTCCAGATGCCAAGCTTTCTGGTGGAAGGCGGCCATGAGCTGAAGGGGTCCATCCGGCCTGCCGGGAACAAGAACGCGGCTCTTCCCGCCCTGGCCGCCACTCTCTTAACTCCTGAGGCCGTGATCCTGGAGAACGTTCCCAGGATCCGGGACGTGGAGACCCTCATCGAGATCATCCGATCCCTTGGTGCCACGGTGGATTGGGTGGGGGACGACTCGGTGGAAGTCGTAGCGGAGGGGGTTACGGGAGGGCGTCCGGACCCTGACCTGGCAAGGAGGATCAGGGCCTCCATCCTCCTGGCGGGGCCCCTCCTGGCCCGCTTCGGATCGGTGGTCCTCGGGCCTCCTGGCGGAGATGTGATCGGACGACGCCGTTTGGATACTCACTTCCTGGCCCTCGAGGCGCTGGGCGGAGAGAAGCGTCTGGACCAGGGGTTCGAGATCCGGACCCGGGGCCTGAAGGGCGCCGACGTGTTCCTGGACGAGCCCTCCGTGACCGGAACGGAGAACGCCGTGATGGCCGCAGTCCTGGCGGAGGGCACCACTTTGATCCGGAATGCCGCGGCAGAGCCGCACGTCCAGGACCTTTGCGTTCTCCTGAACCGGATGGGTGCCCGGATCGAGGGGATCGGGACCCACGTCCTCCGTATCGAAGGCGTGAAGGGGCTCCACGGGGCTCGATCCCGGCTGGGGGCCGATCATATCGAGACCGGTTCGTTCATGGGGCTCGCGGCGGTCACGGGGAGCGAGATCGCCATCCAGGATGCTCCCCTTTCCCACCTGGACTCGACCCTTCTGGGGTTCCGAAGGCTGGGCGTGGATTGCACCGTCGACGGGACCACGTTGATCGTGCATGGGAATCGGGACCTGGTGGTAGAGCACGATGCCTTTGGGCATATCCCGAAGATCGACGACGGGCCGTGGCCGGCGTTTCCCGCGGACCTCACCTCCATCGCACTGGTGACTGCCACCCAGTGCAAGGGAACGGTATTGATCCACGAGAAGATGTTCGAGTCCCGGATGTACTTCACCGACAAGTTGGTGGGGATGGGGGCCCAGATCATCCTCTGCGACCCCCACAGGGCCGTGGTCGTCGGGCCCTCTCGACTTCGCGGGGGCCCATTGGAGAGTCCGGATATCCGGGCCGGGATGGCCATGCTTCTCGCGGCCCTCGGTGCCGAGGGGGAAAGCCGCATCAAGAACATTGGGCAGATCGAGAGGGGCTACCAGCACATCGACACCCGGCTCCAGGCTCTAGGAGCGAAGATCACGAGGATCGAAGGAGGGGATTGACAGAACGCCCGACGGGGCGCCTTCCTCCCGCCGGAAAGTGTCAGGCAGGCACCGGCCCGGCCCGTACAGGGGCCGACGCAGCGAAAAGGCTCGTCGCAGCGAAGGAGGCCTCTCTGCGGTGGGACGGCGCAGCTCCCTTGAAGGTGGCAGGTACTTATGCTAGTTTACATTTCGTAGTAGCCGCCCGCCGGGCGGCCATTTTGTTGTGAGTGGGGGTGCTGGCGGCCCCCGCTTTTTTATTCCCGTCATGTCGGGCGGCACCCGGAGGAAGTGAGGTAGATTGGCCATCCCGCTTCCTGACCTTCAGGATGAACTGGAGATTCGCCTGGAAACGCTGGGTTTTGAGCTGGTCGAGGCGGTCTGGGTGGGAACTCCCCGCAGGCCCATCTTGCGGATCAAGATGGATCTGCCGGATTCGGTCCCGGGCAAGGGAGGGGTCTCTATCGATCAGTGCGCCGAAGTCAGCCGGGCCCTGGAGCCATGGTTGGACGAACACTCGGAGATTCCGGAGCGATACGTTCTGGAGGTGTCCTCTCCGGGTGTGGAGCGTCCTCTTACCAGGCTTCGGGATTGGCAGCGTTTCGAAGGACAGCAGGCTCTCGTGAAGGGAAAGGGCCTGCTGGAGAACGGGAGTAACCGGGTAGAGGGGGAGATTCTGGGAGCCGAAGCCGGTGAGGGGGGATCGGCGGTGGTGGCCCTCCTTCTGCGCTCGGGGGAGCGGGTTCGGATCCCCATGGATCGAATCCAGAAAGCCCACCTCATCTATCGGTGGGATTGAGGAAATAGGATTTCCGGGGAGACCCCTCCGGGGTCGAGTCGGAACCAAGGAGTCTTCGCGAGGAAGAGGATGACCAACGCTGGCCAAATCGTAGCGGCTTTCCGGGACATTGCCGCAACAAAGAGTCTCAGCCCTGACGAGGTGTACGATCTCATCCGGGATGGGATCGTTGCAGGTCTGGTGAAGATCTACGGCCCCAACGTCGAAGCCGAGATCGATATCGACGAGGGCTCCGGAGACATCGAGATCATCGTGTTGAAGAGGGTTGTGGAGGAGGTGGAGGACCCGTCCTCCGAGATCTCCCTGGAAGAGGCCCGTTGGGACGACCCGACCTATGAGGTCGGAGACGTGATGGAGATCCCCGTGGACTTCGCGGAGTTCGGCAGGAACGCCGTGATGGCTACGAAGCAGCGCATCGTGCAGAGGGTCAGGGAGGGGGAACGCCAGAGGATCCGGGAGGAGTTCGCGGACCGGGTTGGGGATCTGCTTTCCGGTGAAGTCCAGCAGATCGAACGGGGGAAGATCGTCGTGATGTTGAACCGGGCGCGGGATGCCGAGGCCATCATCCCCTGGCGGGAACAGAATCCCAGAGAGCGCTTCCGGCAAGGCGACCCGATCCGGGCCGTTCTGAAGAAGGTTGACGAGACGCCGAAGGGTCCCCGGCTCATCCTATCCAGGGGTGACCCCCTCTTCGTGGCAGCGCTGTTCAAGCTGGAGGTGCCCGAGATCTACCAGAGTATCGTCGAGATCAAGGAGCTGGCCCGGGAAGTAGGTGGCCGAACCAAGATCGCCGTGTCCAGCCGGGACGATTCCATCGACCCTGTCGGGGCGTGTGTGGGGCTGAAGGGTTCCAGGGTCCAGGCCGTGGTGAACGAGCTGGGAGGCGAGCGCATCGACATCGTTCCCTGGCACCCCGATCCGGAGATCTTCGCCAGGCGGGCGCTGGCCCCGGCACGGGTGGCCAAGGTGATCAGCGACTCTGCCAGGCAGGTGATCACGGCCATCGTGGATGAAGACCAGCTCTCCCTGGCCATCGGGCGGAACGGCCAGAACGTTCGTCTGGCCTCCCAGCTCATCGGGTGGCAGATCGACCTGTACGGCTCCCGGGAGTGGCTCGAGCGGGGAGCCGACCTCTCCCTGTTCGGGGAGATACCCGGAGGCGACTCCTACGAGACCGCCGATTTCCCTCTTGCCGAGCTGGAGCTGGAACCGGCGACTCTGGCGGCCCTGGAAGCCGCGGGATATCATACATTTCTTGACATCATCGACCTGGAGAAGAACGACTTTCTCAAAGTCCCAGGTCTCACCGAGTCGGAAGCCGACCGGCTTCTGGGAATCATCGACGAGCTGACGGTGGTGGAAGGGGAGGTCGGTGCCGAGGCGCCGCCTGAGGCGGAGGCTTCGGCGGTTGATGCGGATCAGGCCTCGGAGGGCGTGGTGGAGGAGGACGTGGAGGCGGAGAACGTGGAGGCGGAGGCGGAACCGCAGGAGGAAACGGAGCCGGAAGGCGGGAGCGAGATCTCTGGTCCGGAAGGGGAAGATGGAGGAGAGGAGCCGGAGGTCTGAGGCACTGGCGCTCCTGGGACTCGCGCAGAGAGCCGGGGCCGTGGCCAGGGGAGCGGGCGCTGCACGTCATGCCCTGAGAAAGGGGCAGGCAAGGCTGCTGATCCTGGCGAAGGACGGTTCCGAGAAGCAGCGAGAGAAGGTCCTCCCGTTGGCCCGGGCCCGGGGGGTTCCCTGGACGAAGCTCGGATCGATGGATGAAATCGGGAGCGCGTTGGGGACAGGGCCCGTGGCCGTGGTGGCCGTGACGGGAAGCAGGTTCGCGGGAGAGATCCGGGAACGAGTGGGAAGGGAATGAGACGACGGGCAGGTGGTCTGCCCAGTGGAGGTAGTTCAAGCGAATGCAGGTTATCGATCTAGCCAAGGATCTCAGAGTCTCGGCGGAGGGACTCGTTCACCTCCTCCGGGAGATGGGTATCGCGGTTGCGGATCCCAACTCCGAGGTACGTGAGGCGGACGTCTCCAGGATTCTCGCTCGGATCGAGCGGGAGCGACGGGCCGGGCACAAGGAAGTGTCTGAGGCTCTGGAGGCCGCCATCGAGGACGCCCAGGCTGCACATCGGCCTCGGCGTCGCCGTCGCCGTGCCCCCGCGAGGGAGCAGGCGGCCCCGGATCTGGATGGAGAAGGGGAAAGCCCGGAGGAGGGGGAGGACGAAGTGGGTGGTGAGCCGGTGGTGGAAGGGGAGGAGGTAACCCTGCCTGATGTGACGGAGGAGGGGGAATCAGAGGCCGACGCCGGTGCCAACGAGGTTGCCGAGGAGGAGGAGGAGCCCGCTGCCGAGGCTGCCTCCGAGGAGGTCCCGGGGGACGACTCTGGGGCTCCGCCGGAAGCCTCGGAGGAGGAGGTGCCTGTGGAGGAACCGGATGAGGACGACGTCGAATACGAGTACGAAGACGACGAGGTGAGGGCCGGAGAGGATCTGGAGGAGTTCGAGGAAATCGAGGATGAGCCATCCGAACCCGCGCCGAAACCGGAGCCGGTAAGGCAAGCGGCTCCGGAAGGGCCGGCACGGGTCATCCGGCGCCCGGCTCCTGCCCCGGCGGCCTCTGCAGGTCCGGGTGGTCAGGTGCGAGTCCAGGCGGAGGGATACACCTCCGATGGCCGGAAAAAGAGCAAGAAGGACAAGAAGGGGAAGAAACGCCAGCGCGTGGATCAGGACGCGGTGCAGTCGAACATCCAGCGTGTCATGGCGGAGATCAAAGGCGGAGGAGGGAAGAAGCGCCGCAGGGGCAAAGGATCGGTTCCCACCAAAGAGGAGGTGGAGGCGGCCAGGGAAGAGGAGGCCATGGAGCGCGAGCGTGAGCGCACCACCGTTCGTGTGAACGAGTTCCTCACGGTGGCTGAGCTTGCCGAGCTCATCGACATCTCCTCCACGGAGATCATCGGATCGGCCTTCAAGAACATGGGATTGATGGTCACCATCAATCAGCGACTGGATTTTGACCAGATCGAGCTTCTCCTGGAGGAGTTCGGGTTCACGGCGGTCCGAGAGGAAGAGTACGCCGCGGAGGACGTGACGGAGGAAGAGGTCGAGGACCCGGAGGCACTGAAGCCACGTCCCCCGGTGGTCACGGTGATGGGACACGTCGATCACGGTAAGACGAAGCTGCTGGACCACATCAGGAAGACGAACGTGGTGGCCGGTGAGGCCGGAGGGATCACGCAGCACATCGGGGCCTACCACGTGATCTTGCCCAACGAGCGCACACTCACCTTCCTGGACACGCCGGGGCACGCGGCCTTCACGGCGATGAGGGCCAGGGGTGCGGACGTGACCGACATCGTGGTCCTCGTGGTCGCGGCGGACGACTCGGTCATGCCCCAGACCGTCGAGGCCATCAGCCATGCCCGGAACGCCGGCGTCCCCCTGGTGGTGGCGATCAACAAGGTCGACCTTCCTGCGGCAAACCCGTCCAAGGTCAAGCAGGAACTCCTTCAGCACGGGGTCACGGTGGAGGATTTTGGTGGGGAAGTGTTGAGCGCCGAGGTGAGCGCCAAGGAAGGCCAGGGCGTGGAGGACCTTCTGGAGAAGGTTCTGCTGCAAGCCGAAATGCTGGAGCTGAGTGCGAACCCCGATCGGGAGGCCCACGGCGCCGTCATCGAGGCCCAGCTGGATGTCGGGAAGGGCCCCGTCGTTACCGTGTTGGTGCAGACGGGCACCCTCCGTGTGGGAGACAGCTTCATCTGCGGCCTCTACGACGGACGCGTGCGGGCCATGCTGGACGAGCGAGGCAAGACGGTCCGAGAGGCCGGTCCAGGGATCCCGGTCCAGGTCCTCGGTGCTGCCGGGGTGCCTCAGGCCGGGGATACGTTCGCGGCCATGACTGCCGACAAGGCAGCGGAGATCGCCACGACCCGTCAGCGGTTGGAGCGGGAGAAACAGCTCCGCATCAAGGAGAAGGGCTTCAAGCTGGGAGACTTCTCCAAGCTCCTGGCGGACGGCCAGGTCGGCACCCTGCCCCTCATCATCAAGGGTGACGTGGACGGCTCGGTCCAGGCTCTCTCCGACAGCCTGGAGCAGCTGGGCACCGACGAGGTCCAGGTGGAGATCATCCACCGGGCCGTGGGTGCCATCAACGAGTCCGATGTCATCCTGGCCGGGCCGGCAAGCGCCGTCATCATCGGCTTCCGGGTCCGTCCCGACGTGAACGCCCGGTCCCTGGCGGAGAGGGACGGTGTGGACATCCACACCTACGACGTCATCTACGAGGCCGTCGACCAGGTCCGAGCGGCCCTGGAGGGAATGCTGGCGCCTGAACGGCGGGAGAAGATTCTCGGTACCGCGGAGGTTCGGGACACCTTCAAGATCACCAAGGTGGGAACCATCGCCGGGTGTTACGTCAGCGACGGAGTCATCGAGCGCAACCGAAAGGCCCGCCTCATTCGGGATGGGATCGTCATCTACGACGGGGAATTCTCCAGCCTCAAGCGCTTCAAGGACGACGTGCGGGAGGTCCGGGAAGGCTTCGAGTGTGGGATCGGCATCGCCAACTTCAACGATGTGAAGGTGGGGGATGTCGTGGAATGCTATCAGGTGGAGGAGGTGGCCCGTACCCTGGCGGGAGTGGGCGGGGGGAAGGGGTAGCCGTGAGACCCCTGCGGCTGCCCTGATCGGGGCCCATGGTCATCGGGGTCTGTTCCTGGGAGCTTGCTCTGCCGGAGTGCCGATCCCTGAAGGAGAAGCGGATGGTGGTGAAGTCCCTGAAAGAGCGCCTCCAGGCTCGGTTCAGGGTCTCCGTGGCCGAAACCGGGCATCACGATGTCTGGACCCGGGCAGAGATCACGGCTGCCGTCGTTACCTCCGACTCCGGACACGCCGATTCGGTTCTGGAGAAGCTCGATCGGTTCGTAGAGGGGGACGGACGCGCGATCATTCTCCGAGTGGAACGATCATACCGCTGACCGCCCCCCACGGCGCTTCAGCAGACCTCGTACGGAAGCTCTCCTTGTCCTGGGTCCGGAAAGAAGCCCCCCATGCCAGGTTATCGAAGCTCTCGCCTCAACGAGCAGTTCAAGAGGGAGATCTCGGACATTCTCACCAGAAAGGTTCGGGACCCCAGGATCGGTCACGTCCTCGTCACCGAGGTTCGGGTCACTGCGGACCTCTGGGTGGCCAAGGTGTTCTTCCGCCTCCTGGACCCCCATCGTGATCGCAAAGACGTGACGGACGGCCTGGAGGCTGCAGCGCCCTTCGTGCGAAAGGAACTGGCCAGGATCCTGAGGATCCGCAGGATCCCCGAGCTCCGGTTCCAGTACGACAGCACACTGGATTCGGCGATCCGGATCGAGGAGGTTCTGCGGGAGGTCCTCCCGGAGGGAGAGGTGGTCCAGGCGGGCGAGGAGGATGAGGCGTTGCAGGGGGAGGAGGACGGGGAGAGGCTGGAACCGGGGAGCGAGGCGTGAACCTTCCTTCCGGCGTCCTTCTCGTGGACAAGCCCTCCGGGCCCACGTCCCACGATGTCGTGGACCAGATCCGAGAGGCGGTGGGGATGAGGAAGGTGGGCCATGCCGGAACCCTGGACCCCTTCGCATCCGGCCTTCTCCTCCTGCTTCTGGGACCGGCCACGCGGCTCTCGGAATATCTCCTCGGTCTGGACAAGACTTATCGTGCGACGGCGTGGCTTGGAGTCGAGACATCCACCCACGATCCGGAGGGGGAAGTGGTGCGGGAGGACGATGGCTGGAGGTCGATTTCCGAGGCCGATCTGGGAGAAGCGCTCGCGGAGTTCCGGGGCACGCTCTTGCAGACCCCTCCTCGCTACTCCTCGAAAAAGGTGGGAGGTGAGGCGGCCCATCGCAGAGTCCGTCGGGGAGAGGAAGTCACCCTGAGCGCGGCCGAGGTGATGGTCCATGAGATCTTCCTTCTCGACTACTCCCCGCCGGAGGCCCACTTCCAGCTTCGGTGCTCCTCCGGCACCTACGTTCGGGCCCTGGCGAGAGATCTCGGCCGAAGGCTCGGAGTCGGCGCGCATCTCACCGGCCTCGTTCGGACCGATATCGGCCCACTCGGGTTGGGGATGGCCAGTCCCCTCGGAGCGCTCACGGATGCGGCCACGATCATTGGCCGTCTGATCCCGCCCGCTCTTGCCCTGGCACACCTGCCGGCTGTGGAGGTGTCCCGATCCGACGCCGACCGGATCCGCCAGGGACAGTCCATCACCCTGGAGGGCGGGGAACTCCCTGAAGACCAGCCGGTGCGCATCCTTCTGGAGGGTGACCTCCTGGCCATGGGTGGGATCGACGGAGAGCGACTCCGACCGAGGAAGGTGCTCAGCCATGGTTGAGTACGCCATTGATCCGAGCCTTCCCAAGGGATTGCCCAGCGACCCCAACGGAACCGTCATCACCGTCGGGACCTTCGATGGCGTGCACCGAGGCCACTGGGCCGTTCTCCAGGAGATCCGCCTCCGGGCGAAGGAGACCGGGCGTCGCAGTGTGCTGGTGACCTTCCACCCTCACCCGCTGAAGATCGTTCGCCCCGATCAAGCCCCTCCGCTCCTTACGACTCCTGCAGAGAAGAAGGAGATTCTCGCCGAGACAGGACTGGACTACGCCGTCTTCCTCTCCTTCAACCACATCCTGGCGAATTATTCCCCGAGAAGGTTCGTCAAGGAGATCTTGATCGATCGCCTCGGAGTCCAGGAGCTTGTCATCGGGTATGACCACGGGTTTGGAAGAGGACGATCGGGTGATGCCCTTACGCTGACCGACATTGGACGGGAGCTCAGATTCACGGTGGACGTCGTCTCACCGATCCTGACCGGCCAGCAGCCCGTCTCGTCTTCGAGGATCCGAAGAGCGCTCCTCGCCGGAAACGTGGAGGAGGCCCGAGCCGGTCTGGGGCGTCCCTATTGCATCCGGGGAATGGTCGTTCGTGGGGAGGGAAGGGGAAGAAGCCTGGGATTCCCCACGGCGAACCTCTGGGTGCCCTCCAACGGAAAGCTGATCCCTCCTCCGGGAGTATACGCCGTTCGGGCAGGGTTGCGGCGTGGCGTCTTCGGAGGAGCCATGCACATCGGACCCCGCCCCACCTTCCGGGGGTCCCCCCCGACGATCGAGCTCCACTTGATGGACTTCAGCGGTGATCTCTACGGGGAGGAGATCCGGGTGGAGTTCATCCGCTATCTCCGGGATGTCCACCCTTTCGCCTCCGCGTCGGCACTCGTCGATCAGCTGAAAGCCGACGTGGATGCGGCGAGGGCATCTCTCCTCGCGGAAGGACCGCTGATGCCGGATGACCAATCCAGATGAATCGCCGAGCTGACTCGGCCCAGGCGGGGTTGAAGCGTAGGGAGGAATCGGATATCTTCTCAGGCTAATAGTCTCACGGAAACAAACCAGGAGGAGCTTCCCTTGCAGTCTAGACTCTCGCGGAGGCTCGACACGAATGACCATCGATCGCCAAGAAATCATCAAGAAATACCAGCTGCATGATGCTGACCGGGGCAGCGCTCCCGTTCAGATCGCTCTCCTGACGGCTAGAATCAATCACCTCAGGGATCACTTCGATACCCACAAGAAGGACCATCACAGCCGCCGCGGCCTCCTGAAGATGGTGGGAAAACGGCGCAGGCTTCTGGAGTACCTGAGGAAGACGGACCTGGAGCGGTATCGGGAGCTGATCACTGACCTGGGCCTCCGACATTAGCGCACAAGAAATGGGCGGCGACAGCCACTCCCTGCTGTCGCCGCCTTTTTTTCTGCCCTGGAGGCTGGAGCCTCCTCATGACCACCATCCACGAAGCTCAACCCCCTTCCGGGCCGGCGGATGCCGCCCCGGGCTGTGGGTCATCTATGCATGATGACGAAGACATTTGCTGAATAGAGCCAGAGAAGAAGAGCAGAGAAAGCAGAACGGAAGAGAAGAAATGATGCAGAGGATCGAGAGACAGTTCGCGGGCAGGCCCCTGAAGATCGAGATCGGGCGCATGGCCCGGCAGGCCGCAGGATCGGTGCTGGTCCAGTACGGTGATACGGTGATCCTGGTCGCGGCCACGGTGCAGGACCGACCCACCCACCTCCCTTTCTTCCCCCTCACGGTGGAATATCGAGAGAAGAGCTATGCCGGCGGGAAGATTCCCGGAGGCTTCTTCAAACGGGAGGGAAGACCCTCCGAGAAGGAGATACTCTCGGCCCGGCTCATCGACAGGCCTCTGAGGCCCCTTTTCCCCGACGGGTTCATGCACGAGACCCAGGTCGCCTGCTTTCCGCTGAGTGCGGACCAGGAGAATGATGCCGATGTCTGGGGGCTTCTGGGGGCCTCCATCTCCCTGAACATGTCGTCCATCCCCTTCCACACCCTCTTGGCCGGAGTGCGGATCGGGAGAATTCAGGGGACCTGGATCCTCAACCCCACGTTCCAGCAGCTGGAGTACTCCGACGTCGACATCGTGGTGGCCGGGACCGAGGAGGCCATCCTCATGGTGGAGGGTGGCGCCATCGAGGTGTCCGAGGAGGAGATCCTGACCGGGCTCGAAGTCGCCCACACCGGGATCAAGGAGCTGATCCAGATCCAGCGGGAGATCCTTCCCGAGAGTCGGCCACCGGAAATGGAATGGACGCCAGTTCTTCCGGACGAGGATCTCAGGGCCAAGGTCGAAGGATTGGCCAGGACGCGGGTCGCGGAGGCCCTCCAGCTCTCCGAGAAGCAGGAGAGGAGCCAGGCCATGGCTTCCGTTCAGGAAGACATCTTCTCCCAGCTCGTGGAGGAGGACGAGCAGTATGCCGACGACCAGGGAGACATCAAGGAGATCCTCAGGGGCATCGAGAAGAAGACGATGAGGGAGCGGATCCTGAGGGACGGGGAGCGCGCGGATGGGCGCTCCGTTGATGAGATTCGACCCATCAGCTGCGAGATCGGGATTCTGCCGCGAACCCATGGCTCGGCCCTGTTCACCCGCGGCCAGACCCAGTCGCTGGCGGCCACGACCCTCGGAACGTCCCGCGATGAGCAACGAATCGACTCCATCGACACCAGCGAGGAGGTGACGAAGTCGTTCATGCTCCACTACAACTTCCCGCCCTTCGCCACCGGTGAGGCCAAGCCCTATCGGGGGACCAACAGACGGGAAACGGGTCATGGCGCCCTGGCGGAGCGGGCCGTCCAACCCCTTCTTCCGGCCTACGACGACTTCCCGTACACGATCCGAGTCGTCTCCGACATCCTGGAATCCAACGGGTCCTCCTCCATGGCCTCGGTCTGCGGTGCGTCCCTATCGTTGATGGCCGCCGGGGTTCCCATGAAAGCTGCCTGTGCAGGGGTAGCCATGGGCCTGATCAAGGACGGAAACCAGGTGGCGATCCTCACGGACATCCTGGGGTTGGAGGACGCCCTCGGAGACATGGACTTCAAGGTGGCCGGTACCCGGACCGGGATCACGGCGATCCAGATGGATATCAAGATCGAGGGTCTGACCCACGATATCCTCGCGGAGGCGCTGGGGCGTGCAAGGACGGGACGGATGCACATCCTGGACATCATGGACCAGACCATCGCCGAGCCAATGGACGACCTGTCGGAATACGCTCCCCGTATCATCTCGATTCAGATCAATCCCGAGAAGATCGGCGAGATCATCGGACCCAAGGGGAAGACCATCCGGGCAATCCAGGATGAGTCGGGCGCGACCATCGACATCGACGATTCCGGACTGGTGAAGATCGCCGCCGTCTCCGGGGAGGCAGGTCTGCGTGCCCGGGAGATGATCGAGGCCATCGTCCAGGAGCCTGAGATCGGCCGGATCTACGAGGGCCCGGTGAAGAACACGACGACGTTCGGGGCCTTCATCGAGATCCTTCCTGGAACGGAGGGATTGTGTCACATCTCCGAGCTTCAGGAGGCCCGGACCGAGAAGACCGAAGATGTGTTGAAGAAGGGGGACATCACCAAGGTGAAGCTTCTGGCCATCGACGAGAAGGGTCGACTGAAGCTCTCACGGAAGGCAGCCCTCGCCGAGCTGGCCGGGGAGGGAGAGCGGCAAGCCGAGTAGGCCCCGAGGATACGCCGCGTGGACCGACACGATCCCCACCAGGCCACGGCCAGGGAGGAGGCCAGAGTGATCTCCCTGACCGGGGAGATGTCCGAGAGTCTCCTCCCCAACGGGATCCGGGTCCTGACGGAGCAGATCCCGGGCGTTCGCTCCGTCTCCGTCGGAGTATGGGTCCGACAGGGTGCAGCCCACGAGACCCGCGAGGCCATGGGTGCCAGCCACCTGCTGGAGCACATGGTCTTCAAGGGCACCGCCAAGCGCTCGGCCAGGGAGATCGCGTTGGCTCTGGAAAGCCTGGGCGGGTCCCTGGACGCATACACTTCTCGGGAACACACCAGCTTTCAGGCTCGAGTGCTTGACGAGCACTTCCCTCTGGCCCTGGATGTCCTCGGAGACCTGACCTTGCGCCCCCTGCTCAGGGAGGAAGATCTGGCCCTGGAGCGGGAGGTGGTCCTGGAGGAGATCGCTACGGTCGAGGATACCCCCGACGACCTGGTGTTCGACCTTCACGGAGAGCTGCTGTGGGGAGATCACCCCTACGGCAACACCATTCTGGGGACCAGGGAGACGGTCGAAGGGATGTCGGCAGCCACCATCCGGGAGATCCACGCGACCCGTTACACCGGTGAGAATCTCCTCGTGGCAGCCGCCGGGCATCTGGAACACGAACGGGTGGTGGAAGGAGTAGAGCAGCTGTTCGGGGGTGTAGAGCCCGGAGAGCCGGTCCCGGAGCTGGGGGCTCCCGAGGCCCTCTCCACCGGGGCCCATCATCAGGAACGGGCCTCGGCCCAGACCCACCTGGTCATGGGTGGAGGAATCCCCGGGCATTCCGACGCCAGAAGGTATCCTCTGGCGATCATCTCGTCCGCCCTGGGTGGGGGCATGAGCTCACGTCTCTTCCAGAGGGTGAGGGAAGAGCTCGCCCTGGCCTACTCGGTCTTTGCCTTTCAATCCTTCTACTCGAGGGCGGGAATCTCAGGGGTGTACGTGGGGACCCGTCCCGCCACCGCCCGGAGGGCTACGGAAGCGGTTCGGGAGGAGTTGTCCCGGGTCGCGCGGGAGGGAATTCCAGGGGGAGAGTTGGAGCAGACCAAGCAGCAACTCAAGGGTCAAATCATGCTCTCGCTGGAGTCCACCGGATCCCGTCTCTTCCGCCTCGCCAGCTTCGCCCTCCACGGCGAGCCCTTTCTCACCCTGGACGAGGTCCTGAAGAAGCTCGACGCGGTCACCTCCCAGGAGGTGTCGGAAGCTGCCGGCGAGTTCTTCGATCCGGACAAGCTCCTCCTCCTCTCGCTCGGTCCCCTGAGCTAGGCTTCTCCTCACCTTCCAGCCCTCCATGTCTCCGCCCATAGGGGATTCGTCGGAATCTCCTTCCGCCACTCGCGCCCCGCCTTCTCTTCCCGTAGAATGTCCGAATCTGGTTCAGAAATACCGGGGCCCTTCCTGGGGCCGGTTGTGTGCAACCCTAGATGAGATGCGCGGACCATGCTGATTGGCGTGCCGAAGGAAATCAAGACGAACGAGAACCGGGTCGCTCTGGTTCCGGCGGGGGCGGAAGCCCTGATCGCAGAGGGCCACAAAGTGTTTGTGGAGAAGGGAGCCGGATTGGGGAGTGGGTTTGCCGATGCCGAGTACAAGGCGGTGGGAGCTCGCATTCTGCCCACCGCGGATCAGGTGTGGCAGAAGGCCGAGATGATCATGAAGGTCAAGGAGCCCATCAAGTCTGAATGGCCGAAGATCAAGGAAGACCAGGTGCTCTTCACCTACTTCCATTATGCTGCCGACCGGGCCCTGACACTGGCTATGAAGAAGACCAAGTCGGTGAGTATCGCCTACGAAACGGTCGAGCTCCCCTCCGGTGAGCTTCCCCTCCTCACTCCCATGAGCGAGGTGGCCGGGCGTATGGCCATCCAGGAGGGGGCGAAGTACCTGGAGAAGTTCTTCGGAGGGCGCGGGGTACTCCTGGGTGGAGTTCCGGGTGTGCCGCCGGCGGAAGTCCTGGTCCTCGGTGGTGGGGTGGTGGGGACCCACGCGGCGAAGATGGCGGCGGGTCTCGGCGCCCATGTCACCATCATGGACGTGAGCCTCCATCGCCTCCGGGAGCTCTCGGACTTCATGCCCGCCAACTGCGATGTCATCTACTCGAACCGCCAGAACATCCTGGAGCGGCTCCCGAAGACGGACCTTCTGGTCGGGGGCGTCCTGCTGCCGGGAGCCAAGGCTCCGAGCCTGGTAACGAGGAGCGACCTCAAGCTCATGCAGGACGGGTCCGTCATCGTGGACGTGGCCGTGGACCAGGGCGGGTGCGTCGAGACCATCAAGCCGACCACTCACCAGGATCCCATCTACGTTGTGGAGGGTGTGATCCACTACGCCGTGGCCAACATGCCCGGAGCGGTGCCGAGGACCAGCACGCTGGCACTCACCAACGCGACCCTTCCCTACGCCATCCAGCTGGCGAACAAAGGCTGGAGGCAGGCCTGCAAGGACGACCATGCCCTGGCGTTGGGCGTCAACATGGTGGGCGGCAAGATCGTCTACCCAGCCGTCGCGGAGGCCTTCCGCATGAAGTGTGAGGAGCTGGAGCCCTATCTCCAGTAGGGAGCGGGACGGGCGGATCTCCGTCGACCTCCCGGAAGCCAGTCCAGGGCTGGATTGGCTTCCGGGAGGTGCCATTGGCCCCTACACGCCCGAGGGGTGGAAGACGTGACGGTCTGCCCACCGGTCCGTTTCGCTCGCTTGGAGGGCAACCCGGACCTCCCCCTCCCCAGCCGGGCCACTCCCCAATCCGCTGGCTATGATATCCGCTCGGCCGAGCCGGCCTTCGAGCTTGCTCCGGGGGAGATCCGGTCCGTTTCCACCGGCTTGATGATGGAGCTGCCTCCGGGTGTGGAGTGCCAGGTCCGCCCCAGGTCTGGTCTGGCGGCCCGCCACGGGATCACCCTCCCCAACAGCCCCGGTACGATCGACCCCGATTACAGGGGTGAGATACGGGTCCTCCTGCAGAACACCGGCTCGAAAGCCGTGACGATCCACCGGGGCGATCGGGTCGCCCAGATGGTCTTCGCCCGCTTCGAGGCTCCCCCCGTCGAGGAGGCCGAAAGCCTCTCCGAGACTGGGCGTGGGGGTGGGGGGTTCGGGAGCACGGGAAGAGAGTGAGAGGGGAGGGAGGACGAGCCCTCCGCCCCACCAGGTGAGGGGTGGCCCAGCAACCTCCTGGTCGGTAACGGCTTGGAGTCCCTCGCCTTGCAGGGTTTTGCCGGTTCTCGTACCTTCGTTGGTTTCGAAGGCGCACCGTCCGATTCGATTCTGAGTCGGAGAGGCCCAATCCTCTTGCCCCATGACGTGTTGAACGAAGATTCGTCTTTCCTGACCCGTTGGTTCAACTCCGGTCGCCTGATCCCGGTGAATGACATCGCCGTGGACCTGGGAACGGCCAATACCCTCGTCTATGTGAAGACTGAGGGGATCGTCCTGAACGAGCCCTCCGTGGTTGCGGTGGAGAAGGGGTCCCAGAAGATCCTGGGTGTCGGGCTGGAGGCCAAGAGAATGCTGGGTCGGACTCCCGAGGGCATCGAGGCGGTTCGGCCCCTGAAGGATGGTGTCATCGCGGACGTGGACGTGACGGAAATGATGCTCCGCCACTTCCTGAAACAGGTTACCGCGAAGCGGATCTTCCGCATCAAGCCAAGGGTGGTGGTCGGCGTACCGTCCGGAATCACGGAGCTTGAGCGGAGAGCCGTTCGCTCTTCCGCCATGGCGGCGGGGGCCAAGGTCGTCTATATGGTCGCGGAACCCATGGCTGCGGCCATTGGAGTGGGCCTTCCAGTGGAGACTCCCACGGGGAACATGGTCATCGATATCGGGGGCGGGACGACAGAAATCGCGGTCATCGCCTTGTCGGGCATCGTCTCCAACACGTCGATCCGGGTGGGGGGAGACGAGCTGGACGCCGCCATCGTTACCTTCCTGAGGAAGAACTACAACCTTCTCATCGGTGAGCCCACGGCCGAAGCCATCAAGATTCAGATCGGGTCGGCCTTCGATTTTGGTGAAGAGCGGAGCATGGACGTGAAGGGACGGGACCTGGTGAGTGGAATCCCGAAGACCGTCACCGTCCACTCTCAGGAGGTGAGGGAGTGCATACAGGAGCCCGTCCAGGCCATAGTGGAAGCGGTCAAGCGGTCCCTTGAGATCACCCCTCCGGAGTTGGCTTCCGACATTGTCGATCGAGGTATCGTCATGACCGGTGGCGGGGCCGAGATCCGAGGCCTGGATCGACTTCTTCAGCATGAGACCAATCTCCCCATCCATGTTGACGAGGAGCCACTCACCTGCGTGGTCCGGGGGGCTGGTCGAATCCTGGACGATTTCGCCAAGTTCAAGAGCGTTCTCGACACCTGATCTTCCCGGGAGCCAGTCCGAGCGAAGAGGAGCGGTGTGCTGCAGAGGCTCCCCTGCCCCCGCCGGACACCCTTGATCCCCTGGATCCATGGCCGTCTCTACCGATTCGCCTGAGGAAGCCTGGAGGCGCCGGGACCGCACGGTCGCCGTCGGTTTCTTCGTCCTGTCCCTGGTGATCCTCTATCTCCCCGCTGGGGTCCAGGGGGAGTTGGCCGCAGCCCTCAGGGCAACGGCCCTGCGCCCCTTTCTCCTCACCCAGGAAACGCTGGTCCAGGTCCGCCTGCACGCGGAGAAGGCCGAAGTGCTCCAGGCTCGCCTCGATTCCCTCGCCGCCATCGTGACCATCCAGGCCCCCCTGGTGCAGGAGAACCGTCACCTCCACGAGCTGCTGGGCCTCTGGGAGCGAGCCCCTTCCGTCTTCCTCCCCGCGACCGTCATTCGTCCCGGGACCCCGGGCTCGGAGAGCGTGTTCCTCCTGGACGTCGGGTCCGAGCGGGGTGTAAAACCCGGGGACGCGGTCATCATGAGGGATGGGCAGATCGGCCTCGTGGGGATGATCAGGCAGGTTCGGGGGGGGTCCTCCATCGGAATCGACTGGAGCCATCCGGACTTTCGAGCAAGTGCCATGACCGCTGACAGCAGCGTCTTCGGAATCGTGGAGCCGTGGCGGGGCCCCTTCA
>Ga0316577_10000256_pt1 | contig 18835 bp, 18 predicted proteins | sample S5NA_FD_203073 | JGI IMG/M metagenome (GOLD analysis project Ga0316577, IMG submission 203073) | Rhizosphere microbial communities from salt marsh grasses in Alabama, United States - S5-7_050615r2r1 | ecosystem: Host-associated > Plants > Roots > Rhizosphere | place: USA: Alabama | collected... | reverse complement strand
GTAGAACATGACCTGCGTAGCCATTCCCTGACGCCTGAAGAAACGACGCAGGTGGCGGTATTGCGGTTCCTCTTGAAGAATGCGGTAGCTCGATTCGGTTGCTGACCGGTAATGGTAGCCAGACTGCCGGAATCCGAGTGCCCGATAGCAGCGCACAGCCCGCAGGTTGGTCGCTGCTACATCGAGGATCATCTGCTGAAATCCCATTTCATCGAAATAGTGATCCAGAAATAGCTCCAGAGCTTCAGTTCCATAGCCCTGGCTGACAAAATCAGCACCGATCGTGATCCCTAGCCTCGCGGATTTCCGACCGTTGATCTCTCGCAGGGTGAGGCTACCGATCACCCTGTGGGATTCATCCTCGATTGTACACAGGCGGCGGCTGGGATCCTTGCTTCGCCATTCAAACCATCGCAGATGTTCGGCCTGGTTTTGTCGTGGAAAGTCGAATGGCTGATACATCGGATCAGCAAAGCGGCGCCATTTCATCATGGCCACCACATCTGTCCGCTCCATCGGACGGATGGTGACTCGGGGACCCTGAAGTCTCATGCGTGTGCTTTTCCCGGCTGCGCCTATCCAATCGTGTGATGATTTCCTGCACGCACAAACAGACGGTTGGGGATCTGGTCCCCTTCAACCAGCGCTTGGCATCTGCTGTCATGATACCATGGACGGTCCGATTTGCAAAGTCAAGATTGCCGCAGCGAGAACTTTTCCCAGACTTTGGTGTTTAGATCAAAGGAAGGTTTCAGTGCATGGAGTGAGGATATGAGGGCGACAACCGTCATCCTGAATCCGACAGCCGGGCGTGGAGCGGGAGCGCGCCTGGCACCGCGGATCGCCGAGCTGCTGCGCGGCCTTGGAGTGGACTTTCAGTGGTTCGCCACGACGGCACCTGGGGACGGAAGTACCCTTGCCCGCCGGGCAGTCACGCTTGGCCAAGGGGCTGTGGTCGCAGTCGGAGGCGATGGTACGTTCAATGAAGTGCTGAACGGACTGATGGGCACGGAGACCGGGCCGGAAAGGCCAGCTCTGGGAGTCATTCCAATTGGGACCGGGAATGATTTTGCGTTTGGCGCGGGCCTTTCCCTGGATTTGGAGAGTGCTTGCCGGGTGGTAGCCGACGGCCGAACCCGGCTCGTGGATGTGGGCTTGTTTGAAGCCGGGAACGAGCCTCCCCGTTTCTTCGGCAATGGTATCGGGGTGGGCTTTGACGCAATGGCCAACCTAGAAAGCCGCAAGATCAAACGACTGAACGGTAGCCTTCTCTACCTGGTGGCCGTGCTCAGAACTCTGGCGTTCTACTACGATGCTCCGCACGCGGTTATCCGAGTGGATGGCAAAGAACTCGCTCGGCCGAGCTTGATGATCTCAGTAATGAACGGCTGCAGGATGGGGGGAGGATTTTACATGACCCCTGATTCAAGCATGGAAGATGGATTGCTTGACCTGTGCATAGCCAACAAGGTAGGACGCCCCAAGATGGTGGCTTTGGTGCCACGGTTCATGCGTGGCACCCATACTACCGATCGCGATATCACCATGATGCGCGGCGTGCAGGTCACCCTTGACAGCGAGTCCCCATGGGTGGCGCAGGTGGATGGTGAGATCTATGGGGTGGGTGCACAGCATTATGCTGTGCGGGTGCTCCCCCAATGCCTGCGCCTGCTCTGCTGATCGCAGCCAGCGGCTCTCGTTGATCTATGCACAAGAGTTGGACCGGGGAGAGGGACCTGCCTCCCCCCGGTCCAGGGAGAAAGGAGAAAGCACCTTTTTGGAGTGGTGCCGTATCTAGGACGAATACCGAGCCAAAAAGGTTCCGATCTGTGGCCGGTAGTGGCGCAGATTGGTTGGTTTTCCGGGCCACATACCCTGACCAGGCGGAAGAGGAGCCGAGTGCCCTATGTGCAGCGCGACTGCGGCCCCTTTTTCCCTGGTTGGTGCTCAGAGAAAGCCTCAGGACGCCTGCAGGACCGCCTCCAGTCGCTCAAGCGCCCAGTCAAGTTCCTCCCGGGTGATGATCAGCGGGGGAGCCAAGCGAATGACGTTTCCATGAGTGTCCTTGCATAGCAACCCCATCTCCATGAGTTTGATACAGAATGGGCGTGCATTTCCGGCTTCGGGCTTGAGCACAATACCGACCCACAAGCCTTTGCCCCGCACCAGCTTGATGTGAGGGCTGGCTATGTTACGCAGCCGTCCCATCAAGTACTCGCCCAGTTCGGCCGCTCGCTCCGGGAGGTTTTCCTCGATGAGTACCTTGATGGCCTCACGGGCCACAGCACAGGCCAGAGGGTTGCCGCCATAGGTGGATCCGTGATCACCGGGGCCGAATAACCCCAAGACTTCACGGTCGGCCAGCACAGCGGAAACAGGATACATACCCCCTGACAAGGCTTTCCCCACCGTCACCACATCGGCACGAACTCCTTCATGCTCTGCGGCGAGCAGTTTGCCCGTCCGGCCGAGGCCACTCTGGATCTCATCAGTGATAAGAAGGACATTGTATCGGTCACAGATCTCTCGAACCGCCCTCAAGTATCCTTCCGGCGGGACAACGACACCGCCCTCCCCCTGGATCGGCTCAACCAGGAAGGCCACGGTGCGTGAGGTGATTGCGGCTTCGAGTGCTGCGGCATCACCGTAGGGAATCAGCTCGAAACCGGGGGTAAAAGGGCCAAAGCCATCGCGATAGTGCTCTTCCGGCGAGAAGCTGATGACGGTGATTGTCCGGCCGTGGAAATTTCCGGCGCATGCCAGAATCTGGGCTTTGTCGTCTGGTACCCCCTTGACCCGATATCCCCACTTGCGGGCTGCCTTGATGGCTGTCTCCACCGCTTCCACGCCGGTGTTCATCGGCAGCATCATCTCATAGCCTGTCAGACTACACAGCTCTTTGGCAAAGAGGGGCAACTGATCATTGCGAAAGGCACGGCTGGTGAGCGTTAGCCTTGCCGCCTGATTCACCATGCACTGGACCAGTCGTGGATGGCAATGGCCCTGGTTCAATGCCGAGTAGGCTGCCAAAAAGTCCATGTACTGCTTGCCATCTACGTCTTCCACCCAAACCCCACTTCCGCGAGTGACCACAACGTCCAGCGGAAGATAGTTGTGTGCGTTATATTCGTCTTCAGTGGCAATGAACTCTCGGGCGTTCATTTCTATCCTCAGTTCACCATCAGACATCGGACACAAGTGTGCGAAATGAAAACGTGGGGCACGCCCCACGTTTGTCACTATGGCCTAAGGGTCTCGACCCTTTCGCTGAGGCCGATGCCCAAAGTCGCAAGCTCAGCTAAGATAGGCTCATACAGCTCTGGAATCACAGGCACATGGACACCAGTGAGACCGGAGATTTCTCCGTGAAGGATCATGCGTGCGGCGATCGCCGCCGGGAGGCCTACGGTGCGTGCCATGGAGGTATCACCATGGGGGATACCATAGTCGATCATCGTGGCGGTAATGGCCTCCCTATGGTCCGAATACTCGGCCACAAACTCGTGCTGCATCACAATCATGTCACGCTCACCAGCTTGGTAGGCCATCTTCTTCTGCATTTGCTCGGCCATGATGTCGACAGCCGTGGTTTTGCCCTCGGGGAGAGGATCATCCGAAAAGAGCCCCAGCCAGGCGAGGTCCGTGATCGGCTTCGAGTCGTGACACATACCCCACTGCTGCGCGAGGTGTTGGGCGAGATCTGTTTCAGGACTGGTGTTCAGCAAGTATGCCGCAAACTCACGAAAGGTGGTTGGCTCGCCCTGCGGAGGGGCCACCAGGGTGTCCGGCAAAGGGGTTTCGTCCAGCAAGCCCAACTCGACGACCTTTTTCAGGGTCGCACACCAGCCCATGTTGCGCAAAGTGCCGCGGAACATCCATTCCGTGGGCTGGATGCCGTAGGTCTCAGTGTAGGGCATGCTGTCACGATTAGGATAGCCCTCGAAATCGCCCAATCCCTCGATTTGCACGGTCCAGTAATGGTCGAAAAGTTCCTCACCAGGAATTTCGACAATCTGGCCATCTTTCTGAAAGCGAGCGGGATTCATGCTAGCCAGCAGGACACCCCTTGGGCTCCACGAGAATTTGTAGCCAAATGGATTGTCGCTGGCCTCAGGGGCAGGCAGGCCACCTGTCCATGAGATAAAGCTGGCGATTCTGCCACCCTGATTCTCGACTCTGTCGATAACCTTCATAGCGGACATGTGATCGATACCGGGATCCACGCCAACTTCGTTCAACAGGATGACGCCAGCCTCTTTTGCTGGGCCATCGAGGGCGCGCATCTGGTCTTTGACGTAGGACGTGGTCACCATGTGCTTACTGTGCTTGACGCACAGCGCCGCCACTCTAGGATGATACACGTATGGAAGCATGCTCACTGCCAGGTCTGCCTGGCTGATCAGGGCCTCAAGTTCTGAGCTGTCTTCCACATTCAAGGATTTTGCGACTCCTCGAGGATGACCATTGACGAGGTCCTTGGCCTTGCTGACCGTCCGGCTGGCGACAGTGACTTCGAAGTCAGGCACGTCGAGCAGGTAGCGGACATGGGGCCTGGTGACAAGACCGGCTCCGAGAACGAGTACTTTTTTCATCGGTGACTCCTTTTCTAGGATTTCTGCTGCATCCATTTGCTTGGAACGCCGTATAGGGGTGTCGGGATGGCCTACCTCAAAAAGTCCTGGAGGTAGAGATAATCGGGCGTCAGACGGCCACGGTGGGCAATCATGGCGCGCTTGAGCTCAGGTGGCAACTGGCACTGCTCAAAAGGCGCCGAAAAGTCACAGTGGGCAAGGGCAGGGATAAACGGTGTCAAGATCCGGCTAAAGTCTACAGAGGCTTCGCGGGGCAATTCGCTGGGCAGGATATCGACAGCCATGATCACGATACCGTCTCCCTGGTAGCCATCTCTCACCGTCCTGTCCAGTGGGTTGTAGACATAAACTGGATCTCCGGGTTCGGTCGCCTTGACGGTACATTCGATGGCACCTTCGACATCACAACTGATGTCACCAATGACCTCCAATCGTGCGCTTGGCTTGCTCTTGTGAAGCTGCTCGAGGTAGGCTTTGGTGACCAGACGTGGGTAGCGTTCGGTCCAAAAGATCGCATTCACGAGCACGGTCAGGTGGGGTAGATACTGCTCAAAGATTCCCCTGTACTTTTCTGGCTGGCTATAGTACTCCTGTAATTCAAACGCTGCGCCCGGTTCTATCGGCTCTACCATGTGCCATTCTTTGAAGACTGTCTTGTAGATCTGGTTGCGCGAGTGATCGGTGCTGGCGGCGACACCTGCAATCTCATCAGGTTCGATCTCGATCACTGGCAACAGGTCCAGCATTTCCTGGGCTCCGCGTCCTACGTTCCCATAGCCTGCAATTCCTACAATTAGCGGGGTGAGGGACTCTGGCAACCCCTCTGACTCGATCCTGGCTCGCGTCTGGAGCAGGGCTGCTTTTGCTTCTGCAAGGTCGTGGTAGGCCCGCGTCTGCTGTAGACCGCTGAAGGGGTTCGGGATGCCCTGCCAAGACAGCCGCTGACCCAGTGACCACAGCGTGTTGATCATGCCCGCAACGCCCGCGTGCCATCCGAAGAAGATGAGCCGGCGGTTCTTCTCATCTACAACCCGTTCGTAGTCGATGAGAGTGCACCCCATCTTCAGCAGTTGCTCCAGCATGGGCATGTTGTATTCTTGGCCTTTGATCACATGTGCGAAAAAGACATAAGTCTTGTTTGCTTCGAACATGTTCTTTGGGATCTCTTTGATGCCAAGAATGACGGGGCAAGCAGAGAGGTCCTCCTGAACGGAGATGCCTGCATCCACGAACTCTTGGTTGGAAAAGGCGCGAGTGGCAGATTGCTGAATGATGACTTGGATGCCTTGCTCTTGTAGTGCGGCGGCATCTTGCGGGGTAAGTGGAACTCGCCGTTCCCACTCACTCTTGTCTTCTCGACGTACTCCGATCATGGCCACCATGGCAATGAATTCCCTCCTTGTGAACATTAGCCCCGACGGATGCTGGCAAGAGCGGGATGGCACAAGTACAGACGATAACGACCGGTGTAAGTAGCACCGGCCGTTGCCTGTCTCCCAGGGTGTTGAACCAGGAGAGTTTCTGCCCGGCCGCACTGCCGATGCTGCACCAGTATACGCGCAATCAAAGTCTTTTGTCAAGTGCGGCCCAGGAGATTGACGATGTGGTCCTGGTTTACTAGCGCATGCCCACTCCAATTTGACAAGGGTGGGGTGGAGTGGTATACTGTTGTTTGTACCCCGGGGGGGTATATGGAATGCTGTCGGTCGGAGCAAGGAGTCCTAGCCATGACAGAGCAGCGAAAGCTGATTTCCGATTTTGTCAATCGACGCGTGTGGGCCGTGGTGGGCGCGAGCACGGATCCGTCCAAGTTCGGCAATAAGATCTTTCGCAGTTTGCATCAGGCCGGTTATATCGTATACCCCGTGAATCCCAGAGGTGGGGAACTGGATGGAGAAGCGATCTACCCTTCCTTGGCCGAACTACCTCAGAGACCGGATGTGATCGACGTTGTGGTGCCGCCCTCCGTTACTGAACAGATCGTCGGCGAGGTGCATCAACTGGGACTTGACCGTGTCTGGATGCAGCCAGGCGCCGAGTCCGGCGCAGCCATCGCCTTTTGTCAGACTCATAATATCCAGGTTGTTTACGGGGCTTGTGCCATGGTTTGGAAACGGCAATGGGACAAACAGATGCTAGGAGGGGATCGTGGAAGCTGAGACAGAGACTCAGACCCAGGTACGGGTGACGGTGTTTGGACATCGGTTGAAAGAGAGCTGTACGGCTGGTGGTTGAGGACCACCCCGGTCTTCGGAGGAGACCACGCGTATCACACAGTATTATCTTCGGATGCGGTATGGCGAAGCCGTCACGGTGGAGTATGTGGAGATGAGTGACCCTGGAACCCAGGCACTGTTCCCCGAGGTTCTTGAAGCGGTTGAGGAGCGCAGTTTGCCATACCCCCTGGTGGCAGTGGATGGTTGGCTGCGAGCCGCAGGTTCCGCGCACTACTACAGGGTCCTGCCCTATGTAGAGGAGGCTCTTCAGCCCCGACAGGTGGCTCTGGAAAGCTGAGGCACCCACCGGGTGCACGCTGGCCTATTGTAGTGGGAGAGGGGGACTCGACAAGTCTCCCTCTTCTTGCTAAACTCATGATGCACGGTTCTCTCATGGCCGCCTGTGTCCGGGTTGGATGCCGTTTCCGAGCATCTTTCGTTCAGGGCCGTGGAACCGTTGTGTCCCGGCGCGAGAACGGTGGAGTGGGTAGGGTGAAACCTTTCTCTTCAATATGCATCTAAAGGAGCAAGCACGGTGAGCGAGGGGATCTCAACCGATGAATCTGAATTGCTGGAGGGCCTTCGCCGTGGCGATCCCGCAGCGTGCCGCCTGTTCGTGGACTTGAATTCTGCGAGCGTCTACAACGTGGCATTGAAGCTGCTGGGAGATGAGCAGGAGGCGGAAGATGTGCTCCAGGAGACCTTTATGAGTGCCTTTGAGGCTTTGGACAGCTTTGAAGCGCGTTCGAAGCTGTCTACCTGGCTCTATCGCATTGTCTATAACGCCAGTCTGATGCGTCTGCGAAAGCGCAAGCAGATGACCGCTTTCTCCCTGGATCGCCCTACCCTCGATGGGGATGGGTTGGAGATGCCCATGCGGCAGCAACTGGTGGACTGGTCCGCAGTGCCTGATGACGAATTGCTGACCGCTGAAGCGCGTGAGGAAATGGATCGGGCGATCGCCGAGCTACCCGAGGCTCTGCGTTCCACATTTGTGTTGCGTGACATCCAGGGACTGTCTGGTGCCGAGACAGCCGAGGTGCTCGGCATCACAGTCCAGGCGGTCAAGACCCGACTTCACCGGGCACGGATGCGACTCCGGGATCGCCTGTCGGACTATTTTTCTGAGCGGGTGGAGCGCGCTGGTGCAGCCGCATGAGGGAGAGGTGAATGGTGAACACCGAACATGAGGGGTCAATGTGTCGTGAGTTGGTGGCCCAGTTCTCTGAATATATCGACGGCGAACTGGAGGCGGCCTTGTGCGCCCAGCTTGAGGCTCACTTGGCGGAATGTCCAAACTGCCGGGTGATGGTGGATACAGTGCGTAAGACGATCACCTTGTATCACGCACAGGGCAATTCCGCGTTGCCTTCGGACGTCCAGGACCGCCTATATCGAGTACTGAGACTCGAAGGATAGCCCGGTGATCGTTGCTGGACCTTTCGATGCGCTTGCGGAATGAATTGTTCGATCTTTGAATGTAACCTTTTCAGGGGTTTTGCATCTAAGAGGGTGATTGGGCACCAATCGACCCCAGTCAAATCAAAAGAATGCTGTTGGAGGTAGAAATGTCGTTGATTTCCAAGAAGGATGCCGATTTTCTGCGACAGGAATTCGAGAACAACCTGGTCAACCCAGTGAAGCTGGTGATGTTCACGCAGAGCATGGAGTGCCAGTTCTGTTCCGAGACGCGCCAGATCGTTGAAGAGATCGCCGCGCTCTCGGATAGTGTCACGGCCGAGATATTTGACTTTGTTGCGGACAAAGCGACTGCCGAGCTTTATGGAATCGACAAGATTCCGGCAATCGCGATTGTCCGCGTAGAGGACGGCAAGGAGAAGGACTTTGGGCTCCGCTTCTTTGGCATCCCCTCGGGCTATGAGTTTACGAGCATCATCGAGGACATCATGGACGTCTCCAAGGGCGACTCAGGCTTGCAGCCCAAGAGTAAGGAGACGGTCGCGGATATCACAGAGCCTGTACACTTTCAGGTCTTTGTGACGCCCACCTGCCCGTACTGCCCGCAGGCTGTACGGCTCGCTCACAAATTTGCGATCGAAAGCGACTTCATCACGGCTGACATGGTCGAAGCCATCGAGTTTCCGCATCTGGCAAACAAGTTCAGCGTGTACGGTGTGCCTCGCACGGTCATCAATGAAAAGGTTCACCAAGAGGGCGCAGTGCCCGAGCCCTTGATGTTGGCCAAGCTGCTGGAGGCCATAGGGCGGGAAGCGGCGCCCGAAGTGGTGCACCAGCATCAGCATCAGCACTAACAACCATACCAGGTAACTAGGTCATGAGTGAAACGCAGGTCACCTGGGTGGACGGTATGCAGTTCGTGGCCGAATCCGCGGGGCATAGCATTGTGATCGATGGCGCCCCCGGTTTTGGCGGCGACACAGGCATGCCACCGATGCGGTTGCTGCTCCTTGGGGCAGCAGGTTGTTCAGCCATGGATGTGGTTCACATTCTGCGAAATCGGATGCGCCGCCCAGTTACTGGCCTGAGGGTTGAGGTCAGCGCGGAGCAGGCGGAGGATCATCCCAAGGTCTATACTCGGATCGAGCTCAAGTACCTCGTCAAGGGGCGCGGCTTGCGGGAGAAGGACGTGAGGCGTGCGATTGAGCTGTCGAATACCAAATTCTGCTCAGCAGCAATCATGCTGGGCGAAACAGCTCAGATATCGACCAGCTACGAGATCGAGGATGGGGATTGAGTCGGAGGGACAGTCCGATTTGTGGAATGACATTGTTCCAAGAGTGGATGCGGGATTGTGTCTCCGCTGTGATGATTGTGCGGCGGCAGCCGCGTGCCTGGCACAGGGTTTTCGCAGAGAAAAGCCGGATGAGGTCCCTGTAGTTGACGAGAACCGATGTTTCGGATGCTATTCTTGTGTCGGAGCCTGCCCTTATGACGCGGTCATCATGCCTAGGTTTAGGTGAGTCGCTCTGGTAAGACGAGGTAAAACATGAAAGTGGTTGTGTATACAACACCAACATGCGGCTACTGCTATCAGGCCAAGCAGTTTCTTTCTCGGCAGGGGATACCTTTTGTGGAGAAGAATGTTGCTATGGATCGTAACGCAGCCGCGGAGATGGTGCGCCTTTCGGGACAGCAAGGCGTGCCTGTCATCACTGTGGACGGGCAGGTGGTGGTTGGCTTCGACCAGCCGCGGCTGAGGCAGCTTCTCCAGCAGACCGGTCGGGGTGGACCCAAATTGGGGGCATCGATCGCGGATGCAGCTTCGCAAGTGAAAGAGCACCCGGGGATTCCTGCACTGGGGGCCTATGTGGGGCGAGTGCGAACGGGCTCTCCTGCGGAGAAGGCAGGCCTGCGGCCTGGCGACGTGATTGTGGCCCTGGCTGGTCAGCCCGTGACTCGAACTGCAGATGTGTACCGGCTCTTGCCCCAGGTGCCCACAGGGCATGACGTGTCGCTGGCCTACGTGCGCAATGGAGAGGAGCGCGACACCCTGTTCCGCCTGTGACAAAAGAACGCTTGAACCCCAGCGGGAGAGCCTTGCGCTCTCCCGCTTTTCGATCTCGGCCTGGTGCCGGGTGAACTTGGTCTGCTGGCGAGGGCTGGGCTAGTAGGAAGCGCGGACGAATTTCGAGGTGTCATTGATAAAGACGTAGGCCTGACCTGTGGATGTGCCATCGCTATCTCGAAAGATGAAGCCCCGTTGAAAGTCCTGCACGAGGGGATCTCCATTGCCGGGCCCAAAGCCTACCTCCTCAGCCAGACCCCAGCCGATGGCGGCGCCGGGACCTCCCAGTTGACACCAAACAGCACCGAAGCCCCGCTTCGGTTGAATCTTTCCTGGAGGCGGCGTGGCCGCACAAGAATACTCGGGATCACCCTCCGACCAGGCCCCAGTGAAGGCCTGGAAGCTCCCTGATAGGCCGCCCTGCTCATAGACGACGTAGGCGCGGTCATTATCCTGCCGCCAGAACATATGGCCGGCGTCAAACGCCTGTTCCGCGTCCTGGACCGGCTTGGGGCTCTGCGAGAGCGGACAGCCCAGTTGCGTCCGGTAGGTCTGCCATAGGCCAGCGAAGGGACCCTGCGCTGGGAAGGCACACGGTGGCGTTGGGCTGGGTGACGGTGTCAACGTGAACGTCGGACTTGGTGTCTGGGTTGGAGGTTCGGCAGTATCTGTCGGCGGTTCTGCTGTAGCTGTGGCGGGCTCCACCGTATCGGTTGGGGGAGCGGGCGTTTCGGTTGCTGTAGCCGGCGATTCCGTGACGGCTGCTGTCAAACTGGGCGATGGCTCTGCCGTTGTCGTGGACTGAGAAGCGGGAAGTGTGCTGCTCGTCGCTGGAGCTGCGGTAGGGAGTGCGGCAATCTGGGTTGGTGAGAGAGGTCGATCTGATCCATCACCCCCACCCATTAGCAGGAGGGCAAACACGACCAGCAAGGATGCAAGCACCACGGCCATGGCCAGCACGATCCAGACCGCCGGTGATCGACGTCGGGATGGCTTGATAGCAGATGGCTGGGGAGGCAAGGGGACTGGGTACGGCTCGCTGGCAAGGGCTGCTTTCAGCGCTGCAGCAAACTCGGCACCGCTCTGGAATCGCTGGTTGGGCTGCTTGGCGATCGCTTTCAGGACAACTGCCTCGACAGCCGGGGAGACCGCCAGATTGATCTGGTGGGGGGCAGGAGGAGGTTCGTAGATGACGGCATGAAGTGTGGCGTGGGGCGTGGTGCCACGGAATGGCACACGGCCGACAAGCATCTGGTAGAGCACGATCCCCAAGGAGTAAAGGTCGGTCCGATGGTCTACGTTGCTGCCTTCGGCCTGCTCAGGAGCCATATACTCGGGCGTGCCCATGAGCATGCCGGTGCGTGTCAGTTGCTCTGCATCGGTGGCGGCTTTGGCGATGCCAAAGTCGGTCAGAGTAACTCGATCGTCCTTCCCCACAAAGATATTGGCTGGCTTTACGTCGCGATGGACAACGCCCTGTTGGTGCGCATAGTCAAGGGCCGCGGCTACCTGGTCTATGATGTGCGCTGCCCGCTGTGGGGATAATGGCCCCTCCTGCTCAATTAACTGATTCAGGGTACGGCCTTCCAAATACTCCATGACGATATAGTAGTTCCCGTCCTGTTCTCCGACGTCGTGGATGACCACAATGTTGGGGTGGCGTAGTCTGGCGGCGGCCCTTGCCTCGCGTTGGAAGCGTTCTACGAATTGCGGGTCGAAGCTTAGCTGGGGAGGGAGTACTTTGATCGCCACATGACGATTCAGCGACGGCTGGTAGGCACGATACACCACAGCCATGCCGCCGCGCCCCAGTTCTTCCGTGATTTGATAGTTTCCCAATGTACTGCCGATCATCCTGGTTTCAATTCCTCCTGTTGTCTACCGGCGGCCTCGAGCCGGGCAGCTATGGGTTCTCAGCAGCCAGCCGAAGTAGATAGCTGGCTTTTCATCCTGGTGCTCGACGTTGGCCATGCGGTGCATTGTCCGGGTGGGCCACCAGCTCCTTCGAAGACTGCGTTGCCCGTTCCAGACCTGTGGCAGATCTACCATGTCCAGGTTGGATCCCCATCCCGATAAGCGCTCTGTACCAACGGCATGGGGTCGCCACCGCTGATGGGAACCGCCCAGATATCTACCCTGTCTTGCCCATCGCTTCGACCGTTGCTATTCGAATCAAGGATCCTCGCAAAGGCAATCCACTGGCTGTCGGGAGACCAGGTGGGCGTCGCAGCCCACAGGCCCGAGGTGAGTGGGTGCAAGTCACTGCCTGTGGCTCGACCGATCCAGATGTCACCCGAGTCCTCAAAGTCGATTCGACCATTGGCGTTGGTGTCGTGGGACATGCGCAAGAACACGATCCATTGGCCATCCGGCGACCAGGCAGGCTGCACGTCGCAGGTTGACTCATTCAGCCATGGCACTGGAGCTCCGCCACTCCCATCTACTATGAGAATATCCCAATCGGTTTCGTCCTTGAAGCCCTCTGTGTAGACGAGACGTCCATCTGGCGACCAATCGGCCCACTGATCTTCGGCCGTGCTGTTGGTGATTCTCTGCAGATCACCACTAGGCTGCCGGACAAAGATCTCCGAGTTGGGAATTCCCTGCGTCGTGGCGGTGGTCGATAGGGACAACCGCTGTCCGTCAGGTGCCCAGCGGGCGTACTCATCCCAGCCGCCTGTGCTGACCCACGATGTCTGGGCACTTCCGTCGGCGTTCATCACCCACAGGTCGTAGCTCCCCGTTCGATGGCTGGTGAAGGCGATCCTGCTGCCGTCCGGCGACCAGTCCGGCAACCAGTCGTTTGCATTCGTGTTTGTCAGCCGCGATGGGCTGCCATTCGAAAGCGACACCACATAGATCTCGGGGTTCCCGTCCCTGTTCGATGAAAACACCAGCCGGCCGAAGGAAGCAGGTGCTGGAGATGTCGGCGGGAGTGCAGTGGCTGTCGGTGGGATGGGAGTGCTTGTTGGCGCCTGCACCGTGTCAGTCGGAGCCTGAGGCGTGTCCGTCGCTGGAGCAGCAGTCTCGGCAACTGGTGAAGGGCTTGGGGTGAGTGGTGGCGGCGTGTCGGTGAGGCCAGCATCCGTTGCGGGTGCAAGTGTGCTTGTCACCTCTGCTGGGACTGTTTCGCGGGCAGAGACTCCGGTTGTGACGGCGATTGCTATGTCGCGCTCTGCTTTCCCTCTCAGTAGCAGAAGTACCAAGGCCAATAGAACGACCAACACCACAACGATCGCACCCATGATCCATGCAAGAGGAGATGTGCGCCGAGGTGGTGCACTCTTGACTTGCGGTGGTGCGGGCACAGCTACACCCGCGGGCTGGGTTGTCAATGCAGATCGCAAGGCCGCGACCATCCCTGAACCGCGCTGGAAACGGCGTTCTGGCTCTTTGGCAATTGCCTGCAGCACGACTGACTCGATCGCGGGCGACAAGTTTGGGTTGAGCTGGCGTGGCGGTGGTGGCGGCTCGTAGATAATGGCGTGCAGGACGGAGTGGGGCGTTGTACCCCGGAAAGGAACCCGTCCGACGAGCATCTGGAAAAGCACGATGCCCAAGGCGTAGAGGTCCGTTCTGTGATCGATCTCTCCGCCCTCAGCCTGCTCGGGCGACATGTACTCGGGTGTGCCAACCAGCATGCCGGTGCGCGTCAGGGCCTGGGTCTCCGAGGCGGCCTTGGCAATGCCAAAGTCGGTTAGCGTCACGTGGTCGCCTTCGCCCACAAAGATGTTGGCTGGCTTCACGTCCCGGTGCACGAATCCGCGCTGGTGAGCATAGTCCAACGCGGAAGATATCTGCTCTGTGATGCGAGTCGCTCGCTGGGGTGACAGAGGTCCCTCTCGCTCAATAACCTGTCTGAGCGTCTGTCCCTCCAGGTATTCCATGACGATGTAGTAAATGCCTTCCTGGTGACCGACATCGTGGATGACGACGATATTGGGATGGCGAAGCCCGGCTGCCGCTTGGGCCTCCCTTTGGAAGCGTTCCACAAACTGCCGGTCAAAGCCGAGCTGCTGGGGGAGGATCTTGATTGCCACGTGGCGGTTGAGCGATGGCTGGTAGGCACGATAGACCACGGCCATGCCGCCGCGGCCGATCTCCTCCAGGATCTGACAGTTGCCGAGTGCCCTGCCTACTAGATCCATCTGTTCTCTCCCTGTGGTCTAACCGTCGGCTGGTTCCCTATGGCAGGCATCTTGTTCACGAGATCGCAGGGTGCACGAGTATCCTGACGAGCTGCGACCTCCGGCGCTCATCAACGTTGTCCGGGCCCTTGGTGGCTACGGGGTGGGCACTGGTGCCTCGGTGTAGTTGAACGTTCGAATCTCACTCCAATCGCTCACGACTTGCGGCTGGCACCCCTCCGTCGGCAAATCGCAGGGAATCCACACTACCACGATGCCCCAGTCATAAGAGCCGTCTCCGAAATCCTGGATCGCTGGCACGAACTGAAGGTCCACAACAAGACTGGTATTCCTGGTGGGTTCTACTGCACCCCGTGCATGCGGCTGCCCCTCAAGTGGCGACCAAATACGCAGGTCAAAAGCATAGTTCTCCGGCAGTTCCTCGTTTCCCCATTGCCAGGTGAACGCTGCGCTGCCGCCCAGTTCCTCGCCTTCGTCCGGCTCCAGCAGAAGAGGCGGGGGCAACGTGGGTATCTCCGTTGAGGTCGGTGTCACTGTGGCGGTCGGCGGGATGGTTGTATCAGTGGGAGAGGGCTCCGGAGTGTCGGTGGGGATGGGGGCCAAAGTGGCCGTGGGTTCCATGTTCTCCGCTGTAGGCGTTGCGGAGGATGTCTCAGTCGGATCCAGGGCCGCCACCTCGGTCATGGTGGGACTAGGCCCGGTCGGCACAGTTCCAGATGGGATTGTGGGCGGAACGGTTGGGGTCGCGGTGGCCCCGGCTGGTAGCATGAACCGGAGCGCCAGCGCCGCACCGATGATGAGTGCCAGAATGGCCACAATGCTCACAAGCAGCGGCACCAAAGACCTTCGGCCTGATCCCCTGGTATCTCTCGCAAACACGGGTGCCTTGACGGTGGGCAGTTCCGCCTGGGTGCTGACGATCAGCACGGAGATATTGTCGTTTCCCCCGCGCTCATTGGCCAGGTGGACCAGGGTCTGTACCGCTTCCTGCGGGTGTTGGGCTCGGACGATGTTCGCGATCTCTGGATCTTCCACCCGACCTGTCAGGCCGTCGGTGCACATCAGAAGTGAATCACCGGCGCTGATCTCCCCTTCGAACAGATCCACTTCAACCGTCGGCCTCGAACCCAGGGCGCGGGTAACCAGGTTGCGTTGCGGATGCCGCTTTGCTTGTTCAGGCGTGAGCAGGCCAGCTCTGACCTGTTCCTCTACCCAGGAATGATCTTCCGTGATCTGGACCATGCCTCCGCTATTGATCAGATACGCTCGGCTGTCACCCACATTGGCTATGTACACCTGGCGTCCCACGATGACGGCAGCAACCAGCGTGGTCCCCATGCCGCTCATCGACGGATCAGTCTGGGACATGGCATAGATCTCCTGGTTTGCCAGGCGGAAGGCCCGGACCAGGCTGGCCCCAATGTCTGAGGCGTGGTCGCGGTAGTAGTCAGCGATTACAATCTCGACAGAGCTCCGGCTGGCGACCTCCCCCGCCTGATGCCCGCCCATACCATCAGCGACGAGATAGATGGCCCCCTTGCCCTCTAGCTGTTCGGGATCCGTGGGCACGTGGTACTCGACAAAGTCCTCGTTGCGAGGCCGGGCGCGCCCCACATCGGTCAGTTTGGCGACAATCAGGTCCAGCACCTGGGGCGAAACCGAGTCCCCTGCCTCTGCGGTTGTCGGATCCGCGAGTTCTGGCTTGGTAGTCTGTGGGTCACTCATAGAACATCTCTCGCTCCCTGCGGCCCGTACTCGACTATGGAGTCGCTTGCTCCATCGTCTCTGATCCTGTACACACCGCTCCCAAGGTTCTCTGAAGATCTGCCCAGATGTAGAGTCGGCCGCTGATGCTACCAGCTCTTTCAGGATAACGCTCCAATAGTACACTCAAATCAGGCAATGACCAAACGCCGGGCGCTACTTGGTTGGAAGGCTCGTTTTGACCAATCGGTTTGGCCTATTCCCCCTTCGAGCCATCATTTTCTGCAAGAATCCAGAGTCAAGTCTCCACTACAGCAGGCATGCAAGGTCTGCCACGACCGGGTCGAAGAGCTTGTGGCAGAGATTCAGTAAGACTGTTTCAGTTGGACCAGCCACCTTCGTACCTGGTTGAGAAGTCCCTGGATGGCAGGGTCACCAGGTTGGATGTCAATTGGGATCGTCATGCTGACGGGGATGGTCGTGCTGACCTCAAACCTCTGATCAACCTTCACAGGAACTGAGGTGTCGACATAAACACTGGTATTGATGGGAATGCTGACGTTGAAGGTCCCCAGGATTCCGGCATCGATGGGTACTTGGACCGTGGTGTTGATTGGAATGTCTCCTTCAAAAGGAAAAGCCAGATCTTGTTCGATAGGGATAGTCGCCGAAACAGGTATCATCCGCTCGAAACGATATTCGTACTGAAACCCCTTTCCCTCAAAGCTGTCGATGGCCTGAATCGCCGTGTCCAGGCCGTCGCTAAAGGTCTGGCGGACCTTTAGCAGACTGAAGAGCAAGAATCCACTCAGTGCCAGGGAAAGCAAGCTGATGAGGAGAAGAAAGCCCGTGACCAGCCTCATGGAACGCAATGCCCGCTCCGGACGATCTCCGGGGACCGCCGACATTGGTTTTTCTGTGAACGGTACCGGAGTGGCGATCGTGTCCTGATCAGAGAGGGAGGATGGTCGCTTGCTATGGGCAGAGGGCTCGCCCTGTTGCGTCCCATCGTCCCAGGTAGATCGGAATCCAACCGGAACCGACGCTGCAGGAAGTGCATCTTGCGCTTGGTCTCGTTCAGTCGATCGGGTAATGCCTGGTTCGATTGGCTGATCTTCAGGTTTCATCAACCACCCCTCTTCTCTGGACCAGCAGTGTGCTGTCTGAAAACTTGCTGTACCAGGAGTACGATATCGTTTCGTTTCTCACGGCCGTCGCAGGCCCCAATTCCCTCAGTCTGATGGCTTTCTGGCGGGCGAGGAACCGTTCAGCATTGATCTCACTCGGGCCTCGGCCTCGACGATCGGAGTTGTGAAAGGGCTTGACTCTGCCGACATCTGTTGCGCTTGGCTCAGAACCGGGTACCCAGCCTCACGTTCGGCCTGGAACCCCCGGGCGAACTGGCCGCTTTGGATCTCTTGAAGGGTCTCTCGGAACGTGGCAGTCAGGTCTGACTGCATGAACTGCATTGTGCGCAGGAATCCACCGTACAGTGCTGTGGGTCCATGGGTGTCTGAAGCTCGGAAAAATCCCTTCTCACGAAAAGCGCGGAACACGGTTTCCATTTCGCCAGACATGTACATCTCCATCACCATTGCCTCTGGCGGAATCCCTGTCTCCACACCAAGGCTGAAGGCACTCATGATGCTGACGCCGACGATCGCTCCCAGGCTCTGTTCCACGAATAGGTCCAAGGCGGCTTCGTGGCGCGCATCCAGTTCCAGGGCTCCTGCACTGAGGATCCCCACCGCCCCGGCGAGTCCCAACAGGCGTGTCCATGCCCTTTCACTGGCGTCTTGTTCAACCGACAGGTAGGCGAAGAATCCTTGCCCGTCGAGGAAGCGTTGGCGAACCAGCTCCCCCCCCATGCGCGGGGCAAGAAGCAGGACGTCCACATCGGCCGGCGGCTGAATAAGCTGGTAGGCCAGCGTATAGCCCGAGGCAAAGGTGATCGCCGACCCGGCCGCAAGGCTCGGAGCAATCTCGGCACTGAACACTTCTGGAATGATTTCGTCGGGCAGAAGGATCAGTACAACGTCGGACGCTCTCACTGCGCCGGCAATGGGCAGTACGGAGAACCCCTCCGAGACTGCCAACTCTGCGTACTCGTCTGCGATATTGCCGATGACGAGTTGCGAGAAGCCTGCGTCGCGCAAGTTGAGGGCCAAGGCTCGACCCAGGTGGCCGTAGCCGATGACGGCGGCGCGCTCACCAGCCAGCGCGCCTGGGATAGAATTCTCCTCTGTAAAGAATCGGAGAGACTGGTTTGATGTCACTTTGATGATTCTCCCTTCCGTTTGGTTCTCCTCTTGTCCATGCTGCATCCATTCCGTACCGCACCCGGCGAGGGCCCGGGAGCTAGATGACGTCTTTCCGCTTCTGGAATACCAAAGTCAAGACAAGGACGACGCCGCTGATGATCCCCAATGCCAGCCAGGTCTGCTCCACATTGGCCTCCAGGGTAGGTTTGTAGGCTTTGTAGATGCTTTCGATCAAGCCTTCGGCCCCTCGGACCGCCTTCTCCCGATCTGATTCCCAGGCCCGAAGCTCTTCTCCGTATTGCTCACTCTGGTCCTGGTAGGTTTGGAACTGCCCTTCAGTCAACTCGCGGTACTCTTCTCCCTGCTGCTCGCGCAGATCCTGGTATTCTTGACCTTGCTGTTCTCTTCTTTGAGCGTAGGCCTCCTG
>Ga0316577_10000255_pt1 | contig 18847 bp, 17 predicted proteins | sample S5NA_FD_203073 | JGI IMG/M metagenome (GOLD analysis project Ga0316577, IMG submission 203073) | Rhizosphere microbial communities from salt marsh grasses in Alabama, United States - S5-7_050615r2r1 | ecosystem: Host-associated > Plants > Roots > Rhizosphere | place: USA: Alabama | collected... | reverse complement strand
GGTCCGTTGAGGGAGAGGATTCCCCTCCTTCACCCAGAAATCCCACCCGATGTCGGCGTGCACGTATTCGGCGTCGAATCCCACGGCGTCTAGGACCCGGATCGACTCGGGGAGAACGGTCCTCCCGATCCCGTCTCCAGGCATGGATACCACGGTGTGTCGTGCCATCTCGGCTCTACTCCGAAGTGTAGAAGTGTTGTCGTTGGGGGGCAGGGATCAACCCCCGATCCCCAGCTTATTCCTGATGAGATTCTCGAACCCGCCCGCCACCACCAGGCCTTGGGGCACTGATCCCATGGGTGGAAAGCGAAACGTCTCCGCCCTGAAGACGACGCTTCCATCCGAGAAGTCGATCTCCAGCTCCTCGCCCGGGATGATGGTGGCCTCCCCTGCATCGGCTTCCGCCGCGTAGTGCCCCCTCAGACGATTGGCCAGAGCCGGGCATTCGACGCAGATGAACCCGTTGTTGTAAGCATTTCTGAGATAGGTCTGGGAGAAGCTCCCAGCAATGACCAGGGCGATCCCCTTGTACTTCAGGGCTGTCGCCGCCTGCTCCCGACTCGAGCCGGTACCGAAATTCCACCCCCCGACGAGGATGTCTCCGGGGCCTGTTCTCTCCACGAAGGTGGGGTCGTAGTTCTGCATCACCACACTGGCCATCTCCTCCGGCGACATTCCTTCCCGGTACGTGTAGTCCTTGGAGTAGATCCCGTCGGTGTTGAGGTTGTCCGCCGGAAGATAGACCAGCCTTCCCTTCAAGGCCCGGGGAAAGCCCGGCAGGATCTCCACCGATTCGGTTTTCACCACCGGCGTCTCGAACTCATGGTAGTCCAGGTCAGGACGGGAGCCGTTATCGGGAGTGGGGCCCGCGATCTTGCCGGCCACGGCGGAGGCCGCCACCACCTCGGGGCTGGCGAGGTATGCCTGGGCGTCCCTCGAGCCCATGCGACCCTTGAAATTCCGGTTGGTCGCGCTGATGCCCACTTCCCCGGGCTCCAGAAGGCCGGTTCCGAGGCCGATGCAGGGGCCGCAGCCGGGCGGGAGAGGCCTGGCACCGGCCTCCAGCATGGCTTTCCACGCCCCCGAGGCCTCGGCGGCGGCCTGCACCTCGGAGCTGGCTGCCGCCACGTAGAGCTCCACCCCCGCCGCCACCCTCTTTCCCCGGAGAACGGCGGCGGCCGCCTCCAGGTCTTCCAATCTCGAGTTCACGCAGGAGACCAGGTAGGCCTTCTGAATTGCGATCCCCTCCCTCTCCACCTCCGCCACAGACCTCATGATCTGGACGGAGTCGGGACCCGAGACGTGCGGGCTGATCCGGGTGAGGTCCAGGCGGATTCGAGCGGCGTAGGAGGCATCGGGGTCCGGGTGAAGGGGGTCGGCCTCCCATTCGGCAAGCTGATCCTCCGAGATTCTGTCGACCCCCAGGCTCCGGAGGTGGCTCGACCTCCCGCGGAGGTACCGGATCGTCACCTCGTCGGAAGGGAACCACCCCGCCAGGGCGCCCCACTCCGTCGTCATGTTGGCGATGGAGAGGCGGGCGTCCATGGAGAGGCTCCGGACTCCGGAGCCTGTGAACTCCACCACCGCGTTCAGGACCTCACCCTGGTTGTACAGGCCGCACAGCGTGATGATCACGTCCTTCCCCGTGGTGCCCGGGGGAAGGGCCCCTTCCAGAACGACCTCCACGGTCCTGGGGATCTGCCACCAGAACTCACCGGTAGCCCAGATCCCCGCGGCGTCCGTACGAACCACGGGTGTGCCCAGTGCGCCCAGGGCACCGTACATGTTGGAGTGGGAGTCCGATGCCACCACGAGGGATCCCGGAACCACGTAGCCCATGGAGACCATGATCTGGTGGCCGATTCCAGTCCCGGCCGGATAGAAGTCGATGCCCTGTTCCCTGGCGAACGCCTCGATCTCCGCATACTTGGCCAGGTTGGCGTCGGACGTGTTCTGGATGTCGTGGTCCAGGGTGAAAACCGGTTGGCCCGGGAATTTGATGGTCGGGACACCCATGGACCGGAACTTGGACATAACGGCCGCGGTGTTGTCATGGGTCATGACGTGCCGGGGCCTGAGGGTGACGACGTCCCCGGCCCGAAGGGAGCGACCTGGACCCTCGGTCATGTGAAGCTGGGCGATCTTCTCGACTACGGTCTGGCTCATGCTCGGACCCTCGCTGGCGTGGGCCGAGTCCATGAAGGCCCGGCCTCGGGTGGCGTTGCAGGACGGGGGCGACTCACTTCTTCAACGTCTTGAATGGCTCGTAGCTCATGAAGTCGGCATGATGGACGATCCAGGCCTCTGTGGACCGCTTTACGAGGTTTCCCTCCGCTGCGTGGGTGGCGATGATGTGGCAGATCCGGTCCGGCACGCCGCACTCCATGGCCACCGCCACGCCTGTGAAGGGGTGCCGAAGCGCCTCGCCCCGGGCGCTCTGAACCGCCTTTCCGTCCGACAGCTCGTACTCCAGCACCTTCCCCACATCCGCCAGGATGGCTCCGGCGATGACGGTGTCCATCTCGATGGGGAGGGCTCGGCCCAGGAACTCCGTCATGGCCTCGGCGCTCCTCCTGGCGATGTGGACCACGCATCGCTTGTGTTCCATGAAGGTAGCGGGGCAGTCGGGGATGAGAAGGGTAAAGGGGATCTCCTCCAGATCGGCCGGTTTCAGGGGGCTCCGCTCGAAGGCCAGCACCCAGGTGTTGGTAACCTGCTCTCTGAGCGAAGGGTTCTGTATCCATTCCAGCTCGGGCCAGATCCTCAGTACCGACTCCCGCATGAGAGCCTCCGATGCGTCAGGTATGGAAAATGGGGACCCGAAAGAGTGGTCCTCCGGTCCCCATGACTTTCGGTCAACGGAGCAAGAAATATACCCCGAGACCTTCTGGGGAAAGAGCCACGAGGTTCGGGGTACAGGGAGACGGAGGGGGCTTCACGGGGGGAGAAACGGTGGGCAGGCCCCCTGTCGGCACCGGGGGTTATGTTGCACTTTCTCCCAGCCCGGGAGCCCGTGGTCCGGAGTTGAACAGGATTCGTCTCCAATCGGGCTCCCGACCCCCCGAGGACCCGCACCGCCGGTGGCGGGAGGGACGGGATGACGGCCCGTGGTGTGGCGGTGCACCTGGATACAGGCGCCGAAGTGCGCCTGTCCCGGCCTGTGACATTATGTCCATCAACTCGGCACCAGGAGGCGGAGATGCCAGGAATTGTGGGATACGGGGCCTTCATTCCCCGGAACCGGATCCGCAGTGAGGAGATCGCACGCCAGTGGGGAAAGGATCCGGCGACCATTCAGCGGGGGCTTCTCCTGGAGGAGAAGTCGGTTCCCGGCCTGGATGAGGATACGATCACCATATCGGTCGCCGCTGGTCGGGCCGCCCTGGCCCGGGCGGGGATCGACCCTCAGAAAGTCGGAGCACTCTACATCGGCTCGGAGTCGCACCCCTACGCCGTGAAGCCATCCGGGACCGTGGTCCTGGAAGCTCTCGGTCTGGGTCCGGAAATCCACGTGGCCGATTTCGAGTTCGCCTGCAAAGCGGGAACCGAAGCCATGTCCGTGGCGATGGCCATGGTGGAGTCGGGGCGGGCGGAGTACGCCATGGGCATCGGGGCCGACACCTCGCAAGGAGCTCCGAACGATGCGCTGGAATTCTCGGCCTCAGCCGGCGGCGCAGCCTACATCTTTGGAAAGACCGACCTTCTGGCTGAGGTGCTCCATACCTATTCCTACACCACTGACACCCCTGACTTCTGGAGACGGGAAGGGCAGTTCTATCCCCGTCACGGAGGGCGGTTCACTGGAGAGCCGGCCTACTTCCATCATGTGATGGCTGCGACCCGGGGAATCCTGGACCGCTCGGGGTTCAAGCCCTCGGATTTCAAATACGCCGTTCTCCACATGCCCAACGGGAAATTCCCCCTCTCTGCCGGAAAGCAGCTGGGATTCACCAGGGCCCAGATGGAACAGGGATGGGTGGTCAACCTGATGGGAAACACCTACTCCGGATCCTCCCCCACTGGCCTGGCAGCGATTCTGGACGTGGCTGCCCCCGGGGACCTTATTCTCATCACTTCCTTCGGCTCCGGCGCCGGGAGTGATTCCTTCATCCTCCGGGCCACCGAGCTTCTTCCTGAACGTCAGGGTCTGGCCCCGGCCGTTCGGTCGATGCTCGAGGGTCCCAGGAAGTATCTGACGTACGGGCAATATGCGAAGCTCCGGGAGAAGATCGTGCTGAACCATTGACGGGATGCCGTCCCCACCAGGGTGCGGTCCTTCCAGAGCCGGAAGAACCGGCAGGAGGAATGGATGAGAGAAGTGGCAGTCATAGGAACAGGGATGACGAAATTCGGGGAGCTCTGGGGCCAGAGCCTCAGGGACCTCTTCGTGGAAGCTGCCCTGGCAGCCATAGAGAGCGCCGGGGCCGATAAGCTGGATTCGATCTACGTGGGAAGCATGTCTTCCGGGCTCTTCGTCGGGCAGGAACATATCGGGCCTCTCGTGGCCGATCATCTCGGGATGCACGGGGTCCCGGCAACCAGGGTGGAGTCGGCGTGCGCCTCCGGCGGAATGGCGATTCGGAGCGCCTTCCTCGAGGTGGCTTCCGGGGCGAGCGATCTGGTTCTGGCGGCGGGTGTGGAGAAGATGAACGACGGGGCTGACGTGACCGGCGTGCTCGCTACCGCCTCGGATCAGGAGGAGGAGGTCTACTACGGCGTGACCTTTCCCGGGCTCTACGCCATGATCGCCCGGGCCCACATGACCGCTCACGGGACCACGGAGGAAGATCTTTCCTGGGTGAGCGTAAAGGCCCACAGAAACGGTGCGAAGAATCCCAAGGCTCAGTTCAGGCGGGAGGTTTCGCTGGAGGAGGTGATGAGCTCCAGTCTCGTGGCCGAGCCCCTCCGCCTTCTTCACTGCTCCCCGGTGACGGATGGGGCAGCGGCCGTCCTCCTCTGCCCCCTGGAGAGGGCGAAGGAGTTCACGGACCGGCCGGTGAAGATCCTGGCCAGCGGTGCCGCCACGTCCAGCCTCGCGCTGGCTCAGCGCCCGGACCCGGCCTATCTGGACGCCGTGGAGCTGTCGGGTCGCCGTGCCTACCAGATGGCTGGGATCGGGCCCGAGGACATCGACCTGGCGGAGGTCCACGACTGCTTTGCCATCGCCGAGATCTGCTGCGTGGAGGCCCTTGGATTCATGGAGAGGGGGACCGGGGGGCGCGGAGCCAGGGAGGGCATCACCGATCTCGGAGGAAGAATCCCGGTGAACGTGAGTGGAGGGTTGAAGTCGAAGGGGCATCCTGTGGGGGCCACCGGTGTCGCCCAGGCCGTTACCGTCGTCGAGCAGCTCAGAGGTGATGCCGGAGAGCAGCAGGTGGAAGGAGCACGAACCGGAATGGCCCAGAACATGGGCGGATCGGGAGCCAGCTCCGTCGTCCACATCTTCCAGGGGGTCTGATCATGCCGAGTCCACGTTATCATCGGGAGATTCCGGCTCGCTACCGTCTGGAAGCCGGTCGCTGTAACGGGTGCGGGAAGGTGTGCTACCCCTCGCGAATGGTCTGTCCTGCCTGCGGGGGTAGGGAGTTCGAGAGGATCCGTCTCACTCCCTCGGGAAAGGTCGTGACCTCTACCGTCATCCACGTGCCCCCGGAAGAGTTCCTCAACGAAGCCCCGTATGCCATGGCTATCGTCGAGACACCGGAGGGGGCACGTTTCATGACACAGGTTGTGGACTGCGAGCCATCGACCGTGGCTCCAGGGATGGAGGTGTCATTGGAGTTCCGCCTGATCCGAAAAGAAGGGCAGAGCGGGATTCTCTGTTATGGACACAAAGGAGTCCCGGCCGCGGAAGGTTAGCGGAAGGTTCGAAGTACTGCGGGGTGGGGAAGGGCCCGGGTGAGCCACGTTGTGAGTGGGAAGAACAGGCGTTTCGAGTCGCCCGACCGGCCACGGCGTTCAGCCCAGAACGACGTGGTCGACCTTCCCCTTTCTCCGTTCCAGTCCGCCTCGCCTCTGACGGGCTCGTCGAGGCTCGGACCTTCGCCGGTCCTTCCAGGGACGCTCTGCCGTCACCACGAAGAGGGAAACCCGGCGTTCCGAGCCGGATCTCCGCTCCTCCTCCCGGCGCCGATCGGTTCCGGACCGGCGATCGCGCCCCCTGCGCCGGTCTCCAATATCCAATTGGAGCATGGGCAATCCCGGTTGGATGATCCCCAAAAAAGGAAATGTGGGAGCGGGATCACCTGAGAGTCAATCTCCGGGGAAGGGCATCACCGCTCAACCGGGCTTTGTCAGGCCCTTCAATCGCCTTCCGCCGTCACGGTAAGGATGAAGGACCTGCCTCCCACCCGCGCCCGCGCCCCTCCGATGACCACCGTCTGCCCGGAGGACACGCTCACGGAGGTCTCCAGAAGGACGTCCCTCCCTCCCTCCCGGAGCTGGACCGGGGCCAGACGCACCGTTCCGAGCCGCTGAGGGCGGACCTCGGAGTAGACCTGGAACTCCTCGTCGGTGCCCATGAATCTCTGGGTGAAGTCCTGGTTCTCCATCGTTCCCCCGGCTACGGTGACGAGAGCCTCTCCCAGGAGCCGATACCCTTCGAACCTGAAGAGGCCCCTGAGCTCCTGGACGACGTCTGCGATGGCGGGGTCCGGGTCCTGGAAGGAATCCGCTTCGATGAGTTGAAAGCGAAGGCGAAGCGTCGGGATCGGTTGGTCGAAGTCCTCCAGGAGCTGAGCGATGCGGTCCAGGTTGTCGGGCGTCTCACGCACCGAGATGGCTTCCGGGGTGGCACTCATGCTTCCCGGGGACCCCTCCCGGTCGGAGAAGACGTAGGGCTGCACCAGCTCCGCTGCCTCGTATCCGGATCGGTGTTGAAGGGTGAAGGTCCTTACGTCCAGGCGGGGGGGTGACCCCGAGGCCCAGAACCTGCCCCCCAGGAGTGCGAGGAAGGCAACCAGGACGAGAAGGATCGGAGTCCAGGAGCGTTTCATTTCAGGAGCCTCCATCGAGAAGCCAGAGAACAGTGATTTCGGGGTTGTTGGTCTGGAGCACGGCGACGGCATTCCCGCCCGGGGCCTGGACATCGAGTCCCCCACCGGCGGCGGCCGGAGGGGCGTAGGGAGGGCCCGGGAGGGACGGCGGTCGACCCAGGAAGAAAGCGGTTGCGGCCGCTGCCGCGGCGAGGGGCAGGAAGGCGAGCGCTCGGGCGGGTCGTCTCCAGGTACGCAGCTCCTGGACCCCGCGCCGAGGCACTGCCCGTTCGGCTTCACCGGCCAGGTCCAGGACCTTCTGCGGATCCACCCGAGGCGCCGCGCTCCTCAGGGCTTCGCTGAGGGCTGCCTCCCCTTCGAGGATGGCCCGGGCCACCGAGGAGCAGCCGGGGCACTCGCGAACGTGCCGAGCCAGAGGCCCATCTCCGACCCCCTCCAGGGCGTCCAGCTCCGCTTCCAGGAGAGCACGGCGTGCATCCGCACACTTCATGGCGCGTACTCCTCCACCAGTTCCGGGTGTTGATCCAGGATTCTTCTTCTGAGGGTCCTCCGAGCCTTGAAGAGTGCGGCCCGGACACTCCCGGGCTCCAGCCCCAGGATCTGTCCGATTTCCGGGGAGGTCAGGCCCTGGATCTCGGCCATCTGAAAGACTTCCCGTTGGCGCTGGGGGAGCTCCCTGAGAAAGCTCCCCACCACGTTCCGGATTCTCGCCCCATCAATCTCGGACTCCGGCCCCCGGGGCACGGGGTTGTCTTTCGCCATGTGCGAGGTGAGCCGTTCCATCTTTCGCTCTCTTCTTGCGAGGCTTCGGTGCCGCTCGATGGCCTGATTCCGCGTGACCGTGAAGAGCCAGGTGAGAAACCGGGAATCTCCCCGGAATGAAGCCAGCTTCCTCGTCATGAGAATCAGGACCTCCTGAGCGAGGTCGGCGGCTTCGTCCGGATCCCCAGTGCGGACCATGGCCCACTGGGCCACGACGGGGCCGACTTCTGCCAGGAGGGACCCGAGAGCGGCAGCCTCGCCCTGTCTTGCACGCTGGATCAGCGTGGGATCGGGTTCGGGATTCTCATGAAGTCCCCGCACGAGGGCTCCTGGTTATCGGTCGACTTGCCCATGGGACGGTCCCTGGACCGGTAACGTTACCCGAAGGAGTGCGCCCGGGGGGGCCGGAGGGAAAGGAACAGGGAAACGCGGAAGGGGGAGGCCGCTGGCCTCCCCCCTCTGCTCGCTCCTCCACCCGTTCGCTTCCCCCTCTGCCAACCTCCGCCACGTTCCCCGGAAAGCGCGGGAACTCGGGGATCCTCAGCCTCCCGGAGGAGGCGAGAGGATGCCGGGGCGGAAGGTGCTGATGTACGCCACCAGGTCCCAGACGTCCCCGTCGGACAGCATCACACCCCAGGCCGGCATGGAGGACCCGTGCACACCTCCGCCCCCGGTACGGATCTTCTGAAAGACCGCATCGAAATCCCGTGCGACGAGCAGGGAGTCCTGCGTGAAATTCGCAGGAGCCAGCTCCAAAACCTCGGCGCCCGGACCGTTTCCCCGGCCGGTCGGACCGTGGCAACCCTGGCAACGGAGCACATAGTTGGTTCTGCCGGCGATGGCGCTGCCAGGCAACTCCGGCGGATAGACGAGGGCGGGGATGTAGGCCAGGGCCGCAGCGAAGGCATCCTCGTTCACGATGGAGAGGACGTTCTGCATGTGTGGGTGCCCCGGAGAAAGGCTCCCGACCTCCGACCGGAAATCGGCCTGAAGCTGAGTGGCGGTCATGCCTGAGAAGGCGGCCGCGGTGAAGTCTCTGGGTGCGGACACCGCCCCGGCTTTGACCGCGGGGCCATCTCCCCGCCCGGCGGTCCCATGACAGGACCAACACATGGTCTCGTAGACGACCTTCCCCTCCTCCTGCTCCGCCGAGAGCTGGAAGGGCATGGGCGCTTCCTCCGAAGCCTCCGTGGCGGCCGGCTCAGAGGGCTCCTGGGACTGGGGTGGCTCGGTGCCCTGGCAGCCGGAAAACAGTGCGGCCAGGAGAACGGCGGCTGGAACCCTCAAGTGCATTCCATCCTCCCTGATTCGGGATTGTCTGTACGCTTGTTCTGGAAACAATCTGTGCTCGGGGTCCATGCGCAACCCCTTCAAGGGGGGGCGGGAGCTCCCGAGCCTCACTATCTTAGCAGCCGGGACTGAGAAGATGCCAGATGCCGGGCGAAATGAATCCAGGGGAGACGGCGCATTTTCGGCCATCGCCACTGGCCCGGACAACTGATGGAGAGAGGACCTTTGCCATGACAAACGCAGGCGCGCGTACCGTTAGGGCTCCCCGCGGCAGCGACCGGAGTTGCAAGGGATGGACCCAGGAAGCCGCACTTCGAATGCTCATGAACAACCTGGATCCGGATGTGGCTGAGAAGCCGGACCAGCTCGTGGTCTACGGGGGAACAGGGAAGGCGGCCAGGAACTGGGAGGCCTTCGATGCCATCGTGGCGTCCCTGCGGGAGCTGGAGGACGACGAGACCCTGCTGATCCAGTCCGGGAAACCCGTGGGAGTCTTCAGGACATTCCCCCACGCACCACGGGTCCTCATCGCCAACGCGAACCTGGTGGGTCGGTGGGCGACCTGGGATCATTTCCACGAGCTGGAGAAGAGGGGCCTGATGATGTTCGGCCAGATGACGGCCGGCTCCTGGATCTACATCGGGACCCAGGGAATTCTCCAGGGAACCTATGAGACCTTCGGCGCCATGGCGGAGAAGCATTTCGGGGGTACCCTCAAGGGTCGCTGGGTCCTCACCGGAGGAATGGGGGGGATGGGTGGGGCCCAGCCGCTGGCCGCGACCTTCAATGAGGGTGCCATTCTGGTGGTGGAGGTGGATCCGGCCAGGATTCGGCGACGCATCGAGACGCGGTACTGCGACCGGTCGACGGACGACCTCGACGAAGCCCTTTCCTGGGTCCTGGGCGCGAGAGATCGAGGCGAAGCCGTTTCGGTGGGACTGGTGGGGAACTGCGCCGAAGTGCTGCCGGAGATCGTCCAGCGGGGCATTGTCCCGGATCTGGTGACGGACCAGACCTCCGCCCACGACCCTCTGAACGGATATGTCCCTGCGGGCCTGAGCCTGGAGGAGGCGGCGGAGCTGAGGGAAAGGAGCCCGAAGGATTATGTCACCCGGTCCATGGACTCCATGAGGGCCCATTGCGAGGCCATCGTTCGGCTACAGGCCATGGGGTCGGTAGCCGTGGACTATGGGAACAACCTCAGAGGCATGGCCCTGGACGCCGGCTTCAAGGATGCCTTCGAGTATCCCGGATTCGTTCCCGCCTACATCCGCCCTCTCTTCTGCCTGGGCAAGGGACCGTTCCGGTGGGCTGCCCTCTCGGGGGATCCGGCCGACATCCACCGGACCGACGATCTGGTTCTGGAGCTCTTCCCCCACGACCAGCACCTGGACAGGTGGATAAGGATGGCCAGGGAGAAGGTCCAGTTTCAGGGGCTTCCGTCCCGAATCTGCTGGCTGGGGCAAGGAGAACGGGCGCGTTTCGGGCTCGCCATCAACGACCTGGTGGCGAGAGGCGAGATCTCGGCTCCCGTGGTGATCGGGCGTGATCACCTCGATGCCGGATCGGTGGCCTCCCCCTATCGGGAGACAGAGGGCATGCGGGACGGGACCGATGCCGTGGCGGACTGGCCCATCCTGAATGCCCTCCTGAACACCGCGTCGGGCGCTAGCTGGGTCTCCTTCCACCACGGTGGTGGGGTGGGAATCGGAGCCGCACTCCACGCCGGGCAGGTTCTGGTGGCGGACGGGACCCCTGAGATGTCGGACCGCATCCAGAGGGTCCTCACCAACGACCCCGGGATCGGTGTGGCTCGCCACGCAGATGCCGGCTACGAGGAGGCCTGGCGGACCGCGAGGGAACATCAGATCAAGATTCCCATGAGCGGAGAGTAGGCTGCCGGGAGAGAATCATGAGCCATCCGTTCATGTGGGACCGTCTGTGGGTGGGTGGACACCTGGCCACCCTCGACCCCGAACTGGAAGGATATGGGGAGATCAGGAACGGGGCTCTCGCTTCACGAGGCGGGAGGATCGTCTGGGTGGGTCCCGAGAAGGACCTTCCGTCCCCTCCGAGGGATTGTGCCCGGGAGGTCCACGATCTCGAGGGCGGGTGGCTGACGCCGGGGCTGATGGATTGTCACACTCATCTCGTGTTCGGCGGGGACCGCTCGGGGGAATTCGAGGCCCGCCTGGGCGGGGCGTCCTACGAGGAGATCGCCCGGGCCGGGGGGGGCATCCGAACCACGCTCAAGGCTACGAGGGAGGCAGGCGAGGACGAGCTCTTTCAAGCCGCTGTTCCCAGACTCCTGCGCCTCCACGCCGAAGGCGTCACCACGGTGGAGATCAAGTCGGGATACGGGCAGGAGCCGGAGTCGGAGTTGAGGATGCTCCGGGTCGCTCGGAGGCTCGGCGAGAGCCCCTCGGTGGACGTCAGGGCCACCCTCCTGGCAGCTCACGTCCTTCCGGAGGAATACGAAGGGCGGCGGGACGACTTCCTGGAGATGGTCAGAGAGGAGATGATCCCCCGGGCGGTGACGGAGGGCCTGGCAGACGCCATCGACGCCTTCTGTGAGGATATCGCCTTCTCCGTCGAGGAGTGCAGGGAAGTGCTGGAGGTCGGACGGCGGGCCGGCCTGCGGATCCACCTCCACGCGGACCAGCTCACGGACGGGGGCGGGGCGTCGTTGGCGGCCGGTCTGGGTGCCTTGAGCGCCGACCACCTGGAGTATGCCTCACGGGACGGTGTGGGAGCCATGGCGAGGGCCGGGACCGTGGCTGTCCTGCTCCCCGGGGCCTTCTTCTTCATCCGGGAGACCCATCCCCCCCCGGTTCCTGCCCTCCGGGAGTCCGGAGTGCCCATGGCGGTGGCCACAGACCTGAATCCCGGCTCCTCCCCTCTCAACTCCATCCTGCTGGCCATGAGCATGGCATGCACTCTCTTCGGCCTGACACCGGAGGAGGCTTTTCGAGGGGTTACGGTGAACGCGGCCAGGGCGCTCGGCCTGGAGGGAGATCGGGGGAGTCTCGAGGAAGGCAAGAAGGCCGACCTCGCCTTGTGGGAGATCGGCCATCCGAGAGAGTTGTCCTATTGGATCGGCGCCAACCCATGCCAGGGAGCCGTCAAGAACGGCCACCCGACGGTGTCATCCCCCCCCACCTCTCCTCACCGTTGGCGGTGAGCTCCGACGAGCCGCACCGGTGGATGTCCTCGGCGCGCTCCTAGGGGCGGCCTGGACCCTGGGTGCCGCCCTGGACGTGGCTCGCGACAAGGTCGACCGAGTTGGAGCCGCGGAAGGAGCCCTCACCGTCGGCTGCCTCGCCGGAGTCCGGGTGGAAGAGCCCAGACTCGGTGCGCGGACCGTGGGTGACCGGGCCACCCCTGAACCCGAAGACCGGTTCGGCACCCGTGCGGAGGGGGCCGACACGGCCCCTCTCGATGGCGCTCTGGCCGAAGGGGCAGACCCCGTTCCCCGTGTAGGCGCCCGCGCCGAGGGCCGTGTCGGAGCGGCGGTTCCGCCGGTGGACGGCCGGGCAGCAGGCGCTCTGGCCGAAGGGGCAGACCCCGTTCCCCGTGTAGGCGCCCGCGCGGAGGGCCGCGTCGGAGCGGCGGTTCCGCCGGTAGACGGCCGGGCAGCAGGTGCTCTGGCCGAAGGAGTAGACCCCGTTCCCCGTGTGGGCGCCCGTGCGGAGGGCCGCGTCGGAGCGGCGGTTCCGCCGGTGGACGGCCGGGCAGCAGGTGCTCTGGCCGAAGGAGTAGACCCCGTTCCCCGTGTGGGCGCCCGCGCGGAGGGCCGCGTCGGAGCGGCGGTTCCGCCGGTGGACGGCCGGGTGGCAGGCGCTCTCACGGAGGGAGTGGCGCTTCGCCCCTGCCCAGCGGCACCGGGTCGCGTCACGCGATCGGAGGGCCGCCCTACCGCACCGGCCGACGCAGTGCCGGGCCTGGCTGCCCGCTCGCCTCTGGCTGTGCCGATGGTAGGACGGGCAGCGCCGTTGCGGTCGTTGCCCGGCTGGGCCACGCCGACCCTTCCTCCTCGCGGCTCTGACGTTGGAGTGGCTGTGCCGGCTCTGGGTTTCGCCGTACGGTCGGCAACGACCCCACGACGCGGAGATTCCTTGAAGGTGGTGGAAGTGTAGCCTCCCCTGGGGGATGCGACTCTTACAACCCGTTGGGCCGGGACCACATACGCGACCCTGGCGTACCCCGGGCTCACGTACCAGGGATCATTGTAGTACCACCATCCGGGATTGCTGGCCCATACAGGCCTCCACCGCGCCAGGTACCCGGTGTATCCCCACCACGGATCGAAGAACGCCGGCCGCCGGTAGTAGGCCCAGCCCAACCCCAGGGAGAAGTGGAACCCGCTGTACCAGTAGGGGTCCCACCAGTCCCAGCACGGGTTGGGATATCCCCACCATCCACAGTAGAAGGGGCTGTAGCTGGCGTACGACCGGTACGGAGCCCAGCCATGATACGGCTCGTAGCCGTACCCATCGTAATAGTACGGGTCGTGGTAATAGTCCTGGTAGGATTGGAACCCGATCCCCACACCGAAACCGACGCCCACCGACGCACCCAGGCCGACATGGAATCCGGGCTGGAAGATGGAGCCGCGGTGCCAGTGGGATGCAGCCATCCCCACCCCGAAGCCGTCGAAAAGGCCCATGTGAAGAGACGCGGAAACCGAAACCTGGGATGACGCCGGAAGGGGCCCCAGGGCCAGGATCAGGGCGACCATCGTTGCAGGTGCGAGGCGTGTTGACATGGTTCCTCCTAGCTGGTCTTCTGCCCTCTTCTCTGCACGGGACGTGCCAGGCGACCCCATCCTGTGAAATCCTTGGCAAGTAAGGTGTTAGGCGATTTCCTGAACGCACCGGGCGAGGAGGTTGTCCCCTCGGGGGGACAGGGTCGGCTCAGGACCGTCCACGGAACCACCATTCGAGGACGAGGAAGAAGAGGAGGACCGGAGATCCCCCGGGGCCTCCCGCTTCGCCGTCATCGCTCCATTTCCTCCAGGATGCTCACCAGGCGATCGAGCTCCTGGTCGGTATTCATCAGGTTCGGTGAGACTCGCAGGGAGTTCAGTCCTTCGGCGGGGAAGGGTCGGACGAAAATTCCATGCTCCTCGTAAAGCACGCTCGAAACCTCGTCCGCCCTCCGCTTTCCCAGACCCACCGCCACCAGCATCGCGCCCATCTCCCATCTCCTGGGTGACCGCCACAGAAGGCCGGAAGTCCCCTCAACCTTCTCCCTGAGGGCCGTGAACGTGCGTCGGTATTCCGCCTCCTTCCGTGCCTCTCCCAGAGCCGCCTGAAAGTCCAGAGCGGCGCCCAGGGTGAGGACCTCGGGCAGATCCCTGGTACCGTAATCCTCGAAGACCCGGGCGGTGCCGTCCCACTGCGCCTGTCCCCAGGTGACCCAAAAGGGTGGGAGTTTTTCCACCAATTCACGGGACAGGTAGAATAGACCCAGGCCTTTGGGTGATTGGATCCATTTGTGGGGACTCGTGGCGTACGCATCCACTCCGTATTCTGCCAGCCGCAGGGGGATCATCCCTGCCGATTGGGCTCCATCCACCAGGACATACTCGACGCCATTGTCTCTGGCCATGACCGCCAACTCCCGGAGGGGGTGCCGGAGGCCCACGATGTTATCGATGTGGGGCAGAACGAGTACGCGAGTCTTCGGACCGATCTCCTCCTGATGCAACCGAACCACGTCCTCTGCGGTCAGGCCTGGCGCCTCTCCCACGGGAAACTCGAAGACTCGGACGCTGTATCCTTTCTCTGCACCGAAATGCTCCCAGCACACGCTGGCTCCCGCATGGTTCAGAGTGGAGAAGAGCACCTCGTCCCCCCGGGAGAGGGGCAGGCCCCGGGCGAGTACGTTGAACCCCTCCGTCGTGTTGTGGGTGATGGCCACCAGACCCGGGTCACAACCCAGGAGCTCCGCTGATCTCCTCCTCACGCCCTCCCGTGGTTCCTCCCATGCTCCACCCCAGATGTAGAGCCAGGGGTTCTCCTCGCAGATCTCCCGATACCTGATACCGGTCCTGTGGACGCTCCTGGGCACCGTTCCGATGGAGGCGTGGTTCAGATAGCTCACCCGGGGATCCAGGAGGTACTGGGCCTTGAGATCCGGGAAACCGCCCCCGGCGTCGCCGGAGCGGGACGCACGCTCGACTTCCTGTGCGAAGGTCACCTCGGCTGCGGTGATCTGTGCCAGGATGTGCGCGGCTCCGACGGCGGTCAGCCCTTTCATGAAGCTGCGGCGGGTCGGAAAGTCGGTCATCTTGGCGGCCTTTCGGGGGTTATGGCATGAGGGGTGGCCGGGGTCCAGGCTTCCTGACAGCCTTCGATTCGGATACTAGCTGGAACGGGCGAAGTGTGAAACTCTGCGGACCTGAGCGGGGGTCGGATGAGGGAATTACGCCGTGGGGGGTGGACGGGAAGGGATTCTTGCCCCAAAATTCCCCTTACCAGTTCATCTCGCTGGATCACATAGCATCCGTGCATGGTCCGATCTCAATACGGATGCAACCGCCCATCCCCCTTCGTCAGGATAGGTCTTCCCGGCAAACCCATACCGGGGTGAGCGGATGGCATAACAAGGTACACCCACAACACGGTGAACGACGCGTGACACAGGAAGGCCCCCTCGGCGTCTTGGAAGTCCTCCCAGGAGGATCAGGTTTCATCCGCCGCCGAGAAGCGGCGTACACTCCCGGCAACGACGACATCTACGTCGGTGCTCGGGTGATCCAGAAGTTCGACCTTCGGACCGGAGACGAGCTCTCTGGGGCGGTAGGAAACCGCCCCAAGAACGGAAAGAGCCCTCCGCTGAAACATCTCGCCCGGGTCAACGGGATCGCTCCAGAAGAGCTCATGCGTCGCCCGCTCTTCACCCATCTGGGAGCCCAGCATCCAGACGACCCCCTTCGGCTGGAGTGTGGCAGGACCTATCGGGGGCAGCCGGATCACACGAACCGGGTGATCGATCTCTTCTGTCCACTCGGCAAGGGGCAGCGGGCGATGATCGTCGCTCCGTCGAAGGCGGGGAAGACGACGATCCTCCAGGCCGTTGCCGAGGGCGTCGTGAAGAACAACCCGGACTGCCACCTCATGATTCTCCTGGTGGACGAGCGCCCTGAGGAGATCACGGAGATGGAAGCCTGCGGCTTCGGGGAGGTCATCGCATCGTCTTTCGATCGCCCTGCGGAGCGACACACTCAGGTGGCGGAGATGACCCTGGCCCGGGCTCACCGGCGTGTGGAAATGGGTCAGGACGTCGTCATCATCCTCGACTCCATCACACGCCTGGCCCGGGCGCACAATACGGTGGAGGAAGGGTCCGGACGGACTCTGACCGGCGGCCTCGACGCAAACTCCCTGGAGAAGCCGAAGCGCTTTCTGGGGAGTGCGCGGAAGATCAACGAGAAGCTGGGAGGTGGCTCGCTTACCATCGTGGCCACCGCCCTCGTGGATACGGGCTCCCGAATGGACCAGGTGATCTTCGAGGAGTTCAAGGGTACCGGAAACAGCGAGCTGCTGCTGAGCCGGGAGCTGGCCGACAAGCGGATCTACCCTGCCATCGACCTGGCTGGGTCCGCCACCAGGCGAGAGGAGCTCCTTCTCAGCGATGACGCGCTTGATCTGTCCCGAGCCCTGCGCAGGAAGTTTGCCGACCTCCCGCCGGCCGACGCCATGTCCGAGCTTCTCATGGTCATGGCTCGAACGAAGACGAATGAAGAACTGGTGAGGCTCTTCAAGGAGCGGTAGGGTCGGGTGTCCGGCGGGTCACCGCCGCTGCGAGTCTGACGAGACTGGACTTCATGGCTTCTCCCTGGGAGGAAGCCATGCCTCTGGCGGCGTACCCCATGAGTGGGTTCCACCCGAAGTCTCCGTTCTCGACCCATCGAACCCGACTGCCCTCACCCTCCGAGACGAGGGTCAACGACCCGCGGATGGTCAGGGCGCCACCTTCGATAAGGACCTCGTAGCCCACCGCCGTGTCCGGCCGGACTTCGACGATCCTGGCCTCGCCCTTCCCGTATCGAGGGTCGTCCCAGCGCACGCCGGCTCCCACGCCATCGGGGGGACCGAAGACCTCGAGGCCCGTTTCCGGAAAGGGGGTCCAGGCTTCCCAGGCGGAAATCCGACTCAGAAAGGGGTAGACCACGGAGGGAGGTGCCGGAAGCACGGCTTCCTCCGCGGCGGTCCAGGTTCCGGGCAGGAGGAGACCCACCAGAAGGTAGAGGAGAAGAATGCCGGCCAGGACTCCGAAGATCCTCGCGCCCCACTTCACCGGTCTGCTCCCTGGTCCTCTCCGGCCTCGCCGACTCCGGCAGCTCCTGCATCCCCGGAGTCCTGCGAAGCTTCGGGGGAAGGAGCTCCCTGGGGCAGTCGCAGGTTGAGCTGCGAGTCGTGGTGGCAACCGTCGCAGGACACTGAATGTGTTGGCCTGAGAGGCGTTCCCGGTGGAAGAACGAGAGGCCCGCCGCACTTGGGACATCGGGCGTGGAGGGACTCGAGCGTGAAGCGCTCTTTCCACTTTCGGACTCCGAAGAAGAAGCCGAAGCCCAGGGCAGCGGCCACCCAGGGGGCGTGGGGCGGGATGACCCCCACGACGGGGGTGAGGAGGGTTCCACCTAGAATGAATGCGAGGGCTCTGGCACCACGCCAGCCCCGGGTTCGAGGCACCGCTTGGATCAGGGCCTGGCCCGGGGAGAATCCAAAGAGGGTGACGGTCCCCGTTAGCTCTACGCTGGAGACCTTTTCTTCCCCGGTTGCGTCTGTCTTGATCTTCATGGGCTGACGGCGAGGTTTGGGGAGCGAGGCCCGGCTTCCGAGCCGACCCGGGACATCCTCTGTCGGGCGGCACCGAGGTCGCAGGCTCCGTCCGAGGTCGCTCCCTGAAAGGGGAGAATATATCTTCTGGACGAACAAACCCAAGGTGACGAGCCACCGTTCGACCCGCCATCGAGGCCAGACCGCCCACGTGAGCGAGAACCCAAACCCCGACTCCGGCGCCAGCCAGAAGGGTTCGGCTGCCCTGAGCAAGGAGCTTTCCGAGTTCCTGCTGGAGTTCTCCATCGGGGTGCATCGGTATTCCATGTACCCACCTGACCACCCTTCCCTCGGTCAGGTGGCGGAGAACGTCCTGGCGCGTCTCGGCGAAGTCCTGGCCACCCGTCCTGTCCTCTCCATCGGTGTCGGGCGGGATCAGCTGATGATGGACGGGAGGGCCACCGAGGTGGGGCATCCAGTCCTTCGGGAGCTGGCCAGGCGAATCCACGAACACCAGCTCGGCGCCGTAGCCCTGTCTCGGGGAACCGATGTGAGAGAAGTGCAGGAGCTTCTGCAGGCATTGGCGGGCGATCCGGGGCGGGGTGGGGAACCCCTGGGTCTCCTTCCCCCGGGCCAGATTCCCGGCTGGGACCATGTTCGTCTCTTCCCCGTTGGATACGACCAGCTCGAGTTGCGGGGTGGTGGGCCGCCGGAAGAGCTACCGCCGGACCCGGCAACCGACCTCTGGCTCGGCCTGGCCAGGGCAGCTGCGGGTGGAGATGAAGAAATCGAGGGGAAGACGACTCCCGAAGCCGGCGCCGTCGCTCGCTCGATTCGGAACCGACCGCGAGGGATGGGATACGATCAGGTCATCGTGGGCTATCTCCTCCGCCTGGCCAGGGAGCTGAAGGAAGGAACAGGGAGGGAGAGCGAGTCCATCAGGGACCGGGTCTCTTCTCTCGTCAATGATCTGGATGAGGGGACTCTCCGGGAGTTCCTGAAGATGGGAGGGAG
>Ga0316577_10000254_pt1 | contig 18853 bp, 13 predicted proteins | sample S5NA_FD_203073 | JGI IMG/M metagenome (GOLD analysis project Ga0316577, IMG submission 203073) | Rhizosphere microbial communities from salt marsh grasses in Alabama, United States - S5-7_050615r2r1 | ecosystem: Host-associated > Plants > Roots > Rhizosphere | place: USA: Alabama | collected... | reverse complement strand
GTCTCCGCAATTCGGTAAATCGCGTAGCTATTCATACGCTTGAAGATCTTACGGCTTTCCTTGATGGCATCAATGATCACAGAAAGTCCTGGAGTCAGCAGGACAATATCAGCTGCGTCACGTGCAGCATCAGTGGCACCAGAAACAGCAATGCCAGCATCGGCCTTCTTCAATGCTGGTGCATCATTAACCCCATCACCGGTCATCCCGACGATGTGATCCTCTTGTTGGAGGACCTCCACAATATGATATTTGTGTTCTGGGAAAACCTGCGCAAAGCCATCTGCACTTTCGATCGAACCAGCAAGTTGATCGAATCCTTGCTGATTGGTTTGTGCAAACATACTGGCATCCAGGATATTGGTTCCCAGGCCCAGCTGGCGGGCAATCTCCTTCCCAATTGCGATTTGATCTCCAGTGACCATCTTCACCCGGACACCCATCTCCTGAGCAGTTTCTATGGTCGTCCTGGAATCATCACGTGGAGGGTCATACAGAGGCAAAATCCCCAAAAATTGCCATTGCCCCTTATCGTCGGTTCGGGCAACACCAAGAGAACGAAAACCCCGGGCGGCGAAATCATTTACGGCTATTTCCGCTTCAGGTCTTATCTGCTCTGCATTCGATATGAGAGCGAGGATCACCTGCAATGCACCTTTTGTGGTTTTATATTGGTGACCATCGGGGCCAGTAACTGCAGCTTCGGTGCGTTTTCTCACTGGATCGAAAGGTTGAAAATGGTTTATCTGGTAATCATTTAGCGAGTAGTCATTCTTTACCCCCCCAATTACTGCCAGGTCGATTGGATCTTGATCTTCTGCTCGAGATGCCAGGGCTGCGCACAGGATAACTTCACCGGCGCTGACAGATCCTGTAGTAAATGGATCGCCAAGGGCTAATTTATTTTGGGTTAAGGTGCCGGTTTTATCTGAACATAAGACGTCGATTCCGGCTAATTCCTCGATACTCGCCAATCTGCTGACAATTGCCTGCTTCTCAGCCAAAAAACGGGCACCGACTGCCATGGTGACTGATAAGACTGTTGGCATAGCAACCGGGATGGCAGCAACGGTTAAAATCAACGCGAATTCCAATGTCGTGAGGATGTTATCACCCCGGAACAGGGAAACACCAAGGATGAGTATCATCAGCGCCAGGGCGAGTAAGATAAGGTAATCGCCTATCCTCAAAACCGCTCTCTGAAAGTGACTGACTTCGCTGGAAGTTTCTACCAGGTGAGCGGTCCTTCCAAAATAGGTGTCCTGCCCTGTCGCATAAACCAATGCATCCATTTCCCCTTGTTTGAGGATCGAGCCTCCATAGACAGCGTCACCTGTCTTGTGGAGAACTGGCAACGATTCACCAGTTAAGGCGGATTGATCTACCTTTACCGGATCACCTTTGAGCAACCGTGCATCCGCCGGGATAATATCCCCCAGGCGTAAACGAATTAAATCGCCGGGAACCAGCTGCTTTGCCTGGATGATTATCCATTTGCCATCACGTTTGACCCGGGCCTGCAAGGCAAGTTTAGCCTTTAACGCTGCAATGGTGTTCCCAGCCTGGTATTCCTCCCAAAAGCCTACCCCGGCATTTACCAGCAGAAGAGTCGTGATAATACCAAAGTCAGCCCAGTGTTTAACCACTAAAGATAAAATGGCTGCAACCTCGATCATCCAGGGGATGGGTCCCCAAAAGTAGGAAAGTATTTTTGTGAAAGTGTTTTTTTTACTTTCCTCCAACTCGTTGTACCCATATTGAGCCAATAATTTCTCCGCCTTAACCTGGCTGAGACCATTGGGTGAATAACCGAGCTGTGCCTCCAGTTCGAGGAGGGGCATTATTTGTGCGGGTGGGGAGTCATCCTGGTGATGCTTTCCCCTATTTTTTTGGGGGGGCTTTGTTCTCATTTTCATGTTTTTCTCATGGAGATTCAAAAAAAAACCGATTAGGAGGAAAAACCTGCCAAAATCTATGATGATGGGGATTCATTCTCTTGACCGATGAGGTAATAAGGAGTTGACCAGCTCCTACCATCCTGGGCAATCAATACCTGGGCTGCTTCTGGTCCCCAGGTGCCTGCTAAATAATTTGGGAAATCTTCAGGCAGCACGGCTTTCCACCCAGCAAGAATAGGTGTCACCACAGACCAGGCGGCTTCAACTTGATCTGCGCGCATAAAAAGCGTTGCATCTCCCAACATCGTGTCTAATAAAAGGGTTTCATAGGCCTCAGGAGGTGTCGTTTGAAAGGCATCCTGGTAAGTGAAGCGCATATCGACTGGACCCAAGCGTACTTTAGGCCCTGGTCTCTTTGCCTGAAACTTAAGGAGAATACCCTCATCCGGATGGATATGGATCACAAGGCGATTGGGTTGCCAATCGCCAATTGCCGTTGAAGGGAAGGATTGATGAGGTACCGGGCGAAATTGTATAGAAACCTCCGATACCCTGGCAGGCATTCTCTTTCCTGTGCGTAAGTAGAAAGGTACATCCTGCCAGCGCCAGTTATCTACAAAAAGCTTTAACGCAGCGAAAGTTTCTGTTGCGGACCTTTCCCCTACCCCGGCCTCACCTTGATATTCGAACACGTGATCACCCTGAATCCAGCCCTCATCGTATTGCCCACGTACTGCGAATTGATGCACGTCTTCCTGTGGAATCCGGCGAATAGCGTGCAATACGTCTACCTTTCGATTACGTATTTCCTCGTCTTTAAAAGAAACAGGAGGTTCCATGGCAATCAAGCATAAGACCTGTAATAAATGATTTTGAACCATATCGCGCAATGCCCCCGAGTGATCATAATAATCACCGCGATGTTCTACTCCTACTCGTTCAGCCATGGTGATTTGAACATGATCAATATAGCGGCGATCCCAAATTGGCTCAAAAAGGGCGTTTGCAAAGCGGAAGGCAAGAATATTTTGCACAGTCTCCTTTCCAAGGTAATGATCTATACGATAAATCTGGGATTCTTCGAAGACCGCCATTAGCATCTTGTTCAATTCCATTGCTGAATCTAAATCCCGGCCAAATGGTTTTTCTAGGACGATGCGGGTTTTCTTTCTATCGCGTGCTAAATTTGCACTGCCCAATTGTTGGACAATGTTTTCAACCATTGCTGGTGGTGTAGCCTGATAGAAAATGTAATTTGCCTGGCAATCCCAATCTTTCTTCTTTTTTTCCAGTAATTCTGCCAGTCTGGCATAGGCGGCTGGATCAGTGAAATCTGCAGAGATATATGTCAGGTAGGAGGCAAATTTACTCCACTCTTGATCGTTCGATTTCCCGCGACGAGAGAATTGGTCGATGCCCTGTCGTAAATGCTTGCGATATTCTTCATCATCCATTTCTTTCAGATCGATCCCGAAAATTGCAAAGCAGTCTGGCAACCAATTATCGAGAAATAAATTAAACAGCGCCGGGATCAGCTTTCGCCAGGTCAGGTCACCACCTGCCCCAAAAATAACCAGGAAGGTAGGTTCGGGTCGTTCGATGTTACTCATCATTACTCCTCCAACACTTTCCACTGGGTATGGAATGAACCGCTTTTATCTTTTCGTTCGTATGTGTGGGCTCCGAAGAAATCGCGTTGAGCCTGGATTAAATTCGCTGGCAACCAGGCGCTCCGAAATCCCTGCAGATAAGCTAAAGAAACGCTTAGACCAGGAATTGGAATGTTCATCTCTACAGCTGAAGCAACGATCGTTTTAAGATCGTCAAAGCCTGCAAGCACCTGCCCGCCGAGATCGGGATCCAGCAATAGATTAGAGAGATCAGGTTTTTTCTTGAAAGCGGAAAGTATTTTTTCCAACAACGCTGAACGGATGATGCACCCGCCTCGCCAGATGCGGGCCACCTGGTCTAAATTAAGATGATATTCATAGAACCGCGAGGCAACATAAAGCTGGCTGAAACCCTGGATATAGGTGAGAATGATCGCTGTGTAAAGTGCGCCTCGTAAGCGTTCTATCATCCATGATTGATCGCTCGTCGTGCGAGCGATAGGATCTCCCATTTGGTGGTTTACCTGCAGGCGTTCAGATTTCATCGCAGATAGGTTGCGCATCGCGACTGCGATATCGATGGTTGGCACTGGCACTTGCAAGTCCATCGCATCCTGAGAGGTCCACATACCAGTTCCCTTTTGCTTGGCTTCATCAAGGATCATGTTAATCAACAGTTCACCAGTTAATTCATCGACTTCTTCGAATATTGCCGCTGTTATTTCCATCAAATAAGCCTTCATTTCAGCTTGATTCCAGGTGGAGAATAATTCTTGAATTTCATTATCCAGTAAACCAAATCCACGTTTCATCAGGTCGTAGGTTTCAGCAATTAATTGCATGATGCCATATTCAATCCCATTGTGGATCATCTTCACGTAGTGTCCGGCGGATCCGGATCCCAGATAAGTGACACACGGCTCATCGCCCACCTTTGCTGCTACAGCTTCCAAAATATGCTCAATGCGCTGGTAGGCTTCTGGCGAACCACCAGGCATCATACTAGGCCCAAAACGCGCGCCTTTTTCTCCACCCGAAATGCCGACACCCAGGTATAGGATTCCTTTTTCCGCGACCGCTTTCACCCTGCGGTTTGTATCCTTGAAATGCGAATTTCCGCCATCAATGATCAGGTCCCCGTGATCTAAATACGGTAGCAGGCTTTGGATCACACTGTCAACCGGTGCTCCAGCTGGAACAAGCATCATGATATTCCTTGGTTCCTCCAGCAAAGAAACAAATTTATCCAGATCATCCACCCCGCACACCTGCTTTCCTTGGCCTTCATCATTCAAGCGTGCCACCATCCCACGATTCTTGTCAAATCCGACCACAGAAAACCCGTGATCAGCCATATTTAACACCAGGTTGCGACCCATGACTCCAAGTCCGATCATACCGATTTGATAGCTGTCTATTTCCACAATAGCCTCCTCATGTTAAGGGAATTTGTGTTTAGATTTTACAAAGGTAAACCCAAATTTTCCAGTTCTTTGCGCGTTCCAGATAAACTGGTATGTACAATACCATGGATACCTAAATCTGAAGCCACATCAACGAACATTGGGCGATCCTCTATATAGACTGCGTGATCAGCGCTAACCTGGGCGATATCCAAGGCAATACGGTAGATGTCAGCATCAGGCTTGCGAAAATGCACAAAACAAGATGAGATGAAAAAATCAATTAACCGATCCAGGTTAAATGAGCGGATACGATAATCTGTCAATTCTCTGCCCTCATTACTGATCGCAGCGATTTTCAATTTATATGCAGACTTCAGTTGTGAGAGCATATCGATCATATCAGGATAAGCTATGGATTGGCTGAACATGAAATCCTGAAATTCACCCAATGAGAATGAGCGGGGTTGGTAGAAGACAATACGCTGCAGATATTCTTTCAAACTGAGTTTTCCCTCTTCGTAGGTATCAAATGTAAGATGGTGTCGCTCATTCAATTCAGAATAATCAAGACCAAATTTTTCTGCAGCCTTGAAACGCGTTGCGTGATCCCATCCATTGCTGAGCAACACGCCCCCAATATCAAGGAAAATCACTTTAAATTCATTGGGATTAACAGTCATCTAAATCACCTCGTTAACAATAATACTCTTTTATAGGTTCGCTTTGATTATGATTTATCGTCACACCATAAATGGATACATAACAAAGATGAACGCCAGCAAGCAGTTCCGAGCGATTTCCAAAATCCCAAGAATGGTACGCGCCATTTAATAACGCAAGCAGGAGTGAATTACTAAACTTCCAAAATATGCTCAGAATACCCCTGCTGGGTGCCTGTCTGGTTCCCGCAGTGATCAAATTAATGTTCATCTCGTCCGGTACATCCTCAAATGTAAATTTCACGCTCGCTTTTCGGGGAACTCCATATGCGCTTCCCGAAGTTCAATACAAATAACTGCAGGATTTGCGCTCCACTACTCACCTGGTAAATGTAGAAATCCAATAACGATCAAGACATCATCGAATAGGTTTGCTGGATCAGCTGGTCAGGGTTAGAAGGCAAAATTTCAAGATCAGATGGTCTATAGTGTGGTTTAACCATGGGCAATGAGCTGTACCCGGATTGCCCAGGCTCGAAATCAAGGAGACACCTTCCAGCGGCGGCTACCCGAATGATCACCTGGCGAAGAGACAAATCCAGCTGGGAAGGGACGATGACGGTTAAAGCAGCTGGATAACGATACTTTCGAGCGGTGCCATGAAGGGTAGAATTGATCATGCTTGGGCTGCAAAAGATTCTGCTTTGAGTACTTGGTTCAGAACCCAAAGTCCCCATTCAACCTCCTTGCCAAGATGTATTCGCATTACACACCTGCCGTGCCTCCGCAGGGCTTGAAAATCACCCAAGGCCTGTGCTTCCAGGAATTTACCAAATGTAAATGGCTGTCCGGGTATGTTCAGGTCATGTTGTTGGTCAGCTGTCAATTGCAGGAAGAGGCCATTGTTAGGGCCACCTTTATGGTATTGACCGGTGGAATGCAGGAACCTGGGTCCAAAACCCACTGTTGTCGCTAAATGGGTTAGCTCGCGAAAGTGCAGGCGCAATTCCTGCAAATACTCTTGAGTCTCCTGGTTCTCAGTGATGTATGCCATTAGGGAAATAAAATCTCCAGTAATTCCTTGTGCAAGAAACTCTTCCAGCGCCTCGCCGAGATCATCCACAGAACCCTTAGAATAGACTTCAATTGATCCATCAACCAGAGTTGGTGTTTCATAAGGCGGCTCTTGACCCTGCCTGATCATTTCTAATATTTGATTGGTATTTGTTTTACTTTCCTGGACATTTGGTTGATCAAAGGCATTTATTCTTAGGATCGATCCTGCTGTTGCCACAGCAATCTCCCACCGGAAAAATTCCTGGCCTAAATCCATGGCATCATCCAGGAGAATAGTGATAACCGGGAAACCACTGTTGAGTAAATATTGCACATTTCTTTCACTACTGTCCGCTTGATTGCGCCAGCGTAGTACTACGAACAAACGGTCATTTCCGTAGAATTCTGGCTGTGCAATTGACTCTGCTACTACTGGCAAGAGTCCTCTACCCTCTTTACCAGTACTCTCTGCTATCAATTGTTCCACCCACAACCCGAACTTGGCGAGAGAACGTGGGGCCAGGATGGTCACTTTGTCACGCCCTTGCAAAGCTAATTCACCTAATGCGGCACCCAGCATTACCCCGGGATTCTCGTCCGATGGAACGCAGGATGCACAGGCATTTTCCATCCGTAATGCGCGCTCAAGCAAGGTTGAAATATCAATTCCCATTAACAATGCTGGTACAAGTCCGAAATAGGATAAAGCCGAGTAGCGTCCGCCGATATCCTGAAAATTTAAAAAAGTCCGCCGGAAATTCTTTTCAGTTGCAAAATCGACCAGCGGTGAGCCTGGATCTGTGATCGCAATAAAATGATCGCCAACTTTGTTTCCAAATTGGCCTGTGAGTCGGGAGTAAAAATAATTTGCCAGGGCGAGTGTTTCAGCAGTGGTCCCTGATTTACTGGCAACGATGAACAGGGTTTCGGAAAAAGTCAGAATTTGTTCCAGCTTCAGGATTGATTCAGGCACGGAGGTATCCAGTACGTCGAATGCCAAACCCTCCCGCGATGATTTTACGATGTCTGCCAGAACCATTGGCGCAAGACTGCTCCCGCCCATCCCCAGGAGTACCACGTGCTTGTAGCCTGCGGATTCAACTTCATCTTTGAATTCAAATAGATCTGGGAGATTATCCTCCATTTCTTCTGCCACATGCAACCAGCCGAGCGAATTCTGGATTACCTGCTCTGCTTTTGGATCATCCTTCCACAGGCTTGTATCTTTGGTCCATAACCGGTCGACAAAATTTGAACGCTCTAAATTTTTAAGCCGCTTAGTATAAACCGGGCGGTATTTCCCCAGGTCGAATACCTGGTAATCCACTGGTATCCCCAGACTCGATTTACGTTTCTCCAAGAGGATCTTCATCAGGTTGTCGTAAGACCGGATAAATTTATCCACTCCTTCGTCTTCCAATTGTTGGGCAACCTGATCTATGTCAATGTCCAGTTGGGAGAGTGCTTCCAGAGTCTCTTGTGCTGCCTCAATGTTATTTTCCAAACGTGCTTGTGGATCACCATGTTCCCGGTAGGCATTTAATGTTCTCATGGGGATCGTATTGACAGTGTCCTTTCCGATCAGAGAATCAACGTACATAACATCACTATACTCTGGATTCTTGGTACTTGTACTGGCCCAAAGCAATCGTTGTGGGTGAGCACCTTCGTCCGCTAATTCCAAATAGCGCTGTGCTGAAAACATCTCTTTGTATACCTGGTATGCTATCCTGGCGCTGGAAATCGCAACCTGACCCTGGGACTTTGCTGCCAGCAAGGCATCATCACCTCCGTGCTTGATTTTGTTGATAAGAAGGGGATCAACCAGCACATCAATCCGGCTTAGAAAAAAACTGGCTACCGAGCTGATGTGAGATATTGGTTTTCCATTTACCAGGCGAGCATATAGACCTTTCAAGTAAGCATTGACCACTTCATGGTAACGCTGTAAGCCAAATAATAAAGTGACATTCACATTGATCCCATCTTCGATCAGCTGCTCGATGGCAGGAAGTCCTTCCACTGTTGCAGGAACTTTGATCATTACATTGGGATAATCTAATTCCTGCCAAAATCGGTGAGCCTCCGCGATCGTTCCCTCTGTATCGTGTGCCAGGTGCGGGGAGACTTCCAGGCTTACAAAACCATGTTTACCCTGCGTTTCTTCGAAAATTGGATAGAATACTTCGGCTGCGCTGCGAACATCTTCCACCGCAAGGGTTTCGTATATCCGGGGAGGCTGATATCCTTCCAATGCTAAGGTGCGGATTTCTTCATCGTAATCATGGCTTCCTGCAATTGCCTTCTCCAGGATTGAGGGGTTTACTGTCACCCCACGCAGACCATCTTCAATGATCAAGCGTTTTAACTCACCTGACTCCAGCATGCCCCTCCGAATATAATCCAGCCAGATGCTCTGTCCAAACTCCTGAATTTTTTTTACTGAATTGGCTGCCATTATTTTTGAACCTCCAAGATATGCATAATTTCATAAGAAACTTGCGGATTAACCTTAGACACCACAACAATTGTGATCTCTATTTGTATTATGGGTAAAAACAGGGAAAATGTCTTTACCTGTGCTTAAAATAATGCTTATAGACTTCTTAAGCTATCAGGTGAACCGGATTTGGAATGATAAAAGACTTCACAAATTATGAATTACCCCGGATTATGTAAAAATGCTAAATTGACAGCAATGTAAATACGAAGCATTGTAATTTCCCCATTACACTTTCGGTTATGCCTGGCTAAGATACATATTTCCTGTTATCCCTGTTTGCAACAACCGAGGCTCGAGATAATGACTTAGAAATATTGATTCTCGACTCCTGAAGGAATAGAAGAAGCGTAGTAGATCTGTTCAAGATGATCCATGATCTCAGCCTTGCGTTCGATAATATAACTGTCCAGGTAGTGAGATTGCTCTAATTTGGGATAAAGACGGATGCCTAATCGCAACATTGAACTTGTCACGAATTGTTGATAATGGATTGCTCCACCTAGTTTTTCCCATTTATAAGCCCTGCTTATTTGGAAATCAATATCTACACAGGAATTGGTTTCGAACCTCAATTCGCGACTTTCCGGCTTTCCTACCAATAACCCGGCACCATTGTTCGATAGATCAGACAAGGATGCTCGGATATCTTTGCCCTGATAACGCATGCAGACGTAGATTGGATTACTTGGTTGGACCCTCTCATGAAGGCGATCCGTCCAAGGCTTCTTCATGTAGGAGAATCCAGATAAAGAGAACATACCCTTGCTGAGAGAGAGATCTATGACACGAGCCTTAACTGGTCTAGAGAATAATTGACAGTGCAGTTGGACACGTCCTTCTAGGGCTGCGCAAATAGGAGGTACATCTATCTCGAATACTACCCGCTGGTTGTCAACGAATAGAGTATTAATTTTATGTTGAAGGATGATCCCCTGGTGAGCTTTGGTAATCACAAGGGGAGTTTTCTGACGAATAAGTGAATCGAAAAGGCTGAGAAATTCATCTTCAACCAACGGTTTGTTGATATGATTATGCTCATTTTCAACAGCTGCCTCTATATCCGCATTCACAGACTTATCTAAAACACCCTCCATTTCACTGGGTAAGCTATCTGGCTCTTCAAATATCGCGGATGGACCAAACGGATCCTTCATTGTGAATTTTGCCAGTCCCATAATAAACACCTTTCTCAATCCTTAGTATCTATTATCCCGAATGCCTAAACCACCAGCCAAGGGATAAAGCCACTCCAGTTACCGTAAAAACTGCCAGAGTGATCAGGAAGAATTGTTTTGGCGGTATACCGGGATTTACCAGCTGGGTCCGGTTAACATGGTTTATCTGCAGGACGTAAGCCTCGATATCAGAGATTTCCTGCTGGGTTAAAGTGTTCGTTTCGCCAAAGGCAGGCATCGCTAATTTGGGATTTGGACCGGATGGTATTGAACCGTGCTGGATAATTCGATCAATATTTTCTGCAAAGATTTGCGGGTTCTGATCGACAAACTCGCTGTCAATTGGATTCAAACTGGGAACCTCACCATCATCCGAACCCGGATTGGAAACACCGCCTATTCCTTGGTTACCATGACAGCTTGTACATTCATTGGAAAATAGCACTGAGCCATGTTGAGCGCTACCCATCACATCAGCTGCCAGTCCGGGTGGCCCCTCTTGATTTGTGGTCGCGGAACCCGTATTTGTGCCTCCATTATCTGTTTGTGATGTTGGGATGATCGTAGGTTCAGGAGAAATTTGCGGGGTGGCGACCGGTGTTGTATTCATTGCCGCTTGTGCCTGGGGAGAAGGGATCGGTGTCGATATAGAGAGGTTATCCCCAGAGCCCAGGCTCAGTAAATAATCGACCAATTGGGTTAACTGCTGATCGTTCAATGAAGAGAAAGCCGGCATAATGGTGTTCGGGTTATGGGAATTCGGATTCTTTATTTGGTTCATTAACCAATCACGTGTTCGTCCACTGATTCCCTCATTTGAGAGGTCTGGGCCAGCAGATCCCCCCGACCCCATTACACTGTGACACCCGGAACAGCCAAGCGAGTGGAATAAATTTTGGCCTTCACGAGCGCTGGAAGATAATTTACCTGATGATACCGGGGTAGAAACTGCAGCTTTGGATGCCTGAGCATTCTGAGGATTGCTCAGAAAACCGGCAACTGTCAACCCGACCAATGCCACTGTTGCGACGAATCCAATCGCCATAGCATAAGGCCGGCGGGCTGGATTTCGTTCTGGTTTTCGGTCCAAAAACGGCAGCAGTACCAAGAGGAGAATGGCAAGCGCCGGGAATCCCACCGTGCCTAATGGCTCTAGTTTACCGGGGAAGAATTTTAATGCCTCGTACAGGAAGAGGAAATTCCATTCTGGCTTTGGTACATAGGTTGTGTCAATTGGATCAGCAGGCCCGGCAAAAGGGGGTGGAAGGAAAACAACCAAGCCAATTAGGATGATAAACACGACCACACCTACGATCGCATCATAAAAAACCTGCTTCGGCCAGAATCTGCCACTTTTTGCGCGCTTCTTATCATCCCATGGACCTACACTACCAGATTTACGAAAAGCAATCAGGTGAATTGCCAGCCCGCCAATTAACAGGATTGATATGAGGGCGATATGCAGGATGAAGAAACGGGATAAGGTTAATTGGCCCATTGTTGAGGCACCCAACAGGATGCGTTTGACTAGGTTACCAACCAGCGGAACACTGCCAGCGATACTTGTACCTACCTCCGCAGCCCAATATCCACGTTCATCCCAGGGCAATGGTGCTCCTGTGAAACTCATCCCCATCGTAACGAGGAGCAGTAATATGCCCGCCAGCCAGGTTATCTCCCGAGGGCGCTTATATGCTCCCCAAATGAAGACCCTGGCTAAATGGAGCAGGACCAGTATGATCATTGCACTGGCGCCCCAATAATGCAGCCCGTGAATTAACCAGCCAAAGGGTACCGCAGTGCGCAAATAATTTAAGCTATCATAAGCATGATCCACAGTAGGAACATAATAAAAAAGCTGCCAAATCCCAGTCACTGCCTGAATCAGAAATACAATTATCGTGGTACTACCCAGCACGTAGGCAAAGCTCGACCCCCCAGGAATATCTTCATCAATCCCTAAATGTATCATCTGGGTTAAGGGCCAGCGTTCATCGATCCACTGCTTTAGGTTTTTAAACATACTACCTTCCTAGATTGTTTCCTTCTGGGGAATTCCTTCTTTAAACTGTTCCCATTCCACATAAAGATCCCCATTTTCGATTTTCGTTGGCAGAGTATCCAGAGGTCGTGGTGCGGGCCCGGCCAAGACTTTTCCATCCTTGTCAAAAACACTCCCATGACACGGGCAAACAAAATGATCGCTATCTGCTTGCCACTTGTACCTGCAACCAAGGTGAGGGCAGATCGGAGAGTAAGCAGTTACATTGGTGTCCGAGTTTTTAATTACCCAAACACTGTGCAAATCCGTGCTTCGAATATATGCATCTTCGGTTATATCCGCGAAGTTGAGATCTTCAGGAGTGCCTGTTTTCAGTGTATCTACTTTCCCAACCCTTGCAAAACGCTGTTGCCCCTTCTGCAAAGAGGGCTTGATCACCGAACCGATTAAAGGCAGGCCGATAGCTAAACCACTCAGCGCGGCCAAAACGGCAATCGTGAGTTCCATAAACCCTCGCCGCTTGAGTCCATCTTCCGTTCCTTCTTTTTCTTGACCCATAATCTATTTCCTTTTCCTATCACATCAAAATTGCCTTGATCGCCAGGTTTTCCGAGCTATTATCGTTGTCATCCCACCAGGCATATAACAGTGCTGTAACTTCAGTGTTATCTAGTTTCCACTGCTCATGGTGTTTTACTTGTTGAGCCGAATATTCTTCTATCAACCTATCGATATCCCTTTGCCAAAGAATATCCACAGCATACTTGCTGTCAGCTCCAAGAGAACTATCATGGCGACGATCAAATTTACGGTTTCATGCTTTTGAAAGAATTGCTTGAGCCCCAGTAAAACTCTCAAACTGGGAATCAATGCAAAGAAAATTATTCCCGCACTCATCATTACCAATCCGGTATTGGAAGGGGGAGAATGGACGATTTGCTCCAACGATATCGTTGATGGGCCTGGAAACGAAACCGGTATGATTTGCAGCAGCCTATCCGTCAGTCCAATAAACATCACAGCCACGGCAAACAGGGCTGTAATCCGTAATATCAATAGTGAATTAATGCGGGGCTTCTTCCAGACTCTAATGCTTGAGATTGATTTTGTGGAAATTTTTGCCAAATGGATCTTCATCCAGACCTCCTAACTGATAAATTTATGCACCGATTGCCTTGATTAACATTTGCGCACTTTGAAACACCAATAAACCGATTAATCCAGAACGCAACCAGGCGATCCTGACATAGGGGATTAAGATATTACCGAGCAGTGCACCCACAAATACACCTAGCGCGATCGGGATCGCGACCAGTGGATGAATGTCACCGCGCGCATAATAGATAAAGACACTGGCGGCTGCCGTGATACCCACCATGATGCTGCTGGTAGTTGTCGCGATTCCGAATGGGACATCCATGATGGAGTACAGGATTGGGACCTTAATAAAACCTCCAGAGACACCCAAGAGACCCGATAAACTGCCCGCAACTCCAGCCATACCCAGTCCTGCAAACCAATGTTTCGGGTGATAATCTGGGTGTAAATAGATCTCACCTTTATCATCTTCCTGTTTGCTTGCAATGTTTGGGATGTCAAGGTGGTTCGGGTGACGGATCTTGTAGATCATATAGACAGCGGTAAATAACGCTACAAATGCGAAAGCAATCTCGATCAACTTTTCATTTACCATACCAGCAATCACGCTACCCATGATGGCTCCGGCAGTGGTAGCAATTTCCAGGCGTAGCGCCAGCCGCATATCGCCTTTCCGTTCTTTCTTCTCCGTGACAGCTACTCCTGCGGAGGCAGCAATGATTCCAATAAGGCTGGCTCCCACCGCGGTTCGAATCGGTAAATGGAATAAAAGCGTTAATGCTGGGACCAACAGGATCCCCCCGCCTATTCCCAGTAAATTACTCAAGGCACCTACAAAAATTCCAGTCGCTAATAAACCTAAAATTATCAAGCGAGCCAGCCTCCATTCATCATTATCAGTATAAAAATCGAACATATCCAGCTTCAATCTTACCGGTTTGCTTTACAAAAGTCTTTATGAAACCCTGATCACAACCCTAAAAAAACCTTAACCCGGTTTAGGACGAAAAAGAGTCACGAATTCCCGGGTTGAGGGCATGCATAAGAAAAAATTAAGGAGCCGATAACCCGGATATAAAGACTATTGAACCAAAATTTCGTTTAATAAGAATCAGGCTTACGCAGTTTGTTAATCCTGAAACGCCTGATACGATTTCGATCAATGCAAAATTATTTACTTCCATAAAAATGCGTGGGTGCTGGTTTTTTCGATGGGAAACAGGAAAATGAAATGCAGGAGAAATCTACCTGGAGAAAGATGTGTGCGGAAAGGTCAAATGAGTTCTATCTATTCAAACTGCAAGGAGGCAAAAGGTGAAGCTTTTATCTGATTTACAAACCTGGTTAGATAAAACAGCGAAAAAAATTGCGGATGATGAAGAAGACCCCGAACGGTGGGATACAGCAGTGCTCTATTTATTAGAGACTCTGGAAAATGAAGCTGAACGTAATGAAGGAGATAATATCGCGTATGAAAAAATGCTGGAAAGAGTGAAGGATACCCTTAGCGATCGTATCGAGGATCACACCTGGGGATATTGAGGAAATTAATGAGACAGAGTTCTACATTTTTGAATCTGGCGATACCCGGTTCAACTCATTCAAATCAGCGCTTGTTCTATTTGTTATGGGGTCTGGCAAGTCTCGGTTTGCTTGCTGGGATCCCGTATGCTCTGGCATTGCAGCAAGGGAAGCTGCAAACAATCCATCTACCGTTGCCTGTTCCAATTGGAATTTCTGTAGAGTTTGTAGCACAGTTTGCGATTCTCAGCTTGCTTACTTTCATTGGTCTCAGGTTGGCTGAAAGTATGGGTCTGGGCGCTCCGGTATTCGCAGATTGGGTAGAAGGAAAATCTGTAAGGCTGGATTATCGAATCACCTGGCTGCCGATAATTTTTATTGGTCTGGCTGTGAGTGGTTTGGTCGCATTCTTAGATCAGCTGGTATTAAATCAATTGTTTCAAAATCAATTTCAGGTAAACAGTCTAAATCTCCCTGTAACCATTAATCCCCCGCTTTGGAAAGGTCTGCTGGCTTCCTTTTATGGGGGGTTTACACAGGAGATCCTGATACGTTTATTTCTTATGACCTTATTAGCATGGATTGGTAACAATTTACTGCACAGTCTATCTAATATACCATCCAGTTCTGTGATATGGTCAGCCAACATACTGGCCGCATTGCTATTTGGTCTGAACCACTTACCGTCAGCTATCGCTCTTGGCTTACCTCTGAATGCGATTGAAATAGTTTGAATCCTGCTCTTGAATAGCCTGCCAGGGATAATCTTTGGATGGTTGTATTGGCAAAGAGGTATAGAAAGCGCAATGGTGGCACATTTATCCGGGGATTTATTAATTCATGCATCATGCCATGGATAGTCCTCCCTTGAAAGCCATTCTCGTTTCACTGACCCTTCCGGACTATGCCAAACCGGTAGAACTTGAGAACGCGGAATCAAGGAAATAGATGGCAGCTAAACCAAATATGTGATCGATCTGCATAGATACGTTGGACGTGTACAGCCGCAGATTAGAGTTTCAGGCTTGCTGTTTGAACTACTCCTGGTGGCTGAAAAAATCACTGATTCAACAGCTCCTGCTTGGTAAGCAGATTTTGGTCGACATTAGATATGCGTCACGTGATCATATTCAAATAAGTGTTGAAGAATTAAGGCAGACCAAGATTAGTCTGCAAAGAAATTTCGAGAACCTTATAATATATTGAGACTACTTTGCTCAGTGAGTGCACTTTTTATAAATCTCTCCGATGGAATTACAACCATTAATCGATGGGAAGGTGAGCTATGAAGGAATTTCATAATCAAAATGCTCCAGGTTCTCCTGGGATCCCACCGCGCTGGACTTCTAGTGCAAAATCAGGCATTGGCACAGCATTAAATGCAGCCAGCCGTATATGGTTTACGCTAAGTCACGGCATATTTGATGAAATCTATTACCCTCGTGTTGACCAGGCTTGTACTCGCGATATGGGTTTGATTGTTACGGATGGGAACAATTTTTTTTCTGAAGAGAAAAGAGATGCAAGCCACCAGGTTGAATACGTCGAGCAGGGTATACCAGCATATCATTTAGTTAACACTGATCTTAATGGACGTTATCAGATAACTAAAGAGATTATTACCGATCCACAACGGGATGTTGTACTCCAAAATACACATTTCCATGCGCTGGAAGGGACTCTGAAGGATTATCATCTTTATGTATTACTGGCGCCGCATCTAGGGAACCAGGGTAATGGTAATAATGCCTGGGTTGGAGATTACAAAGGGGTACCAATGCTTTTTGCTGAGCGGAATGGTATATCCCTGGCCCTGGTTTGTGATATCCCGTGGTTGAAACGATCTGTTGGTTTTGTGGGTTTTTCGGATGGCTGGCAAGACCTGCACCGGCACAAACAAATGACATGGGCTTATCAACATGCCGTAAACGGTAACGTGGCGTTAACCGGGGAGATCGATATCAGGTCTTCAAAGGGGAAATTTATACTTGCTCTGGGATTTGGATTGAATCCCGCTGAAGCTGGTCAGCGCGCGCTCTTCAGTATCAAGCGAGGCTTTTCTGCTGCTCGGGGGGATTATATCCGGGAATGGAAGAATTGGAAGAGAACAATTACACCTCTGAAAAATAATAAATCGGATCCGCATAAGAACTTATATGAAATCAGTGCGGCAGTATTGAAAATTCATGAAGCCAAACGCTTTCCGGGTGGTCTGATAGCCAGCCTGGCTATTCCATGGGGTTTTGCCAAAGGCGATGAAGATCTGGGGGGATACCATCTCGTCTGGCCTAGAGATCTGGTTGAAGCCGCAGGTGGTTTATTGGCCGTGGGTGCCTATGATGATACCCGCCGGGTGATTAATTACCTGCAGGTAACCCAGGAAGACGAAGGGAATTGGCCACAAAATATGTGGCTGGATGGCAGGCCTTATTGGAGTGGTATCCAGATGGATGAAACCGCATTTCCGATTTTGCTGGTCGATCTCGCGAGAAGGGAAAATCTTTTAAGGAAATCTGAGTTGACAAACCTGTGGCTGATGGTACGCAAGGCTGTAAGTTTTATCGTGCGAAATGGGCCTGTTACTCAGCAGGATCGCTGGGAGGAAGATCCGGGTTATTCTCCCTTTACATTGGCCGTTGAGGTGGCTGCTTTGCTGGTTGCAGCAGATTTCGCTGATATTCAAGGTGAAGAGGAGCAGGCTGATTATCTAAGAGAAACAGCCGATGCGTGGAACGATAATATTGAACGCTGGAGCTATGCAAGCGGGACAGACCTGGCCAAGAAATATCGCGTGGAAGGATATTACGTACGTATCTCCCCGCCAGAAGAAGCTGATGCTGCTTCACCCATTTCTGGCTTTGTACCGATTAAAAACCGGCCTCCCCAAGGCAGTTATGCCCAATCCAGTCACATTGTAAGTCCAGATGCTTTAGCGCTGGTTCGTTTCGGATTACGTGCTCCTGATGATGCCCGCATACTGAATACCGTAAAGGTTATCGATCAATTATTGAAGGTGGACACTCCGTTTGGGCCGGCCTGGCATAGATACAACAACGATGGATATGGGGAACATGAAGATGGAAGCCCATTTGACAGTACCGGAGTAGGTCGTGCCTGGCCTCTACTGACTGGAGAACGAGCCCATTATGAACTTGCTTCCGGTGATAAAAAGAAAGCCGAAGCATTGATGGAAACCATGCAAGCATTCGCAAATTCGAGCGGTATGCTCCCTGAACAAATCTGGGATTCTCCTGACATCCCAGACAAGGAGTTGTTTTTCGGGAGACCCTCTGGTTCGGCTATGCCGCTTGTTTGGGCTCACGCTGAATTATTAAAATTGTTTCATTCCCTCCAGGAAGGAAAAGTTTTCGATACTCCCCCTCAAACGATCAAACGCTATATCAAGGATAAAACTGGATCTGATTACGCTATCTGGCGCTCAAATCTTAAAGCCAAGAGCATCCCGGTTGGAAAAACTTTGCGAATTGAACTGCGCTCTCCAGCGAAAATTCATTGGACGACAGACGATTGGTCAAAATCCCAAGATTCCCTCACGAGGGATTCGGGTTTAGGGATCTATTTTGTCGATTTACCCACCAAAGAATTGATTCCGGGCTCTAAAATTGGTTTTACAATGTACTGGCTGGATCAAAACCAGTGGGAAGGCAGTGATTATCGAGTCGAGGTTGAAGGTAAATAGACCTAGAGCTGTTGTCCCCAAGAAATCGATTTATCATCATTCTTAGGTTTTGTCGAGAAGAAATATCTGGTTCGCGGGGAAATTGCCTGAACAAAATTTTCTAGAATTAGCGTTATTTTCGCAGCCGCAGGGAATTTCCGACCACCAGGAGACTGCTGCTGGCCATCGCAGCTGCGGCGATCACGGGGCTGATCAGCCCAAAGGCTGCCAGCGGCACAGCTACCA
>Ga0316577_10000253_pt1 | contig 18880 bp, 15 predicted proteins | sample S5NA_FD_203073 | JGI IMG/M metagenome (GOLD analysis project Ga0316577, IMG submission 203073) | Rhizosphere microbial communities from salt marsh grasses in Alabama, United States - S5-7_050615r2r1 | ecosystem: Host-associated > Plants > Roots > Rhizosphere | place: USA: Alabama | collected... | reverse complement strand
CAGACGCCTGAAGACACCTACCGGGCCCTGGCCCGGTTCAGCCGCGACCTCACGGAGGCTGCCCGCCTCGGGAAGCTGGACCCGGTCATCGGACGGGATGAAGAGATTCGTCGGGTCATCAAGGTCCTGGCTCGTCGGACGAAGAACAACCCCGTCCTTATCGGGGAGCCTGGTGTGGGGAAGACCGCCATCGTGGAGGGGCTTGCCCAGCGAATCGTGGCGGGGGACGTCCCCACTACCCTGGCCAACAAGAAGCTGGTCTCCCTGGACATCTCCGCCATGCTCGCCGGGGCCAAATACCGGGGGGAATTCGAAGAGCGCATGAAGGCCACCTTGAAGGAGATCGCGGAGGGAGAGGGTCGCTTTGTGGTCTTCATCGACGAGCTCCACACCATCGTGGGGGCCGGGGCCGCCGAGGGTGCCGTGGACGCCGGGAATATGCTGAAACCGATGCTGGCCCGGGGAGAGCTTCGCATGGTGGGTGCCACGACCCTGGACGAATACCGGAAGCACATCGAGAAGGATCCGGCCCTGGAGCGGCGCTTCCAACCGGTCTTCGTCGCTCCCCCATCCGTGGAAGACACGGTAGCCATCCTCAGGGGACTCAAGGAGCGGTACGAGGTCCACCACGGGGTCCGCATCAAGGACGATGCCCTCATCGCCGCCGCGCGGCTCTCCGACCGCTATATCGGGGGCAGGTTTCTGCCGGACAAGGCCATCGATCTCATCGACGAAGCCGGAAGCCGCCTGCGTATCGAGATCGACTCATTGCCCCAGGAGATCGACGAAGTCGAGCGTCGAATCACGCAGCTGGAGATCGAGAAGCAGGCTCTCTCCCAGGAGGCGGATCCGTCGGCCAAAGAGCGGTTGAGGGGGATCGAGGGGGAGTTGGCCGAGCTTCGGGAGAGTAGTGCCGGGATGAAGGCCCGATGGCAGGCCGAGAAGGAGGCCATCACCCGAATCCAGAGCCTGAAGGAAAAGGTGGACGAGCTCCGGCTGGAGGCCGACCGGGCCACCAGGACGGGAGACCTAAACCGAGCTGCGGAGCTCCAGTACGGGGAGATTCCAGGCACGGAGCAGGCCCTGGAGGTGGCGGAGGCCCGTCTGGCGGAGCTGCAGGCCGAAGGGAAATTCCTGCGAGAGGAGGTGGACGCAGACGACATCGCCCAGGTGGTGGGGGAATGGACGGGGATCCCTGTGAGCCGGTTGCTGGAATCGGAACGCAAACGGCTTTCCCGGCTGGAAGACCTCTTGTCGATGCGGGTCATCGGCCAGGACGAGGCGGTCGGTGCCGTGTCCAACGCCGTCAGGCGGGCTCGAGCCGGCCTCCAGGACCCGAATCGGCCCGTGGGGTCCTTCATCTTTCTGGGACCCACCGGGGTGGGAAAGACCGAGACGGCCCGGGCCCTGGCGGAGTTCCTCTTCGACGACGAACGGGCCATGGTCCGCATCGACATGTCCGAGTACATGGAGAAGCATGCGGTGGCCCGCCTCATCGGGGCTCCCCCCGGATACGTCGGATACGAGGAGGGTGGCCAGCTCACGGAGGCCGTACGCCGGCGCCCCCACGCGGTGATCCTCTTCGACGAGATCGAGAAGGCCCACCCCGACGTATTCAACGTCCTCCTCCAGATCCTGGATGACGGTCGCCTGACGGATTCCCAGGGACGGGTAGTGGATTTTCGGAACTCCGTGGTCATCATGACCTCCAACATCGGGAGCCAGTACATTCTCGAGCGTGCCGGGACGGGCAGCTGGGACGAGGTAGGGGAGTGGGTCAGGCGCGAGCTCCACGCCCATTTCCGGCCCGAGTTCCTCAACCGGGTGGACGACGTCATCGTCTTCAAACCCCTGGGACGCCCCGAGCTCGAGGCCATCGTAGAGCTCCAGCTCAAGAGAGTGGAGGCTCTTGCCGCAGAGCTGGGAGTGACCCTGGAGGTGACTCCGGAGGCCGTAGACCTCATCTCGGAGGAAGGGTACGATCCGGCGTACGGTGCCAGACCTCTGAAACGGGCCATCCAACGCCTGCTGCAGGACCCGCTGGCCCTCCATCTCCTGGAATCGGAAGTTCCCGAGGGGACGAGGATCCGGATCAGCCCACACCCGGAGGGCAGGAGGCTGGATTTCCGAGAGACGGGGGTGGAGGAACCCGGGGAGGGGGGGGTGGCCGGGTCCTCATGAGCGGCTCCTGCCCCCCTATGCTCCCGTGGAGGATTGGCTAGATTCTCAGCTTCAAGTTGACGCGGGGGGACCCATCAGCCAGTGTGCTGCGATGCTTTCCCTGGGGGACCCCGGAACGGAGTCGCTGATGAGACGCTTTCTGCTTCTTGCGATCCTTTTCTCTATGGGAGGTTGCACCCACCGGGTCATCGTTCCCGGGGAGGCGGCTTCCGTGGCTCCGATGCTCTCGGTGGAGCGGTTTCTCCAGGCCGCCAATGCCAGGGATCTGGATTCCATGGCCCGGCTCTTCGGCACCAGCGATGGACCGGTCATCGAGACCGGCAGCACGTTCGGGTGCGCATTCAAGAAACTCGGCTCCTGGTTTGGCCTGGGTGAGCGTTGTCTCACGCTCCAGGAGGTGGAGATCCACATGGACCTCATCGCCCAGATCATCCAGCACGAGGACTACACCATCGTCTCTGAATCGGCGGTGGCCGGCCGGATGGACCCGACATCCCGGATCGCCGTCGACATGAGGATTGACGGGAGGGATATCGAGGACGTTCCGTTCGTCGTGGTACGCACCTCGGAAGGGCGGTGGCTCATCGAAGAAGTAGGATTGGCTACGATTACGGGTGGAGGCGGCGAAGGGCCGTGACGTTTGGGGGACGACCGCGGGGACCCAGGACCCCGGTCAACCCGATACCAGCTCCACCAGGACTCCGCCCGTGCTCCTGGGGTGCAGAAATGCCACCTGGTGACCCCGGGCTCCGGGACGGGGTTCGGAGTCGATGAGCTCTACGCCATTCTCGGCGAGCTGGGCCAGGGCGCCAGGTAGATCTGGGACTCTGAACGCGATATGATGGAGTCCCGGGCCACGACGCCGGAGGAAGCGCCCGACAGTGGTGTCGGGGCCCAGGGGTTCCAGGAGCTCCACCGAGCCCGCGAAGGAGACCCGAACACCCTGGGATTCCAGCGTCTCTGGCGGGGAACAAGTCTCCCCTGCCAGGAGCTCGAATAGACGACAAGCCTCTCGGAGGGAGGAAACGGCCACGGCTACGTGGTCCAGCGGATAGGTGAACATCTTCCTGTCGTTGCCTGGATGAAGACGAGAGAAGATCCCGGTGGCGTCGCAATCCCGGCGGCATGGTATCGAGAGCCGCCAGTTCGGACAAGGAGTAGTCTACATGGCTGAGAGTGAACGAGTCTTCGAGGTGACGGACCAGAATTTTGGAGATGAGATCGAGAGTACGACCGGCCTCTCCATGGTCGATTTCTGGGCTGCATGGTGCGGGCCATGCCGGATGGTGGCCCCCATCGTAGCGGACCTGGCCGAGACCTACGCCGACCAGGGCTTGAAGGTTGGAAAGCTGGACGTGGACAACAACCCCCATACAGCGAGCCGGTTCGGCATCCGTTCCATTCCCAGCATCCTCTTCTTCAAGGATGGGAAGCACGTGGACACGGTGATCGGCGCCGTCCCGCGCCCCTTCCTGGAGGCGAAGGTTAACGAATACATCTGATCTACGTGATCTCGCGGCGTCTCGGGCCCGGTTCCGCGTCCCTCGCGGTCGTGGACCCGGGCCTTTCCGTACCACCCTCCGCCTGCCGGGTGCGAGCAGACCCCTGGCCTCTCCCCCTGTGCGTCCCCATCCTTTCCGGATGGCTACCGTCTACCTGGTCAGCACACCCATCGGGAATTTGGGCGACCTGAGCCCCCGGGCGAGGGAGACCCTGGCCCAGGTACCGCGGATTCTGGCTGAGGACACCCGACGCACCCGACCCCTGCTGACGCATCTGGGGCTGAGTGCGGCTCTCGTGTCCCTCCATGCCCACAATGAGGCTGAGAGGGTTGAAGAGATCCTTGGCTGGCTTGCGGACGGAGAAGACGTAGCTCTGGTGTCCGACGCCGGAACCCCCCTGGTGTCCGACCCGGGGGAACGCCTGGTGGAGGAGGTCCTGGCGGCCGGCCATCAGGTCGTACCTGTACCTGGTCCATCGGCGATCCTGGCCGCCCTGGTGGCCTCCGGGCTGCCGGCGGGCCGATTCACCTTTCTGGGATTCCTCCCCAGAAAGGGGGCCCAGCGCCGGGAGCTCCTGGATCGTCTCGCGTCGGCGCCGGAGACCACCGTCGTCTTCGAGTCGCCCGAGCGACTGGTCTCGCTTCTGGAGGAGCTTCTCGCCGTTTCGGGATCGAGCAGGCGAGGTTCCGTGGCAAGGGAGCTGACCAAGCTCCACGAAGAGATCGTCAGGGGCACACTGGAAGAGCTGCTGGATCACTTCCGGTCGCGCCCCGTACGGGGTGAGGTCACTCTGGTCCTGGAAGCCGCGCCGGATGAAGGGGGTTCTTCCCACGTGGACCGGGCCGCCGCCGCGGCTCTTGCGGACGCTCTCCTGGAGGAGGGTCTGAGCCCGAGTCGCGCGGCGCGGGAGGTGGCGAGACGCCTCCGGGTCCCTCGGAACCGGGCGTACGAGGTGGTCCAGTCCAGGGCTCGTGGGGGGGGAAGCGGGGACCGACGCCCGTCATGACCCGTTCCTCGGACCGCCCTGCTCCCTTGCCCCCCCTGACCCTCGCTCCGGATGCCGCCGCAGTGATCCGTGAGGAGATCCGGAGAGCCGCAGGGAGAGAGGTGACCTTCCTGGCCGAGGTTGGAGCGGGGAGGGTCCTCTCGAATCCTCGCGCCGTTGCCAGGGGAAACCGCTCGGCGGTCCTGGCCGTCTCCAGGGGAGCGCCACAGGGAAGCATAATGCTCCACAACCATCCCTCGGGGGAGTTGGATCCGTCCGATGCCGACCTCTCCGTGGCGGCCACCCTTTATGAGGAGGGCCTCGGATCGGCCATCGTGAACAACGAGGCGACCCGGATCTACGTGGTGGTGGAGCCCCCGGAGCCCCGGGTAGTCGAGCCGCTGGAGTTGGAGGAAGTGGAGGCCTTTCTCGAGGAGGACGGACCTCTCTCCCGCACCCTTCCGGCCTTCGAGGATCGGCCCGGTCAGAGGGACATGGCTCTCCTGGTAACCCGTCGGTACAACCAGGGCGGGGTCGTTCTGGTGGAGGCCGGCACCGGCACGGGGAAATCCATGGCGTACCTCCTGCCGGCCGCCCTCTGGGCGCTCCGGAACCAGGAGCGGACCGTCATCTCCACGAATACCATCAACCTGCAGGAACAGTTGGTGGGAAAGGACCTGCCCCTCCTGGAGAAGGTCATGGGAGAGCCCCTGGCCTGGGCTCTCGTGAAGGGCAGAGGAAACTACATCTCCATCCGGCGGGCCCGGCTGGCGGCGGCTACGGCCCCGGCCCTCTTCCAGGAAGACCGGAGCCGAGAGATGCAGGCTCTCCTGGAGTGGATGGAGACTTCCGTGGACGGGTCGCTGTCGGACCTGTCGGCGCCCCCTTCGGAGGAGGTGTGGGAGGAGGTCCAGAGCGACCCGGACATCTGCCTGCGGGCCCGGTGCCCTCACTTCCAGGCTTGCTTCTTCCAGAAGGCGAGGCGGGAGGCGGCGGCGGCGAAGCTCCTGGTGGTGAACCATCATCTCCTCTTCACCGACCTGGCCGTAAGAAGGGCCACCAACAACTTCACGCAAGCGGCGGTCCTGCCCCCCTACCGCCACATCATCGTGGACGAAGCCCACAACGCCGAGGAGGCAGCAACGGACCACCTGGGGGTGGAGGTCACCAGGCGGGGGCTCTATCGTCTCCTCTCCCGTCTGGAGCGAAGGGGAAAAGGAGTCCTGGCAGATCTCCGGGCCCAGCTCTCTGCGCACCCCGATCTGGGTTCGGCGGCGGCATGGCTCAAACGTGTCGAAGACCGTGTCCTCCCTGCCCTGGAGGAGGCGAGAGGAACCCTGGAGCCCCTCCTGGCATCCCTGGATGGAGTGCTTCCGGACGATGCGGGAAGTTCCCTCCGACTGGGTGGTGCAGGAGGGGTGGAACCCGCTCAGGGGATGGTGGTGCAGGAGGCGCTGGCCTCCTTCCTGATGGCGTTCCAACGGTTGGCTAGGGAGGTGGGAGAGTTGCGTGTCCGCATCAGCGGGGACGAAGCGTGGATCGACCTCCTGGAGGGCCGGATCCTGGACCTGCAGAGTTTCCAGAATCGCCTGGAATCCTCGGCCCTGGGGATTCGGCGGGTCCTGGATCCCGGGGACGAGGCGACTGGCCTCGTTCGCTGGCTCCAGCAGAAGGGGCGTCCGCTGGGAGGGAGGCGGAACCTCGCGCTGGCCGCCGCACCCATCGAGGTGGGTCCCATCCTCAGGGAGGACCTCTTCGGCCGGGTGGAGACCGCGGTCCTGACTTCCGCCACTCTCACGACCCGAGCGGGGTTCGAGTACCTCCGGGCCCGCCTGGGCCTGAGCCCGGAGACGCTGGTAGAAGCGGAGGGGGAGCTGACCGTGGAGGAGGCCGTTGTGCCGTCTCCCTTCGACTTCCGGCGACAGAGCGTGCTCGCGGTCCCCACCGACCTTTCCGGGCCCCAGGGGCCCGGGAACGGGTTCCAGGAGGAGACGGCCCTCGTGGTCCTGGACCTGGCCGGGCTAACCGGTGGAGGGATCTTCGTCCTCTTCACCTCCCATCGCGCCCTCGCGCGGGTGGGCGAGCTGCTGAGGGACCGGGAGAGGTCCCTTCCCGGGCCCCTCTTCGTTCAGGGGGAGGCCCCCCGTGCCAAGCTCCTCCTCCAGTTCGTCGAATCCGGAAACGGGGTTCTCCTTGGGACCTCTTCCTTCTGGGAGGGGGTGGATGTCCCGGGAGATCCACTCCGGGGGTTGATCATCCAGAAGCTTCCTTTCCAGGTCCCCACCGAGCCTATCGTGGCGGCCCGCATGGAGGTCATCGAGGCTCAGGGTGGCGACCCTTTCTGGCGGTATACGCTCCCGGAGGCCGCCCTCCGTCTCAAACAAGGCTTCGGCCGTCTGATTCGGACCCAGGAGGACAGGGGAGCGATCCTGGTCCTGGATGATCGGATCCTCACTCGACGATACGGCCCCTACCTCCGGCAGTCCCTACCTCCAGCCCCGCTAGCCAAGGGGCCCTGGGAGGAGCTGAAGAAGACGCTGGGAAGTTTCTACCAGAGGAGGTAGCGGAGGGCCCTGCCCCTGGACGCGTGCGGTGTTTCGCAGTCGTAACGATTTCGGCCCACTCCCGGGGGCGCATCACACCCCGATTCCCCTTGTCACGCTGGGGCGGGTGGGTAGATTACGGCGCGTCTCCACCGGGGGTCCCGGTGATCCGAACCCTCCCAGGTCTCTGAGCCATGAAGTTCATCGTCGGCGTCGCAATCGGAGTGGCCTATGCCGTCCTCGTCACTTTTGCCTTGGAGCAGTCGTCCCGAGGATGGCAGGCCGGCAACGCCGATCTCGGGTTCTGGTGGGCGGTGATCGGCGTCCTGCTGGGGATAGCCGGGTTGGGGGCCGTCATCGGCAGTTGGCTGCACACGCGGCCGTCGGGGGACTGAGGGCACCCACCTCGGGCCCCCGTTTCCCTTGCGGCTCCCCGCTCCGGCCGCGGGTGGCGCTCCCCGCGAGGAGAGAGGTGCTCCGTACTTGTTTTCCACCTGTCATTCGATAGAGAGCCCCGGATGTCCGCTCTACCCCGCCCGTCGAAGATCGTCTGTGTCGGGAGGAACTACGTGGCCCATGCCGCTGAGCTGGGAAACGAGGTACCCTCCGAGCCCCTCATCTTCCTGAAGCCGCCGTCCTCCCTCATCGGCAACGGTGACGCCATCCTCTTGCCCCAGGGAGTGGGTGAGGTGCACTACGAGGGAGAGATCGGTGTCCTGATGGGGCGGAGGGCCTCCAGGGTGAGGGAGGAGTCGGCGATGGATTACGTGGAAGGGATCGTGCCGGTTAACGATGTGACGGCCAGGACCCTCCAGAGGAAGGATAGTCAGTGGAGTCGGGCCAAGGGATTCGACACCTTCTGTCCACTGGGGGAACCCAAATCTCCGGAAGAGTTGGATCTGGGATCTCTCTCGGTGGTGACCCGGGTCAACGGGGAAGAGCGACAGCGAGGAAGCAGCGATCAGATGGTCTTTTCCGTTCCGTTTCTCATTTCCTATATCTCCGGGATCATGACGCTGGAACCGGGAGACCTGCTGGCCACCGGGACTCCCGAGGGCGTCGGGCCCCTCTCCGTCGGGGACGTAGTGGAGGTCGAGTTGACGGGGTTGGGCGTGCTCAGGAATCCCGTGAGGGCACGGGAGGAGGGCTGAGGCATGCTCCCGGAGCTTAGTCGGCGGTTCCTCGACCTTCCCCCGTACCCCCTGGCGGGGATTCCCGAGGCCAAGAGACGCCTCACGGCGGAGGGGGTCGACATCATCGACCTCAGTGCCGGCGACGCGGATCTGGCGCCTCCCCCGGCTGCGGTGGAGGGGATCCGGAATGCCGTGGGAGATCCAGCCAACTCCCGCTACCCCTTCAACCTTGGACTCGCCGAGTTCCGGACCGAGATCGCGAGGTGGATGCACCGCCGCTTCGGAGTCGAGATGGATCCGGTCAAGGAGATCGTACCCCTCATTGGATCGAAGGATGGGATCGCTCACCTTCCCCTGGCCTTCGTGAACCCTGGAGACGTTGCGTTCATTCCTGATCCGGGATACGCCCCCTACTGGAGTGGTGTATGGTTGGCGGGGGGCGAGCCCGTGCGGGTTCCTCTCAGGGAAGAGAACGACTTCCTCTTGCCACTGGACGAGCTGCCCCAGGCGACCGTGGCCAGGGCGAAGCTCCTGTACCTCAACTATCCCAACAATCCCACCACGGCCGTTGCCCCCGCGGAGTACCTGAGGGATGCCGTGGACTTCTGCCGCGGGAACCGACTCGTCCTGGTCTACGACAACGCATACAGCGAGCTGGCATTCGACGGATACCGCCCACCCTCCATCTTCGAGATCGACGGCGCCCGGGAAGTGGCGCTGGAGCTCCACTCCCTCTCCAAGACCTTCAACATGACAGGGTGGCGCCTGGGGTGGGCAGCGGGAAACCCGGAGCTGGTGGGAGTCCTCTCGAAGGTGAAGAGCTTCGTGGACACGGGGGTCTTCCTGGGAATCCAGGCGGCGGGAGCCGCCGCCCTGAGATCATGGGAGGAGTGGGTCCCCTCCAACATCGACGTCTTCCGCCGTCGGAGAGACGCGGCAGTGACGGCCCTGGTGAAGGAGGGGTTTCAGGCCCGATCTCCCCGAGCAACCATGTACCTCTGGATTCCCATCCCAACTCAGGAGTCCGGGCTGGATTTCTGCCGTCGGGCGCTGGAGACGGAGGGCGTCATCGTGCTTCCGGGCAGCTCCATGGGGCAGGGGGGCGAGGGGTTCTTTCGGATTGCCCTCACGACCTCCGAGGAGAGGCTTCGGGAGGCGGCCCTGCGCTTGGGAAGGCTGCTGAGCCGAGCTGGATGAGCCGCCGGGGAGGGCCCGGCCCCTGACAGGCCGCCAGGGGAAGGCCGGAACTGGCCCGAGAAGGGGGGTTAGTACACAGACGATGGCTGATTCCCCCTCCCGCCCCGACGGCGCCCGGCCTCCAATGTCTCCCCGGGACCGTTCCCGCTCCGGGTACCGGCGGGCCTTGTGGATATCCCTGGGCCTGTCCGCAGTCCTACACCTGGGTCTGGTGCTCCTTTACCCCAATCTCCTCCGACGTGCGCCGCTTCGATTTCCCGGATTCGGTCCGTCTGCGCCACCCGTCCGGCCCCTGGGGACCGAGCTCGTGAACCTTCGTGAGCTTCCTGCTGCCGAGAGCCCGGAGGTGCTTCCTCCCGAGGAGATTCCCGACACCGAGGTCCCAGCCGACGTCCTTCCTACCCCGGATGTGGGGGCCGGGGAGAGCCCCGAGGCCGAGCTCCTCCGCTCCCTGGCGCCTGGTCCGACGGCGGCAGAGCGGCTCCGGCCCCGGGCCGGCGACCTCCGCATCTGGGCTCCGGTAAACCCGGAATTGATGGTGCTCACCGAGGCCGAGTTGATGCGGCTCCTCCTGTCGGCGGAGCTCGAGGACCTGGCCGATTCCATGGCCGTGGCGGAGGAGCTTGCCCGGCGGGGGACCGACTGGACCTACACAGACGACGAGGGGCGAAGGTGGGGGGTTTCCCCGGAAGGCCTGCACCTTGGGGATATCACTCTCCCCATCCCCGGATTCTCGGCGGCTCCCTTCAATCGGGAGCAGAACGCGGCTCGCATGTGGGCCTGGGACGACATCGACCGAGCTGCGGGCCGAAAAGGCGTGCAGGACGTATGGAAGGAGCGAGCGGAGGCCATTCGTCGCCGCATGGAAGCGGAGCGGAAGCCCGACACGACGAGGGTCAGGCGGTAGGTCCCGGCCTCTCACCGGCGAGCACGAGACCGGTCCCGTCCTGGGGCAAATTGACGCCTTCCCGACCTTCCGGTAATCTTTCTGTTTCTCCGCTCTTTCCGGGACCTCCCCCGGGAGGAGCGGAACCGTTTCAAAAAGGCAGCCTAGAAGGGAGAGGAGCCGCGTGGCCCGGAAGGGGCCGCAGCCCTGTTCCAGGGTGCTCTCCCGGACAACTCTGGAGTCGTCGTGGCCACCGATCTGGCACCCCGTTTGGACCCCAACGCCATCGAGCCCCCTCTCTATGCCCGTTGGATGGAGAAGGACTACTTCCACATCTCCGCCTCCGAGGTCCTGGAAGGGGGACGGGACCCCTTTGTCATCGTCATCCCGCCACCCAACGTTACAGCCGTCCTTCACATGGGCCACGGCCTCAACAACACGATCCAGGATGTCCTCATCCGGTGGCGGAGGATGCAGGGGAGGGCCTCCCTCTGGGTTCCAGGCACCGACCACGCAGGCATCGCGACGCAGAACGTCGTGGAGCGGCTGCTGGCACAGGATGGAAAGACTCGGGAGGACCTGGGGCGCGAAGCCTTCGTGGAGCGTACCTGGGACTTCGTGAGGGAAACCGGCGGGGCCATCCTGGATCAACTCAAGGCCATCGGTTCCAGCTGCGACTGGGACCGCACCCGCTTCACCCTGGATCCCGGTCTGAGCCGGGCGGTGCGGGAGGTCTTTGTCCGCCTCTACGAGAAGGGACTGATCTACCGGGGCGAGTATATCATCAACTGGTGCCCCCGATGCCACACGGCTCTCTCCAACGAGGAGGCCGAAGGGAACGAGGTGGAGGGGCGCCTCTACCATCTCCGATATCCCCTGACACCGGACCTGGAACCCGCCGCTGCCGCTGCCCGGTCTGCTGGCGCGGAAGCGCTGGGCCATCTCCCGGATGGCCGCTGGTACCTCACCGTATCCACGACCCGGCCCGAGACCATGCTGGGGGACATGGCTGTGGCCGTGAACCCCGTGGATGAGCGGTACGGACAGCTCGTCGGGGGTGAGGTGGACCTCCCTCTCACCGGTCGGAGGATCCCCATCATAGCGGACGGTTTCGTGGACCGGGAGTTCGGTACCGGGATGGTCAAGGTGACTCCGGCCCACGATCCGAACGACTTCGAGATGGCCCAGCGGAATGGGCTCGCACCCCTCAACGTCATGACCCCCGAGGCCCGCATGGGGGAGAATGCCCCTGCGGCCTTTCAGGGGATGGACCGTTTCGAAGCCCGGAAGGCGGTGGTGGAGGCTTTCAAGGAAGCGGGTCTTTTCGGTGGGGAGGACACCCACGTCCACTCCCTCCCGCAGTGCTACCGCTGTGACACGGTGGTGGAGCCCCGTCTGAGCGAGCAGTGGTTCGTGAGGATGAAGCCGCTGGCGGAGCCGGCCCTGAAGGCTTCCCAGGACGGGACCGTGACCTTCGTTCCCGGCCGCTGGAAGAAGGTCTACGAGCACTGGATGGAGAATATCCGGGACTGGTGTATCTCCAGGCAGCTCTGGTGGGGACATCGGATTCCGGTCTGGTACTGCCAGGAGTGCGGCGCCACCATCGTCCCCAGGGAAGATCCGACGACCTGCCCGACATGCGGGAGCGACCGGCTGGAACAGGACTCCGACGTCCTGGACACCTGGTTCTCTTCCTGGCTATGGCCCTTCAGCGTTTTCGGGTGGCCGGAGAAGGGCAAGGACCTCGAGGCCTTCTACCCTGGTCACGTGCTCTCCACCGCACCGGAGATCCTCTTCTTCTGGGTAGCCCGGATGATCATGGCAGGGTACGAGTTCATGGGTGACACCCCCTTCAGGACGGTCTACCTCCACGCCACCGTGCGGGACACGAAGGGACGAAAGATGTCGAAGTCCCTGGGGAACGGGATCGACCCTCTGGAGGTCGTGGACCGGTTTGGGGCCGACGCCCTGCGCTTCACCGTCATTTCCGCCGCGGCGGTCGGCACCGACATCTATCTCGATCCCGACGATCTGGAGGCGTCCTTCGCCCCGGGGCGCAACTTCGCGAACAAGGTCTGGAATGCCGGCCGGTTCACCCTTATGAGTCTGGGGGACGATCCCGTGAAGCCGCTGGACCAGGTGCAGGCCCAGCTGGACCTGGCGGATCGCTGGATCCTGTCCCGCCTCTCCAGGACGGCCCGCGGTCTGACCGAGGAGCTGGAGAAGTTCCGTCTCCACGACGTTGCCGAGACGGCATACCACTTCTTCTGGGGCGAGTTTGCCGATTGGTACCTGGAGCTCGTGAAACCTCGCTTGAGGGGCGAGAGGGGAGAGGGGAGTCGAGAGGCGGCGCGGTCCACGCTGATCGTTGCCCTGGATGGGATTCTCCGTCTTCTGCACCCTCTGATCCCCTTCGTCACCGAAGAGCTCTGGGGGAGGCTCCCGTGGCCCCAGGGGCAGGAGAGGCCTTCCGCCCTCATCGAGGCCCCCTGGCCGGAGGGAGACGCCACTCGGGAGGACCCGGTTGCCGAGGAGAAGATGGTGGCTCTCCAGGAGCTCATCACGCTGATCCGTCGACTTCGGAAGGAATACGGTGTACCGGAGGGCGCCGAGGTGCCTGTGGTCCTGGCTGGAGCTCCGGAATCCTTTCACGAGACCCTGGAGTCGGAGGGGGCTGCGCTGAGAATGCTGGCCCGTGTCGGGGAGATCGAGCTCGGAGGGAGCATGTCGGGGCCCGGGGCCCACGGGGTCCTGGTGAATGGCACCGAGCTCTTCATCCCCCTGGAAGGGGTGATCGACCTGGAGAGGGAGAAGGAGCGACTCAGAGGGGAGATCCAACGCCTGGAGGGTCAGCTCGAGGGGACCCGGAAGAAGCTCGGAAACGAGGGGTTCATTGAGAAGGCCCCGGAGGAGGTTGTGGCCCGGGAGAGGGAAAAGGAGACGAGCTTTCAGGAGCAGATGGCCAAGCTCCAGGAGAAGCTCCACGCCTTTGAAGCCAGTTGAGGGCTGCGGTGAAGCCCCGAAGGGATGACATGCTCAGACGGTGCTCGGCCCGGACCGTCTCCATCTTCCTCCCGGTGATCGCCGTGGGGTTCGCGTGGGGGTGTGCCCGCCAGGGACGGCCGACGGGAGGTCCGGTAGATCGCATCCCGCCCATGGTGGTCTCCACGTGGCCGGACACCTTCGCCACCGTCGAACCCACCAGGGATCCCATCGTCATCACGTTCAGCGAGCGGATCAGCGAGCGGCCCACGGTAGGCCGGCTGGATGACGTGGTGGTGGTGTCGCCGGAGACTGGGCAAGCCCGGGTGAAGCACACCCGCACCGGGTTGGAAATCTCTCTCGCGGGAGGCCTTCGTCGCGGCCTCGTCTATCGTGTGCGGGTGTTGAACACCGTGAAGGACATGTTCAACAACCGCATGGAGGGACCTTTCGAGCTGGTCTTCTCCACGGGTGGGGCGTACGAGCTGAACGTTCTGGCAGGCGTCGTGACGGACCGGATCACTGGAGAAGAGGTGGATCAGGCCCGTGTGGAGGCGCGGCAGATCCCGGAGTCGGATGAGGAAGAGGCTGCGGAAGAGGCCGCGGAAGAGCCGGACGTCCCGGTATACGTGGCCAAGACGGATACGGCCGGGATCTTCGTCCTCCGCTACATCCCCTCCGGTGAATACGAGTTGACCATCTACCAGGACAACAACCGAAACCGGGAGCCAGACTTCCGGGAGCTGCAAGGGACCACGACAGCGCACCTGGGACTCCTCCCGCCGCGGAAGGACACCATCATCAGTGAAGTCGCCCTCCTCCAGCCCGACACCATTCCCGCCCGCCTGGTCCGGGTTGAAGCCGAGGACTCCACCCTCATTCGCTTCACCTTCGACGACTTTCTCCCGGCTCCTGCCACCCTCAGCCCGGTCCAGATCACCCTCTCCCGGGAGGAAGGAGAGTCTCCCGGTATCGAGAGACTCCTCTGGCCGCACCAGCTGGACTCCCTCCGGGCGTTCGAGGACTCGGTCCGGGTGGCGGACTCCCTCGCCATCGTCGCTGATTCCCTCAGGGGAGTGGCGGATTCACTGCAAACGGTAGTGGCTGGCCTGGAGGCTGTGGGGGACACCGTGGAGCTCCCTGAGGTTCGGGCTGCGTTGGAGCAACTCCAGGCCCGCCTGGAACCCCCCGAGCCGGAGGAACAGGAGGAGGAGGAAGCGCCGCCTCCTTCTCCTCCGATCCTCCCGGAGCCCGAGTTCTTCGCATTCCTCCGGGCACCGCTGGTACCGGACCAGGTCTACCAGGTCACCGTCGTGAACGTACGCAACATCAACGGGCTGACGGGGGGGGGAGGCGAGGGGGAAGTCACGTGGGAGCCTCCGGAGCCCCCGCCCGTGGACACGGCGGGTGCCCTCCCGGACACGACCGGTGTGCCGCCGGATACGACTGCTGTGCCGCCGGATACGACCCGAGCCCTTCCGGGATTCTCGAGGCTCCGGCCCATTCTTCGACCCCGTGGGCGTCATGAGTGATCCCCGCCGGAGCCTCCCGGGTGTCGATTCACTCCTGGCTTCCGCCGAGTTCCGGCCGCTTCTGGCCGGCCATCCGAGAAGCCGGGTCATTCGCGCCACCCGGGCGGTTCTCGATGCCCTCCGGGGAGAGATGGGGGAAAGCGCACAGCCTGCCCTGCCGGAGGACTACGCCGGTTACGCGCGGAGGGTAGCGGACCTGCTGATCATCCTGGACAGGCCCTCCCTCAGGGATGTCGTCAACGCCACCGGGGTGGTGCTCCACACCAACTTGGGCCGCGCACCCCTTTCCCGGTCTGCCCGGGCAGCCATGCTCCGAGCCGGAGAGGGATATTCCAACCTCGAGTTCGACCTGGAGGCCGGCGTCCGAGGCTCTCGCTACGTCCACTGTGTGGATCTGCTCCGAGAGATCACCGGAGCCCCGGATGCCCTGGTGGTGAACAACAACGCGGCTGCAGTTGTCCTGGCAATCAACACCATGGCCCAGGGGCGGGAGGTCCTGGTCTCCCGAGGGGAGCTTGTGGAGATCGGAGGGGGCTTCAGGATCCCTGACATGATCTCCCGGTCGGGAGCCACCCTTCGGGAGGTGGGGACTACAAACCGTACCCGCCTGAGCGACTACCGCAAGGCTGCGGAGGACCGGGCGGCCGCGGCCATCCTCAAGGTCCATCGCTCCAACTTCCGGATCTCCGGCTTCACCGAGGAGGCTACGGTGAGCCAGCTCGCCGAGCTGGCCCGGGAGCTGAAGCTGCCTCTCTTCCACGATCTGGGATCGGGCCTCCTGGCCGATCCCGGCGTTCTGGGCCTTCCCGAAGAGCCCAGAGCTCCAGACAGCCTGCGGAACGGGGCCCACGCCGTGGCCATCTCCGGGGACAAGCTCCTGGGTGGCCCCCAGGCCGGGATCATCCTGGGGAGGACGGAGATCGTCGCCCGCATGCGGGAAAACCCCCTCACCAGGGCCTTCCGGGTGGACAAGGTCACCCTTGCCGGCCTGGAGGCCACCCTGAGGCACTACCTGGATCCCCAGGAAGCCCTCCGGGAGATCCCGGCTCTACGGATGATCTCCACCCCTCCGGAGGAGCTCGAGAGCCGGTCACGGGCCATTGCACGGGCCCTCGGGGACACGGCCCTTGAGGTCCGGGTGGTCGAGGGCGATGGAGCCGTGGGGGGGGGCACCTATCCCGAGGTTCCGCTGCCGGGTTGGACCTTGAGGATTCGGGTTCCGGGAGTGTCCTCTCAGGAAACGGCCCTGCGCCTGAGGAGTGGGGAGCCACCCATTGTGGCCCGAAGAGAGGATGAGGAGGTCGTCCTGGACATCCGGACCGTGGACCCCACGGACGACGAGACCCTGGTTGCTGCACTTCGGGGCCTTTCGCCCCCTTCCTCCGATACTCTGTCCCATCGGCAGACCTCCGGACTCCAGGACAGAGCCGAATGAGGGAAGAGCCCTCCTCCCATGAGGGGGATCGACCCGAAACGAAGCCCGTTTCTCGGAGAGCCGTGTTCCTGGACCGGGACGGCACCTTGATTCAGGAGCGAGACTACCTGGCGGACCCGGAAGGCGTGAGCCTTCTCCCGGGCGTCCCTGAGGCGCTCCGCCTCCTCGCCGAGGGCGGGTTTGCCCTGGTGGTGGTGACCAACCAATCCGGGATTGCCCGGGGTCTGTACACCCTGGACGATTACCACGCCGTGGCCCACCAGTTGGACGAGGAGCTCCGCCGCACGGGCGTAGATCTGGACGCCACATATTTCTGCCCGCACCATCCTGAGTTCACCGGGCCGTGCGAGTGCCGGAAGCCGAATACGGGAATGTACGTCCAGGCGGCGAGGGAACTGGGGCTGGATCTATCGGATTCCTACTTCGTTGGGGATCGGCAGAAGGACGTGGTCCCGGCGGCGACCCTGGCGGGAACGGGAATCCTGGTGAGGACCGGATACGGTCTGGAGGAGGAAGTCGCAGTCGGGGAGGGGACCATCGTGGTGGACTCACTCCTGGACGCCGCCCGGCTCATCCTTTCAGCAGGATAGCTGCCTCCCGGGACCGAGGTTCTCTCACTCCTTCGGCCCCGAACTTGCATGCATTGAGGGGCGGCCGAGCCGGTCCCGCCGCGGACGGCTGCATCCCGGGTCCGTATTGACCGATTCGGGGGAGCCTGATAGCTTGGAACGCTTTTGCGCACACTGAGTTGAGACGGAACCGGCGCCGCACACACGTGTACCACCGGCACCAAGATGGAAACCCGCCAAGAAGGGTTTCGGAGGACGAACGAGATGCAGATCACTATTACTCCCACCGCCGTTACCACGGTTCAGAAGTTTATCGAGGACCAGGGTGAGGATACTCAGGCAGCCGGTCTGAGGGTGGCAGTCCTGCCGGGAGGTTGCTCCGGATTCCAGTACGGACTGAACATCGAAGAGACTCCCGCGGAGGACGACGAGGTCCTCGAGCTGGAGGGGCTCAGGGTGTTCGTCGACCCCTTCAGTGCACAGTATCTCGAGGGAGTAGAGATCGATTACGTCACGACGATGATGGGCTCCGGATTCACATTCAGGAACCCGAACGCTACGGGAGGGTGCGGCTGCGGAAGCTCATTCACCGTCTGAACGAGGGGGGATGAATCCCCGGGGAAGACAACTACCGGAGGGGGCCTGCGGGGATCTCCCCATGGGCCCCCTGTCGGTTACGAGGGGCCGCTCCTGCATCCAGTCCTGTCACCGGCAGGCTGACGGGAGCTGAGGCGTGACTCTACACAGTGGTACCATGATCAGACCAGCATTGAAGCCGTTGCCCGACGTCCTCGACTACGCGGCTCTGTCGAAGGACGAGCTCGTGGAGAGGATCCGCTGGCGAAAGGCCGAACTGAACGCCGTAATCCTCGGCCACAACTACCAGAGGGTCGAGATCCAGGAGGTGAGCGACTACCTGGGAGACTCCCTGGGCCTTTCCCAGGAGGCTTCGGACACGGACGCCGACGTCATCGTATTCTGCGGTGTCCACTTCATGGCCGAGACGGCGAAGATCCTCTCCCCCGGAAAGACCGTGCTGATGCCGGATCTCCGGGCGGGGTGCCCCATGGCGGACTTCGTCACCGGGGACGCCCTCAGAAAGCTGAAGGCGGAACATCCCGGCGCCGCGGTGGTCGCCTACGTCAACTCCACGGCCGAGGTGAAAGCCGAGTCCACCATCACCTGCACGTCGGCCAATGCGGTACGGGTGGTGGAGTCCATCCCCGCCGAGCAGCCCATCATCTTCGTACCGGACCGGAACCTGGCGCGTTATGTGATCCGGGAGACGGGGCGAGAGAATATCATCGCGTGGGACGGGTATTGTTACGTCCATGACGACATGGTCCTGGAGGAGTTGGCCGAGGCCAGAAAAAAGTTCCCGAAGGCGCTGGTGGTCATCCATCCGGAGGCCCGGCGGGACCTCCTGGACCTGGCGGACCACGTGACCAGCACATCGGGGATGGTGAAGATGGCGGAGGATCATGACGCGCTCATCTTCGGCACGGAGCGGGGGCTCGTGGACCAGCTCCAGAAACGATATCCGGAGAAGACGATGGTCCCCCTCTCCGGTGCCGCCGTATGCGGAAACATGAAGCTCAACACGCTTCCCAAGCTGGCCTGGTCCCTGGACCACCAGCGGTATGAGGTGACCATGGAGGAAGGGATCCGGGTCCGGGCCGAGGAGGCCCTCCGCAGAATGCTGGATCTCTCGGGGGGCTGGAACGCTCCCTCGAAGGAGGAGGAGGAGCTGGAGATGGCTAGCGTCGGGGCCTCGGGGTGCGGATGCGCCTGAGAAGGGTGGGGAGGGCCCCACGGCGGGTCTCTGCCGCGGGAGGAGAGAGGGTCAGGGAGGTGAACCGTTGATCCGAATCCACACCTTCTCCGGGGGGGGCTTCGGTGAGAACGGGTACCTGATCGAATTCCAGGACGGCGGCC
>Ga0316577_10000252_pt1 | contig 18904 bp, 13 predicted proteins | sample S5NA_FD_203073 | JGI IMG/M metagenome (GOLD analysis project Ga0316577, IMG submission 203073) | Rhizosphere microbial communities from salt marsh grasses in Alabama, United States - S5-7_050615r2r1 | ecosystem: Host-associated > Plants > Roots > Rhizosphere | place: USA: Alabama | collected... | reverse complement strand
CGACGGCGAACGTAACCAGACCGAGGAGCACAGACATGATCGACGTAAATGAACTGCGCAAAGGCGTGACCTTTGAGATGGACGGCGAGCTATACCGGGTCATCGACTATCAGCACCACAAGCCGGGCCGCGGCAAGGCCGTGATCCGCACCCGCCTTCGCAACCTGCGTTCAGGCACCACTTTGGACAAGACCTTTATCTCCGGCGACCGGGTGCAGAGCATCCGCCTGGAGCATCGGACCGTGCAGTACCTGTACAACGACGACCGCTTCTATTACTTCATGGACACGGAGACCTACGAGCAGTTCCCCCTGGCCGACGAAGTGCTCGAAGACGCCAAGCCCTACCTCGTCGAGAACATGGAGATCGAGCTGGTGAGCTACGAGGGCGAGCCGATTGACGTGGAGCTGCCCATCACTGTCGATCTAGAGGTCACCCAGGCGCCACCCGGCTATGCCGGCGACACCGCCCAGGGCGCCACCAAGGATGTCACCGTGGAGACCGGCCTCAAGATCAACGTGCCCCTCTTTGTCGAGGAAGGCGACGTCCTGCGCATCGATACCCGCGACGGCCGCTATGTGACGCGGGTCTAGATCGTTTCACGGCCAAGCAGCACAATGGGCGCCGGTGTCCGGCGCCCTTTTTGTTTTATGTCTAATTCCCGCAACACGAGAACCGCGCCTATGGTGGCGGTTGGTCCTCTAGCTCGCCCCCGACCTGCCCCGGTGCCTGCCCGGCGGTCCCCCCGGCTCTGGCCTGGTCGGCTGCCTCGTTCAGATCACGCTGCTCAGCTGCCAGCATCTCCGCGGCCATCGTGGTCACTCCTGGCACCAGCCTGGCCCAATCGACCCAGAGCTTGTTCGAGGTCGAGTTCGCATCGCGGTACATGGCCAACCCTACACGACCCGAGCCATGTGCCGAATCGTTTCCACTCCAGACCAGCGTGCCGTTGATATACAGCCGGAGGCTCGGCCCAGCTGCGACCACGCGCAAGGTGTTCCACAGGCTGCCTGGGTTAATCGCAGAACTCAACGTCCAGCCCTGCAGGGCGGAGGACACGCCCCCCTCAAAGCGATACACGGCATAGCGACCGTCCTGGCTGGTGAAGAAGCCATAGCCGCTGTCCCAGGCGTTGCCGCCGGCCAGCGGCATCGGTGCACCACGAACCATCAGCCCTGAGGCGCAGTTGTCGCAGCCCATGCGCCACAGGCGTGCCGTATAATCCAGGTCCCCGTACTCGCCTTCGTAGCTCGCCGTGGCCCAAGCGCTGGCCAGCCCCTCGGTCGTGTACCACTCGTCGTCCTCGATGGCCCACGAACCCGAGTGAACCTGCCACCCAGGTGCCGAGCCATTGAACTGCGCATCAAATCCTGGCACATATTGGCGGGCACCCAACGGCAAATAGACCGAGTGAGGCGCTTCGCCACATTGGATCATCAGGTCAAACGAATCGGACCAGGGCCCGCCGTTGGTCGCCGTCGCCACCAGGTCGAAGCGGGCGCGATAGCCCCATGGTAGGTCCGGTGCCACGGCCACATCAAAATCATCGCCGTTGGTCGCCGTCCCCCCGGCGGCGATGTCGCCATAGTCGGCGCTCTGGTTGTACAAGATGCTGACCTGGGGGTCGCTGCTGCTGATCCCGACGACGGCGCCTTGAGCTGAGGCGCTTCCCTCGTTGCGCAGCCCCACATAGAGCTCGACCGTCTCCCCGCAATCGGCGGCCCCATCAGCGTTGCCGCTGCTCTGATCGACATTGTCATCGTCGACCTGATAACCGCTGACAACCAGCGGGCCAGGCGCCCCCGGCGTCGTGGCCCCAGCCACGCTGCTGTACAGTGAGCTCACATAGGCGTCATAGGCTCGCACCCGGTAGTAGTAGGCCGTGCCAGCGACCAACCCGGCGTCGGCATAGGCCGTCGCATTGGCCCCGACCGACGCGACTTGCGCCCAGCCCGACAGGCCATCCAGGGACCGCTCGACCTCGAACCCCGTCTCATCCGGGCTCGTGTCAGTCCAGGTGAGGTTGATTTGACTCGGGGCGACCGCCGAGGCGGCGAGCCCTGTAGGTGCCGACAGGCCCAGCCGGAAGTTGGCCACCGTGTAGGCGGTCTTGTTGAGCGTCTTGGCATTGTCGGCATCGCAGGAGGGATAGGGCACGCCGGTGGCACACGAGGTCGAGGTTCCCTCAGGCACGCCTGTGGGCTGCCCAGCATAGTAGACCGCCGGATTGGACCAGTTCGGGATGCGGGTGCAGTTGGTGGCCACCGCCGTGCAGCCGTCGTTGTAGGCCATCATCGTCCGCCAACCCCCGTCCGGGTTCGCATACCCGTGGCTGTGGGTATAGGGCGTCTGCCCAGCATCTATGTACCAGTCGTGGCGCGCGCCCATGTTGTGCCCCAGCTCATGCCCGAAGGTGTAGTAGGTCGCGGCACAATCAAGCTCTACCACGGCAAAGGCCCAATCCTCAAAGCCAGACGACACCGAATCCATGAAGTAAGCGATGCCGCAGTAGGGATTGCTATTGTAATGGACCAGAAGAAGCACCTCGTCGGCGCGGTAGGCATTGCGCAGACTGTGGACAGCATCCAGGTAGCCATCGGCCGGCTCCCGCAAACGTCCCAGATCGGTCGGGAAGTCACCCGACTCGAGGTAGGTGATCTCGGCCGTATGCACCAGTCGCAGGCGCTGGCTGATGGCGCTGCGCGCATACGAGTCATTGGTCTGTTCCACGGCCAGGCTGATCTCGCTGCGGATGTTGGTCGTCCCACCGGCCGCCGCGCGCGCCGCAGGCGTGTAGACGACCAACAGGTCGAGGCTTGATCCGCTGTCGGCCAGCGCTGCCTGCGGCGTGACCTCGGCAGGTTCCTCGCTGGCATCGACCGGGATTGGCGCCAGCTCCTCGCCGGGAGTGGTCTGGTCGATCTCCAGCACAGTATAGAGGCCGTCGCCCAGGTGCCTGATCTGGTACTGGCCTTCGGGCATGACAACAGCACCCGCCAGGACGCCCTCCTCCACGACCAGGACTACCTGGCTCAGCGGCTCGCCCTCCGCGCGGCCCACCCAGCTGATGCCGCCCAGCGGGCTGCGCCCTACCTGTTCGGGGATGGCCCTCAACGTCGCATCCTCAAAGAGATTCAGCATTAGTTCTCCACCTCCCGGAGCAGAGATGGCATCTGCGATCCGCGCCACGTCGACCAGTACCGCCCGGCTCCGGACCGCCGCAGGATGGTCGACCTGCCCTGCTGGCACCCGGGCTTCGCTGGCCGTGAACAGCCCATCCACTTGTTGGGGCCAGCCCGGCGCAGCGATCAGAGCCTCCTGACCCGTCAACCACACCAAAGCCAAGACCAGCAGCCAAAGCAGCCAGCGACTTAATATCCGATTGCGTCGAATTCCCACGTCCCGATGGCACTCCTTCCAGGGCAGCAAGCACAAGAGCCCAAGCGCATGGCCCTTCTCCGGCGCGAAGCCGGTCCGAGCCTGGCCTCCCAGTATACCAGACTTGGCCCTGGCTCATCAAATTTGGGTTGACAATGTGCCAAGCGTGTGCTATAATCCCGGCACAATCGCAAATCCGGTGTTGACGGAGACAAGTAAGCCATAGCCCGCTTTCAGAGAGCGGCCAGCGGTGGAACGCCGCAGCGGGGTCTGGTCGAAATCCACTCCTGAGCTGCCCACCAGAAAGGTCGAGTGGAACCATGACCGACTATGGGGGGCCGGGTGCTCCCGTTACAGGGCCAGGAGGCTGCCCCACCACCTGGGGTGGCAAAGAAAGGTGGCACCACGTGGCTGCGCCCCCACGTCCTTTCCCCGGGGACGTTTTTTGTTGTCCATGAAATCAGCCGTGAGGAGGCAACCCATGCTCGATATTGCGCTTATCCGCGAGAAACCGGACCTGGTCAAGGCGGCCCTGATCGACCTCAATGTCGAGGCACCCATCGACGAGATCCTGACCCTCGACGAGCAACGCCGGGAGATCCTGACCGAGGTGGAGGCGTTGCGCGCCGAACGCAACACCGTCTCGAGGGAGATCGGCCGCATGCAGGACCAGGCAGAGCGCCAGGCCCAGATCGAGCGCATGCGCGCCGTCCGCGATCGCATCGATGCGCTGGAGACGCAGCTGAACGGCATCGAAGACAGGCTACAGGACGCCCTGCTGTGGGTTCCCAATTTGCCAGGCCCCGGTGTGCCGGTCGGCCCCGACGAGAGCCACAATGTGCTCGTCCGCCAGGAGGGCCAGCCGCCCAGCCTGGACTTTGAACCGCTGCCCCACTGGGAATTGGGGCCTATGCTGAACATCATCGACTTTGAGCGCGGGGTCAAGCTCTCGGGCACCCGCTTCTACGTGCTCAAGGGTCTGGGCGCCTACCTGCAACGGGCCCTGACCAACTGGATGCTGGATGTACACCGTGCGCAGGGCTACACCGAGATCTATCCGCCCTATATGGTCCGCCGCGAGATGATGGTCGGCGCTGCCCAGCTGCCAAAGTTCGGGGAGAACATCTACCACGACGCCGAAGAGGACTACTGGTTCATCGGCACCGCCGAGATCCCGCTGACCAACCTGCACCGCGACGAGATCCTGGAGCCCGAGGCCCTGCCCCTCTACTACCAGGCCTACAGCACCTGCTTCCGCCGTGAAAAGATGTCGGCCGGCCGGGACGTGCGTGGCATCAAGCGCGTCCACCAGTTCGACAAGGTGGAGTTGTACAAGCTCACCACGCCGGAAAGCTCCTATGACGAGCTGGAGGCCATGATCCACGATGCCGAAGCCATCTGCCAGGCCCTGGAGATCCCCTACCGGCTCATCGAGATGTGCACCGGCGATCTCGGCTTCCAGGCCGCAAAGAAATACGACCTCGAGATGTGGGCGCCCGGCGCGGGCGAGTGGCTGGAGGTCAGCTCGCTGTCGAACTGCACCGACTTCCAGGCCCGGCGGGCGGGTATTCGCTACCGGCCGGAGGCCGGCGCCCGGCCCCGCTTCGTGCACACGTTGAACGGCTCGGGCCTGGCCCTGCCGCGAACGGTCATCGCCATCCTGGAGAACTACCAGCAGCCCGATGGCAGCGTCGTCATTCCCGGGGTCCTGAAGCCCTATATGCCGGGCATCGACCGCATCACATAGCAGCAGGCCCCGGCTGAAAGCCGCTCGCTTTTTGACAAACCGGGCGCTCTTTGTTATACTGTGCGTGGACTGCCGGAGGGGGATCCGGCCGCCACGTCACGGAGGGATGGCCGAGTGGACGATGGCGACGGTCTTGAAAACCGTAGTGGCTGCAAGGTCACCGGGGGTTCGAATCCCTCTCCCTCCGCCAGGCGATTTGTATCGTCGGCTGCGGGTCCATACAGGGTTCCCGGCAGATCGGCGGATCAGATCTACAATGGACAATCGTCCTGGGGAGGTGCCAGAGTGGACGATTGGGGCCGCCTGCTAAGCGGTTGAGGGGTCAAAAGCTCCTCCCAGGGTTCGAATCCCTGCCTCCCCGCCTTATGGGCCCTCGTAGCTCAGCGGATTAGAGCGTCTCCCTGCGGAGGAGAAGGCCGCGCGTTCGAATCGCGCCGAGGGTGCTACCCACGAGCCCGGCATTAAGCGCCGGGCTCGTTTCCTTTGCCACCAGAACCCCACAATACCATGGATCGCCCTGCTCACAACCCGTAGGCGCGCAAGGCTGTGCGCCCGCCTTCCGTCAAGCGCGTCCGTACCTGTGCACGGCGTGCGCCCCTGGGCGCCGTAGATACATCATGCCCCCAACCCTCCCGTACACGACCAGCCTAACCCGACGAGTCCCGTTCCTCGCTGGCCCAGCCCAACACCATCCGTTCCTGCTCCGCGTTCTCCGGAGAGCGCCGCCAGCCATCAGGCGTTCCCGCCCGCAACCGCTCGATCTCCTGCAACGCTTCCGCCCCGCTCCGGCCCTGCCGCACCAGGTAACAGCCCACCACCGTTCCGGTCCGCCCGATCCCGCCCCAACAGTGGACATAGACCGTGTGGCCCGCCTCGACGGCCGCATCGACGGCATCGAGGATAGCGCGCATTTCCTCGGCGCTGGGCGTGCCCTGATCTGGGATCGGCATCCTCCGATGGACGATACCCTCCTCCCGCAGCGTAGCCTCCTCTTTTGCCAGCGACGCGTACGGCTCGAGGCCATACTCCCCATCCTCGGTCAGGTCCAGGAAGTAGCTCACGCCCGCATCGAGCAGCCGGCGCAGCTTACGCCGTGCCTCGCCAGGACTCCGCGCCCCCGGATACTCCCCGGCCAACAGCCGGTCGATCAGGACCCAGTACGAGTCAGGGATGGGATGCTCACTCATAACACCTCCGCGAGACGGCGGTTCCGCCGGCATCATACAGGAACCCGCAGTCGCCATCGTTGCTCCACAGGGCTTGCGCGCTGCCAAAGGTGAACCCGCAGTACTCCGGATGCACCTCGTCGGTGTACACCCGGCAGGCCTGGCCCGGCGCCAGCACGAACTCGGGGAACAAGAAATCCTGGCCCTGGGCGCCGGCGTTGAGGCGCCAGCCAGCCAGGTTGATTGCGCGGCTCCCATCGTTGCGGATCTCGGCATACTCGTCGGGTTCGCCCGGATCGATCTGCCCGTCGTGGTGGATGGCAGCGAGGACCACCACGACGCCGGGTGCAGGCGTTGCCTCCGGCTGACCGGTCGCAGAGAAGGTGGGGCTGGGAGTCGCCGACCAGAGCCCGCGCTCAGCCTCCCGCGCCTCCTGCTCTGCCTGGCGCAACAGATCCTGGTATTTCACGTCGGGGGGATAACTACTGGCAGCTGCATATCCCTGGCGAACCAGGGTCTCATTCACGAAGGTACCATCCGCCAGGTACACGTAGCGCAGCAGCCGGCCATACCGGTCTGTCTCCGAGACGTCCTTCTCCAGGTAGACCGTCCTGCCCCCGACCAGGCGTTCGTTGGCCGCCGAAGCCTCTGGACCCATCCACTCCACCGGCCGGTTGGGATCTTTGGTCTCGGGGGTGTCGATGCCGATGTAGCGCACCGTGTAGACCTCGCCCTCGATCGACACCTTGATCGTGTCGCCGTCGACGACGTCCACCACCCGGGCCGCCACCCCATCGGGCGGGCCTGGCGGTGGAACGGTCCCGCCATCACAGGCTGTCAGGCCCGCAAGGAGCAGCCCCAACACGACGATGCAATATAGGTATAGGCTTCTCTTCACACCCAGCACGGTTCCCCCCTCCACAGGCTCCGCTGCCGAGAGAGACCACCCACTGGCAACATCGCCGTCGCAGCCGCCGGAGGCACACAGCACCTCCATTGGATAAGTATAACATTTCAGGCCATCTCATGGACATTCAAGCTTAAGTTGATTATACCGCGAAAGGCATACCTGGTCAACCAGCCCACGAATCCGCACAAGCTTCTTGCGACTGCCCTGGCAGGGCATGGATGGGTTCATTCCATCGCCCTGAAACATTTCCAAGGGAGTTCGATTCAGATCCGCCAGCTGGCAGGGCCACTCTGCCATCGCAAGCAGGGTCTATGGTCCTACGAGCGAATACGACCAACCGCCTATGCCAAGTAGGGCCACGACCTCTTGTCTACCCGCCGGCCGGGCCGTATCATCGGAGCAACAAAGCAAAGGGAGGGCAAGATGATGCAGATTATCCATCCGCAAACTGGCGAATATCTATGGCGTTGTCCCGAGTGTGGAGAGACCATCCGGCTATCCAGCCAGGCGGCCGTCTGCCTGGCCGAGCAGGCAGGGCGATGCCAGGGATGCCGGGCCAAGGCGACGTTCCAGCGGAGGCCAGGGCTCATTGGCTTCTTCCTGGACTTCTGGGCACGGGCCGATGCTTGGCCGCAGAGTGATTCCTGAATGGAGGCTGTTCCCCTGTCTGGGGTCTCCATGGTGGGACATGGAGACTCGCGGCTTCGAAGGCGCAGCACAAAGCCTGACACGTCGACAGCCCTGGCGGTTTAGGGCCAGGCACCGAGCGGGGTCACACTAGGGAAAGATCTTGCCCGGGTTGAGAACCCCGTTGGGGTCGAAGAGATCGCGCATGCCGCGCATCAGCTCGATCTGGACACCATCCAGGGCCATCGGCAGGTACCGGCGCCGGGTGGCCCCGATCCCGTGTTCGCCGGTGATGGTTCCGCCCAACGACAGCGCCAAGCGGTAGATCTCCTCGGTGATCACCGGAACCAGCGCCTGCCAGGCCTCGTCGGCCAGCGCATCCTTCAGGACGTTGATGTGCACGTTGCCGTCGCCGGCGTGGCCAAAGCTCACAATGCGCACGCTGCGGTCGCCTGCAATGCCCTTGATGCCCTTGAGCAGGTGATGGATGGCCGCCCGCGGCACCACGACGTCCTCCATGTGATTTACCGGGCTCTCGTGGTTGAGCGCATCGATGATCATCCGCCGCGCCTCCCACAGCCGGTCGCGCGTCGGGCGGTCCTTGGCCACAAGCAGGTCGCGCGCGCCCTGGTCCAGACAGATGTCGCCGACCAGCTCCATATCGGCGTCTACGGCCGCTTGGCTGTTGCCATCCAGTTGGATGAGCAGATGGGCGGCCGCGTCGTCGTAGGGTACGTCCCGCTCAAGCAAGCGCTCCACCGCCAGGATGCTGTCCTGCTCCATGAATTCGATGGCTGTGGGCAGGATGCGATGGGCAATGATGGCCGATACCGTGTCCGCCGCCTCCTGAAAGTCGTCAAAGGGCACCAGCAGGTCAATCTGGACTTTGGGCAGCGGCAGCAGCCGCAGGATGATCTTGGTCACCACCGCCAACGTGCCCTCCGAACCGACCAGCAGCTGCACCAGGCTGTAGCCCGTGGCGTTCTTGACCAATTTGCCGCCAGTGGTGATGACCTCGCCCGAAGGCAGAACCGCTTCCAGGCCGCAGACATAGTCGCGCGTGGTGCCATATTTGACCGCCCGCGGCCCGCCCGCACCCTCTGCCACATTGCCGCCGATGGTGCACGAATCCAGGCTGGCCGGATCGGGGGGATAGAAGAGGCCCTCGGCTTCTACGGCCCGGTGCAGATCGCCCGTGATCACCCCGGGCTCCACCGTAACCATCAGATTCTGGTGGTCGATCTCCAGGATACGATTCATCTTCTCGGTGGAGAGCACTATGCCCGCCTGCACCGGGACGGCACCCCCGCTCAGGCCGTAGCCCGCGCCGCGGGGCGTTACCGGGATGCGATGTGCCTGGGCCAGCTTGAACACCTCTGACACCTGTCGGGCCGACGTCACCCGCACCACGACCCCCGGTTCAGCTCGCAGGCCGACCGTCTCATCGTGGCTGTAGGGATCCATAGCCTCCTTTTCGACGAGGACGTCCCCGTCGTCGACGATCTGGCGCAGGGCGGCTACGATTTCGGCATCGACCGGACGATACATCTCACTTCCTTCTGGACTGGGGTCCACAATATGCCTCGTGGGCGCGCATCCCTTGGACGCGCGCCCACGGTAGAAGACAATCTGGTCGCCTATTCTTGGCCGGCCAGCACCTGTTGTGCGGCGGCCACCCCACTGCCGGCCTCGAAACGATACCCGGCCCGCACCAATCCCCGTTCGATGGCACCAATGGTAGATAGGATGTCAGAGGCGTTGACCGCCCCCAGGTGCCCGATGCGGAAGTACTGAGCCTTGATGGCCGGATGCAGGCCACCAGCCAGGATCGCGCCCTCCTCGTTGATGAACCGCAGGACTGAAGCGTCGATGCCTTCAGGATAGTACGGTGCGGTCAGCGTATTGGCCGCCCGGTCGGGTGCCACAGGCACCTGGCTCATCCCCAGTGCGGTGATGGCCGATTTGAGCGCTGCGCTCAGCCGCCGATGGCGCGCAAAGCGGGCATCCATGCCCTCGGCCAGGATCTGACCGAGGCTCACGTTCAGGGCCCAAATAAGGTTAACGGGGGGCGTGCCGAAATAGCTCGGCCGGCGGGCCTCATAGGCCTCCATGATCGGCAGCCACAAGGACCAGTCCGAATAGTAGCTCCCCACCGGCTCCTTGCGCCGATAGAACGCGTCCATTGCCCGCGGCCCGGCTACCACCAGGGCTAGCCCCGGCGGTACGCCGATGGCTTTCTGCGATGCCGTCAGGGCCAGATCAATGCCCCAGGCCTCCTGCTGCATCTCCTCGCCGGCCACGGAGCACACGCCATCGACCACCACCAGCGCTCCATGGCGCCGGCCCAACGCGGCCAGGGTCTCGACGTCGGCCGCAACGGCGGTGGACGTGTCAACATGGGTGATGGTCATCACCTTGTAGTCGCCACCAGCCAGCGCCGCTTCGACCTCCGATAGGTCGGGGACGTCGCCTACGGCCAACGCGGGGACCTGCGTGACTTCAGCGCCATAGCGCTGCAGGATGGCGGCGAACCGATCGCCAAAGTAGCCGGTGTTGACCACCAACGCCTTGTCGCCAGGCTCGATCAGGTTCGCAGCGGCCATGTCCATGGCCAGCGTCCCGGATCCAGCCACGACGAACGGTTGTCCATTGGGGGCCAAAAAGACCTGGCGCATCCGCTCCAGCGCCTGGCCAAAGGCCTCGACAAAGTTGGGCGCCACATGGCTCGCCGTGGGCATGCCCATCGCCCGCATGACCTCCGGGGTGAACTCGATAGGTCCCGGGATCATCAGCAGTTTTCTATCCTTCACGAATCCGTTCCTCCTTGCGGCTCGGGCCTCTGGTCGCCCGTCTCCTGTTGCTCCCGGTCAGACCTCGGTCCGTACCGGAAAATAGCACAAGCCGGCCGTGCCGGGTCCGGTGTGCACGCCCAACGCTGGCGAGAGCTCGGCGACAATCGACTCGACGCACTCCAGCCTACCCTCCACCAGGTTTCGGATCTTTTCCGCCTCTTCTTGGGCAGCCGCGTGAACATAGGCGATCTTGATCCGGGCACCGGGTCCGACGGTGGACTCGACCATGTCCACCATCATCTCGTAGGCCCGGCGCCGGCTGCGCGTCTGTCCCAGGGGCACAATGACCCCATCATGCATGCCAATCAGGGGCTTGATTCGCAGCAAGCTGCCCACCAGGTGTTTGGCCATGCCAATCCGCCCGCCCATGTACAGGTACTTGAGCGTATCGGCCGTCTGGATCATCTCCGTGATGGGCATCATCTCTCTCACAATGCCCACCACATCCGACAGGGATTTGCCCTCCAGGGCTGCGCGGGCAGCCTCGATGACCATCCAGCCCTGGCACATCGACACATTCAGCGTGTCGATGACCTCGACCTGGAGCCGGGGCAGGCGCTCACGGAGAGTGGACTGGGCGACCTTGGCCGCTTGGTAGGCACCGCTTCCCTTGGAAGTCATGTGGATGCTGACTATCTCCTCGGCGCCTTCATCGGCCAACCGCTCATAGGTTTGCAAATAGTCGCCCGGGCCAGGGCTCGCGGTCTGGGGCAGATGGTTGGCCGTCGGCAGCCAGCGATAAAAGCTCTCGCGCTGCACGGTGACCAGGTCACGCAAGACCTCTCTGCCGCGATGGACGTAATACGGGACCCACCGGATCTTGAGCGCGTCTATGAGGGTTTCAGGGATACTGGCACAGCTATCGGTTACTACCGCGACTTTGGACATGTCTGGAGTCTCGCCTCTCTGGTGATGGTGCCCTTGCGGGCAGGTAGCCTTCTAATCCCTCAATGAATTCTACCGCAAAGCTTAGGGGCAGGCAAGCGTGGCGATCTCGCTTACCACAACGCAGGGAGGCGAGATCGCTTGTGGATTGCTCCGGCGATGGGCCTGCTCAGTCGGGCGTCAGAAGCAGAACTTGCTGCCCACGGCAGCCAGCACGAATTGCTCCGGCATGCGACTGGCAAAGCGCGCCGTCGCCTCAAAGCCGGTGCAGTGCAGTGGCGCGACGATCCGTGGCTCAAAACTGACGATTTCATCGATGGTCCGCTCGATGTCGGCGGCCTCTGCCCTACCCAGGTGAAAGCCGCCCAGGACGGCCCACACCCGCTCCACCCCGCTGATCTTGCGCGCGTACTCTACCGTGTTGACCAACCCGGCGTGAGCGCAGCCCGTCAGCACAACCAACCCCTTATCTTGCAGGTGTATGATCAGCGCCTGGTCATCCTCCATGTGATCCCGCAACAGCTGGGTGCCCTGGCGGTAGGCCAGGGACCGCGGCGTACCCGCCCGCTCGAAGCTCAGCCGCGGAACCGCGCCGGTCACCCAGCAGCCAGCGGCCAGTTCCTGAGGCCCCTCCGAAACGACGATGTCTGCCCCGGCTGCTTCCCACTCGCTCCGCGGCACGACGTGCGGCCCATGCATGGTCCCATCCTTGTCCACCGACCAGCGCTCGCGGAAAGCAGCTGGGTGGGCGATCAGCGGCACGTGGTGGCCCCGCATCCAGGCTCGCACCTCCTCGAGCGGCGTCTCGGCTGGCCATTCCCGGGCGACAGGTCGGGCACCGATGCGCCGCAGGACCTCGCTGATGCCCCCGAAGTGATCCCAATGGCCGTGGCTCAGGGCAATCTGGTCCACGGCTGTGAGGTCGAGGCCCAGGCGCCGCGCATTGTGTAGGACCGCCAGAGAACTGGCGCCTGCATCCCATAGGATGCGCATTCCGCTGTCTTTGAGGTGGACCAGAACGGAGAAGCCGTGCTCAGCCAGGAGGTACCTGTCCGTGGCATGCTGGACGGTCTCGCTGGACTCCAGCATGCGATCCGCCCGGTTCGCGATGAGGATGGTCAGTTCCAGACCGGGGGTCTGGCCAAAGCCCTCGACCAACCTTGAGGGCTCTTCTTCCGTGATGATAGGCACCGGGGCCCGCCGTGAGAGCGCTTCCAGCCTGACCAGAATAGGCTCGACTCGGCTGGGATCCCGGACCATCCTGGACCGCCAGCGTAGATAGGCCCAGTCCACGTGCTCCAGGGAGGCTATCATTGCCTCGACGTCTTCCCAATCGTGCTTGCCCACGTCGGGTCCACGGCCCAACAGCGCCTTGAGCAGGATGTTGTCCTCAGGCGGGATCACGGGCACGCGCGTGCCGGCAATCTTCTGGTGTCGCAGACGGCCCCGCATCTCCGAATCCAGGTCCAACCAGTCAAGGCCGGCCAGGATGTCAAAGCCCGGCAGCTGTACTCCGGCGATGCACTCTTCCCGCAGCCAGGGCTTACCCTCCGGAAAGGCCTCGGCCAGGCGCCCGCCATCCGACATCGGCACAAGGATGTCCACGTCGGTCAGTGGCCGGTTGGCGCCGTAGGCCATGGCTGCCGCCCCGGCAAAGACCGCCCAGGGGATGCCCGCGCCATCAAGCCGCCGGGCAACCTCGTGCAAGGACAAGCGCCGGGCCGCGTCACTCATGCTAGCTCACCTCGTCAGGGCGCACTTCGCGACCCTCTCGCGCCGAAATGTGGGCCGCCAGCGAGAACTGTAGCACCGCCTTGCCACTGGGGCCATCCAATACAGGCTGCCCGCCGTCACGCAGCACTTGGACCAGGTGTTGGGTGCAATCAATGAAGCTATCGTGCCACTCGAAACGATCGACCGGGACCGCCGTTGTCTTGCCATCTCGGAACATCATGAGCGGCGGCAGGTCCACCGTACGAGCCGTGCAGCGGTTGATAAAGAGGATGCCCCGCTCGCCGATGACCTCCACCCGATCGTCGTCGGCGTAGTAGATCGAGTCCATGACCATTCCCGGGGTATGGACAAAGTCAAGCAGGCCGTATCGTCGCGGCGACTTGAATTGGAACATGATCGTCGCCGGCGCGTCCACCTCGGCCACGCGCCGCGGGATGGCGCCGCCCACTGGGCTGCGGTCCATCCAGGCATAGACGCGCTCCACATCGCCCATGAGGTAACGGGCCAGCGAGAAGAGGTGATAGCCATGGTCAAAGATCAAAAGCCCTCCGCCACACGTCTCCTCGTTGATGCGCCACAACCACGACCCCAGCGGGACCTTCCACTCCGTCTCGCTCTTGCCCGTACCTACGTGCAGGCGGATCATCTGCGGCTCGCCGATTTCGCCAGCCTCGATCATCTCCTTGGCCCGGACGTGGGGTGGATAGAAAACAAAGTTCTCATAAACGCGCAGCGTGACGGCAGCCTGCTCGGCCGCCTCGACCATGCGGTCGGCCTCGGCGACATTCAGCGCCATCGGCTTCTGGACCGACACATGTTTGCCTGCCTGGCAGGCGGCAACAGCCATCTCAGCGTGGAGGTGGTGGGGCACCAGCAGCTCGACCAGGTCCACATCGGGGTCAGCCAGGACCTCCGGCAAACCAGTGTACACCCGGTCCGCGGGGATGCCCCAGGCCCGGGCCCTTCCCTGGGCACGCTTTCGCTTTGTGTCACACACTGCGACGATGCGCGCGTCTTCCCGCCCGCGATAGCCCAGCTCGTGGAGATCGGCGATCCGGCCACAGCCGACGATGGCCACGCCCAAAGCGTCCACCTCAGCGCTCCTCCCCCTTCTCGCGCTCATACCGGGCCCGCCGCTCCTCCAGATAGGTTGGCACCGGCACATCCCACCAGCCCACCGCTGGACTGCCTGACAGCGGGTATTCGCGTTCAACCATGACCTCGACGACGGCGGGCTGCCCCGAGGCGAATGCCCGTTCCAGGGCCGGTCGCACCTCCTCGGGAGCCGAGATCCGCTCGCCGTAGCAGCCAAATGCCCGGGCCAGCGCGGCCAGGTTCGGCGTGACGGGCTCGCCTTCCTCCGAATCCAGGAACTCGGCACCCAGGGCCCGCTCCTCGCCATAGACGGCCGCCTGAAGGTCGCGGATGGCGATCCAGCCGGCGTTGTTGGCCACAACATACACCGGAGCCAAGCGGTACTGCACCGCGGTCGCCAGCTCCTGGGCCGTCATCAAGAAATCGCCGTCGCCCACCAAGCCCACGACCTGGCGATCCGGCGCGGCCAGCTTGGCCCCCAGCGCCGCCGGCACCGTCCAGCCCATGGTGCTAAAGCCCCCCGTCGTCAGGTTGGTTTTGGGCTCGTAGACCATCGCCTCCTGGAACCACTGGGCCTGGGTATTGCCCGACGACGTGACGACGATGGCATCCCGGGCCAAGAACGCCCGCAGCTCGGCGATCAGACGTGAGATGGTCACAGGCACGTGGTCCGACGTGGCCAGAACCCCCACCTGCCGGAGCCAGGCCTCGCGCAAGCGCTGGATCTCGGCCCGGTATTCGGAGCGCAGGGGCAGGACAGCCCCTTCCTCCTCCAACCGTCTGAGGGCCGCCAGAATCGCCGCCAGGCCCGCCCGGGCATCGGCCACGATGCCCACCGCCACCGGATAGTTCTTGCCAATCTCTGTCGGGTCCAGGTCTAGGTGGATGAGCTGCGTCGGCGGGATCGCGTAGGTCACGCCCTGGCGATAGGACGACGTCGTCTCGTCTGCGAATCGCGTGCCCACGGCCAGCAGCACGTCCGCGCTCCGCGCCAGGGTATTGCCACAGGTCGTGCCCTTGGAGCCCCCGTGGAACCCCGATAGTGCATGATCCTCGGGGAAGGCACCCTTGCCCATCATCGTCGTGATCACGGCTGCGCCCAGGAACTCGGCCAGTGCCCGCAGCTCGTCCCACGCTTCCGCGGCGATCACGCCCCCGCCAGCGAGGATGACGGGCCGTTCAGCGCTGGCCAGCAGGCGGGCCGCGGCGGCGACCTGCTCTTGATTGGGGAGCACTGGCCCGGAGGGCCGGGTGCGCCCCGGATCGGGCAGCCCTGACCCTACCTCCAGCTCATCGCATTGGACATCCATGGGCAGGTCGACGACGACGGGACCGGGCCGGCCGGTGAGCATCTCGGCAAAGGCCCGTTGCAGGATCCGCGGCAGCTGGCCGGCCGCCGTCGGCCGCCACACACGTTTGCTGATGGGCTGGAAGACGCTGAGGCTGTCGGCATCCTGCCGGCGCTCGATCTCCTGCAGGATGCCCCGCCCGGCCATGTGGGTGTGGCTGTTGCCGGTCAGCACCAGTACGGGGATACTATCGACGTAGCAGGAGGCTACGCCGATTGCCGTATTCATCGCGCCCGGGCCAATGGAGGTATAGACCGCCAGAGGCACACCGGCCACCCGGTAGTAGGCATCGGCCACGTGCACCGCCGCCTGCTCGTGCCGGACCTGTAGCAAGCGTAGCACAGCCTCGCCGCGACCGGATGCGCCGCGAACCGCTAACGCGTCCGAGAGGCCCAGGGTGCCATGGCCAGGGATGCCGACGATGTAGGGCACCCCTTCGGCGATCAGGGTCTCGACGACGGCCTGACCCCCGCTAAGTCTCATATGGTTCCCTCCTCACAGGACCCGCTCCCACGTCAGCGACAGATGAGCATCGGCCGGCGGCTCTCGCGCAGGACCCGATCCACGGTACTGCCCAGCACCACTTCCATCACAGGCCTCTCACCATAGCCGCCCATCAGGATCAGATCGCACTTCGAGCCCTCTGCAGTCTCCAAGATCGCTTCTGCTGCCGGCCCCCGGCCTTCGACGAAGTGAGCCCTGACACCGTGGCCCTCCAGATAGGCACGCGCCCGCTGTGAGGTCCCGGGCGTGACCTCCTTGCCATCAGGGACGGTAATGACCATCAGCGGAACCCCCCAACGAGCCGCCACATAGGTGGACACGTACAACGCCTCTTCGGCTTTGGGACTGCCGTCGTAAGCCAGCAACGCTTTGCCTAGCGGCGAGGCCATCCCCGGCGTGGCCAGCACAGGCCGTGGACATCTGCGCAGCAGCGTCCGGAAGCCAGATCCTAACCGCTCCAGTGGCTGTGTCCCAGGTGGATAGGCCAGATTGACGATGACCAGGTCCACCCAGCGTGCTCGGCGGGAGATCTGGCGTTGGATCTGCCCTACGTCGATGAGCAGACGGCCCGACAGGCCCGCTTCCCAGCAGCGGCGCTCGAACTCATCCTTCACCGCCTGGACCTCGGCTGCCTCCCTCTGCGCCTCGTCGACAATTACGTGTAGGCCGTAGAGCTGCGCCTGCTCGCGCCGGGCCACCTCGAAGGCCTGATCGAGGGCACGCCAGCTACCCTCCCTACCGCTGAGGGGCACCAGGATGTCGGCAAATAGCCGCTCACCACCTAATGGGGTTGGTGCCTCGGCCACCGCCTGGGGCTGGCCATCCTGCTGCCGGGCGTTGAGATAGTGCCTGCGCCACCAGCCCGGCTCAGGCCCGGACTCGAGCCCATCCGGTATCAAGGCATCGCGTGCCTTATCCCGGATCCCGCTGACAAAGCGGCCCAACCACGAACCACGCTGACCCACCAGGTCAGCTGCTGCCGCCTCGGCCGAGACCTTCATATCGAGCGCATCCTCCAGCGCAGCCCGATGCTCCGATAGCCAGACGTAGAGATCGGCCTCAGTCCGATTGGGAAACTCACGCAACAGTCCCTGTCGCCGGATCTGACGCGCCACAGGCTCATAGACCTCATCATACCAGTGGACGGCCGCGGCTTCAAATGGGACCTCTTGTCCGCGCTCCTGGCCCATGTAGTACCGGTGAACCTGGATATGCTCTGCCAGGGTGCGATAGGCCCCCGGCGAAGTCACTTCCACGTTGCAGCCAGGCCGCTGCTTGTCCAACTCGGTCGCGGCCAAGAAATTCGCAAGTTCGGCTTTGAGGACCAGGTCCCTTGGCTCATCCTGCGGCAAAAGGGGCACCCGGGGCTCGAGCTCCGTCACATAGGCCTGGATATGCGATGCGTCCAGTTGCCGGGCTGCAGATATCCGGTGGTGGCCGTCGACGACAAAGTACGCCTCGCCCACCTGGTAGACCTCGACCGGCGGCAAGCCGGCGAGGTCCGTCATGGCGCTCCGGACCTTCGCCCAGCGGGATTCGCTCACGCTGCCTCGTGGCAGAAAACTACGTGTAAAGTCTGAATAGCGCCCCACACTGCCGACGATGGCATCTAGGGGGATGTCCCTCAGCTCCCTGGGTCCACGGGCGCCAACCCTGAGCTTCTGGCGCACATCCTCAAAGGAGAACAGGTCTACAGATTCGCCCCTGAGCCGCCGGATGATCTGCTCCAGGGCCGCCTGCCGCCTCGCACGGCGAAAGTCCTGGACCGCCGCAAAGCGGCTGGATGGTTCATAACTGGACAAGGAGTTCCAGCTCCTGGTAGAGTATTCTGCCGGCAATCGCGACCGGCGGCGACGCGGCTACGAAACGCAGCTCACGCTGCCCAGCCGGCAGCCAAGTCGACGTCGAACGACACAGCCCATTGTAAATCAGGCCCAGCCCCCCGTCAAGTCCGCTCCGGAGGGACCCAGGAGCACCAATCTGGTGTTCGTAGCAGTGGTTTCGGCCATCTGCCGGTAGCCGGAGAGCAGCAAAGCGCTCCCTACGAACCCTGCACGTGCCTGTTTGAAGCACCCCAAACAAAATCGGTGCTCCTGCGAGCAGACCTGCGCCTCGTCCCACAGAAGGTCTAGGCTTTGCGGATCGCCAGGCGCTCCCTTAATTCCGCATGGCTACGCCGGGTGATGGGATATCGCAGCAACAGAGGCAGCGCCAGGGCAAAGAACAGCAGAGGCACCGGACCAAAGAAGAGGCGGATGCCCAGCAAGGTACTGGCACCCTGTTCGACGTTGGGCATATAGCCAAAGGACTGCAGGACCCAGCCCGTGGCGATGATGCCCAGGCCATCCGAGATCTTGGTCGCCAGGCCCCACACACCGTAATAGATGCCGCCGCGATGCTCACCCGTCGCCAGGCGGTCGTATTCCACTACATCGGGCACCATCGCCCAGGGGAAGACCCACTGGGCTGAGAAGCCGATGCCCGCCACGACCGCAATCAGGTACACCCAGGCCGTCGGCTCATGGGGCAGGAAAAAGGTGGCTGCCACCGACAGGCCGCCAATGGCCAGGCCCAGGGCATAGGCCGGTCCTTTGTTCCACCGTCCCGATAGCCACTTCCAGGGGAACAGGAACAGCGCCACGAAAACGAGCAAGGTC